>Ga0114999_10001046_pt1 | contig 39401 bp, 36 predicted proteins | sample ArcticOcean_MG_C_3_FD_89820 | JGI IMG/M metagenome (GOLD analysis project Ga0114999, IMG submission 89820) | Marine microbial communities from western Arctic Ocean - ArcticOcean_MG_CB8_126 | ecosystem: Environmental > Aquatic > Marine > Oceanic | place: Arctic Ocean: Canada Basin | collected...
CTGTGCTCCCGTCATCTACAACGATGATTTCATATCCACCTTCGAGTACAGCGTCTGCTCTTCTGATGATATCTTCGACAGCGCCTTCTTCGTTGTAGACGGGGATGATAAGGGAGAGCATAGGTCTTAGGATAGAGGATAGTAGAGAGAGGGTGGGATAAAATAGGTGACAAAGTTTGTTTCGTCTTTAGGGAGAGGGGTACACTTTATCTATATGATGAAGAAGGCTCTTATCACAGGGATAACCGGTCAGGATGGTTCGTACCTTGCAGAGTTTCTTCTTAACAAGGGGTATGAAGTCCACGGAGTGGTACGTCGTAGTTCTGCATTTAATCGTGAGCGTATAGATCACCTCTCTGTAGGTGACCAAGAGACAGATGCTCAAATCAAATTACACTATGGAGATTTGGGTGATAGTAATTCACTTCTGCGTATTCTTTCTCGAGTACAACCTGACGAAGTATACAACTTGGCCGCGCAGAGCCACGTTGCTATTAGTTTTGATATTCCAGAATACACAGGTGATGTCACGGGACTCGGAGCAACGAGACTTTTAGAGGCTGTGCGCAGTCTGCAACTTCCTGCAAAGGTGTATCATGCAAGTTCTTCTGAGTTATACGGAAAGATTATTGAAAATCCACAAACAGAAGAGTCTGCGTTTTATCCTCGCAGTCCCTATGCTTGTGCTAAAGCGTATGCGTTTTACATGACCCGAAACTACAGAGAGAGTTACAACATGTTCGCGTGTAATGGGATCTTGTTTAACCATGAGTCTCCACGAAGGGGAAAGAACTTTGTCACCCGAAAAATTACACATGCACTTGCGGCTATGGCTTCTGGAAAACAGGGGGAGCTTCGTCTTGGAAACCTTGATGCTCGACGTGATTGGGGATATGCCCCTGAATACGTAGAAGGCATGTGGCGTATTTTACAGCACGACACACCAGAAGACTTCTTGCTGGCAACAGGAAAGACCGTTTCTGTTCGAGAGTTTCTTGAGTACTGCCTTACACGTACTGGTATGAGCTTTGAACGAGAAGGAGAAGGTGTAGGCGAGAGGTACGTCGATACGCGTACTGGCAATACACTTGTCGAAGTAGATGCACGATACTATCGTCCTGCAGAGGTTGATGTGCTGTGTGGAGATCCTACAAAAGCAAAGAAGTTGCTTGGCTGGGAAGCACAGACACACATGGAAGGACTAGCAGATATTATGCTTGAGGCAGATTACACTTCGTACGGCATGATTCTTCCTGTGGAGGCTGTCGCTGGTGCGCACGTCTAGTCTTACTGCGGTCCTAAACCGGAGCGCTTCACGTTTTTTGTTGCCGCTTTCCACACTTTTCTAAACCACTGAAACATCGGGCCTATCACACTGTGTGGCATGAGGTCTGCGACTTGTCTTCCTGCGCGACTTCTACAGAAGGAGAAGAGCAATCCGAGGAGCACTTCGAAGCTGCGCCTCTGCAAAGAAACTTTTGGTACGGGTAGGTTGTATTGGTGATACCGACGATCATGTTTTCGTTTGTGATCATTACGCAGCAATCCTCCACGTTTTTTAAGATCTAACCCATGGGACTGCATTTGTACGGCCTTTTTGCTCGACCTTGTCGCACGACGACTTCTGCAAGGAGTCCAAAGAGCCCTATCTGTATACCAGTCAAAAGCAGCAGCATTCCTGCATCTGATATGTTTGCGTCTAATTTAAGTGTGTATGAGATATAGCTTATTCCCGTGATAATCATGAGTACCGAAGGCCACATAAAAAACTTGAGAGGTTTAAAATACGTAGTGATACGTGTGATGAGTCCAAGGAAAAATAGGAAATTCTTGATGCCATTGAATCCTGATGACATGGAGCTGCTCCCTTTACGTTTAAAATAATCAATGGGCACATATTGGACGAGATAGTCACTGGTAATAGCAGCAAGTGTGATGGTTATTGTAAAAGAAAATCCCTGAGGATAGAGATGCATAAATTCCTCTGCCATTTGTTTTTTAAAGATACGCATACCAGAGTTATTATCAGGAATCTTCATTCCGGTTACCCAATTGACGAGCCTATTGATTACCCATTTTGCTGGTTTTCGTATCAGAGGCATTTGTACTCCTTTTTTTGTTCGAGCACCGACAATCATATCCGCATCACCCTGTTGCATTGCCTCAAGAAGCTTTGGAAAGTCTACGATGGGATATGTACCGTCGGCATCAGTGATTGCAATAAGATCTCCCCTTGCTCTGCGAATACCTGTTTTCATTGATGCTCCGTAACCACGGTTTATTGGGTGTGTAAGAATATGCACATTGTCAGGGTGTTGCTTTGTTAAAATTTGATCTGTTCCATCAGTGCTCCCATCGTTAATTACCAATATCTCAAATTCCTCATCTATCTTTGAAAATACCTCATGCGCCAATGCGATTGTCTCTTCAATTGCCTCTTTCTCGTTAAAGACAGGGATTAGCAGTGAGATCATGGTGATCAGCTTATCGTAGTTTTGATGAATTTCATCTTCTTTAACCCTTTTCTTTTGGTAGGCCTAGAAGCATTTTTCCAGCTCTTTCGAAGGGTATTAAAACAGGGGCCTACGATAGAGAGTGGTAGATGTTCTACGGTCCATCGGGCGATCTTCATTTTCCCAATACTAAAAAAGATGCGTAGTACCCATTCGACACCGATTCTCGATGCGGGGATCGATTCCGGTTTGTATCCATAATCAGGTTGAACAGACTTCCAGTTATTTCTGATAAACGATCCACGTTTTTTAAAGTCAATCATGTGCCCGTGCATATCTAGTGCTTCATTGAGAGAGATCTCATCTAGTGAAATAAGATTTTGACTCTTCATGGATTCTAAGAGTTCTACTGCTGCAGAGCTTCGTGCAAGAATCACAGAATGCCCTCCTCCTTGTGATTCATATTTTGGACTCCATGCATCTCCTACGGAGATATCCGTCAACTCATTGGTAAAGTCACAGAGCTGCAGAGACCCTGATGTAATAAAGAAGGGGATTAAGTAGTTATAGTAGAACTTTTTGGCCTTGATTGTGCGTCCATCTTGCAGTTTGATTTGCAAATATCCTGGCCACTCTCCTGCGCGATATTGTAGATCAACAATTTCTTTCTCTGATCGAACACCGTGACTACGCAAAAAACTTCGGATCGCTTCGAACTCCATTTGGGTACCCATGTACGGTCCAAAAACATATTTAATATTCTTAACGCTGGGGTGATTCATCTGTTGTAATTTTCTGATGCCTGCAACTTGGTCAGGCAGTCCGACATAGGCGAGTGGACCTTCTTCATCAGCAAGTTCTTCAAGGATGACATTTGTAGGTGTAGCACTGTAGACACTCTGGGCGCACGCCAAAATTTCTTCTTTTGTTCGTGCAACAATAGGCTTAGCACGCCACGGAACTTCTGCACCCATTTTGAGACACACTGCTCCAGTGATCTTTCCAGTTTCTAGAAGATGAATGAGTGCCTGGGTAATTGCACCACCTGATGCACCGTTTCTTCGGATAGATTCATCAGTGGCATGACCGATGTATGCTTTTTGCACAACACCTGCGAGCATGTTTTCTGGCTGCTTGTTAAATACAAATTCGTTGAGTTTTGGATAGTTGCAGTATCGTCCCGGACAGGCTTCATACGAAGTGCGAGGGACAGAGTTGTTGTTATTTTTTACAACAGTAAGTATTCCTTTAACCTCTTTGTACTGCAAAGAACCCTCACTTACACCTACTGCAGTACCGCATCCTGTTTCAAGGCCCGTATCAATCACTTCAGTTTTAAGTTTTTCCCAATACGGATCATCCATGTGTTTTCGACATATAAATGTTCTGCGAAGCGCAATGATCCTCATCAGCCACTCGGGAAAGATCTTTTCAAGAACGTATCCAAATCGCAGTAACCAGTTTGGCCCTGCTGGGATCAGTACAAATGTTTTTTCTATTTCTATCTCAAATCCAGCACTATGTAATGCATCAATAATTTCACCTCTTGGCACCATACGATGTGGACCTTCTCCATGGTCGAGGTGCAATGTAGCACTGAGCCAATGTACAGGTTCCCATAAAACGTTTGGTGTAGTGATCACCATTGTTCCTCCAGGTTTTATCATGCGACTTAGTTCGGCAATATACTGCGTAGGCCATGGCACATGTTCCAAAGTTTCGTAGGTCAAGATCACATCAAATGCCTCATCTTCGAATGGTTGTTTGAGGTCTGTCATTACCGAAACTTCTACTTCCAAATTATGTGCTTGCAGGTTTTTTTCTGCACGTTCTTTAAAAGAAGGTGCCATGGCGATACACCGAAAATGTGCTGTTGGATATTTTTTTTTCATAAAAACGGTTCCGTTTCCTGTTCGACAGTCGCAGTCGAGCACGTTGGCATTATCCGGAATAGAGAAGAGTGGAGCACTATCGAAAAAGCGTCGCATGTACGAATCAATTTTTGCATTTTGATCATCGTAATCTGGAGAGTGATCCCAGTGGTCTGCCACATCTTGGAGTTTCCATTTCTTCACTGGCTTATCGTACCCCTTTTACCCAATACCATCCTCCTAAAAAGCTACTGAAGATGATGCTGATAAACATCAAAAGAGCTAGTGCAACGGCTTGTTCTGCCTCTATGCCGTATGGAGCAAGTAAAAATACCAGTGTGGCATCTCGTGTTCCAAGTCCTGATGGGGCAATAGGAAGTAGCGATAGGATACCTGCAAATATCAGCACAGCAATCATCACCGGAATAGAAACCTCTATGCCAATGGCGTGCCCTAGGAGTATTGCCCAAGAGAAATAGATACTCCACGCAGCAATAGTCCAAAGGCTAATAGGAACGATCATTTTTTTTGTAATATGTTGTCGTAGCATCGCAAATGCATTGCGGAGGAGCATGACAGCAGATACTCCAGCACCTACGACAAATATTCCGACGATTGTCCATTTCCAACCAAAGAGAATACCCACTCCTGCTACAGAGATGATGCTGATGAAGATCACATCAATTAAGCGGTCGACAATGGTAATGGCAATGGCAATCCCCATACTTACACCATGAGCTTTGAGATAGGCTGCCCTTCCAAACTCTCCGATCTTTCCTGGGGTGATACTTGCTAGAAAAATACCGATATTAAAAATTTTCCAGTTTTGAGAAAAATGCAGAATGACTTCGGTGGTATGCACAAGCTGCTCAAAGCGCTTAGCTTTACAGAAGTAGATCAGGAAGATCATCGGGAAAGAGATTGCCAGTAGGCTGAGATTTGCGGTTTTTATTTGCTCAAAGAGGCTCTCACGGTCAATTTTGCTAAGAATGATGATAAAGAGTGCTACTCCAATCAACTTAAGAAGCCACGAACTCACACGTTTACCCATTGAGAAGATGGTATAGTCTCCTTGCCTTATGACCAAGAAAGAACTGTCTCTATCGGCGCATATGTTTTTACTGCTGGGTTTTCTTATTCTTGCAGTGTGCTTATGGATGTTGCCCGTGCTTACTATGGGGTATCCACTTCAGTTTCCAGAACTCTCTGCGGCAAAGGATTTTATCGATAGTGGAGTATTGCCCAGTGGAGATGGTCGGCTTTCTATAATAATTATTGCCGCATTACATCAGTTTATTTCATGGAATTCCTATCTTTCGTGGACACTGCTTAGTTGCATCTTGTTTGCCGCCTCCTTATTTCCATGGTGGTTTGCTGTACGTAAGTTGTTTGATACAGAGATCGCATGGATTTCTACGGCGGTACTTGCTTGTGTGCCTCTGTATTTTTTTGAAGCGATGCACCTTAACTTCTACTCGTTTGCTTTTGTATTCCTCTTTTGTGCATTTGCAAGTTTTGTATGTGTGCCAAAACGAAATATCTTGACTCGCATTATCCTGTTCGGATTATTTCTTGGTCTTGCTGCAGGTGCGAAAGAAGCGTTTCTCATACTACTACCGTGGATACTATTTTCTCACTGTAGAGCACTAAAACTAGCGGTAGTATTTTGTATTGCTGTAGCAGTAGGGTATTGCGCACCTCTTGCGCCACAACTTCTCTTGCAGGAAGAATCAATCACACAAGTTGTTGCACAACTTTCTCCTATTGGCAGGACAGAGCTTAGTCCGATGGAACATTATCCAGATCCGTATACGTATGAATTTGATCGAGAGTGGCATGACGCAAAGATCATAAAAGAAAGAGAAGAGTCTTCTAAATTTTTAAATCTTCGCAATCAACATAGGCTCCTAACGTTTGGCGTTATCGAAGGAGATGTTTGGCGATATCTTGTGAGTAGCACCTGGCTTCTTGTTCATAATCTCATAGCATATATTCATCAAGAGACATTTGGAGGGGCCTTCTTGTGGCTCTTTATAATTGTTGGCGGAGTTCAGCTCTATCAAAGAGATAAAAAACTACTCCTCTGGTTTATTGGCTTGGTTGTTTCTATGGAACTGATTATTCGATACGGATTGCAGTTTCAACGTGGACACAGCATGAACATTGCCTGGGGATTCACAGTTCTTGCGGCTCTCGGAGTTTCGAATATTGCAGCACTCTTTAGCAGGAAGAGATTGATGATTACCCTTGGTATTACACTCGTTATTTGTGTGCAACTTTTACAGGTCAATCGTTCTCTGCTTGCGAGGGAATATATGCGTAGTACAGGACCTCGAGTATTGATGGAGGCGCAGAAACTTCAGGAGCTTCCAGAAGATGCAGTTATTGCTGTTCCTCGTCCAGATATATCCGGAATCCTCGGCGGTAAAGAGCTCGTGATGTTTCATCCAGAAACATTGCAGCGCATTGTTGATCAGAAAAAAGTACGAGAGGCAATGCAGTACTATGGTATTACACATATTAGTCGTTATTCACAGGACCTCTCTGATGCAATGCAAGTACAGCACAGAATCTCTGTAGTTACTGTTGTAGAAGACAATCCACCCACACCGAAAACCAGTGATGGTATGGGGTATATATTAAATTTGTTGCATTAATTCTTTTCCCATCGGGAGATCATATGTAGCTTTCGTCCGAATATCATATTAAGAGGAAAAGGATATAGGCCTATGGATTCTTTCCATTCGACAATACTCATCTGAAGTGTTTTTGCTGTTGCAATCCACTGGTTCTTTTTCCAGTAGTTATGCGGTAATGCAACTCCATATCGTGCATTGCCTACCGTATCCATAAAACGCAATGTCGTATTTGCAAGTAGACCTTCTTTTAGATGATCCTTAAGAATGATGGAATCTTTTGTTACGCGTTGTGCTTCTTTAAGGAGAATCATTGGATCTTCAGTATGGTGGAGAACATCAATGAACATCACGCAATCGAAGTGATTATCATCGAAAGGAAGTGTATTTCCATCAAACTGTTGAATGTCTATAGCTGCACCTTCACGTACGAGTACTTCTACACCATGAATTGTAATATCAGGACGTAATTCTTTAATAAGAGCAGAAATTTTTCCATCTCCACAACCAACATCAAGTATAGAGGCATTGTTTGGAATGAGTGCTGCTAGGTGCTTTGAAAGTACGTGTATTCTTCGACTATGCACATGTTTGCCGTGAATGTTTTCTATAAGTTTCATCGTCGGGACATACCCAAAACAGAAACAAAAAAACCAGCAAAGATTGTTTGCATACCAAGAGCGCAGAGCGTGACACCAGGGATTACAATGCGCATGGTATGACTGTAGTCTAAGTCTCCGAAGCCAGTTGCTCTCCACTCTAGTGCTGCATTACCAATCAATATACAACCAAGCACAGCAAGAATGCTTCCGATGAGTATACTCCACTCTGGAGTGAGGGCGTTAGTGAAGCGATCAAAGCGATCATGGCTCGGCATCAAACCTTCTGTAATCGCAAACATCTTTGCAAAAATTGAAAGTTGTACAGATTGATATCCAAGCATCAAAAACAAACTTGCGAGAAGAAGAGTGTGTGCACCGAATGTTATTCCACTAATTTCTGATCCTGGAAGTGCCAGCCCGTACCCTAGCACTCCAAGCAAAAGTAGCACTAGTCCAGGTATTAAAAAGAGCCAACGCGGACTGTACAGTAGGAAAAATCGGAGTGTTCGCCACCCATCACGGAACGTGCGCAGGTGTGGCGTTTGTAATTTGCGTCCATCTGGATGTAGTGTTATTGGTACTTCTACAATGTCGGCTTTAAACAGGCTACTTTTGATAATCATCTCTGTAGCAAATTCCATACCTGGAGATCGTAGTTCTAGACGATTGTAGAGATCTTTGGTAAATCCTCTAAGTCCACAGTACACGTCGTGAATGGGTGCCTTAAACCAGAGACGAACCATTGTGGAAAACATGGGATTTCCAATCCAACGATGCAGAGAAGGCATAGCCCCTTTTGCAACAGTCCCGCCTCCAGAAGGAAGACGACATCCTTGTACAAGTTCATGTCCTGCACGGAGTTCTTTCAGAAACTTGGGAATCTCCAGAAAGTCATAACTATCATCAGCATCTCCCATAATGATAAATTTACCTTTTGCAGCCTCTATTCCTCCTTGTAGAGCATTGCCGTATCCCTTTTTCGGGACGTTTATTACTCGAGCGTTCAAGCTATTGGCGATCTCGATAGAGCGGTCTGTTGAGCCATTATCTGCTACTACTATTTCTCCTACAATAGCGTTTTCTTTGAAGACGCGGTTACATTTCTCTAGGCAGATGCCGAGAGTTTCTTCTTCATTGAGGCAGGGGATAACAATAGAAAGCTCCATAAGTAGTAAATTGCCCTACTAGAGTATCAGAACTATTCCGTCCTATTCTCCTAATATTCTGATATTCTTTCGCTATGCATGTTTGTGTCATAGCACCAATACTTGATGCGTATAAAGGGGGTAATCATTTACCTCTGCTCGCAGCGTGTAGTAATACGCAATTTACAATACTCACCAACCGTACCAAGCCAGAGAATCCAGAGCTTCCGTCCAATGTTTCTGTAATTACGTTGCAGAAACGACTTGGTCCGTTTGAATATGGTGTACGTGATACACGATTTGCACAAAGTGTGTTGAGTGCATACCCACCAAAATCAGATTTCTGGAAGCAGTTTGATGTGATTCATCTCAATCAAACTCTTGGTGCAGGGTTTGTAAAGCTCAATGCTACAGGCTTGCCAGTGCTGTATGCTATTCATCATCCTGTCACTGCAGATAGACAAGTTGCTGTTGCTGAAACTGGAGCAGTGGGATCACTTATATGGAGTGCACAGTATCTACCGATGATAAGAGGACAGAAAAAGCTCTGTAAGAATATCTCACATCTTATGACAGTATCTCAGACAATGCGTACCCGTATTGCAAAAGACTATGCATGTGATCCGCAGAAGATTTCTGTAGTAAAAAATGGTGTGGATGGTGATGTGTTTACTCCAGTTGATGACACAGATCATGACATTATTGCAGTAGGGTCATTCCTACATCCACGAAAAGGATTTCGGTATCTCATAGAGGTATACAAAGCACTTAGCAAAAAGGGATACACGATTGCCGATGTCGGAAGACGTAGTGATGAGCAGCGTGCAGCACTAGAAAAGATCAACAATCTTACAGTTTATAATGTTGTCGAGGCGGATCAATTAGTTTCACTCATTCAACATTCCGAATGTCTTATTTCCACATCCCTCTTCGAAGGGTTTGGTCTTTCACTGATCGAAGCACTGAGTTGTAATCGTCCTGCATTTGCATTTGATGTTGGCGCTGTGCGAGAAGTGCTTGCACCAATTGACCCCTCTCTTATCATCCAACCACGCGATGTTCGGGGAATGAATGAAAGAGTCGATCAGTATTTACGCAGTGACAAGAGAGAAGAGTATCGATCGAAAGTACTAGAGTTATATTCAATGGAAAAATCAGCATCTGCACTCGAAGCTCTCTATCAATCACTCGCTTATTAAACGCGACATCCAGCTTTTGGTGTTACTGTAATGACAGTTGCTTCATGTAGCAGAGATCGCATTTCTTCTTTACTTCCAAAGAGGCGTATTTTCGTATAGTTGAGTGCATTTGTCTCTCCTGGCTCTATTTTTAGCATTGCTTCACATGGTGCTCGTGGATATCCATCAAGGTGATACCACTCTTTCCAGCGTGGATGAAACTCTCCAATTTCTGCTATCACCTCAAAGCTTTCATGCTCTTCCATTACAAGATAACCAGGAACTCCCCAAGCCTGCCTCACCATGGCACTCCATTCGTAGTAGCGATAGGTCTCGGATGTCACAGGGAATTGATCATCCAAAATGTACGTACCAATCTTTTTGAGTTCGGGGTGATCTTCGAAATAGGTGATGAGTGAGTAGTCTTTTATCCATCTCTCTTGCCAACGTATGTACACAGTCCAGTGTGCGATGACACTTCCTGTCAGTGCTGTACTCAGTAAGATACTTGTTATCCATTTGCCCCACTCTTTTTGTAGCAGTATTCGTAAAGATCCTACGATGAGTATTCCAATAGGAATAGCAATGAGCAGTGCATGTCTTGTGGTGTAGCCATGTGCACGAGGGCCTTTGGATACTAAGACGTAGGGTGCGATAGCACAGATGAATACTGCCAGACCAAATAGTATGAGTATGATTGTTGCCCTTTTGGAATGCGGTACGCCAGTATATTTTTTCCACACTAGTGTTACCCCAATAGCCATTACACCACCCCATGCAATGAGATGTGCCGAAACAAAGCGTAGGATATCTCTTCCTTGCTCCATGACTCCTTTACTGAGAAATCCTAATGTACCTGCTTGCACGTTGCTCCACGCGGGGTTAAATCGATTGTAGTAGGCTACAGAATCTGTGAGTGTTTCTTTGGCAAACCAGAAGATAATCGGAAGTAGAAGGAAATCGATGTTGCGTTTTACAAATCTCACTACGTGTTTTTCTTGTAGCAGCTTAAGAAGGAGAAATCCTCCATAAAATACCAAGAGAGAATTGTGCTGAAAGCTGAGAGTAAAGAGTACGAGTGCTACCACTCTCATTGCTGCACCTTTTTGTAATGCAACATATACCCCTCCAAGGAAGAGCGTCAGCATGAGAAGATATACCGTCACGTTAAATACAAATGTCGTCTCAAGTGCAGTATAGACACTTGCGGTAATGGCGATGATCATTGCTTCAAACTCTGAGAGTTGCATCTTACGTCCTATGGCATAGACAAGGAGTGCGGAGATTATGAGTAGTATGAATGTAAGAACATTGTGTGCAATAACTGGGTTAGGACCAAGACTTCCTATGACCCAGTAGAGTACTGCATAACCAGGAAGGCCCAGCTCATTCCATAAATCAAAATGGCCACCGAAGTTTCTCTCCAAGATAAATTGCTTAAGTACCCAATCATCCCAATAGGTTCCATCCATAAGGAGGAGTGGGAAGTGTGTAATAGTCACAATGATGACAATTGCCATAAAAGGGTAGTAGCGTCGCATCATAAGGAAGTGTAGCTGTATAACGTTTTCTGTGCCAAATCCTTGTTTTAAAGCCGTTTTCTGCAATACTGGGCGATATGAGTCTAAAAAAAGAACTCTCGACGTTCGGTGATGTCCTTTCTCTTCTCAAGGGTATTAATATTCATCCTGCATATCTTCTTGTGCCGATTGGCCTTGGTATTATTGCCGCAGGGTTTGAGGGTGCAAGTATTGGGCTTCTGATTCCGATGCTCAATGGTTTTTTGGAACAGGATTTTTCTTTTATCAAAGAAGCGCCGTATCTCGGTAGTGTAATTAGTAGATTACCAGTACACATACTAAATTCTGATAAAAACTTGTTTGCGATATTGATGGGTATTTTTGTCTCTGCAGTACTTCTCAAAAATATCTTTAAGTATGCATCATCAATATCGATGTCATTCTTTGCCAATCGCTCAATGCATCACTTACGTAAAGTCGTCTTTGGTCGGTATCTTAGTTTTGGAAAACTATATTTCGATCGTAGTAGTGTTGGTCATCATGCAACAGTTCTTTCTGTGTTTACGGAATATGCTCTTTCTCCAATTATCAACATAACGAAATACATGAATGCATTATTTTCTCTTGTCGTGTATCTCATTGTCATGTCCATGATCTCATGGCAGCTGACATTTTTTGCCTTACCACTTTTTGTGGTGTTGCACTTTGCTGTGAAAACAATGATTGATCATGTGCGAGAGCTTGGTATAGAAATTGCAGAGCAGGGTTCTGAACTTGGTAAGAAGTCGATAGAAATTCTCTCTACTATTCCTTTGGTGAAGTCGTATGGAACTGAGGCATTAGAACGGAATAAGTATGCTGATATTAGTGATCAAAAAGCACGTCTCGACTTTAAAGTGCGAGCAATTTCAGAGTTAATGTTGCCCCTACAAGAAGTTATTACACTCTTTATGGCTTCTGGCCTCTTTGTGATTATGTTATGGCTTCTCGCAAAAGAAGGAACCATGGAAGCACCTCCCTTTATTGTATACTTCTATCTCGTACTCAATGCTGCGTCGAAGTTCGGAACCGTTACAGGTTTTCGTTCTACACTTGCCAAAGCATTTGGCCCTCTAGAAGAAATCAAAGATGTATTTAGTGACAAGTCTAAATTCTTTGTTAAGGGAGGGGATACAGAATTTTGTGGCCTTCAAAAGAAGATAGAATTTAAGAATGCCAGTTTTAATTACGGAAATGGCCGACCCGTAATTGATAGAGTATCTTTCACGATACAGAAGGGGAACATGACTGCCATTGTTGGTCCTACTGGTGGAGGTAAATCTACATTGATTAATCTTGTAATGCGCTATTACGACTGTGAACCAGGTTCTTTGTTTGTTGATGGAACTGATATTCGTTCCTATGACCTTACTTCGTTGTTGAATCATATTGCATTGGTTTCTCAGGATACGCTGTTACTCCATGACACATTGGCGAACAATATAACGTATGGTCTTAATGGTATTTCAAAAGAAAGTCTTGATGAAGCTATAGAACGTGCACGTCTTACAGAACTTGTACAGAAGTTGCCTCAGGGCCTCGATACACTCATTGGAGATCGTGGGGTTATGCTATCTGGTGGCGAAAAACAGCGTGTGGCTATTGCTCGTGCACTACTGAAGAAAGCGGAAATTCTTATTCTTGATGAGGCAACAAGCTCACTCGATTCTCGAACGGAAAAGCTTATTCAAGAGGCTATTGATGAGGCTGCTAAAGGTAGAACGGCCATTGTTATTGCCCATCGCCTCTCTACAATTCAGCATGCAGACTCCATAGTAGTTATCGATGAAGGATCAGTAGTAGAGGAGGGGGGACTTGATGATTTACTTGCTGCAAATGGAATGTTTAAAACGCTTTGGGATGAGCAGCAGTTTGTATAGATATGTACCCTGCCCTACTTCCATTACGGGCGGTATGGAGGCGTATTTATCCAGGGTGTAATTTCATAGTTCGTAATCTCGCATTCGCATATCTTTCTCTTGAATATGCGGTCTTAGTTATTGTGAACATAAACACTATCCGCAAATATCAACACATTTATCCGTTCTGGTGTGTGAGTTTTGGACATCAGGCTCTTGACCTGTACATGCTCTCCATGCGCTTTCCTCATAAGAAGGTACTTGTTGTGTATAGCGATTATGGAAATGTAAATCGACACATAGCGCGTTCATTTTCTGAAGTAGATATTCTATTCCTAACTCACACTGCACTTGCTCAAAATCTCTACCGATTTATCGAGTTTACAAAATTTAAAAAAATGAAGTTTGTTATTGTAAAAGCAGTATCTAACAATGCGCAATTGATTTGGGATTGCAATACTAAGGATGGAGTGCAAATAGAGGGGCGTTATATGGTAGAACTCACGCAACTCATCAAAGAAACTAATCAAAAAGTAGTATTACCAACCAAAACGATTACTGCATTTGAAACGCTTTTACACAACATATTTCCTGAAACAAAGAGTAAGTGGTTTGTTTCCCTTTATCTTCGCAAGAAGCGAGCCGGTAATACACTTGATGTTCGTGATACAACACCTGAGCCCTATCGGTTGATTATCAAGCGTATTACGGAGATCGGAGGATTTGTTCTTGTTGGTGGTGACTATAATCCGCATACACTTTTTCCTGATCTCGATGGAGTCTATTGGCAAGAAGACTTTTCGTGTGACAGATCGCTCTTTGATGCGTATGCGCTTTCACAGGCAGCACTCTTTATTGGCACGCATAGCGGCCCACTTATTATTGCCAATGCGTTTGATGTACCGTCACTCATTACCAATTGCGGATTTTTCTATCTTTCGGGTTACAGAGATAATCAGCGCGTACTCTTTAAGCGAGTTCGTGATGCTGCCTCTGGTCGTGTTCTTTCTGCAGCTGAAACATTTGATTTTCCAGTAGTTTCCTACACGCAAAGTAGAGAGAACGAATTTGCCACTGCTGGATTAGAACTTGTTGATAACACAGATCACGAGTTGCTCGATGCTGCTGAGGAGATGTTGCAGGAGTATATTTTGGGGAACACTCAGGAGATTGATCAGGGTCTAGAGGATCGGTTTCGCGCTATTACACCAGAAAAGTCCGTAGTGAGAATTTCTCCCTGTCGGCCGTCTCAGTCCTATTTACGGAATCTAAACTGGTAGTATATTTTCGTCTTAATCTGCTCGTTTGAGTCAAAATTCTTTGCTAGAGTGTTTGTCATGTCTCAGCGAACAGGTCTTACTCCTCATGAAGAAGGGCTCAAATTTACGACTGATTGGATCAGCCGCCACACTGGCAAATGGGATCAATTTCTTGGTCATCTTGTAGGCAAGTCTGTTGTACAGTTTTTGGAGATAGGAAGTTGGGAGGGCAGAAGTACCTGTTGGTTTTTGCAGAATATTCTTACAGATGACTCTGCGCATATTACATGTATCGATACATTTGAAGGTGCACCATCAGAAGTAGAGCTTCATGAACATATTCGTGAAGCCGTTCCAAATATCGAAGAGTTTTTTGATCACAATATTAAACATATAGGTGCTGAAAGCAAAGTAACCAAGGTCAAAGGCTACTCTCAGGAGATTATGCGTACACTTCCTACTAACTATTACGATGTGATTGTCATTGATGGATCTCACATTGCTTCAGATGTGTACATGGATGCAGGGTTGGCTTGGATGCTTTTGAAAGAAGGTGGCATCATCATCTTTGATGACTATCAGTGGAATTGTATGATTGATCCGGAGAGCGATGCTCTTAAGCCGCGCCCTGCTATTGATGCGTTTATTCAGTGTTTTGCGGATAAGATAGAAGTTCTTGATGCAGATCTTCAAGCCATCATTAAAAAAACATCAACATGAGAACGCTTGTTACAGGTGGGGCAGGATTTATTGGGTCACATCTTGTAGATCGACTGCTTGCAGACGGTCATACAGTAACAGTCATTGATAACTGCAGCACTGGTCGTTGGGAAAATCTGGATCATATAGGAGATAGCGATCATTTGAAAAAAGTAGAGGTGGATATTAACGATTACAATACTATTCGACCGGAGTTTGATGGTATTGACTGGGTGTTTCACATGGCAGCGCTTGCTGACATCGTTCCTTCCATTGAGCATCCAGAAGCGTACTTCCGTAGTAACGTCGACGGAACGTTCTCAGTATTGCAGGCTGCAAAAGACGCAGGCGTGAGGCGATTTCTCTATACGGCATCATCATCTTGCTACGGTATTCCTGATAACTATCCAACATCCGAAGATGCGGAGATCCGATCGCAGTACCCTTATGCACTCACAAAGAACTTAGGAGAGCAACTAGCAATGCACTGGGCCGAACTGTACGACCTACCTGTTGTTTGCCTTCGCCTGTTCAATGTCTACGGTCCGCGCAGCCGAACTTCTGGAACGTATGGTGCAGTGTTTGGTGTGTTCCTTGCGCAGAAGCTTGCAGGAAAGCCGTACACAGTTGTCGGTGATGGAACGCAGACACGAGACTTTACCTTCGTTACAGACGTTGCTGATGCCTTTGTAGCGGCTGCAGAAAGTGACATCGTAGGTGAGATTATGAACGTAGGTACTGGTAACCCTCAGAGTGTGAATCGACTGGTTGAGCTGCTCGGTGGAGAGGTGACCTACATACCAAAACGTCCTGGAGAACCAGATTGCACTCATGCAGATATTTCTAAAATTAAGCAATTATTGAACTGGGAGTCCAAAGTCCCTATGAAGGATGGAGTGGCACAAATGCTTGAAAACATCGAATATTGGTCTAATGCACCTGTTTGGACGGCAGATTCCATAGAAAAAGAGACGCAATCATGGTTTCAATATCTCTCGTAAATCCGTAGAATCTCTTAGCTATGAGTTCAGAAAGAAAGATTTTCCCTCTAGAGGAGCTGGCTTCACTGATTGCCTCTCTAAAAGATGAAGGCAAAAGAGTGGTGCATTGCCATGGGGTTTTTGATTTATTGCATCCAGGGCATTTCAAGCATTTTGCTTCAGCAAAGAAAGAGGGTGATGTGTTAGTCGTGACACTTACGCCAGATGAGTATGTTAACAAAGGGCCAGGCCGACCAGCGTTTGGGACACAGCTGCGTGCGGAACAGCTTGCCGCTCTTGCAGATATTGATTACGTCGCTGTAAATAATTGGCCAACTGCAGTGGAAACTATCAGGCTATTACAACCGAGTGTGTATGCAAAGGGTCCTGATTATAAAGACCAATCACAAGATATTACTGGCAAGATTTCTGAGGAGCAACAGGCCATAATAGATGTTGGTGGTAGGTTGCATATCACCGATGATGTTTCGTTTAGTTCTAGCAATCTTTTGAATGATCACTTCGAAGTATTCCCAGGCAAAACCAAGGAGTTCTTACAGGAATTTAGACAGAAACATAGTGCTGAAGATGTTATTGCCAAGCTTGATGATCTTCAGTCTATGAAGGTGCTTATTGTGGGAGATACGATTATTGATGAGTATCACAGTTGTAGTGCTATTGGCATGGCGAGCAAGTCTACATCTATTAATGCACGATTTATGGGTGAGGAAACATATCTTGGTGGCGTACTTGCCATTGCAAATCAGGTTGCAGGTTTGTGTGATGATATACATCTTGTTTCTGTTTTAGGATCACAGGATTCCAAGGAAGAGATGATTCGCTCAGGGTTAAAGCAGAACATAGAGACAGAGTTTTTTATAAGAGATGATGGACCAACAACGGTTAAGCGTCGCTACATTGACCCATTTCGTTATCAGAAAATGTTTGAGGTGACATTTATGGAAGATAGCCCACTACCAGAAGATACTGCCGATCAGTTGAATGCATATTTGAGCAAGCACATTGATGACTATGATTTGGTCATTGTTTCAGATTTTGGTCATGGCATGATTACACAGTCCACTATTGACCTATTAACAAAGAAGGCAAAGTACTTGGCACTGAACGTGCAGACCAATAGCTCAAATATTGGTTACAACCCTGTCACGAAGTTCCCCAAAGCAGATTACGCTTGTATCGATGAGCGAGAGCTGCGTATTGCGTATCACAACCGCAGTGGTGATGCAGACGAGCTTGCAGATCGTGTACAAAAAGACCTTTCCACCAAGATACTGACGGTTACACAGGGCACACATGGATCTTCTACATATGTTGGTGCTAGTGCTATTCAAACACCAGTGTTCTGCAGTGAAGTTATTGATACCATTGGAGCAGGAGATGCATACTTCTCTATTACTGCTCCTGTAGCTGCTGCAGGAATGGATCCTGAGATTGTTGGATTCCTCGGTAACATCGCAGGAGCTATAGCTGCTCGTATTATTGGCAACAAAGAGTCTGTGGACCCCGTGACCTTAAAGAAATTTGTCACTACACTTCTCAAGTAATGAGCACAGCAGATTTTGCACGGCAGTATCTGAGTGATCTCAAAGAGATCATCGATCAAGTGGACATGGATGATATGGCGAAGGTCATGGAAGAAATTGCTCCGACTCTGTGTTCGGATCGTCATGTCTTTTTGGCAGGGAATGGTGGTAGTGCAGCAACAGCTTCTCATATGGCCAATGACTTAATGAAAACCGTAGCGAAAGCCTGTGGTAAAAGCATTCGGGCAATAGCCCTCTCTGACAATGTCCCATTGCTTACTGCTATCGGTAACGACGAAAGCTTTGATGAAATCTTTTCAGGACAACTCAAAGATCTTGGGCAGGAGGGAGACCTTCTTGTGGTTATCTCAGGTTCTGGCAATTCGCAGAATCTTGTACGCGCCTGTGAGCAGGCAAAAGAACTGAAGATCCGAACAGTGGGATTTCTCGGTATGGATGGCGGAAAATTGCGTGGCCTTACAGATGTATCAGTGGTTGTTCCGAGTAACGACTACGGCCCTATCGAGGACGTGCATGTTATTTTCAATCACTTGATTACCGCGTACTTAAAAGAGCAATGAACCTGATTATTACAATCTGTGCACGTGGCGGGAGCAAAGGTATCCCTGGCAAGAATATTAAGCCTATAGCAGGAAAGTCTCTTATTGCGTACACAATTGCTCAAGCAAAGAAATTTGTCGAGAAGCATGGGGGAGATATAGCGCTTTCGACAGAGAGTGATCAAATTCGAGCTGTAGCAGCAGAGTTTGGATTGGAGACGGAATACATGAGATCTGAAGATCTTGGAGGAGATGATATAGGAAAAGAAGCTGTCATGCGCGAAGCGCTTTTATACTATGAAGAACAGAAAGGCGAGAAGTACGATATGTTGCTTGATCTAGACGTAACTTCCCCCCTACGTACGACAGAAGATCTTGAAGCAGGCCTTTTTATGATGGAAGAGAACCAGAAAGCATTAAATCTGTATTCCGTAAATCGTGCAGCGCGTAACCCATACTTCAATATGGTTGAACAGGGAGAGGATGATTTTTATCATCTTTGCAAGACACCAGAGAAGCCTATCCTTTCACGTCAAAACGTACCGGATGTCTACGATCTGAATGCATCTTTCTACTACTACCGCAGAGAGTTTTTTGATCAAGGATGGACGACACCGTTTACTGATCGAGCAATTATCTACGAAATGCCACACATGTGTTTTGATCTTGACGATCTACAGGATTACGAAATGCTCGATTACTTTATAGAGCACGAGCGGCTTGATTTCGACTTTGGATCATGAAGATTCTTATCATTGGACTCGGTTCTATTGCAAAAAAACACATTGCCACATTGGAAAAACTGAATATCGCTGCAGAGATTTTTGCATTACGGTCGAGTAAAGATGCACAGCCTTATGCAGGAGTAACTGATGTCTACGATCTCTCTGATGTTCCTGAAGACATTGATTTTGTTATGATTTGCAATCCTACAAATCTGCATTTTCAGACCATTCAACAGGTGCAATCTCTTGGGAAGCCGCTCTTTATCGAAAAGCCTGTTGTACGTCATCTAGAGGAGATAGATGCCTTATCTGCTATCACTGTACCAACGTACATTGCATGCCATCTGCGACATCATCCGTGTGTCCAGTTTGCTAAAGACAGTATCGGTGATCGCAAGATCAAGGCAGTACACATCAAATGTGGTTCCTACATGCCAGACTGGATACCGAGTATCGACTGGAAGCAGGGGTTTCGTGCGGACAAGAAAGCAAGTGGTGGTGTGCATCTCGAACTGATTCATGAGCTGGACTACGCAACGTGGATCTTTGGCAAACCATCAGGTATTCAATCAGATCTTAAAAACTCTGGAGAGCTTGGCATCGACATTGTCGATGATGCTTCCTACACACTTACGTATCCGAACTTTGAAGCGGAGATCAATGTGAACTACATTGACCGAGAAGCTTCGCGTTATATGGACATCGAATTTGAGGACAGTGTTTGGCACGTCGATATCCTGAATTTTCGTATTGAAGAGGACGGGGAAGAAATCTTCTCATCTGATATGGATATTTCGGATGTCTACGCGTCCCAGATGCAGTATTTTCTTAACTGCCTGCACGAAGGAATTCAGCCGATGAATTCGGTTCAAGAGGCGGCAGAAGTGCTGAAATTGGCATTAGATTAGCTATTAAATAGTATATTGACATATATATACATATAGATATAATCATACATATGCCAGCATCAGAAGGACCAAGATTTACAGAGGCTCAATAGAGCTCACTTCTTGATTTATGCAAGGTTCGAAATAATGTTCGTGCGAAAACAAACACTCTGATGCATTCTGTCGATACAGAATCCGAGAGTTGTTCTCAAGTTGCTCGAGAGCGTCTTATGCAGATTAAAGAGGCATATGACATACTGGTAGCAGCAGGCACTCCTGAGGATGGGCAAAACTACTTTGATGGTTTGCATGCATACTTCCTTGCGCGAGAAAAAGATGACAGTGAAACATTTACTCTTAAAGATGCACACAATGCCGTTGTACGAGATTCCAAGCATTCAGAGTTTCGTCAAGCATTTATGGAATTCTGTATTGCTGAAGCTGAAGAGTGGTCAGGAGATTCGGAAAGAGTACATCTCGGAGTACTTGCCAAAGAATTCAGTGCCAATGGTCTTAGGCGCAATGGAATTCATTTGAAACAGGCAGTAGTAGAAGCTGATACAGCATCTGACGCAACTCACTTAACTGCTACACCGGATTTTACCACTGCAAATGAACTACTCGCAGAATCACAGCAAATATTCCGCGAAGTGGAAGCACATTGGGAAGCGACAGGAGATAGAACCTCTCTCAAGAGAGTGAGCTACGAGTTTGCAGAACTTGCCGGTCAGGACATTCCGCCAAACTGGGAATTAGCTGCGGAGTATCATAAGAAAGCTGGGGAGATGGCGATTGAGGATCAGCAAGAGGGAGATGAAACAGCAGAAACTGCTGCAGATTTCGCTATTGCTCAGACAAAATACTGTGAAGCATGTTTGAAAGGTGAGCTCGGAGCAATGCTACTAGATCAAATTGTGCGTGAGACTGAAAATTGCACTAAACTCTTCCAATCGCTTGCTGAAAAAGGAACTCAAAGAGCTATTGATTGGGTCGGGAACAGCCATGCCCATCTTGCAGAAGCCCAAGAGGCTGTTGGAGATCTAGAGGTAGCTCTTGCATCATGGAAAGCATGTGATAGCGATCCTGTAGTTAATGGTGAACAGTTTCGACAACTCAAAGACGAGGCAGAGAAAGTAATTAACCGGCTTAGTACAGAGCTTGAAAACTAGTTTACTTGGTATTTAAGCTTCCACTCTTCTCCATTCTTCTCCCAGAGAGATTCATCTCGGAAGGAGTCTATCTTTTTAGTGAATTCTTGTTTTGAGATATCAATGTATTTAAGGAAGTCTTCTAGGTAACGTTCTGGATACTCTCCATCAAATCTGTTTACGAGGGATATTCCTTCCTCTCTTGTGATTTCTCCGTGACGAATTTCCTGTGCAGCATCCTGTGTTGCTCTACCGTATCCAAATTTAATAAAAGTAGTGTAGTAAAAGAAGTCGTCCGTTCGGTCATCGAGACTATTGTATTTGCTATAGGTTCCAGTAGTTCTATCTGGTGCTGCCTCAAAGCCGCAGTTTTCAACAGAGTAATAATAGGCCTCCTGCGGGTGCCAGTTTTTGTAGTAGCCAAGGTAGTGAAATTCCACATCCAACTTCTCTATCTCTTCTGGTTCCGCAGGGAAGTATGGTTGAAGGTCTGCTTTTTCTATACCTTGTTCTAAGTATTCTGATACTGGTGTTCCACCAAGATAGATATCATCAAGATGTTTGCCTTGGAGAAAATCTAGACGAAAACCTTCGTTTTCTGTTGTATTTGGCGTGAATTTTGCTTGGTCTATACCAACATTCGCTCCGTACTCTCCGGGGTTCTCTCCGTAGAAAATCAATGGAATACCAAATTGCACCGCCATTTTTACAGCGAATGTTTTCTGTCCAATAATGAATGGCTGAAAGGGGTGTAGTAGGTTTTCGAAAGCATTCTTTGTCATCATTCTGTGTATCTTTCCGTTGGGCGTGAACAGATAGTTATCCAGTCCTCCTTCGTGAATCCAATTTTGGAAGTTGCGAAAGCCAATATCGGTATATAGGTGTGGCGCCCATGTTACAGTGAGGGGATGCATTCCATATTCGTATTTGAGCAAGTGCGATGCGTAGCAACTATCTTTTCCGCCACTCCCAGGAACGATACAGTCATAGGAACCGTCCGTCTTTCGGAACTTGTTGCATAGTTCTCTGAGCTCTTTGTCTCTCTGCTCCCAGTCCATCGTTCCATTAAATTTTTTCTCACAGAAACGACATGCAGCGCAGACCCCTTCTTCATCAAATTCTATATAGCGGTGCTTTCTAGACTCGTGATGCTCATATTCATTACAAGAGCTTGGTCGTGTATTGGGCATGACACACTTGGTACAGAATTTTACTTCTGTTGGAAGCCCGTAACGACGATCATCAGACATAGATTATTGAGGTTCACACCACACATTCTGGTCGAGAAGCATTGGCCAGATACCGCATGGCTTTGGATTAATCTTTGTAGACCATGGTTCTGTCAGTACTTCTGCCTTTCTTGTCACTTTGAATCCGTGAGGATTAAAGAGGCAGTTTAAGTCTTGTCGTGGGAATCCTCCTGGGTACTCATCTGCCAAGTCTTCGGTGTAAATACCGTACTTTGTAAGGCGGCAAAGCTCTCCTGCGAACTTGTCTGCAGACTCATCTGCGAGGATTTCAAAGACACCAGAGTTAAGAGAATAGTCGAAGTGTTTGTCGTCAAAGGGTAGTGGCTTGGTAGCATCGTCAACTTGGAACTCCATTGTGACGCGGTCATCAGTAGAGGTAACGTGCTTTTGTGCGTTGCCAATACGAGACGGGCTGAGGTCTGACCCAACGATGTGGATCTTGTGTCCTTTACCGGTTCTCTTGAACTCGTTACAGATGAAATCCACAAGGGTCTGTGTTAGGTCTCCGTCTCCACACCCAAGGTCCAAAATCGTGGTGCAGTCCTCTCCACAGAACTTTTCCCAGTTGAGTGGCATCTGGTACCAAGACTTTCGGAGCCGTAGATACTCCCATTTTTCCTTATTAATAGAACGATCTGCGTTTTCAAAGTAGTCTTCAAAATCGGTCTTTCCTATCCATTCTGCACGCTGATTGTAGTAATACTTGCTTGCCTTACGGTGCGCAGGACGAAGCCAACGGAGCCATAGGTGCCATTTTCTGAATTCTTTTATTGCAGCCAAAGGGTCTTTTGTCATTGGCCATTTTTCTACTACAGGTTTGTAATCTATATCGAGAGCCATAATATTTCTAGGGGGTATGTCCCGAGGATCCTACAGGTCTTTATGGGCTTATTCCATTAATCTTACAAAATTCTCGATGATCTTTAACCCGGTCTTACCACTCTTTTCTGGGTGGAATTGGCAACCGAAGACATTGTTTTGTCGTATGACTGATGTAAACGAAAAGTCACCGTATGTGGTGGTCGCAAGACCGTGCTCAGCCACTGATGGTTTCATGTAATACGAATGGACAAAGTACATTTCTGGATTCGATCCAATTCCTTCAAAAATAGACCCATCCCACTCTTGTGCAGGTTCTATTTCATTCCAGCCAATGTGGGGAATGCGTTCACCGATATCCTGAAACCGTAGCACGTCCCCGGGGATGATGTTGAGCCCAGCGTGCTCTCCAAACTCGTAGCTTGTACTCATGAGTAGTTGTGCACCGAGGCAAATACCCATTATGGGTTTTTCTTGTGCATGAACCTCTTTTACTGCATCGATCAATGTACGATCGCGCAGCCCCTGCATTCCCGCTTCGAATGCTCCAACACCAGGTAGTACAATGGCATCTGCAGAGAGAAGTTCTTCTGCATTGTCAGTCATGGCACAGTCTGTTGCATACAGTTGAAATGCCTTCAGTGCATTGTGCACATTCCCTACGCCGTAGTCGACTATGCATATCTTCATGCGCGGATGGGGAGAGAAGCATCACGTAATTCTTTTTTAAGGTTGGAAATAGTCCATTCGTCGTAGTACAACATGCTCGCACAGGCCAAGCCATCCACTTTACCTTTGCTTACAGCATTTTGCATAGACTGTGCATTCTTTGCTCCACCATATACCACAAGAGGCACAGGGCAGTTGGGACTGATGGTTTCGATAAGTTCGAGATCGTATCCCTTTCGTGTTCCATCAAAATCTACAGAGGTCAGCATCACCTCTCCAATCTCATAGGTGAGTGCTTCTTGAATCCACTGTGCAACATCACGTCCACTGTGTTCACGTCCACCATCGGTATACACCTCCCATCCACTGGGGTGCGCAGTGCTACATTTTGCCTCGACACTCAGTACAATGCATTGCGATCCAAATTGATGGACAGCATCTCTAAGAAATTCAGGATTCTTTGTCGCAAATGTATTGATTGCCACTTTATCTGCACCAACGCGTAATGCATCATTAATATCATCAAGTGAGCGGATGCCCCCACCGACAGTCATAGGGATAAATAGCTCATTAGCTACGGCTTTTACGAGCTCAAAATCTATATTTCTCTCGTAGAGGCTGGCGACAATATCCATGTATACCAGCTCATCTGCTCCTTGCTCGTAGTACTTTTTGGCTAGATCTACAGGTGAGCCCATTACACGCAACCCTTCCATATGGATGCCTTTTACGACATTGTGGCCTTTTACGTCCAATCGTGGAATGATGCGGATTTTTTTCATAGAATGGGTTCTTTGCGTTAAAATGATGGACAATGAAACACGTCTACATTATCACTGATATCGGGGTGAACCATAATGGAAAGCTCGAAACTGCAAAGGAGCTGGTAGATGTTGCACTGGATGCCGGAGTAGATGCTGTGAAGCTGCAACTGTTTAATCCAGAAGAGATTGCATCGGAGAGTGCACCACTTGCCGAATATCAAAAAGACTCTGGTCAAACGAGTCAGATCGATATGCTTCGTGCGCTCACACTCACACAGGAAGAATACAAAGAGATACTTGCTTATACGACGGAGAAAGGAATCGACCTTATCGTTACGCCGTACGATATTGAGTCTGCTAAATTTCTCGTATCCATCGGAGTTGCTCCACTGAAAATTCCTTCCTGCGAAGTTACCAATCTACCTTTCTTGAAAGGGGTTGCTGCGCTTGGTGTACCAGTCATTCTCAGTAGTGGGACGTGCAACCTCGAAGAGGTGGATGATGCAGTTACTATCTTTAAAGATGCCGGAGTGGATCTTATCCTTCTGCACTGCACCAGCAGTTATCCCACTCCATTCGATCAGGTGAACTTGCGTGTGATGGAAACATTAGAAAAAAAGTTTTCTGTGCCAGTCGGTCTCTCAGATCACACACCGGGAATTGCTGTTCCTATTGCAGCAGCAGCCTTGGGTGCTGTGGTTATTGAAAAGCACTTTACGCTCGACAAAAATGCAGAGGGACCAGACCACAAGGCGTCATTAGAGCCAGATGAAGTTAAATCTATGGTAGAAGGTGTGCGCGCGGCAGAAGCTGCGCTTGGTAGCTCTGAAAAAATCATTCAACCAGCTGAGCAAAACACGGCAGACATTGCTCGTCGTTCGGTGGTTGCTACTATTGATCTTTCATCTGGTGAGCAGTTAACAGTAGAGAACACGGCTATCAAAAGGCCTGGTACGGGTATTTCTCCAAAAGAGTATGAAGCAGCTATCGGCAAAGCAGTAAATCAGGATATTTCTGTTGGCACTCCTATTACACACGACATGCTTTTATGAAAAAGATCTTAGCTATCACTGGTACTAGAGCAGATTATGGGATTTACAAACCTGTGCTTGATGCACTGGAAGCATCCGATCAGATCGAACTAAGCGTTGTGGTTGTAGGTATGCATCTTCTTGAAGAATTTGGCCACACAGTCGACCAAATAAACGCTGATGGATTTAGCATTGTTGCAGAGCTCAATACGATGACAACGGAGGACACGAAAAAAGCGATGGCTGAATATGTGGGTAAGAGTACGCAGGAATTTACAACTGTGTTTGTAGAGCAGAACCCCGATATTATCTTTGTATTAGGCGATAGAGGTGAAATGCTTGCTGCAGCAACTGCAGCGGTCTACCTGCAAATTCCTATCGCACAGTTACATGCTGGAGAGCATTCTGGCTCTGTGGATGATCCTGTGCGTCATGCTATTACCCAACTCAGTACGATGCATCTCTGTACTACAGAGAACTATGCAAAAAACGTAAAACAGATGTGTCCAGAAGCACAGTACATTCATACCGTTGGCGCTCCGGCTCTCGATACGATTCTCTCTTCAGATTTTATTCCTAAAGAAGAACTCGTTACCCGTTTTGGTTTTGATGTATCCAAAAAGACTGTTCTCTTTCTACAGCATCCGGATACAACAGATCCATTAGGCCCTGAAGATCAACTGAAACCAAGTCTGGAAGCTCTGGAATCTTTCGATGGAAATATTCTGATTATCGGAAGTAATGCAGATGCCGGAGGCATGGAAATGAATGCACTATTAGAATCATTTGCAGATAGAAATGACAACACATACTTCGAAATCAGCTTGCCTCACAGAGAGTTTCTTTCTTGTGAGAACGCGTGTGATGTATTGGTTGGAAACTCTTCTAGTGGCATTATCGAGGCTGCATCTTTCAATCTTCAGGTTGTTAATATTGGTGACCGACAGAAGGGTCGCTTGCGATCGGGCAATGTTCTTGATGTTCCATACGATGCTAATGCAATTACAGCAGGCATCAAGGAAGGTATTGATAGCAATGGAACATATGAAAATATCTATGGTGATGGAAAGGCAGCAGAGCGGATTCTCAAGATTTTTACTGATCTTTAAGCGAAGTATGCTGCTTCGTCGGGGTTGTTTGTTGTAAGAGCGCGTGTACGTCGATCGAGTTCTTCTGTAGACATAGTGTGTGAGAGTTCTCGGATAGACTGTATATCCTTTTTTGTGTGAGATGTCCCTTCTCCTTCTTGAGGAATTTGCGGCAGTACTCCTTCTTTGATCATTGGTATGGCTTCTGCAAACACTGCAATTTCTACAGCGAGTGCACGTTGGTATAGCTCATTTGCAGTATCGGTATCTTGTACTTCTATTTTTTGCTGCAACGCTATAGGCCCAGTATCCACTCCTTCATCAATCCAGTGGAGTGTTGCTCCGTATGGTGTGCCATCCATAATTGCCCATGTTGGTGTATGCCATCCGCGATTCCATGGAAGGTATGCAGGATGCAGATTTAACGTACCAATTTTTGGTAGATCGATAATTTCTTGTGGAATGATATGGGGAAAATGGACGGAAATCAGGTAGTCAGATCCTGCTACCTTCTCTGGGGCAATTTTCCTTCCAATAGAGACTGGTATCTCTGGAAGGAGGTCTTGCAATTGCGTATTATGGCTCCCATTTTCGGGTAGTAAAAGAGCTGTAGGGCTTATATCAGCCTCTAGAAGCAGTTTAAGACAATCGACACCTATTTGCCTATTCGCCGCGTAACAAATGGAAATTGTGGACATACAATATAGAGTCGTTAGTGTATCGTAGAATCCATGGATCTGCAGCAAATTCCACTCTCCAGCCCTGATATTTCTGACGAAGACATTCAATCAGTTGTGAATGTTCTCAGGACGCCACGCCTTTCGCTTGGGCCAAAATTGCCGGAATTTGAACAACACTTTGCGGATTTTTGTGGAACCAAACATGCAGTGGCAGTAAGCAGCGGAACAGCTGCATTACATCTTTGTGTGCGTGCTCTGGGTATTGGAGAGGGGGACGAAGTAATCACAACACCGTTTAGTTTTATAGCTTCAGCTAACTGTGCACTTTTTGAAAAGGCGACAGTGAAGTTTGTTGATATTCTTCCAGATACGTTGTGTATTGATCCTTCAAAAATAGAAGAAGCGATCACTGAGAATACAAAAGCAATTGTTGCGGTGGATATCTTTGGATATCTCTGTGACTGGGATGCGCTAGAGGCAATTGCTAAAAAGCATAATCTCGCACTTATCGAGGATAGTTGCGAAGCACTTGGCTCTGCACGGGGTAGTAAAAAAGCTGGAACATTTGGTGACTGTGGAACATTTGCATTTTATCCCAATAAGCAGATGACTACTGGTGAAGGGGGAATACTTGTTACCGATCGTGATGACATTGCTGCATCTGCACGCGCGACGCGTAATCAAGGACGAGATCCAAGTAGTGAGTTTCTTGAGCATCATCATCTTGGATACAACTATCGTATTTCTGATATCAACTGTGCACTTGGCACCTCTCAACTTAGCCGCCTTCCTGAGTTTATTGCAAAACGATCTGAAGTTGCAGGATGGTATGCAGAAGAGCTTTCTAGGCTCAGTAATCATATTACTGCACCAAAGGGGCAATCTGGAGTTGATATTAGCTGGTTTGTGTATGTTATACATTTGAATGATCGCTATAGCTCTATGCAGCGTGATCAACTCATGGATTACCTGCGCAAAAGCAATATTGGTTGCAACAACTACTTTCCATCAATTCATCTTCAACCGCTCTATAAGAGAGAATTTGGCTACAAAGAGGGGGATTTTCCTATTGCAGAGGGTATTTCACAGCGTACTCTGGCACTCCCATTCTTTACCAAAATCTCTAGAGAGGAGGTTGCGCAAGTCGCTCGAGTCCTTGAAGATGGTATAACCTCCCTCTCCTAATATATGACATCTGTCTTTAAGGGTAAGAAAATCCTCGTCACCGGCGCAACTGGCTCCATTGGCTCCGAGATTGTTCGTCAGCTTCTCAAAGAAGATCCCGCGGTTATCCGCCTGTATTCTCGTGATGAACATAAGCAATATCTTATGCAGCAAGAATTTGAAGGTTTCACGAATATTCGCTATTTACTTGGAGATGTACGGGATCGTAATCGATTAGAAACGGCAATGCAGGGAGTTGATCTCGTCTTTCACACTGCAGCTTACAAGCATGTACCTCTCTGTGAATATAATTCCTTCGAGGCTGTAAAAACCAATGTCATTGGAACGCAGAATATTATTGATGCTGCTATGGCGAATAATGTAGATCGCGTATTACTTATAAGCTCAGATAAAGCAGCAAGTCCACCTAATGTTATGGGCGCTACAAAGCTCCTTGCTGAAAAGCTGATGACTTCTGTAATGCATAGTAGGGGGGAAAAGAAGACACGGTTCTCTAGTGTTCGCTTTGGTAATGTTCTTGGATCTCGAGGATCCGTAATTCCTTTGTTTGCAAAGCAAATTCGAGATGGTGAGCCTGTAACAATTACAGATCCTGAGATGGTTCGTTTTTTTATGTCTATACCTGATGCTGTGCAACTTACCTTTAGTGCAATGGAAAAAATGGACGGTGGAGAAGTATTTATCTTAAAGATGCCAGTAGTCAAGCTTGGCGACCTTACAGATGTGTTGGTTGAAGAGTTGGCTGCTAAGAATAACCAAGATCCATCGAGTATCGAGCGCAAGATCATCGGCATTCGTCCAGGTGAGAAAATGCAAGAGATATTGATGACGGACGAAGAGGCAATGCATGCAGATGACTCAGGTGATATGTTTGTTGTGCGTTCATCACTCAAGCTTCCTGGAGAAATAGAACCCGCAATAAAAGAGTCTAAAGGACTCGCGAAGGGGTATGGCTCTAAAGATGCAAAGCTGCTTTCTAAAGAGGAGATCAAAGAGCTGCTTTCTGATGTACTTAGTGCGCCTGATCTTTGTTGCTCATGAAGCCAACCATTCTTTTTGTGCAGCGGGTAACAGCTGCGGTGCTTGAAACAATACCGGTAGCAAAACGTATTCAACAAGATGGAATATTTTCTGTTGCGTATCTTGTTGACTCTCCCACAGCTGCAGCTCAAGTTCCCTTACTTCTTGTTGCAGGGATTACTGCATTGCATCCGTCTGGACGAGAATATACAGAGGCACCACAGCAATCTTCTGAGGCAAAATCAAAAATTACTCCTAAGAACAACAATATGAAAGAGAGGGTCTTTGCTCTCATCCCTTCATTCATTAAAGAGATTCTCAACGGTCGTTCACGACTTAAACGTGCTCGATCGCTACTCTCTTCGAATCATGTTGCAGCCATTGCAATTTCTGGAGATCGGCTTCTTGGTTGGGAGATTACGATGATTAAGGCAGGGCATGACCTTGGCATCAAAAGCGTAATCACTCCGTATGCACTTAACTATCGGGATAGCATTGCTGAAAATCGTTTGCGTAGTCGAAACTTCGAAACAGACTTTAGAGTGAAAGGGATACATAAGAGATTCATTGCACTTCTCTTTCCTCAATGGGCACATACATACAAAAGCATGCGACTCTTTTTTCATCCTGTTACACCATCACTTGCAGCATGGTTTCTTGGAACGATGTCAAAAAATCCTTGGATATCTGGAGGGGGACATGCTGATATGTATGCCATTGAAAGTGGCCTAGCTAAAGGCACAGCATTGAAGGAAGGTGTATCAGAAGAGAAAGTGGTTGTTACAGGTAAGCCATCTGTAGATGATCTTGCTGACCTCATCCATAGTGCTGACTTAGAAGAGCTGCGTAAAGATTATGGCATTCCTGAGGGTAATAAGGTTGTACTGTGCGCAGTTCCACAACTTGGAGAGCATGGGTTACTTCCTTGGGACAAGCATATGCAGGAGACAGAATTTTTATTTGAACAGATGAGTGCACTTCCTGATACATCTGTGTTGTTAAGTCTTCATCCAAAAATGGATCCAGAAAATTACAAAAAACTAGCTGCACAGTATGGTGCACAGATTCCAGATGCACGTGTGTACTCTCTTCTTCCGCTTTGTCATGTGTTTGTCGCAACCGCGTCTAGCATTGTTGTACAGGCTATAGCTATTTCAAAGCCGAGTGTTGTTGTTGATTTTAGTAAACTCGATCCAGAAGACTTTTATGTAGGTTCTCCGGGAGTTACTACCTTGTGGGATAGGGAAAAACTTTATCCTACGTTAGAAAAACTCTTAACGGATGATGTGTTTTATAAGCAGCAGCAAGCAGCTCAAGGTCAAGAGGGGGATAAATGGGCACTACTAGATGGCAAGTGTACCGAGCGTGTTACAGAGGAGATCTACAAGCTTACTGAAGGTGTGTTTTAAGTTTGTTTGCAATAAATACATCAGTTGCGCTTCTTGCTTCATATGTTAAGCCTCCTGTGTGTGGCGTGATGATTACGTTATCATGTTTCTGTGCGTAATTGATCAGTGCGCTTTGTACTTCTCCATCAATAAATGCATGTTCGTCAGCCAACACGTCAGCTGCATATCCTGCGAGGTGATCTGATTCCAATGCATCTATAATTGCTGATTCATCGACTATTTGTCCACGTGCAGTATTAATCAAATATGCGTGAGGCTTCATTTTGTCGATCATTTCTTTTCCAAACCAGCCTTCGGTTTCTTTCTCTAGGTGAATGTGTAGAGAGATAACATCAGATTGTTGTAAGAGTTCTTCTTGTGTGAGGCCGCCATCTACATGTGGATCGGCATAGATCACATTCATGCCAAGCCCTTCGCCGTATCGAGCCATCATTTTTCCAAGTCGACCATAACCTATGATACCCAAAGTTTTTCCATGTACGCTGTGACCCTTAAATGCATTTCTGTTCCAACTGCCACTTAATACACTTCTGTGTGCTGCAGGTATGTTTCGAATAAGAGAAAGCATCAGGCCACAGGCATGTTCTGCGGTTGCTGTTACAGAATTCAGAAAATCCACTTCTCCTTTAAGGCTAAGTACAGTGATTCCCTTAGACTCTGCGTATGCTATGTCGATATTATCAGGACCAGTTACCGGTGATGCTATTGCTTGCAAATTTGGTGCTACATCCAATACCGATTTGTCGATGAGTACGTTGAGTTGGCAGATAAGAATGGTGACATCACTCATCAGTGTAAGGAGTTCTTCTTGTGTTGGCTCGACATATGTTACTTCTCCTAATTCTTCGAGAATTGTTTTTCCTTCATCTGTGAAGGTATCGCCAAGAGCGCAGAGAATGTTATGCATTTCGTTGTAGCCAGAAGGAAGCTAATTCGAGATCGATAGGATCATTTACATCCAAGGATCGTTCACGTGGCATTATCCATGGACGAGAGATCTTTCCAAAGAGATCTCCCTGCATCAGTAATTCAGTTTTTGTTAGGTATATAGCAGTGTTCCTCTTGAATGCGTTCGGTGTTTCATCGCGTTGAGCAGACTGTGTACCTTCTTTTGTAAAGAGTGGCTGAATGACATCATCTTCAATAAATTTAATTTTTTGAATAGAAAAGTCCTGTATCTCGACCATGCCCATTACAGAATCTGCATTAGTATCCACAATCTTCTTTATAGATTTATCGATATCTTCTGCAGTACGTAGTGGGGAGGTAGGTTGTAAGATCATGACATAGTCGTATTCTTCTCCGTTTTCCTTCATCCAGTTTACTGCATGTTGCACTACTTCAATTGAAGTGGAGGTATCTAGGGCAAGCTCCTGTGGTCGCATAAAGGGTGCCTCTGCACCATGAGAGATTGCCACTTCCGCTATAGACTCATCCTCTGTAGAGACGATACAGCGCGTAAGAAGTGTTGATTGCGTGGCTGCATCAATTGTATAGGCAATAAGTGGTTTACCTTCTAGGTCTGCTATGTTTTTATTCGGCACCCCCTTGGAACCACCACGCGCAGTTATAATGCCGAGGATGCGTTTATCGTTATACATGGTTAAGAGTTATAGAATTCCTTTTGTGTGTAGAGATCTACAGAGGCCAATGTATCTGTGATATTCTTGCTGCAGTGCTCTTTATAGTAGATGAAGCATGGTTCAAACTTGCCATGCTCTAACTGAGTAGAAATAGCAGTTGTAATAACTTTTTCGTCATACTGAGCAATATTAGTTACGTTTTCTCCGCATGTTCGTCCTTGTTGCCTGCTTCCGATATTGACTGTTGGAAGTCCGAGATACGATGCTTCTTTTATTCCTGCAGAAGAGTTTCCCACAAGACATGCACTGTGTTTAAGAAGTGTCATAAAATCTTCTGGCATCATGTATTTTAAGAATCGCATGTGGTCTGCATTTTCGTGTTCACGGAATATGCGGATAGCTTTTGCCACCTCATCTGTTCCAGCATCAATGTTTGGCCAGAACCACAGTGTTTGTACTCCGAGTGCTTGTACTGCTTTTAGTAGTACGTTGGTATGTTCACGGTTCTGTCCGGTTTCTGAAGTCACAGGATGATGCATGACAATGATAAATGGCTGTAGTAGATCTACCTCTGCACCAACTCCCATGCGATTAATTGTTTCTGCGGACAGTGTACTGTTGTGCTTTTGTGCATACTCCAGTTCAGGGCACCCTACATGAAAGATGTAGTTTGGATTTTCTCCCATCTGCCGTACTCGCTTACCGGATTCTTCGTTTGTGATGAAGTGTATGTGGGCGAGTTTTGTTACTGCATGCCGCACACTTTCATCAATGTTCCCTGTTGTGTCGCCACCTTCTATATGTGCAATAGAGATGTTCATGTAACCCGCTGCTATTGCTGCTGCCATTACTTCGTAGCGGTCTCCACGGACAACAACAATATCAGGTTTGAGGTTATCAAATACTGTTGCAAATTCCATAATGCCGATACCTGTTGTCTTTGCCATGGCTATGGAGTTTCCACCGGCGAGCGTCATGGTAATTTTTGCATCGTAGGTGAATCCATCCTTTTCCATTGCCTTCTCGACATTTCCGTATTGTGGAAGGATGGCTGATGCTGCAATAGCAATTTGGAGCTCCAAGTCTGGATGCTTTTGCACTTTCTCCAAAATAAACCGACTACGGGCGTAGTGGATGTGCGAGGTGATAATAAACAGAATCTTCCGTTTCATGAGATGAGGTCAGAATCTGTAATAGGATCGTACTTTTTGAGGCTTTTTGCGAGCATTTTCCCGATAACTTTCCCTACATATTCACTCTTGATTCCTTCTAATTCTGATGCAGGACGTAGGGCATAGACATCTTCTGTATCCAAAATGTGGCCTTTATTAAGGCTTTTAGCTGCTACCAGCTTCTTTTGGAAATAGGGACGAAAGACGTTTCTTGCTCCTTCGAGCTCTTTTTCCTTTTCTCCATAAAATGGGCTGGTATCTACTGTAGCGAACGATCCAGACCGAATAGCATTGACCATGGCCTTCATCTCTTTGGGGGTCATGGAGACTTTATGGTCTGATCCCCAGAGGTCTCGGGAGAGTGAAAAGTGCTTTTCAATGATTTGTGCTCCAAGTTGTACTGCCGCAAGTGTTGCATCGTGGCCTATGGAATGGTCGGAAAACCCTATGGGAATTTCTGGATACAACTCTTTAAATCTTTCTATTGTTGCAAGGTTGAATTCTTCTGGTGGACATGGATATTTGCTAACACAATAGAGGAGAATTACAGGTGATCCATGTTCTTTTATAAACGCTACTATCCGATCCAGCTCCTCAAAACTCACCATTCCGGAAGAAATAATGATGGGCCTCTTTGTATTGCAGAGCTCTTCCATTAATACAAAATCGAGCACATCTCCAGATCCTACTTTCCAAAATGGAGGATCAAACTTTGCTATTTTTTGTGCAGCCCCTCGGCTCATAGGTGTAGTAAAAAAGGTGATACCTTTTTGTGTGCAGTGCTTAATAACTTCTTCCCAAAACTGTTCAGGAGTTGCCTTTGTATTACGTGTTACCCATGCATAACGATCACTTCCTTTAAAATGTGGTGATACTACGTGAAGATCCATTTGTTCATCTTCAACAGTATGTGTTTGGAACTTTACAGCATCCGCACCACTTTCTATTGCTGCATCGATCAAAGCAATTGCATTTTCTGCATATTCTTCAGTACTTTTCTCTTCTTCAGATTGAATAAAGTTCTTGCCAATCTCTGCAATGATAAATATATCTTTGCCTTCGGGGGCCGATTGTTTGAGCGGAAGAGTGGCCATGGTGTTTTATATCCTCTGTGCCCAGATTACCTGATCCCTGAGTACAGACCACACACGTTGTGGATCTTTTGATCCAAAGAACGTAAATGGCTCGGTAAGTTGGATAGCTCTATCTTGTACTTCAAATCCAAATGGCTTGAGGTACTCACCAAGGTTTTCTCGTGGGTAGCCTCCTGGATAGAGGTCTATGCAATCTTCAAACATAATTCCCTTACGCGTTACTCTGCACATGTTTTTCATCATAAGCACAGCACGTTCGTCATTAAATACTTCAAAAAATCCGGTATTGAGTGTGCAGTCAAAGTATTGGTCTTCGTAAGCAGAAAGATCTTCAGCATTCCCTTCCTCAAAGCGAAATGTGATGCTGGGGTGTGGTGACTTGCATAACGTCTTGCAGTTATTGATACGTGAAGGACTGAGGTCAATCCCTACAAGTTCTATTGGGTGTTCCTGCCCAGTTTTCTCCCACTCCTTTGCGATAAAATCTGCCACTCGTTGTGTTACGTCTCCATCGCCACAACCAAGATCTAGCACCCTCTTACAGTCTGGTTTTGCAAACTCTTCCCAGTGATAGGGGATGATAAACCAGGATTTTCTTAGCTTTAGAAATTCCCATTTATACCGCTCGATTGTGCGATCTGCATTATCGAAATAATCTTCGAGATTGGTTTTGGCTATCCAGTCGGTACGCTGTTTTCGATACCGAAAATGTGATCGAATATTGGTGAGATTCAACCATCTCGCCCATCGCATCCAGGGACGATATTGCTTGATTGACGCAAGGGGGTCCTTGGTCATTGGCCAGTACTTGAGCGCATCGAAGTCTTTTGGGGTAGGATCGAGCATTTGTTGAATTTTGTGCTAAGGACACCAAGCTGTCAATGCAATGAATAAGGAGGTATTTGGTGTCCTTTTCATTCTCCTCTGGGTAAGGTGGAGCCGATATGAGCCTTGTAAAGCGTATTTGGCGCGTTCTTCGTAAGCCCCAGGTGATCTGGAAGGAGCTTGTTCTTCGTCTACAGGTTTTGTGTTTTGGTATCCGTTACCATTTTTTGAAGCAGTGCTTCTCCAATACAGATCCTTCTCGGAAAGTTCTTATCGTCAGTCTTACGGATAATCCAGCTTATGCAAAGTGGGAAGGGATGCTTCTTATTGCCTTACGCCAAAAAAAGTGCACGCCAGTGGTGCTGACAGAGAAAAAATATCGTAATGCACAGCGCACGTTTCGTATGTTTGGTGTTACAGAGTTTATCTATTTAGAAGATCTATTGGATGCCACAGAAGGGGAAGTAGATTTACAATCTCTTGAAGAATTATTAGCTGGAGAAGTAAACTTCAAGTCACTTCTTGATTTTGCCTATCGCAACATTGACTCGGGTCGTAGTGCACTTTCTACGCTTGTGCGAAAGATGCGTGATACGAGTTTGGCATTTGAAGATCCAGCGATGCGTTCTATGCTTCTTGATACGTTTACCCTTTCTATGCGCATAGTCCATGCTGCAGAAAAACTTTTTGCAGAGGAGAAGTTTGAGGCAATTCTTTTTCATGAAAAAGGATATACCCCTTTTGGTGAGTTTTTTCATGCAAGTGTCAATGCAGGAGTAAATACGGTGCAGTATCATTATGGGCAGAAGCCAAAATCTTTTGTCCTTAAACGATACAATAAAAACAATAAAACAATTCATCCTTCATCACTTTCAGAAAAAAGTTGGTCACATGTACAGGGTCTCTCTTGGGGGCAGAACGATGAGGAGATGTTTATGAACGAGCTTCGCGAAAGTTATGAGTCTGGAACGTGGTTTAATCGCAAGGCTCTTCTTGTGGATAAGTCACTTCGATCACCCGAAGAAGTGCGCAAAGAGCTTGGTATAGATCCCCATAAAAAAGTTGCTATTATCTTTTCGCATGTACTGTGGGATGCATCGTTCTTTTTTGGTGAAAGCCTATTTGATGATTACGAACATTGGCTGATAGAAACGGTAAAAGCTGCATGTGAAAACGACTCAGTACAATGGCTGATCAAATTACATCCAGATTATGTATGGAAGATGAAAGACCTAGGGGATGGAGTGCACCCGAGAGATATTGTTGCACTAGAAAGTGGCGTGGGAGAACTGCCAGATCATATTCAAGTCATACCCCCAGAGACGAGTATTACGACGTATTCATTTTTTCCTGTTATAGATTACTGCATCACAGTACGAGGCACTGTTGGCTTGGAGGCACCATGTTTTTCTATTCCGGTGTTTACTGCAGGTACAGGTCGGTATGCGAAACTTGGTATTACTACCGACTCTTCCTCAAAAGAAGAATACCTTGAGCGCATGCGTACTATTCAGGAGTATCCGAAAATGAGTTCAGAGCAAACGTCACTTGCGCGTCTTCATGCTTGGGCAGTATTTGATAAGAGGCTTATGCTTTTTGATGCATTTGAATTAACACGCAGACTAAAGGGATATGGATTACAGACACATGTAGATATTCCTCTGCGATCTGTACGGGAAGTCGAGTCAGCAGCAGACCTGAAGGATTTTGCAGATTGGGTTATTGATAGTAGAGATGAAGACTATTTAACGATTTGACTATTTTTCAGGCACTCCACTCCGGATGCCTGTACGTGCGTTAGGAATGTTTCCAGATCTCCCCACATGTTGTATTTTTCGATTTCATGACTATGTCCCCAGAGGTGAAATATAGCATTGGGATTTGATGTGTGTGCATGGTCAAAGAGTGCTTTTGCCAGTGATAGCCAGTCTTTCATATCTTCTTTTTGTAAACCTAACTTCTTTAGATCTTTTCGTCGCACACGCAGAGGGCCGTATGGATCCATTGGATGCCACCATCGTGACCATGTTTTTCGTTTGGGAAATGGCGTTACTTGCAAAGTCGTTGGCATAGTAAACGGATCATCAATTGCAAACTGTAGGCGTTGTGTAGTGCGTGCACCTTTGTATCCTGCATCCTGCACCATTTGTTTCACAGTATCATTGTAGAAACCGTACGGATAACAGAACATGGCGCACTTCGCTCCGGTGATGTGTTCTACCCATGCCTTACTCTCCTCAATTTCTGTTTTAGCTTCTACTGGGCTGACTTCTGTAAGTTTCGGATGCCTAAGAGTGTGTGCACCAATTTCGTGCCGATCATGCAGGCTGCGTATCTCTTCCTCTGAGAGCATATCTATATCGTGTTGTTTCCGTGGGCAGACATAGAAGGTTCCTTTGCAGCCATACTGTTCCAGTAGATCTGCGAGTTTCAGATCCAGCTTGTAGCCGTCGTCCCAAGAGGTCGTAAAAATCATACAAGTGTTCGGTAGAGTGATTCTATAGCAGAAACCATTGCATCTGCAGTATGTTTTTCAGCCCAATTTCTGCATGCCGTCCGATCAATTTTTTCTTCATTTAAAATATTCTCCATTGCTTTTACGAGGGCATCAATATCATTTGGGTTGCACTTGTATCCACTGACACCTTCATCGATTGCTTCGGCTGCACCACTATCGTTTGTGCCAATACAGGGTATTCCGTAGCCTGCTGCTTCGATGAAGACGATCCCAAATCCTTCAAATGTATCAGGAGTTGTTTTTGCGGGCATCAGGTAGAGGTCTGTTTGAGTATAGATTTTCTGCAGCTCCTCATCGGATAGCGTTCCGGTAAATGTCACACATTCACTGAGACTTTGTCCGTAGACGAAGTTCTGTATGGATTGCATGTATGCATCATTCTTCTTGTATGATCCGACGATGGTCATGTGCACATTCTTGTCGGTAGTCTTTATATACTGAGCAAGTGCTTTCAATGACTCCAATATGCCTTTGCGTGGTTTTACACCGCCAACACAGAGTATCTGCTTCACTGTATTTTCAGAGTAGGCAATTGCAGCAGGAGGCTCTACACCATTTTTTATTACTTCTACATTCTCACTAAATTGCTTGGCTACAATATCTCCACACTGCAGTCGCACTTCATCTGTAACACGCTTCTTTGTGTATTCGCTTACTACGATGCATTTACCTACATGTTGTAGTACCCAGCAGGAACGTTTTTTATTTACAGAGCCCTGCAACATGCGTACGCCGTAACTTCCGTGAATTGTGAGTACCGTCTTCGCTGCGATCTTCTTTCCAAGACGTGGCAGCATTGCACTATAAGGTTCTACGGTTATGTGAATGATATCTGGATTGATCTTTTTGATCTGCTTCCTAAGTTTTCCGGCATTCAAAAATGCAAAGAGTGGATTGGTGAAGTAGGAAAGCGGTGTTCCGAGATTTTCTGCATGATAATTATCATGTCCTGCTTGTTGCAGCCCATCTGTTAGTGTTCTGGTGTAGACAGACCATCCATCTTTTCCTTCGGTGCCGCTGCTAATCAGGAGAATCTTCATACTGTTACGTAGCATGTTCCAGTATTTTACTTACTCTTTCTTAACTCGTCGCTAGAATCTCTACGTTCTTTTCACAGAGAATTGCATCCGAGCAGAGGAAGTTTTTGAGCATATTTCGCCCTTCTGTAATAGATACAGTGTTGTTATCA
>Ga0114999_10001047_pt1 | contig 39397 bp, 33 predicted proteins | sample ArcticOcean_MG_C_3_FD_89820 | JGI IMG/M metagenome (GOLD analysis project Ga0114999, IMG submission 89820) | Marine microbial communities from western Arctic Ocean - ArcticOcean_MG_CB8_126 | ecosystem: Environmental > Aquatic > Marine > Oceanic | place: Arctic Ocean: Canada Basin | collected...
ACCAAGAAAGATGGAACGGTTGCGGCTGGAAAATTAGCCTCGGAAAACGATATTATTGTCACTGTGCAAGATGCAGCCGATCAATTGATTGAAATTCCGAAGTCAACTATCGCTTCTCAGGAAATGAGTCCCATTTCCTTGATGCCACCTGGGCTTACGCAGTCATTGCGCAAAGATGAGTTTGCCGACCTGATTAAGTTTATGTCTCGCTTGGGTAAAGAAGGGGTTTTCAAAGTGGGGTATGAACGCTACATTCGTACCTTTCGATCTCTGGACGATAAGGGTGGCGACAAAGGCTACGCCGACATGGTTCGTCACAAACCCATGGAATTTCTGACCACGGATGATCCAAGGTTAATCTGGCGGCCATCCTATTCAAAAACCAACGGCGATATTCCGCTTGAAGATTTACCTCAGGTTAGAGGGCAAGGTTGGGAACACCTCCATTTCATTCGTTTTCAACTGAATGCCAAAACACCTGGAAACTCCATTTTGCAATTTAATGATGCTGAGGGTGTTCACGTCTTTGTTGGTGGTGATAAAGTTGAAATGGTCAGTGATGATACTCCTATAAATTTAAAACCAGGACTCAATCAGGTTACGGTTGCGGTTCCTGTAATAAGCCGAAGCAATCAAATCTTACGTATCGAAGTTTTGGATGCGCCAAGTGGTTCTGCGCAAGTCCAAGTCATTTATGGTAAGTAAATCTAACCCCAATTGACGTGAAACACATAGCCCTTTCCATTTCATTTTTTCTGCTGACTTGCCTTGTCGCTGTTTCGGCACCCACGTCAGCGCAACTGAAAAGGACCACCGAGGCTATTCAATCGTTGGTCGATTCCGGGAAGCTCGTAGGTGCGCAACTGGCGATTGGGCATGAAGATCAGATTTTGCTAAACAGGAACTTCGGTGTTCGTTCGATTGAGGATGATACGCCAGTTGATTCGAAAACCATGTTTTGTATCGGCTCCTGCTCTAAGCCCATCGCGTCTGCGGTGGTCATGACCTTGGTGGACGATGGAACTCTGTCTTTGGATAAAGGGATAGATACTTGGATTCCCGCATTTGATTCATTGGAGACGACAGATGGCGAAGCTTCTCGAGCACCCACCATGGCTGAGCTGCTCAGTCACCACGGTGGTATCTATTCTCAAAAGAAAGGGATGACCCGTCAGCAGTCCAGGTGGATTCGAGACTTTCGTTTATCTTTAGAGCGATCTGTCAAAGAGATCGCCAAAGAGCCTTTATATGCCAAGCCGGGTGACGAATACGCTTATAGTGGTGCTGGTTACTGTGTACTAGGGTGGGTAGCCGAGGTCACCACTGAGCAGTCCTTCGAGGAACTCCTTCAAGCCAGACTCAATGAGCACTTGAATTTAAAACACACGTCTTATTTCCCAAGCCGGGAAAACAAGAACGTAGCTTCCGGATCTGTTAATGGGGACATCAATAAAACTACACCGCATTTATCTCATCCGTTTAAACTCCCATTAATCGGAGGAAGCTTGTATTCAACTGCTGGCGACAGTGCTGTATTTTTGCAGTCCGTTCTCAAGCAAGCCACCAGCGGAGAGGAAGTCCTGATGACTGCAGAGCAATTTGAAGCCTATACAACTCCCTATAGTGAGAATCAACGCTATGCCTTCGGTTGGAGCCAAATGATGGGAAATGGAAAGCCGTTTGGATTAGCCCATTCCGGTGCCTTAGCTTCCAGTAGAGCTCTGTTTCAGATTAATTTAGAAAAGGGAGTCTACGTTTCTGTGCTGTATACGATATCTAATCCGAAGGGATCCGCTGAGGTTCAGCGTGCGGTGGGCAACGCGATAGGACCTGTAACTGGTAAGAAGTAAGGGTGGTTATCGGGATGGGATTTCGTCGCTATAGGTATCCCAGTTCGTCAGCAATTCCTGAACGACTGTATTGCCAGCTCCAAAGGCGGCTTCCAACGATTCATTGAATGCGGATAGCGAAGCGCCTCGCTCGCGAACGAGACTCTCGGCTGCGGTCATTCCTGGTGAGGGCATGGTATAGTTAGCAGCGGTTCGAAGAATCATGACACGGTCATAGTCGACCTTTCCAGCGTTATCCAAGTTCTTCAGTGATTGAAGCGTGCCGCTGTCTTCCATGGCTTTTGTCGTGAAGTTTCCTTCGCCTTCCGTCCAAAAGTTTGTCCAGTCGTTTCCGAACTCAGACATCTTTTCTCCATGCCAAAACGTGGAGTCACTCAGGTGACTTCCAATCAATACAAACGGCTTCTTTTGCGCATTGGGAAATACCACATACTCAGCTCTACGATGTTCCAACTCAGGGCGATCGAGTAAGGGAATATCTTTTGTTAAATGGTAGGCCCATTGGAGTAGGTCTTCGTTGAGTTTGAAAAACTGACTCGGATTTACCGGCTCTCCATTCCGATCATAAGGTCGTGGAGATCGAAGTGGTGTATATCCCGTTTTCCAATCATCCGGAATTTCTCTAGCATCAATTTCATGGGCCAGGCCTCCATCGACTACATAGTCCGTCCAAACGGCACTTCCCATGGAGCCATCATGAGGGTCGATTCCGGAAATGCCAGCGACGAGCCAATACGCTTTACTAAAGTCGAATCTTGGATCGAGCCCCAGAGCCATCACCGAGGCCGCTGCGTTCGAAACGCCCATGCTTGTAGTAATGAGGATCAGACCTTCTCCATTAGAATAGATATCCGAACGACCAGCCGGGAAAGATAGACGTTGATCCAGCTTGAGTCGTTCCTCCCAGAGTTGTCGCTCGCCGGGACGATCTCCCTCATGTTCAAACATAGTCAGAACGACCACTTTGACTGGGACTTTTTGTTCGTTTTTTGCGCAACCAAGGAAGAGACCTAAGATAATTAAAGGAAAGGAAACAGTGATGGGTCTCAACTTGGTCATAATGGTTTCGTAACGAGATGGTGCCTGTGCTCAAAGCGTTAAATGAGAATGTAACCACTCATCAGCCGCGAGTAAGCTTCCTCCGTCCATTCAGAATCGGTTACCCATCTGACGCCTGTCTAGAGCATATTAAGTTAAATCTGTCGCAAAATTTGATAGGGCGGATTGGCCCTACCGAGCCGTCTGGCGACAAGCGACGCGAACAACAGCCGCCGTTTCCATATCGGCTCGCTCGGCGATCGAGCCCTACCTGAATAGAGTGTTTACTGGAAACGTTTGTCCTTGGGATTTCCTCCACTGAGTACGTAGGCGACCAAGTCATAGATCTCTTCTTTTTCCAAGCGTCCTAAAAGCATGGGAGGCATGGGAGATACGGGAGAAGGATCGAGGCTCTTGACCAGTTTCCGGTCAACGGCAGTGCGTTGGTTCGGATTGGTTAAGTCGGTGTTCACATGAACAATATCTTTGCTCAAGTTCACGATCACGCCGTGGACTGTTGAACCATCGAGCATGGTAACCTGCACCGGAACAAACTGTTCGTTGATCTCCTTGCTTGGGTTGATGATCTGGTCGAGGAAATCGTGCGGGGAATAACGTCCTCCTGCTGAGGTCAGATCGGGCCCTGTGGCGCCACCTTCATTGTTGAAACGGTGACAGGAGAAACAAGCACTTGCGGCGAACATTTTTCGGCCTCGACCAAAGTCGCGTCCGCTCATTTGGTTTCCGGCTTCCGAAAGGTCATCCAGGTTCCAATTGGTGAAGTTCGTGCGTCCTGCCAAGGCAGACATGGCCGCCTCCAAAGAAGATTTCACCTCTGGTTCGCGTGCCAACAATTCGGCCAGGTCTGTTTTCTCTATGGCAGTAAGTGTGGCTTCTGCATCCTTGCGGATATTTTCGATAAAAGCGACGAAGCTGGCACCCCCTCTGAAATTGGCTGCTCTCAAGAACCACTCGAAATAGGTGGTGCGCAGCGCATTCGTCCAACCGGTTTTAAGCATGCGGAGCGAACGGGCGTATTCCATTTGTTCTTCCTGGGTAGCGGCATCTTCCAGAAGTGCCATGCCTTTCTTTGCAGCCGTAGGTGACTGAAGGTAAACCAGGGTTTCGCAAAGCAGGCGATTGGATACCTGATTGTCTGCCGGGAAGTGTGGATCGAGCTGCCTGGTGATCTTGGAAGCCAGGTCTTTTTCTGCTCCACGGAAACGATTCAGCGCTACCTGATAGGTCCTCACCAATGCCTGGCGATTCTGCTCATCCAGGGAACCGTAGTTGATGCCGGCTAAAGCTTCCAAAATACGAGCTCCCTGCATATTGTTCTGAGGTATGTCGCTATCAATTCTGTGAAATGGATCAACACCTCTGACCCGGGTGAGAGCGAGTAGGGCTTGAATCTTCTTTCCAGCGTTTTCCTCACGGAAGGCACGGCGTCCCCAGTTGGCAGCGGGTTGACTCTCTAGTGCACTGCGAGCAGCGTTCCGGATAAATGGATCGTTGTCGTCCAGAAAGCGCCATGCCAGTTGCACGGCCCGGTCATCTTGTTTGCCGTGGAATTGCTCGAGAACGATGCGCACATTGCGCGCTTTCTGTCCGCCGGATTTTTTAACTGCGGGAGATGTGTCTTCGTCGCCTACATAGGTTACCCGGTAGAGTCCGGATTGGACTTTTCGGCCTCCGATAGCAAAATACATCGCGCCGTCATAAGGGTGAATGACCATATCGGTCAGTGGGAGTGGCACCCCTGAAATGAAGTCTTCCTTATGCCCCGTATAGCTCGAACCCTGAGGTTCGAGAAACACCGAGTAGAGTTTACCCCAACTCCAGTCCATAATGAAGAAAGCGTTTTGATACCTGGCTGGAAATTTGGCTCCATAGCCAAAGGTGACTCCCGTAGGAGACCCGGGACCGATGTTTACTGCAGCTGGAACACTATCGGCGTACCATTCAGCAAACTTTCCGGTTCCATTGCGCCAGCCATAGTCACTGCCACTTACCACATGATTCACACGGGTGGGGCGGTACCAGGGAGTATTAAAATCGTACTCCATGTCGGCGTCGTAGGTGAAGAGTTCCCCATCGGCATTGAAGTCCGCATCGAAAATATTGCGGTAGCCCATGGAGTAACGTTCCCAGTGCTCACCGTCGGGAGAGATCTTGTAAATCATTCCGGCTGGTGCGAGACGGGAGCGATTGTGTCCTCGACCATCGGGCATGCGCGGAAGGAGGTGGTCTTCTCCGAAGTTTGATATATTCTCACGATCTACTTCGGTGGGTTCGGAGTTGTTCCCGCAAATGAGAAAAATGGAATTGCCATCTGGAGAGAGTTTAACCGCATGCACACCGTGGTCTCCTCGAGACGGAATATGACGGATCAATTCTACATGATCGAGCTGATCGTCTCCATTGGAGTCGGTGATACGGTAGAGTCCGGAATTGTCGCTGTTCTCGTAGTCGTTTACACCTACGTATAGAGAATCAAATGCCCAGAGCATTCCGTTGACCGCGCGGATTTTCGCTGGGACGTTTTCAATGTCAGAAGCCTTCAGTGTTTCCCCTGCGGCAGGTGGCTGGAATCGATAGAGGCCGCCATATTGATCACTGGCGATGATGCGGTTCTTACCATCGATCCCCAGGTTGACCCAGGAACCTTTTTTATCTCCTTGTACAGAGTATAGGAGTTCTACTTTAAATCCGTCGGGTGCGATGATGTTCTCAATGGGGGTAGCGCGGTTCTCGTTGATAGCCATCCCTTCCTGAAGGTCCTTTTCCTTTTTAGGTGGAGACAGGGCAGCTGCCACGGCGTTGCGAGCAGATGCTCCGCGAAGGTTTTCAACTCCGACGTCTTTAACATAGATCGTCATGTCAGGACCGCGGTGAAGCTGAAAGCCGATGGCGCCCTTTGAAGGTGCGGTAGGATCTCTATCGGTCAGATCAACCGTAACGATGCCATTGATCTTATGAATCATCCGCTTTCCAACAGCGATAATTTCGTACTCGTTCCATTCCGCAAGATTGAAGGCAGGCTCGGCGGGAAATGTGTCTGTCACTTTGGGCGTTGTTTTCCCCTTGGCATTGAGGCCGGCTGGTACGGTTACTTTTTGGCCGCGTTGAGCTACGATACCGCGACCGGTTTTTTCGCTGTAATACATGCCTTGGTATTCCGGCTTTGGATGGATATCCATTTGGGGACCCGAAAGCGCGAAAGGCAGATCCTCGATGGGTTGGGCACGATACATGATACCGGAATTGCTCTCTCCCAGCATCTTCAACTTAGCTTTCAGGTGAAAATTGGAAACGCTGACATCCTTGGCGATCAGAAAGGTATTAGCTTCCAATGGATTTCCTTCCGTGGTGCCCACGATCTCGCCGTTTTCGACTTTCCAGAGTTTGGAACTGCCTTCCCAGCCGGACAGGTCCTTGCCGTTGAATAGGGACCTAGCTTGGGCAAATCCTTGAGACCCGGTGAATAGGGTGAAAACGAATATCGCTGCGAAATAGGCAAGCGAACGTGAGGGAGAATGATAAATCATAAGGTATCTTTAGAAAGGGTGTTCATAAGCATAGACGTTTAGGGTCGTGATGTTCGCTAAAAGGAATTGTGAAAGAGCTTAATGTGCCGCAATGGCCCCTTGTTTTCACTTTGTTTTTACGGAAATACATCCGTGATTCATAAATTATCATTTCTGCTATTGAGTTGTGAGGATTAAGGGTTCTCCAAGCTTAATACTAGATAAAGAACGGCATGAAACGTCAATGAATGTTAACGACGTCGCTCAAAATTAATAATAATCAACGGGTTCCCTTTGCAGCTTGGATGGCTGCCAGATGTTCGCGCATGGTTTGTGCGACAACAGGATTATCCCGAATAACATTCGTAGCTTCGTAAGGATCGGATCGCAAATTATAGAGCTGCTCCTTGGGGGCGTTCGGTTTAACTTTTCCGTTTTCAAGGTCGCTGTTCACTTCGTTCGCAAAATGAATAGCCGGGGGGCCACCGAAGAGGTGAGTGCCAACAAGTGGACTGGAGAAACCACCACCGGCTTGGGCCGGAATAAATATCCAGTCACCGGCACGGAGGGATAAGTGTGTTTTGCGAACCGGGGCTAATACGAGATGATCTCGTACAAGTATAGAGGTGTCTCCGGTCAAGGCGGGGAGGATGTTGAAACTATCGGGAGCATCGCCGTCTTTGAGTTCCTGACCGGATACGGCCGCAAGTGTGGCCATCAGGTCTACGTTGGATACGAGTTGATCTGAAACACTTCCAGCAGGAATCTTTCCCGGCCAACGGGCGATGAAAGGAACCCGATGTCCTCCTTCCCAGGCATCGAATTTAAAGCCGAGAAGATCACCGTTTTGTTTGTGACCTAGCTTCCAGGCATTCTGACCTCCGAGATTAATCATGCCTCCATTGTCGCTGGTGAAGATAATTAGCGTATTATCCGCCAGGCCTTCTTCGTCGAGCGTGCGAGTCACTTCTCCTACGATCCAATCGAGTTCGTGCACAAAGTCTCCATAGCGACCAGCCTCGCTGGTGCCTCGAAATTGAGGATGTGGAGTAAAGGGGTGGTGGATGTTCGTCGTTGGGAAGTAGAGAAAGAAAGGTTCATCCTTGTGCTCCTTGATCCATTTAACCGCTTTGCCTGCCAAGGTTGTGCCGACCATATGATCGTCGTATAGTCTATGGGCTTCTTCAGCACCACCGATCTGGTCGATCCCCATCTTTTCTAATATGGGTTTTGTCTTGGCCACTGTGTCGTAAACGAAAGGATCGTTTTCATCCAGGCCGACCACGCGGTGGTTTTCCACATACACGAAGGGCGGATGGCTACCAACTACCGGCATGCCGAAGTAATAGTCGAAGCCGAGCTCCAGGGGCCCTGGTTTGAGGTCTCCATTCCAATTAGGGGTGCCTTCGCCGAAACCAAGATGCCACTTGCCTATGCAAGCGGTGGCGTAACCGGCGTCTTTCATTACATCAGCCACCGTCTTTTTATTCTCATCAAAAATCAATCCGACCTTTAAAAATACCGGAGACCAGTGGTCGCCACGGAAGGGGTATTCTCCGGTAAGCAAACAATAACGCGACGGCGTGCAAACAGCGGAGGCGGTGTGAGCATCCGTAAAACGGCGTCCCTGACTGGCCAGCCTATCGATGTGCGGTGTATGTATTTTGGTTGAGCCATAGACGCTCGTGTCGCCGTAACCAAGGTCATCGGCAAAGATGACAACGACGTTGGTGGGCTGCGCCTGAAGGTTAAATGCTAAAGGCAGAAGGCCAAATAGGGTGAGTAGGAGTAGGGCGGTGTGTTTTTTCATGGGGTAATTGTAGGAGGGGCTTTACGCCCCGATTACATTGAGGCCGTTGGAAAAAATAGAGGAATTCATATCCATTCAGGCAATGGCACATTCTTCTCCTCGGCAATACTTATCCAGGTCTCAGCATCCTTAGTGCAGTACAAGGATTGCCAAACGTCGTTAGTATCCAACAGGCCTTTTCTATATGGATTCATCAACATGTACCGCAAAACGGCACCAACTGAATCATCCGGGCGTATACGACGATCATGGAAACCGCTTTGCCAATTTAGACCATGCCTTCTTAACGCTGGAGTCATGCGTCCTTTGTATAAGCGAACGAGCTCTTGAAGACTCGTTTCGGTATTTAACTCAATTAGCATGTGGATATGGTCTGGCATGTGGACGATGCCATGGATTACTTTGCATGACTCCCCTTCGAGTGTTTTCAAAGTTGTCAGGCTTTTTTCAAAAAGTTCCTTACGATCAAACCCGGATTGCTCAGGCCTTAGGCAAATGGTTATGAAATACATCGTGTCTCCGGCCGACCATCTTCCTTTTCGTAGAGCAGCATGGCCTTTTGATGGATTTCTCATGTAAATCAATTTTGATTGAATGAAATTGTAGGAGCGGCTTTATCCCGCGATTACTTGGGGCCTTTCAAAGAGATCGCGGGATAAACCCGCTCCTACAGCTAAAACAGATCTCACCGACTACGGCGCCGTTCGCTTCGCGGCTATACTTTTCTCAAGCAGCGCTCTCATTTCACGTACAATGTCCAGATGCTTGTTGTACAAATTGGTGGTTTGTAAAAGGTCAGCATCCAGGTTGTAAAGTTGAGCGGGAGGAGCATCGGCTTTGTAGCGGCCGTTTTCGATGTCATTGTTCACATGTTTGGTGAGCAAGTGGGCTCCAGGGCCACCGCGTTCGTAATCGGTTTCCAGTTTTCCACTGAATCCGCCACTTCCCTGCGCACTGATATACATCCATTTACCTTTTCGAATGGAAAGGTTCGTTTTTCTTGCCGGACTAAGAACCAGGTGATCGCGTATCTGCTCCTTGGGAGATCCGGTGAGGGCGGGTAGAACATTGAAACTGTCGGGGCCTTCATCTTTGGCCAAAGATTGCTCAGTCAAAGCAGCCATGGTTGCAAGTAGGTCCACATTGCTTATCAATTGATCCGAAACTGAGCCTTCGGGGATTTTGCCGGGCCAACGAGCGATGAACGGAACGCGGTGTCCCCCTTCCCACGCACCGAACTTGAAGCCGAGTAGTTCCCCGTTCAAACGGTGACCGGCTTTCCAGGCATCCTGTCCTCCAACATTGAACATGCCGCCGTTGTCGCTGGTGAAAATGACCAGGGTATTATCGTCCAACCCTTCGTCTTTAAGAGTAACCATGACCTCACCCACCATCCAATCTAGTTCGTGGACATAGTCTCCGTATCGACCCGCTTCACTGGTGCCTACAAATCGTGGTGCCGGAGTAAAGGGATGATGAATATTCGTGGTAGAAAGAATGAGGAAAAAGGGATTATCTTTGTGATCTTTTATCCACTCGATAGATTTTTCCGTGAGTTTGGTTCCTACTTCGCGATCTTTGTAAAGGGCATGGGCGGCATCGGCTCCACCGATGTCATCAAGCTTTCTCTTTTCAGGAAACACCTGGGTGTTTGCCATTTGACCGTAGACAAAAGGATCTTCGGGTACGAGACCGACTACCCGGTGGTTTTCTACATAAACAAAAGGTGGGTGGCTGTTCACGACCGGCACGCCGAAGTAGTAATCGAATCCCAGTTCGAGCGGCCCAGGTTTCAAGTCTCCATTCCAATTGGGGGTCTCTTTGCCAAAGCCAAGGTGCCACTTACCGATGATGGACGTGGCGTAACCAGCACGTTTCATTACATCGGCCACGGTGGTCTGATCCTGATCAATGAGTAGCCCCACTTTCAGAAATACGGGGGACCAGTGGTCACCGCGAAATGCGTATTTGCCGGTGATTAAATTATAGCGCGAGGGAGTGCAAACAGCGGATGCTGAATGTCCATCAGTGAATCTCCGACCCTCAATAGCGAGCTGATCAATGTTTGGGGTGTGCAGCTTGGTCGCGCCGTAGCAACTGAGATCCCCGTAGCCCAGGTCGTCGGCGAAAATGACCACCACGTTGGGGCGTTCCGCCCCAAGGCTGAAGGTAAAAGGCTGAAGGCTAAAAATTAATACTAGGAGTAGGATTCTTTTCATGGGGTAGTAGTTCTTGGAAACTGTAGGAGGGGCTTTACGCCCCGATTGCTTTGGAGCCGTTGGAAAGATCGCGGGGTAAATCCGCTCCTAGAGCTCGATATGATAAAATTTAATTAGGTATGTGAGAATCGGGTACTGATTGTATCTGTTTATAAATCTTAGGGTCGTTTTACATTGATGCCGTTTTTGTGACCGATCTCTTCAGTGAGATCTTTGGATGGATTCTTAATAGGCATTTTGGCGCTAACTGAATGGAGCGACTCTGTTAGGCGAAACTTCATTGCTGCGGCCAAGTCTGGCTTTTGGTCGAAGAGATTGTGCTCTTCGTAAGGGTCGGTCTCCAGGTTGAAAAGAAGGTCATCTTCGTAGTGATAGTTATGAATTAATTTATAGGAACCTTGGCGAATGGCGGAAGAGGGGTAAGCGCCTTCACCCTGGTAGTGAGGAAAATGCCAATACATTTCATCTCGGTCAAGGCTCTTGCCCTTAAGTAGAGGGGCCAGGCTGATTCCATCCATGTTCTTCTGCTTTCGTTCGCTGATTCCTGTCATTTCGAGAAACGTTGGATAAAAGTCAGCACTGTTGACAGGTGTATCGGAAGTCATGCCCGGTTGAGTCACCCCCGGCCAATGGATGATGAGTGGGACCTTGATTCCGCCCTCAAAAACAAACGTTTTCCTGCTCTTAGAGGTTGGTTCGATGTAGGGTGAGCTTGGTTGGTCCAAATACTGACCCGGCCTCCGTTGTCTCCTGTAAATACTATGATGGTGTTCTCGTATTGCCCGTTCTTCTTGAGTGCGTCGATCACGCGACCGATGTTCTCGTCCAGGTTTTCTAATTCGCCGGCGTAGTGGGGATCATCCTGGCGAGCTTTGAGCAACTTATGACTGTAGGGAGCCTTTAGATCTTCGATAAGTGGAAGCTGGGCTCGTTTCTTTTCGTATTTATCATACAGCTCTTGTTTCGCCTCGATCGGTGCATGCATGGCGAAATGGGCCAGGTACATGAAGAAAGGCCGCTCAGCATCCTTTTGTTTGTTGAGATAGTCGATGGCGGTATCCGTTAGTTTATCCGTGAAGTAATCTCCTTCCTTTGCATCTGAAAAGTAAGGGACGCCTCTAAAGGGAAAAACATAGCGCACTTGTTGGCTTCGATAATAGCTGCAGTCGTGTCAAAACCATGATCCTCGGGACCTCCAAGATGAAGCGGACCCATATGCCACTTTCCCATGAAGGCTGTGTTATATCCGTGATCCTTAAAAGCCATACTTACGGTGTATCCGGTTTTAGGGATGAACTGATTACTGATCGGAGTGATCGTCCGAAATTTCTTTGAATACCAGCCAGGGAGATATTGGGTGATGCCGGTTCGGGCTGGATTTTTCCCCGTCATGATACTTGCCCTAGTCGGGGAACACATGGGACTCGCCGTATAGGCCGAGTCGAAGCGCATGGCATCTTTGGAAAACTGATCGAGGTGTGGTGTCTCGTGGAAGGTGCTTCCATTGTAACCCATATCCATCCAGCCGAGATCATCGATGAGAATGAACAATACATTGGGGCTGTCAGACTGAGAGTTGGCGTGAGCCGCGGACAAAAGCAGTGCCGCGAAAAATGTGAAGATGAATGTTCTGATCATTGCGCAGAATGAAGTTACCGTGGTTTTGTTTTCACTAATTATCCGTTTAATCGATTCAGTCGTCTTAAAATCTTCAAGTCAGGTTCTACACCGATTCCGGGTCCTTGTCTGGAATTTTAACTTACGGGAGGTCGGTTTTGTTGGGCTCGCAGGTTGGTCCAGAGGGATTCTTTGGATACGTCTACGATATTGGGTTCTCCACCTTTCAGGGGGGAGAGAATGGCCAGGAAGGTCACATCTTCATCGAAAGGGTTGTAGGTACCGTGAACCGCGTCTTGTGGTATGAGAGCCATTTCACCGGCTTTTAGTATGCGGTATTCGTCCTTAACCCACTGCTCGGCCTGGCCTGAAACTACATAAATAATCTCCTCGCAAGTTGGATGCCTGTGGAAAGGATGGGAGCGACCAGCCTCAATGGTGGCGCGCACCATCAGGAGCTCTTCAGCGCCTACAAGTTCTTGGTTGGATAGCCATTCGACGGTAGCCCAAGGATCTTTTTCCTTTTTGACGTCGGCTGCTTGCATGAAGCGGTTGGGTGTTTCGGACATAGTTTTTATAAAAGGTGGTTAGAATCTCGTGATAATGTTGAATGAGTTGTTACGCGGTATTTAAAATGAATTAAGATCGTTTTATCAGTTCCAATAGTTTTTGCGCGCAGGCTTTAGCGAATTCGGGGTCGTTGATTTCTAGATCGTGATCAATCACCTCCACTTTAGCATTTTCATGGATGGCTTCGAAAAGAGCTTTGTCCGCTGTGGGGTCATGAAAGGTCTGGCCATCTCCATTGATTTCACTGACAGCTTTGAGGGGGTTGAGTATGGCGACGCGCGTGTCGTTGGCGTTGGATTTTGTGGCAATAATTCGACCAATTTCTGCACATTCCTCAGCGGTGGTTCGCATCAATGTAATCTGGGGGTTGTGAATATAAAAATTACGATCCTCGAATTTATTAGGGATTGAATCTCGTTCGCCAAAGTTGACCATGTCGACGCAACCAGGAGCAATGACGGCGGGTACTTTGGCTTTACTCATGGCATCCATACGAGTAGGTCCGGCCGATAAAACACCGCCAACCACTTCGTCCGCCCATTCGGTGGTGGTTACGTCCAACACGCCAGCGACCATGCCGCTTTCTATCAAGCTCTCCATGGCTTGACCACCCGAGCCGGTCGCATGAAATACAAGGACCTCGTATCCGGCTTTTTCAAGGATTTCTTTGGCCAGATTTACGCAGGTGGTTGTGTTTCCAAACATGCTAGCAACGATGATGGGCTTGCCAGCGTCGCCATCCACGTTCGATTCAACCATTCCAGAAATTGCTCCGGCGGCTCTTGTGAAAATCATTCGGGAGATGCGGTTTAACCCATTCACATCGACGATACTTGGAATCATTGTGATGTCTTTGGTGCCTACATAGTGAGCGGTATTACCGCTGGCCAAAGTTGAAACCATTACCTTGGGAAACCCAATGGGTAAGGCGCGCATCGCTGCAGTTCCAATGGCTGTCCCACCACCTCCACCTAATGAGATGACGCCGTCGATTTCCCCGGCCTCAACCAATTTTGAAAGAAACACTGGCGCGGCTTCGGACATTGCTACAACGCATTCACCACGATCGTGACGTGCGATTAACGGGTCTAGATCGAGGCCTACTGCGGCGGCAACATCGTACCGTGTATAGTTTGGGGTAATCCTTGGTTCTCCACCGGTTCCTACGTCGATAAAAATGACCCGGTGACCACACTCCCGAATTCGATTCCCCACAAATGAATGTTCTTCCGCCTTTGAGTCGAGGGTTCCGAGGATGGCGATGGTTGGCATTAGGGTATTCTTTTTTTATTTGCTTGATTACACAAGGTAGCACTTCGAACGAGAGTTTCTGATGAAGACAGGTCCAGACCGGTTTTTCTTCACCACTAAGCTCTTTGATTTAAATAACATAACGTTTCATTCCTTCTTTGAGTTTTGTAACGTTAAAGTTGAGGATCAAGCCGGTCTTAATTCCTGAGAGTTTTAGATAGGTCAGGATTTGTGCTTCATGGATTGGGTCGATTTTCTGAACACTTTTTAATTCAAGGATGAGTTCGTTCCCAATCTGGATATCTACTCGATAACCGCAATCAAGACGGATTCCTTTATATTCAACTTTCAACGGTGCTTCACATATATGTTCGATCTGATTTAGTTCCAACTCACGACTGAGGCATCGTTGATAGGTGGACTCCAATAGCCCTGGTCCAAGAGCGCGATGAACCTCGATTGCACAGCCGATCACTTGATGAGAAAGCTCCTCAAATGCTTTCTCTTCGTGTCCTTCGTGGTGAATCATTTTCTTTTTCGAATGAAAGAAATCTAATTTGTGCGCTTAACCGGTATCGACTTAAACTCCTTCGTGATATCCACCAGCGATCGTTCAACGGCGATGCGCTCAAGGCTTGATGCTCCAACAAACCCAACCGCGTCGGTCCGTTCGTTGATGAATGCTGCATCGGATGGACTGAGTATGGGACCACCGTGACTTAGGTATATGATGTTATCGCGAACGGATTTTCCCGCATCAATGATTGCCTGAGTTTGAGTCGCTGCATCGTCCAGTGATATTGCAGCATCGGTAACACCGATGCTGCCTCCTACTGTGCAGCCGACGTGAGCGATTATGACATCGGCTCCTGCTTCGGCCATCGCCTTGGCATCTTCGGGTGTTACCACATATACGATGGAAAACATATCCATCTTGCGGGCGAGAGCCACACAATCGATTTCCTTTTGCACGCCCATGCCTGTCTCTTCAAGCATTTGGCGGTGCATGCCGTCGACAATCATGTGAGTAGGGAAATTATTGATACCGCTGAACCCCATGTTTTGAACCTGGAGCAACCAATGCCACATACGGCGACGAGGATCGGTGGCATGAACACCACAAATGACAGGAACTTCTTCCACAACCGGTAGCACTTCGAATTCCCCAATCTCCATGGCTACAGCATTGGCGTCTCCATAGGACATTAGGCCGGCGAGCGATCCGTGACCCGCCATGCGGAATCGACCCGAGTTATAAATAATTATGAGATCAGCCCCACCTTTCTCGATGAACTTGGCACTGATGCCTGTTCCAGCTCCAGCTGCGATGATAGGCTCGCCTTTGCTTAGGGTATCATGAAGTCGTTCAAGGACTTCAGCTCTTGTGTAGGGGTTTCCTTTTCCAGTCCATGGATTTGGCATGAGATCTATATTGAAGGAGCCGATTGATGTTTGGCAATCTCATTTGCGTAGAGAATCTATTATGAAAGTGGAACTGCGTTTTCAACCCATGCTGCTGGACGGCTGTTCTTGGCCAGGTCCTCTTCGAAGGAATGGATGTATGAGAGTAGTCGTTTAACGATTTCTTCGTTACCCTTTAATACGTTGTTTGATTCTCCAATATCGGATTCCAAATTGTAAAGGGCAGTAGGTTCGCCTTCTTGGACATGCAGTTTCCAATCACCAGATCGTACTGCTTCGAGGTTCGTTGTTTTGTGGTAGAAAAATGCCTCGTGCGGAGTGGGTGCTCCTTCGATCAATACGGGCCATATGTCTTTTCCATCTATCACCCTGTCGTTGGGGATATCCGCGCCGGCCAAATTCGCAATGGTAGGCAGCAGATCCATCGCGGTCATTAATTCCTTGTTCTCCTCACCGGCGGGAATCTTGCCTGGCCAGCGAATGACTGTAGGTTCCCGCATGCCTCCTTCGAAGGTGCTCCCTTTACGTCCTTGTAATGGGTCGGCCTTCCCAACGGCTGGTCCGTTGTCCGAGGTGAAAATCACTAGAGTATTTTCATCGAGCCCGTGCTTTTTTAGAGTGTGGAGGATCTGTCCGACTGACCAATCGATTTCGTTGATTGCCTGGCGGAAGAGCTTGTCCCTTGTTGGATAATCGATCGAGTTATTCTCTTCTTTGAGTTTGTCCACAATTTCGGATGACACGCCTTCCATAAAGGGAGGAGACACATGTAACGGTTTGTGAGGAATTGGTTCAGGAATATAGAGGAAGAACGGATGCTCCTTGTTCGCTTCGATAAATTGAACGGCTCTTTCGGTAATTCTCCGGGTGAGATAATCGGCATCAGGATCCATTTCTATGACTTCTTCTCCATCAAGTAGGGGTAGTTTAGGAAACTGGAAATGATCTTGGCGCGGATGATACGGGTGAATGTCGTGGCTGTAGGGAATACCAAAGTATTCGTCGAATCCTTGCCGGGTCGGAAGGTATTCCGGTTGATCACCCAAATGCCATTTACCAAACATTCCGGTTTTGTAGCCCACCGATTTTAATACTTCTGCCAGGGTAACTTCGGTTGGGTTGAGGCCTTTCCCGTCCCCGGCCAGCAAGACCACAAAATCTGTTCCATAAGCGAGGTCGACGCGTTTAGGATAACTACCTGTCATCAAAGCTGCCCGGGAAGGCGTGCACAGTGCAGCTGCCATATAGAAGCTGGTCAACTTCATGCCCTCCGCTGCCATTTGATCAATATGCGGTGTGTTCACATGTTGGCCTCCGAAACAACTCAGGTCGGCATAGCCCTGATCGTCTGTCAAAATGATGACGAAGTTCGGCGGTCGTTCTTTTTCATCAGGGCTACAACCGAATATTAGAAAGGAAAGAAGGAGCAGGGCAGGGGTAAATAATTTCATCTAGGAGTAATCAAGTATAACTACGAGGATCATTGTTTAATTCGTTTATGAATACTGGGCAATCTCTATTAACAATGAAGGGTGTCCGGGGACCAGAATTTCGCTGGTGGATTTAATCAAAAATACTTAAGAGGAAATGCCGAAACCAAAAATTTACTTTGCGACTGTTTGTTCATTCGTGGTTAGTTTTAATTAAGATTTTGGATTAACCACAAAAAGCACAAGAGGCGCAAAATGAAGAGCTTGGAATTGGTTGTCCTCGGACATTGTTTCACTGCTTGGGTAAAAGTGCAAATACTCCATATGTATTAGGTTTTGTGATTTCTGTTTTAGTGTCTGTAACAATCTTGTTTTTTAAGCAAAGTTTTCACGCTGCTGCCTTCAAGTGGTCTCTGGTTGTTGTTCTTTTCTCCTTCTGTTCAACCTTTTCTTTGTTTAAGCCGAACGTATATTTATTACAAACGGCGCTAGTGGTTTTGCCTCACTCTTCTCTCAGCGCTCCAGGAATCGTTAGTCGTTCGGCTTCTACATCTTCGAACCAGGTTTCAAGCTGGCCCAACATGTTGCTCTTTTTGTCCGGAAATTTATTGGCCAGATCCGTTTGCTCACCTGGATCGTCGGCGAGGTTGTAGAGTTCAGGGGGCTCGGGATCGGGTAGTTTGACTCGAGGAATAGGGAGTAGATCAGATATGGATTGCGGATCCTTTTTGTGTGCTGAGTCAGCATCCGTAAACGCCTTGGTTCTTAGCTCGTCCTCCTCGCTGACGTAGAGTTCTTTGCTGAAGTATCTCGTACCGGAAATCATGGGACGGACCAACTTCCAGTCACCGTCGCGCATCGCGGCATTGGTACCAATGTTAGGCACATAGAAATTCCATTGCCAGAAACGTCGGGGATCAATGTCGATATTTCCGCCGAGCAACAGAGGCGATAGGTCATGCCCATCAAATTTGGGTCCTTCCAAACGATCAATGCCTGTGAGTCCAATCAGAGTCGGCAACCAGTCGGTAAAGTGCACAAGATCGTCATTCAAGTGATTTGTTTGGATTCGATCAGGGAAACGAGCGATCATGGGCACGCGGATGCCGCCTTCGTATATCCAGCCCTTGCTGCCTCGCATACCACAATTGAAGCGTTCATTGAAATTGTCCTCTCCCGGTTCAAGCTGACGGGAGGGATTGAAGAAAGCAGGTCCGTTGTCGCTAGTGAACAGGACGATTGTATTTTCATCTAAACTTGAGTCTTCCAGATACTGGAGGATTCGACCAATGCCCTTGTCCATGATTTCGATCATCGCATAGGTAGTAGCGGTGATGCGGTTGTGCCCTTTCGCTTTGTATTTTTCGACTAACTCGTCTGGTGCCTGGAAAGGAGCATGCGGAGCCGTGTAAGCGAGCTGCAGGAAAAAGGGTTCTTCTTTATGTCTCTTGATAAAGGACAGCGCTTCATCGGTGAACACGTCGGTCAAATAGCTTCCATCCGACTTTCGGTAGGATTCGTTTACGCGCAAAGTGTAGTCGTAATAATCAGACCATCCGCCGCAAAATCCGACAAACTCCTGAAAGCCTCGAGCGTTAGGTTCGTATCGACGATCCAGCGCGCCGTTGTGCCACTTTCCAACCAGGCCGGTTGAGTATCCGGAACTTTGAAACATATCGGCCATGGTTACTTCCCTAAGTGCGATCCTATCCAGACCATGCAGCTCGTGTTGGGTGATTGCTCCGGTCCGTTGAGGAACGCGACCCGTTACCAGCGAGGCTCGTGCCGGAGAACAAATCGGCGATGCGGAGTAATGCTGGCGAAAACAGGTGCCTTGTACAAGCAGTTCATCCAGATTCGGAGTCTGAACAACCCCAGGGTTAAACGTTCCGAAATCTCCGTAACCCATATCGTCTGCAACAATGAGTAGGACGTTGGTTTTTTGAGTTTCTGTGGTCATTGAATAAATCTTACTATCCTGGTTGGAGCTGCAACCTCAATACTTTGTCGACTGATTTGCGTATCGCAAAACCTTTTCCAATTCCTCTTTATTTCAATCATGAGGATTCTGATTATCTTATCTCTTCTTATTATTGGACCCATGATGAGTAGCTTCGCCGAGGTGGTCCAAGTGACCCCGGACGGTTTTCACCTGTATAAGTTACCTTCACCGCATCAGGCAAGAGAGACCTCTCTTCGTGTTTTATTACCTGATGATTTTGATCCCGGGAAAAGTTACAAAGTACTCTACGTCTTGCCCGTCCATGAAGACGGATTATTCAGACATGGCGATGGATTAGTCGAAGTTAAGAAATACAACTACCACAATACGCATCAGTTGATCTGCGTGGCACCGGCATTCACAACGAAGCCCTGGTTCGCGGATCACGACCTGAATCCGCAGAAACAGGACGAGAGTCATTTTTTGAAAACGGTGATTCCCTTTGTGGATGCAAATTACCCGACCCAGGCAAGCTCGGACGGGCGTCTTTTGATCGGCTTTAGTAAATCGGGTTGGGGGTCGATTGCGCTAATTCTGAGAAACCCTGAACTGTTCGGGAAAGCCGCCGGTTGGGACATAGGTATTCGCGTCGATACCGGACCCATTGAAGAGGATGATCGCGCTGAGCGAATTGCTCGCGAGTGGGGGACGGTTGAAAACTTTGAAGCCAACCGCATTTCGAACCTAGTTAAAATCCGGGGAAAGGACTTGGGCGATGAACCGCGACTCTTTTACTATAGCACCGAAGGTGTACGTGCGATCGGCGGAGTAGAAATCCACCGACTTCTGGTTGAAAACGAAATCCCGCATCGTTACGTGATGGAACCTCACCGCAAGCATGCCTGGGACACGGATTGGATCCCTGAGGCGGTGACCTTTTTAATGAAGTAGATTCTAAGCATTTTAAGAATTAATCGGCCCGAATGAGTTCTCCATTGTTAATCTAATTCGGGGCTTGATTGAACCGATCTCAGGATTACAAGATGTACCACTTCCCGATACTGCGCTTATAACCGGATTCCATCTCGAAAGGGCCTACTTGACAAAAGTAAGAACAAAAAGTAAGACTTTTCTATGATTAAGTCAATTTCAGTTAAGGGCCAGTTAGTTCTGCCCAGCAAATTGAGACGAAAATATGGAATAACCGCTGGTAGTCCTGTTAACATTTATGATACGGGAGCGGGGATACTTATCGAACCAGTAGGAGCGAATTCTTCAGATGGGAACTTCCAGAAAAAAAGTAAGATCGATGGGGGGCCTGTGCTTTCGTTCAAGAGAAAGCAGATACTTACTTCTGGGCAAGTTGCTAAGCTCCTTGAAGAATCCGAATGAACTTTCTGCTAGATGTAAATGCGTTGATAGCCGGCGTATATGAAGACCACGAGCACCATGCTGTTATGCGGACCTGGATGAGTCAAAATAAGGACCAAGGACTACGCGTGGCGCCTCTAGTGCTGACGGGTTGTTTAAGAATACTGATGACTGTTTCAGGCGAAAAAGAAATGCAAAAGATCGTTACAGCTTTCGCCGCATTTAAGAACTACTATAACGTAGAAATGGTTCAGGACGATATTGAACTCGAACAGCTAGGAAAGTGGGTGTCTGGACCCAAACAAGTGACCGATGCGCATTTGCTGGCAATTGCGAAGCGGCACGAACTGAGCTTGCTAACTTTTGACATGAACATCCCAGGTAAAGCTGTTCTTTGCCTTGGTTGAATTCCCGACCATTTTCCTATGTCAAAATGTAGATTATCATTCGCTCTAGCAGCCCAATTTTGTGTGCCGATTGTCTGTCTTGGATTGTCACTCTTGTATACTGGTTGTGGAAAAAATGAGGAATTGGTTGAGAGGTCAATCGGTCGTGAACTCGCCCAGCAACATTGCATCACCTGCCATTCAGTTCCTGAAGCGGGGTTACTACCAAAAGCGAGCTGGGATTTCACCCTGACCTACATGGGGTTCTTTCTGGGTGTTGTGGATTACTCGTATTTGGATGGTAGTTCGGAGCGAACCATGGAGGTGATTGAAGCCAGAGAGGAGTTTGTTCGCGCGGCACATTTGCTTCCGCAGCAGCCTTTGCTTTCCGAAAAACAGTGGAAAACATTGCGGGAGTATTATGTGAGCAATGCGCCGGAAGTGGGCATCCCTCAAATGGAAAAACCGCAGGTCATTGAAGATAATTCCCTCTTTTCGGTGCAGTCCCTTCAATACAGGCAACAGGCAGCTATTACATCGCTCGTTTCAATCGACGAAACAAACGGATTCCTTTTGGTTCACGATAGCGGTGCTCAGCGGCTTACCATATTGGATAAGGACTTGGATTTCCATGATTCGCATGAAGCTCCGGGTGTGTTCTTGGTGGAGGCACGCTCACAGGAAGATGAGGTTTACCTTTTGAACATCGGTGACCTCTTTGCTTCTGAAATCGGAAAATCCTATGGTGAAATTCAGCATGCAAAAATCCGCGGTGGAGTGCATTACGGTTTAAAAATCCTACTCGGAGGACTTCATCGCCCGGCCGATTTTGCATTTGCTGATTTTGAGAATGATGGGATGGAAGAAATACTGGTCAGTAATTTTGGCGACTACACGGGGAACTTGTCTTTATTTAAACACGACCCTTCCACAGGTGAGTATTTACCTGAGCCAGAAATTCTCAGTACCGAGCCAGGAATCGTGAAAAGTGAAGTATCCGATTTTAACGACGATGGACTGTTGGACATTGTGGTGCTGATGAGTGCCGCTCGCGAAAACCTGAGCATATTAATTAATGATGGAGATGGGAGCTTTTCGCGAAAGATTATTTTTGAACAGCATCCATCTTATGGGTACACAGGGTTAGTGCTTCGTGATTTTAATAACGATGGTCTGATGGATATTATCACTCTCAACGGCGACAATGGTGATTCTGATCCCTATAACACGCTGAAACGCGACCAGGGTATTCGTATTTATTTAAGCAAGGGTGATCTCAACTTCGAAGAAAGCTATTTTTATCCGATGTATGGTGTCTACGGTGCAGAGATAGAAGATTTCGATCTGGATGGCGATCTCGATATCGCGGCTATTTCATTCCATCCGGACTTCTATCCCGACAAGCCAGAGAACTTTGTTTTTCTCGAACAAACCACGCCGCTCATTTTCGCCCCAAAAACACACCCGGCCACCTACAACGGTCGTTGGTTAACTATGGATTCTGGTGACATCGATGGTGATGGTGATAAAGATATCGTTCTCGGTGCTGCCTATTCTCCTGTTGGAATGATGGCCAATCACGAGGATAAATTTCTTCAGCTTGTCAAAGAAGGGCCTCCATTGCTTTTCTTAGAAAACCAAACGAAAGACTAGGGCCCTTCTAATTTTCGAATGCGATACGACTTAGCTTAGTTCGGTTGGGGCTTCGGTCAGTTTAATGATGAAGGTCTCGTTCTGAAATTCAATCGTGTCCCCTGCGTTAATTTTTTTCCGTTTCCGGGTTTCCACAGCTCCATTCACTTTAACCTTGCCTTCGTTGATGACAAACTTGGCTGCACCTCCACTTTCGACCAAGTTTTCGAACTTCAAAATTTTGCAGAGCTCCACTGGCTCTTTTGCTATCGTAACTTCTTTCATAGGTTCTAATTTCAAATCAACGTCTGTTGATCGCTTCGGTTCTACAAGCACTAATAATTTGGAATTTAAATTCAACTCAATCTGCATCGCCCTTTGCGCGATCTGAGCCTGCAAGAGGAGGCCCGATGTTTAAGAGACCTTTGCTGTTCTCCTACCTTGAGTGTGCAGACCTTTTTTGCTCCTATCAAACACTATGAAGTTTGAGCACTGCGCAATTAACGTTAAAGATTCCATCGCGGTAAGCGATTGGTATTGTGAACACTGTGGCCTTACAGCCGTAATAGCTCTTAATCACATGCCATTTACTCGTTTTCTGGCAGACGAAACCGGACACCTATTTTTGGAAGTGTATGCTAACCCGGAAGCGCCTGTGCCTGATTATTCCCAAATGCATCACCTTCAGTATCATTTGGCTTTCTCAGTCTCAGATGCAGGTATCGAGAAAGATCGTCTGTTGACTGCCGGTTGCAGTTACGTTGAAGAGCGCAATCCTGCAGAAAACATCCGTCTCATTATGTTGCGTGACCCGTTTGGAATGCCCCTTCAGTTGTGTCAGCGCGCCACAAAGATGTCATAAGTGTTATTATAAAAGAATAAAGTAAGGGTCTAAGCTTTTGGACTATGGCTCGATCTGGATCCGGCAATGCACCTGTGACAAAGTAGTGATAATCTAGGACCCCTCACTTTTCTAAAAGAGTGGAAGAATTTTCTGTGCCACACTTGATATATGAGCTAGGCTGCCCACTCATTTTCAAGAATTCTTATTAGATAACGACCCCATTACCCACCATGACGCCTAAGGTTCCATTTTCCAACAAACTCTCTAGACGCGAAGTCATTGCCACTGGCGGTGCCCTCTTAACCGGACTGTGTGCTGCCCCATTGGCACAGGCTATTCAGCCTGTGGTTCGTTTGAGTAAAGCACCTTTGAAGCTAAGCCTCGCTGCTTATTCCAGACGCAGGTCTTTGCCCGATACGAGGAAAGATCCAAATGCGGTAGGTAAAATGGATCTGTTTGGTTTTATTGATTACGCTTCAACCCTTGGAATCGATGCAGTCGAATTAACGGGTTATTTTATGCCATACCCGCTGACGACCGCGACTCTAAATGAAATGAAGCGACGTGCTCACATACATGGACTTGGCATAAGTGGCGGAGCCATTGGTAATAATTTCACGCATGATCCTGCTAGTGACGAAGGACGTCGCCAAATGAAGTATACGCGAACCTGGATCGATCATTATTCAGTTTTGGGAGCACCCGTTATCCGTGTGTTTGGTGGAAAACCAGTCGGAGATGTCAGCGAAGCAAAAGCGGTTAAAAATATCATTTCTAATTTGAAAATTGCTTGTGATTACGCCGGAGAAAAAGGAGTGATTCTTGGAATTGAGAACCATGACTTCTTGATCGATATTGATCGATTGATGCCGATTGTCGATGCCGTCGAACCCCCGTGGTTTGGAGTTAACTTTGATTCCGGTAATATTGCACCGACCAACGATCCGTATCGTGAGCTCGCCCGCATAGCTCCTTACACGGTGAATGCACAGATAAAAGTCGATATACCAGTGAATGGGAAAAAGAGGCCGGCTGATCTTGGACGGGTAATCGGTATATTACGTAAGGCCAATTATCGAGGCTACATCACTCTCGAGTATGAGGGTGAAGTAGATCCAGTTAAAGCTATCCCCAAGTATTTGGCCGTGCTGCGAAAATTAATTGCTTAGCATTTTTTCGATACCAACCCTTCCTATGAACACTGGATGGTGTTTTAACGAATCGATAATCATTCGGACACGCGCTGCCTGGTTGTAGTGATCACCCACAGTGTAGCGCCGTCTTTTGCTGGAGACTTCAAAGTATAAAAGGGTCGATTTCGCTCGTTTTGGGCGTTTGGGTATGCATAGATTGGCGATCATTAAGTATATTTTAGTCACCCCATCTTAACCCTAAGTATGTCGAATAATTTAAGTGACCTGACCGGCCGTAAAGGAATTGAAGAAAATCTCTTCAACAAACTCGGTGAAGCCGGAGCCAATGGAGACGGAACGCCATCCTTGGAAGAGCTAGATCGCTTGGCCGATGAATTCCTCATTGGGAAGGCGAATGCCTATGGGACCGCTACTTTTTATGATTTCCTGAAACCGGAAAATAAAGGGAATAAAGTCTATGTCTGTAACGGATCGGCCTGCTTGTGTGCCGGAACTCAGGATGGTTTGATTTCGGACCTAAAAGGGAAGTTCAAGGAGGAAGAGATCGGGCACATGACTTGTCTGGGGCGTTGCCATGAAAACGGTGCGTTTCACTACGATGGCAAGAATTATAGCGCATTGGACAGTGAGGGTTTCGAATCGGTATTTAAAGGCGATGGTGAAAACCAGGATGAATATGCTGTAGGTGCTCATGGCCAGGCAGTGCTGACTGCTCCTTTTGAAGGCATGGAGGTCTACGCGGATTTGTTGAAGGCCACTCTAGCCAAAGATTCCGCCGACGTTCTTGAAGAGGTGAAAACCGCGGGCGTTCGTGGCCGAGGGGGAGCCGGATTTCCAATGGGGGTGAAATGGGAATTCGCCCGCAATGCGGAGAGCGACCTGAAGTTTATAATTTGCAATGCCGATGAAGGCGATCCTGGGGCCTACTCGGACCGATATCTACTGGAGCAACGTCCGCATGCCGTTCTGTTTGGAATGATTATTGGCGGCTACTGTATGAAGGCAGAGTGGGGCGTTCTTTACATTCGAGCCGAGTATCCGGAATCCTTTCCGATCATCGAAGCTGCCATCGAAGATTTTCGCAGTTCGGGACTTTTAGGTCAGGATATCAACGGAAGCGGATTCAATTTCGACTTCAAGATCGTGCCTGGGCAAGGCTCCTACATTTGTGGTGAGGAAACAGCTTTGATCAGCAGTATCGAAGGGCAACGCCCTGAAGTGCGGGTGCGTCCACCCTTTCCGGCACAGAAAGGTCTGTTTAATAAACCGACCATCGTGAACAATGTGGAAACCCTGGCGGTCGTGCCATACGTTATCAAAAATGGTGGCGCTGCTTATGCGGCTCTGGGAACTGAGAAGTCCAATGGAACCAAACTGGTAAGCCTGGACAGTTATTTTAATCGACCTGGCATATACGAAGTAGAAATGGGCACACCACTCTCCACGGTAGTGAACGATCTTGGAGGTGGATTCAAAGAACCAGTTAAAGCGGTACATATTGGTGGCCCTTTGGGCGGAATGGTGCCGGCCAGTAAGATTGACGAGCTTACAATTGATTTCGAATCGTTCGCCAACGGTGGTTTTTTACTGGGACATGCATCCGTGGTTTGTATTCCGGAGTCGTTTCCCATCATGACTTACCTCGTAGAACTAATGGATTTCGCAGCGGTTGAAAGTTGCGGTAAATGCTTTCCCTGTCGTCTGGGAACCAAGCGTGCCCACGAAATGCTCGAATCAGCGAACACGAGTAGTTACAGGATCGATACAGATCTATTCGATGATCTCTTGCATACTTTAACTGAGGGTTCGCTCTGTGCGCACGGAGGTGGTATACCGCTCCCGGTGCGAAACGCTTTGCAATATTTTGAGGAAGAATTAGAACCCTATTTTTCTAAGGAGGTGAGTCATGTCTAAAGTAGCTTATATAAACAACAAACCTCAGGAGATCGTTCCTGGTGAAACGATCATTTCACTAGCACGAAGAGCGCTTGGTCAGGATTCTATTCCAACTTTATGTGATGCACCGAATCTCGACCCCTTTGGATCCTGCCGGGTTTGTAGTGTGGATGTGGCGTTGGAAGAAAATGGTCCGACCAAGGTATTTGCATCCTGCCATACACCCGTGGCCGAGGGGCAATTTATTTACACCGACTCACCGAACATTCAGCGTCTACGAAAGAACATTATTGAGTTGGTTCTGACCGATCATCCATTGGACTGTTTGACGTGTGAGGTAAATGGGAATTGCGAGCTACAGACCGTAGCAGCGCAAGTAGGTATCACCGATGTCCGTTATCCGGATGGTGAAACTCATCTCGATAAAAAGAAGGATCTGAGTCATCCCTACATGACCTCCGACCTCAGCAAGTGCATCAACTGCTACCGTTGTGTGCGCGCCTGTGACGAAGTTCAGGGTGAATTTGTATTGAGTATGTCGGGACGCGGATTTGATAGCCATATTATCAAGGGTTTCGATGAAAGTTTTGAAGATAGTCCTTGTGTGAGTTGTGGCGCCTGTTCTCAAGCTTGTCCTACGGCGGCCATCTCCGACGTGTTTAAATCCAAGTCGATCGCTAACACTCAAAAGACTCGAACGGTTTGCAACTACTGTGGAGTAGGTTGTAACCTCGAAGTTGCCACAGCGGGTGGTGAGATTAAGGGAATTCAAGCGCCTTATGATGCCGAAGTGAATCAAGGCCATACTTGTTTGAAGGGCCGCTATGCTTTTAAATTTTATGATCATCCGGATCGAATTACTTCTCCAATGATCAAGAGAGATGGCGAATTTGAAGAAGTCTCCTGGGATGAAGTATATGATCACATCGCGACGAAGTTTAGTTACTTCCGTGACGAATTTGGTCCCGATTCAATGGCTGGTATTTCTTCTGCGCGTTGCACGAACGAAGAAAATTACCTGATGCAGAAGTTCTTCCGCGTGGTTGTGGGTACGAACAACATCGATGGTTGTGCCCGTGTTTGCCATTCGCCAACTGCTTTGGGTATGCAAAAGACGTTTGGAATCGGTGCTGCCACAAATTCTGTCGAGGACATCAAGTTCACTGAAGCCATCATGGTGATCGGGGCGAATCCAACCGAAGGACATCCGGTAACCGGAGCGAAACTAAAGCAATTCGCCATGACGGGTAAGACCTCGATTGTGATTGATCCACGTCGGACCGAACTTGCGCGCTATGCCAGGTATCACATACAGCTTAGGCCCGGTACCAATGTCGCGGTCTTGAACATGATGTTATATTACATCGTCAAAGAAGGATTGGCGGATCAGGACTTTATTACAGCTCGCACCGAGGGTTATGAGGATTTTTGCGAAGAACTTCTGAAGTTGGATGTGTCTGAAATGGAAGCCGTTAGTGGAGTGGACCGTGAGTTGGTTCGTGAAGCGGCCATTGCCTATGCAACGGCTGAGCGTGCAATGAGTTTCCACGGCCTGGGAGTCACGGAACATTCACAAGGTACGTTTACCGTTATGCAGATTGCCGACCTCGCGTTGATCACTGGCAATATTGGTCGACCCGGTGTAGGCGTTAATCCTTTGCGTGGTCAAAACAACGTTCAGGGCATGGCTGATATGGGTGCGCAACCTTACCAGGGTCCTGGCTACCTGGATGTGTCCGATCCGGATATCATTAAGCATTACGAAGAATTTTATGGTGTAGATATGCCGACCGAAATCGGCTGGAAAATTCCACAAATGTACGACGCTGCGTTGGAAGGTAAGTTAAAAGCAGTGTGGGTCATTGGTGAGGATATGGTTCAGACCGATCCGAACAGCAATCATGTGAGAAAAGCTTTGGGTGCACTTGAGATGTTGGTGGTTCAGGAGATTTTTATGACACCGACCGCCCAGATGGCCGACGTGGTTCTTCCTGGGGCCTCTTTCCTTGAGAAGAGTGGCACGTTCACCAACGGCGAACGCCGAATTCAACGAGTCAACCAAGTAGTAGAGCCGATTGAAGGTTCCAAGCCAGACGGGCAAATTGTAGTAGAGCTCATGAATCATATGGGCTACCAGCAGGGTGAATACGATCCCGCGGTATTGCTTGAAGAAATTTCAGGTATTGTTCCCTTCTTTGCCGGGGTAAAGTGGGATGAGCTGGGTGACAATGGCAAACAATGGCCGGTGGCTGTGGATGGTCAGGATACGCCAATCTTGCACACCGACACCTTCAAACGCGGCAAAGGATTATTTGTTTTTAATCACTTTAAGGAAACGGAAGAAGTAGTAGCGAATGCAGAAAAGTTTCCCTATATACTAACGACGAATCGGAACCTGGAGCATTACAACTGTGGTGCTCAGACTCGCCGAACTGCTAATGTTGAATTAGTTTCGGAGGACGTGATTTTTATTCATCCCGAGGATGCGGAAGAGCATGGTATCCAAGATACGGATATGGTTTGTGTTGAATCCGATCGTGGGAAGGTCGACATCAAAGCCAAGGTGTCTGACGAAATTAAAAAAGGCGTTCTTAGCACTACGTTCCATTTTCCAGAAATAATGGTCAACGACCTGACCTCCAGTATTTCAGATTCCATCGCCATGTGCCCTGAATATAAGGTGGTCAGCGTCAGAATCCGAAAAGCACGTAAGGTAGGAACGCGGGCTTAAGCCAAAAGAATCTAAATACTGTCTGGTCGAAACCTATTTCGCCCATTCAGTTCCACGGGCCGGTCTAGGGACTGGGATTACGTCCACGTATAGAATACACTCTGCGTCCGGACCGTAAGGTCCTTGAAACAATTCGTTTCCATCTGAATCTATGGCCAGGGAACAGTCGACGCACTTTCTGCCTTTCCAGGGACCATCGTTGATCCAGCCCACGTTGCTGGCTCCAAAGATGGCGGTAGAGAATTCTTTTGCCACGGGGATGTAGGATTCACGCCACACTCCTCCGTAAGGATCGGCTTCGTTGTCATGGTCTGCCGGGCGTGCCCAAGCGTAGGGGGATAGGATTACATCGGCGCCCATGTAGCAAAGTGAGCGAGCAATGACCTGGTCCTTGGCGAAACCATCCGCACAGGTCATCAAACCAAAAGTTCCGTATTCTGTATCGACGACATTGAGACGGTCACCCTCCGCATAGTACTCATGACCGATGGAAAGTTCATTAAGTTTTCTGTGTTTCACAGCGTGCGAGATGTTGTCCTCTTTTTCTCCACCTCTGACGTGCATTTGCACCATCCCCAATTTAAATAGTTTAGGCATCGAAATTAGACGTCCAGCAACCATCGAGCCTTATCAGAAATGCGATCGAGCGTTTCTTGGCGAATCAATTCTTGCTGTGGAGTTTGCTGAGGTTGGTCTCTTGCACAGAAGTAACTGTGGATGGCACGGCGTGACTGATTAGTGTTATTTGTCGTTCCGCCATGCCATAGGTGAGAATTGAAAATGACGACGGTTCCGGCGGGTGCTTCGAGAATGATTTCATCGGAGTGCGGTGCCTCAGGATCGCCCATGGCGTCCTCGGGTACCTGGCCGCACAGGTGTGATTTAGGAACGAGTCGTGTCGCTCCGTTTGCAATCGAGAAATCATCGAGCAACCAAATTGAGTTGCAGACTTTGAATTCGCCGGGACCCACTGCTTCTTTCCAATCGACGTGCAATTTCTGTAAACCCATGCCTGGTCTGGCCGCTCGGTAATTAAGGGAAGAGAGTTTAACTTCGAATCCTACCACATGATAAACAGCCTCGAGCAATTTCGGATGCGTATAAAGCATATCAAACATCTCCCCTTTGTTAACCAGGTTTGCCAGGCGATCGGCTCCGGCTTCTTTAGGATGCTTTATGTGCTTCGAGTCAAAAAGCTCAAACCCTCCCTCCTCGCCTTCTTCTATCACCAGTTCATGAATACGTGACCTTAGGACTTCGAGGTCCTCGTCGTTGAGTAATTTACCGAGCGATAAATAACCTAGGTTATCGAGAGATTCAGTTTCCGATTCTGTAAGCATAACAAGTTCCTTTCAGGAGTATTCATTGATGGGAATTAACAGTCAGACAAACGGTTAACTCATGTCTATTTTGAAATTCTGGAAATTCCTTGAAGGGTAAGCTAACCAGAGCCGCTTTGCATCCCGGTATCAGAATTTCCGATGAACCCTATTCACGAATGCGTTGGCTTCCGGCAGGTTGGTAACTTCACCCTTAGCTGTGTCCCATTCGATGGTTCGACCGGGATAACGACCAGCGATAACACCTAGCAAGACGCCTTCGACCATCTTCCCCGAGTAATCAAAATTTGCGGCGGGTACGGTGTCGTTTCCGAATATGGCGTCGATCCATTGGCCGTAGTGATTAACAACTGGAGCGATGTCTGGCTTCACTAGCTTGTCGTAAATTGACTCTGGGAAAAAACGCGGACCTGCAACGTGGCCAAGGAGCATTCGTCCTTCTTCACCGATGAACATGGCGCCCTGTTGCGGTAGTTCCTGCTCACCGGGCAAGGCGAGGTCGGGGCCGTCGGGAGGTGACATGGCTCCATCGATCCAGGTCCATTCAAAATGCTTTGTGGTGTATGGTTTTTCTTTGAATCCGTAGCGTACCGATGATTGAGTAGGAAGACTGAAGTTGTTCGGTTCTCGGCAGCTTGCTTCGGCCCAGATGGGAGGTTCTAAATCAAGAGAGTCGAATGGAGTATCAAAGATATGCACACCCATGTCGCCAAGAGTTCCGCAACCATAATCGATATTCCGGCGCCACTGGCCCGGGTGGTATTTGCCTTCGAGGAAAGCGCGTACCGGAGCGGTTCCTAGCCAGAGATTCCAGTCGAGGTTATCAGGGACGACATCTTCACCCGGATATGGATCGCCGTCGTGTCCCCAATCTTTGTGAGACCAGGCATAGACTTTTGCTACTTTGCCAATCACTCCCTCGCGTATGAATCGGATAGCCATCCTGTAAGCAGCCTTGGCTTTATTCTGGATACCCATCTGGGTGACCAACTTATTGGTCCGCGCCACTTCCATTAGGTGGCGAGCTTCGGAGATATTATTCGTCAGTGGCTTTTGCGTATAGACGTGTTTACCGAGTTGCATGGCAGCCAAGGTAGCCGGGTAATGGGTGTGGTCGGGAGTGGAAATCGAAACAGCGTCAATCTTGTCTCCCAACTCACTGAGCATCTCACGGTAGTCCTGAAACTTTTTTGCGGAGGGGAAGTTGAAAGGTTCAGGGTTTTGATTCTTTCTAAGCGGATTTATTCCATCCAAGTGCAGCAAGTCCACATCGCAAAGACCAATGACTTCTGTCCGTGGGTCCTCAGCGATTTGAGTGACATCTGTCCTTCCTTTTCCCGCCGTTCCAATGTGTGCGGTGCAAAGCCTGCTGTTAGGAGAGTTCGAAAGGAGACCCGAGGGCAGAATATAAAACCCTGCAAGAGCGGAGTTGGCTTTGATGAAATTTCGACGGCTTAGGTTCATGTTTCAATTTCTTTTATTAGACAGTATCTGGTTAATACCACTTTGATTTTTAAAATTACAAAAGGGTGCGGCTCATTTAGGAGACTGCTAAATCCATGGGCCGCTGTTAATGCTTTTTCTTTCGTTTGTCATCCAGGTTGGTTCTAATTTCTTTGTCGCTCGGCCTCACTGATGGTACTCCGTTTTTTGGAACCTTCACATGGGCGGTCCAGGCAATCGCGTTTAGCACTACCTTGCGGAAACTGTCGTCCTGCCAATTCACGTGATCGTGAGCACCGGTAAACCCAAATCCTCGGCCATTGCCATCCGGACGTTGGTAGGTCCAGGCTACGTGCTGACTCTCACCATTGGCGACGGCTTTCCGCACCTCGGGGTTGCCCGAACGTGGACCATCAGGACGCGTGAGTGTATCAACTCCGGGCACTGCCGATAGGATAGGTGTGACGCCTTTCATATCATCCAGAAAACGCATGTGGTAATACCACTCATCATTGAGGCTGAATGGCTTCACTCCATTTGAGACCGGATGGTCGGGAAAGGTTTTAAACTCAGGTGTCCAGTGTGGATTGACAGACCAGTCCAGATCACAAAAGCCACCCATCCATTCTAAAAACTTTTTTCCAGACTCTCCTTTTTCAGCCTCGGTTGCCCAGTGGATCATGACGACCCCGGTTCCCTTTTTCATGAGCGCATCGAACTCCTCAAGGCGAGGATTCAGTAAATGTCCTTTATGACCGGTGCTGAAGATCACAATCGTCGCCGCGTCTTCCAATACAGAAGCATCGGATGGATAGCCGTTTTCTGGAAGCACCACCGCATTTAAGTTGAGCTTGGCCGTGTTCATCGCTTTCGCTAGCAATATATTCCCTGCCCGGTGTTCATGCGCCATAACCCCATGACTCGGCTTGCCCGAAATAAATACAATCTTGGTTTTATCAGCCGCGAAACAACTCAAAGCAAAACTGAAAATGAAAAGGATGCTACATAGTTTTTTCATAGATGTCTTTAGTAGTATCAGAAAAAAAGAGATTCACCAAGAGCAGTGCAAAGAAGAATTTTATGGGGATTAATTGGACGATTAAAATAATCCCAAACTGCAGCTCTCCCTAGGCCAACCAGCGAGACCAAGTCCCGCTGGGAACAGGCAGAACTCCATTTTCACCGGTTAAAAGCATTTCGCCGTTTTCAAGTTCCCCCTTCGGTAGCAGTTGAAATAGAAGATTGTTTAAACGAATGGGAGTAAACCCGGGCGTGTGACTGGTGAGGTAGACAAAGCAGGGTTTCTCGCTCAGCACGCTTTTGACCAAATCAAGCGTTACGAGTAGTGCGTCTTCAATTTTGTAAAGCTCACCTGCTTTCCCACGACCAAAAGAGGGTGGGTCGAGTAGGATAGCATCGTAACGGGTGCCGCGTCGGATTTCTCGTTGGAGGAATTTATTGACGTCGTCCACGATCCAACGAATGGGATGCATTTCCAGGGAATTCAGCTGCGCGTTCTGGCGAGCCCATTGAACCATTCCCTTGGAGGCGTCTACGTGGCAGCAGTGTGCGCCTCCTTTGGCTCCGGCCAGGGTCGCTCCTCCCGAGTAAGCAAACAAGTTGAGGAAATTCAGTGGTTTTTCCCGTTTCGGAGTTTCGCGACTGATTGTGTTCGTGATCCACGACCACATGTCTCGGGTTTCTGGGAATACACCGAGGTGACCGAAGTCTGTGGTTGAGAGTTTCAAACGAAGATCGTTGATTTTCACCTGCCAGGATTCGGGTAGCCTGTCGCGCCCTCGCCATTCGAGGCCTGCTTTACGTGTAAAGAATGCGTCTGCAGTTTTCCAGAGCTTCGGTTTGCTCGGAGACCAAACTGCTTGTGCACAGGGCCGGTCAAGAATAACCGGTCCAAATTGTTCAAGCTTCCGGCCGTAGCCACTGTCGAGAAGAGCGTATTCGTTCATGTTGCTAAAGTAGGAATCTTAGGATTCCTAGAGTTCAATCGTTAGTTCGCAATAGTGGAAGTACTTTTCGCGAATCTGCTCTTATTTTCGCTTTGCAAACCTTGTTGCCGAATTTGAATGGGATAAAAGTAAATATTTCTTCACCCGATTCGAGCACTCCTAGGGTAGGCACGCATATCCACCTTTATGATACGCTTTCGTGCAAATTTCTTTGATGACAGTTAGGAAAAATGGATCTATGTAACCCTAGAGGTTGGGGTTGTCTTACCCCCGGAAATCTGATTATTGTGGTAAAGTTTCATAAATAACCAACCTAAGGGCCGATACTATTCCCAACTTGGCTCAAATTCCTTAATCAACTTGTCCTATGCGCACTACGAAATCTGCACACAAATGGTTTGTTCTTTTAGCATTGTTATCGAGTACTGCACTCTATGGCGGTGATCTCAAAGGCGGAAGAACTCGTACAGGGAATGAAACGATTACCGGTGGTATATCTCAAACCGGAAACCAAGCGGTAACCGGCGACCTTATCTTTAATGGAGATGAAGCCAGTACGGGCAATTCTACCAGAGCTCAGGATTACAATTCTTCACGTTCAAACAATACTACCAGAGCTCAGGATTATAATTCGTCGCGAAAATTGGATTCGGATAGTGATGGAGACTCAATTTTGGAGGAGCCCAGGGATTCTCCGGACAACGATTGTGACGGTATCGTGGAAGTTTCACCCATGCCGGGTGGAAAAGTAAAAATCAAGGTTACCTGCAACGATTAGTCCGGACAGCTGGGCTGGGCTTGACTGGTTAGTTTGCGTTACCCGCTTTTTTGCTCAGCTCAACGTAGCTCAGTGGAGGATGCTCGCGCTGCTTGTCGATGGTACGCGGGGCGTCTTCTGGAATTTCAGCTATTCTGGGTATCACTCTTTTAAGGATCTTCCAAGTCACCGGGTTTAATTTTAAATAAACATCACTCAGGCTTTCAAACGCCCAGGGTGCGACTCCTTCTGCCGGATTGCTGATGATATTCATCCAGGCATAGTGTATGCCCAACTGCTTTGCGAAAACGACCTCCGTCATCAGGTTGTGCGTTATTAAATCAGCGCCCGAGGTACGATAGGCTGCAATCTCTGCTACCGTTTCAAATCTTCCAAATCTTGACTGAAGTAACACACCTCCATCCATTACGTTTATATCAGCGAGCTCCTCGTTACTGCGAATTACCGTCCGCGTCTCTTCGACCAGGAATGATCGTAGTGTCTCGTCATAGGGTGGTGTAAAGCGGCACAGTGCATGGCTCGGGTCTGCCAAAAACTCTTCGGGTATGTTGGAGATGCGATCGATATTCTTATCCGTAAAGTCCTTAGGTATCACGTAGTCTCGTGTTTTTAATAAAGGACTGATTCCGCCCGCCGTAGCTCCACCAATTGCCTCGGTTACACCCAAGTCGCGTAGCGCCAACCAGGTTTCTAGCCACTTGCCTTCACCATGAAAGTGAACGTAGTAAAAAGGTATACCGTCACTCTCGCCATAGTAGATTTTTGGGGATGGACCTGCTGGAGTATCCACAATCGAATACCCTTTAAGGTGATCCGTTGCGAAAAGATAGTCGTTAATAAAGGTGCCTCCCAGAATGGCGATTTTCGCCGGAGGTAGAGGAGTAAGCTCGGTCAGGTGTGTGTCCATGTCTTTAATACTCATTGTTAATCTTGGCCTTAGTCAAACGTTGAGAGTAATCGAGGCGGAAAACTATAGTTTAACTAGCATCTAATTGGATTCTCTCTGTCTCATTCTTCAGAACTCTGACCGGCAGAGCTGAGATGCTCTTTAAAACGATCTCGGCTCTTTGTAGTATTCTGAATCTACACCTTCTTCGGTAGTCGGATCGGGTCGGGCAATCGTCCGTTGAGTGGCAATGTTTCTCCCAGTTCTTTCCGCATGGACTCAAGGCGGTTTCGTAGTTTGTCCCTGGTTGGTTTGTACTTTGATTGGCCGACCAGATTATTTAGCTGAAAAGGATCTTTGTTCAAATCGTAGAGAATCCAGTCGTCTTCCATGTGGTAGGCGTAGACCCAATCTTTAGTTCGAATGCCACGCCAATCACATCCGGGACCGCCTCCATTGTGTGTGTTAAACAGAAAGGCTGAATCACGTTTCTCTGTGGATTTCCCCTGGAACACATTCGATTGATCGATTCCTTGAACTTTGTCCGGAATGTTCACGTCGCAAAGCCCGAGTAGGGTAGGCATGAGGTCAACGGACGAAACAATCCAGTCTCGTTCTTGGTCGGCTTTGATTTTTCCCGGTTGACGAATGATAAAGGGGACGTTGATCGATTCCTCCCAGGGACGCTGCTTCAATCGGTGCCCTTGAGAGCCGAGCATGTCGCCATGATCCGAAGTGAACACGAAGATGGTGTTATCTGACAATCCGCTTTGTTCCAGTTCTTTGGAGATGCGCCCGACGCATTCATCAAGACTGGTTACCATGGCATCGTAGTGGAGTAGTTGATCCTTATCCTTCTCGCTGCGGGGTGGAACGTTGGGGCGGTCTTTCAGTTCCCGGCCTTGGTATTGATTTACGAACCGTTCGGGTGCTTCATAAGGATTGTGTGGAGGACCATAGGAGACAGCCAGGAAAAACGGATGGTCGCGATGTTTGCGAATATACTTAATTGCCACATCAGTTTGAACTTCAGGTTCCCAGCCATCTACGGTGACAGCTTCCGTCTCGTCATTGATCCAATATTCAGGTTCGAAGTGAGCGTGAGAACAATTGCGTACCGCCCAGAAATTCCAATTGCGCCGATCTTCTTTAGCGACGGGATTGTTGCGATGGCCGGCCAAATGCCATTTTCCAATGTAGCCCGTATGATAACCAGCTTCGGTCATTTGATCCGCGATCGTAATCTCGGAATTGGGCAGCTTAATGTCGTTATGTACCACCCCGGTTGCATGACCGTATCGTCCGGTCAAAAGTTGCCCACGGTAGGGCGTGCAAACCGGGGATGCTGCGATCATGTTTTTGACGAGTAGACCTTCGCTCGCGAGTTTGTCTAGATGAGGAGTAATAACCTGTGAGTTACCCATACATCCTAGATCGTGCGCGCGCATCTGGTCTGCGAAAAGGAAAACTACATTGGGTCGAGTTTTTTGATCAACCGCGAGAAGGGCTGGGGTCACGGCGGTCGCTGTTATCCCGGCAGCAGCAGCCTTGAGAAAGTCTCTTCGTTTCATATCCGTTAATTATTCGATGAAATTTTTGGAATGTGCAATCGACTTTATTGAGCCGGTGTAAAATTAATGAGCTGAACACCGCTTTCAGTGTGGGCGCTTAGGCATTATGTAAGATCCGACCCGATACTTTTACTGCGATGCCGCTCCACCATCAACGATTTTAGTTTTATCTCCCCTTATTCTGCTTTACTCTTGCTAACTTATGGATGCCCTTATTCGCATAATACAGTAAGCAAATGATTCCTCTTTCCGTTCTCGATCTCGCGCCCGTAATTCAGGGCAGCATACCGGCTGTGGCCTTGAAAAATTCATTGGACTTGGCACAACACGTCGAGCAATGGGGGTACAATCGCTACTGGGTGGCGGAGCATCACAACATGGCTGGCATCGCCAGTGCCGCCACAGCGGTACTGATTGGCCATATCGCCGGTGGAACCTCTACTATTCGTGTTGGTTCTGGTGGCATCATGCTGCCGAATCATGCGCCACTGGTTATTGCCGAACAATTTGGCACCTTGGCTTCCTTATATCCCGACAGGATCGATCTGGGCCTTGGCCGCGCGCTAGGCACCGATCAGCTGACGGCCCATGCACTGCGCAGAACGCTGACAGGTACTGTCGATGATTTTCCTAAGGATGTGATCGAGTTACAGCACTATCTGAGCGATGCCGAAGAAGGGCAGCAGGTTATAGCGACACCCGGTGCTGGTACCCAGGTACCTATCTGGATTCTTGGCTCCAGTCTGTTTGGTGCGCAACTTGCCGCAGCCCTGGGTTTGCCCTATGCCTTTGCCTCCCACTTTGCGCCGCAGGAATTGATGAACGCCCTCAAAATCTACCGGGAACGGTTCAAGCCTTCAGCGCAACTGCAGGCGCCCTATGTTATGGCCGGTTTCAATATTTGTATTGCGGATACCGACGAAGAAGCGATTTTCCTGCGCTCATCCGCCCTCCAATCCATGCTTCATTTACGCCGCGGTATGCCGATCCAGCTGCCACCACCGCTGGAGAATTTTGGCACCGACCTTACACCACAGGAACAGGCTATGCTGAATTCGATTAACGAATGCGCAGCGATAGGCTCCGTTCAAACAGCAAGCACCAGGATACAGGAATTTATAGAGAAAACGGGAGTGGATGAACTGATGTGCGTCTGTTCCATGTTTGATCACGACAAACGCCTAGAGTCCTTTCGCCTCGCGGTAGAGGCATGTAGCTAGCAGGAAGTTGGCGAGTTTATTTTCAGCGCAACTGCTTTACTCAACCTAGATAGGTTTGATCGGCCCGCATGCCTAATTTGTACGAGTTCACTTAAATTCAAGAATCAAGGAATGGCCCTTTCCCCCCCTTTTTAACGTCAAAACCATGAATCGAGAGGAGCAGAGTTTCCCGAGATTTCAAGAGCTGTCAGGTTATACTTCTTCATTCTTTTGAGGCGATTTTAGATTCTGAATCTGGATGCAGTATATCCACATCCCAAACTTTTCGGACCCAAAAAATTCTTTCTCCATTACTTGAAATTACAAGCTGATCGGAAGACGTCCATAACAACTCTAGATCTCTTGTTTAGGAAGCGCTGAATATCTTTGTTTTCCTTTCTGTTGTTGAGCTTTCCAAATATACCTCAATGAAATTGTAGTCCAAAGGACCGGGATTGAAAACTTTTCATCGAGCTATCCATCCGCCATCAGGTGAAATTTTCTCTATTTCATCTTCTACGTTTAGCCACATATCTTGTGTCACAGTTAGGTTGTAAAAAGTCAATAATCCAACGAGCAAAATTGTTCCAGTGATTATAGCTGTTCTTAAGGTTTTTATTTGCATATATGTTACTTGAGTCGATGCTGCCTGATTAGTCTTTAAGTTTTTCATCGAGTCTTGAGGGATCACGTGGAAACGGTTCCACGACATCTACTAAGATTTTGTTCTCTCTTACGATGTAGTAAATCCCAACTGGGAATCTACGAACGAAGAAATATTAATAGGATGAAACAAGAAATCAGAGCAGGTATCATTGGCTTGGGGCAAATGGGTTCTGCCGTAGCTGGCAGGTTGTTAGAACAAGGCGTCCCGCTGACAGCCTACGACATCGACTCGGAGGCTCTTCAGCGTATCGGTGACAAAGGTGCCACAACTGCCGCATCTCCGGTGGAAGTTGCTAATCGAAGTGACATCGTCATGACGGTCGTTCCCAATGGTCCTCACGTCGAATCGGTTGCCAGCGGAGACCAGGGTATTCTGGCAACCAACAACAAAGACTTGATGTGGCTGGAGATGAGCACCATCGATCCAGAGGTTACTAAAGGTCTTTCGGTAAAGTGCGAAGATGCCGGAATACAATTAATGGATACAGCAATCGGTGGTCTTACTGTCGACGCTGCCGCCGGAAAACTACTGTTCATGGTAGGTGGAAGTATTGAAAATTTCGAGACCGCCAGTTCTTTTCTAACTCACCTGGGTCGCTGTGTTCATTGCGGACCTATTGGTGCGGGTGTTACGATGAAACTGATTAACAACCAACTGGCGGGTGTGACCTTGGTCGCAACGATCGAAGCTTTGTTGATTGGGCGCAAAGCGGGATTACGATTCGTCGACATGCAAGAGATCTTATCCGGCACTGCTGCAAACAATGCGCACCTTCACCGTAGTGTTCCTGAGCGGATTATTAAACGCAACTTTGACGATGGATTCGGTATGAACCTTATGGTCAAGGATGCCGGTC
>Ga0114999_10001048_pt1 | contig 39382 bp, 30 predicted proteins | sample ArcticOcean_MG_C_3_FD_89820 | JGI IMG/M metagenome (GOLD analysis project Ga0114999, IMG submission 89820) | Marine microbial communities from western Arctic Ocean - ArcticOcean_MG_CB8_126 | ecosystem: Environmental > Aquatic > Marine > Oceanic | place: Arctic Ocean: Canada Basin | collected...
AAGGATTCGCCCACGAAACCAAACGCCTTATCCGATTGCTGGTTCCAAATAATGTATACGTGGATGACGTGCGGATCTGGCGCGCCAAATGAGCTAAGAAGATTTCGAATTTAGAGCAGTTTCCTAATTTTAGATATTATTAGGCCTATATAACTACGGATTCCCATACTACACTGAACGGTGAGCCGTTCCATTTAGACCGTCGATCAACTTGAAGAAGCTCTTTAAAGACAGGGGATCAGGAGATAAACTAATTTCATTTCATAAATTAATGAAATTTGGAGCTGACTCTCCAACGACAGGTCGTAAAGCATCCATTTGTAATTCAAACCGCTCCGATTTTTTAGCTTGCTTCGGAACATTTATCAGCTTTCCTACGCACCTCCTATGGCAGAAGAAATCACAGAAGAAAACAAGCGCTCCTGGAATCCAATGGACCTGGATTTCAGTGATGCAGAAATTTTGGCTCGTTACGTTACGGAAACTGGAAAGATCCTTCCCAAACGGATGACGAAACTTTCTACACGGCAACAACGCCATGTAACGAAAGCAATCAAGCGCTCTCGCAACATGCTTCTTATGTTGTAAAGGGTGGTTCCCTTACTATAAGGGTCCACAATGGCCCAAATTCTTCAGCCTACCCCTTTAAATCTCGATCGTCTGGCGAAAATTCTTGCCGATGGTGGCATCGTAGCAGTCCCAACTGAGACCGTTTACGGCTTGGCCTGCAATGCCCTTGATCCAACTGCAGTTGCCAAAGTGTATGAAGCCAAGCGGAGGCCCTCAAGGAATCCCCTAATCGTCCATATTGGCGAATTGGAAAGTTTGACTCAAATCGCCGAGACCTCCGAAGATTCTGAAAAGCTAATCAAAGCCTTTTGGCCAGGCCCCCTGACCGTAATTCTTCCCAAGCAACCAATAATTCCAAGTGAGGTGACTGCTGGCACACCTACCGTGGCTGTCAGAATGCCCTCCCATTCAGTTTTCAGAGAATTAGCACGCCGATGTTCATTTCCATTAGCTGCACCCAGTGCGAATCCTTTTGGCTATATCAGCCCTACCAAAGCGGAGCATGTTGAACAAAGTATGGGCGATTCGGTGGAATGGATTCTTGATGGAGGCAAATGCGAAGGAGGATTGGAATCGACCATTATTTCGCTAACGAATACAGTCGCTCCAATTCTTTTGAGGCATGGGAGCATACCCATTCATGAACTGGAAGCGGTTCTAAACAAAAAACTTATCTCTAAAGAAATTAAAGCCGAAGTTTCGCAAGAGGCCCTCCTATCTCCAGGACTATTGCGGCGTCACTACAGCCCACACACTGAGATTCGACTATTTGAGGGTGTGGCTCCGAAGCCTGGAGAAAATGAAGCCATTGTATTTCTCAACGCGAATGATTGCCGCAGAGAAGGAGAATTTTCCCTATCAAAGAATGGAGACTTAATCGAAGTCGCACACAACCTCTACGATACGCTTCAAAGATTAGATAGAAAAGAATTTGCGCGCATTCATTTTCAAATCCCTGCAGCTATTGGAATTGGCCAAGCGATTTGCGATAGAATGGGTAGAGCAGCGGTTATTGGACCTCCTTTAGCCCGGATCGATCCGGGTTAACCGTCTTCGAGAATGACGCGAACGCGAGCGGAAAGAACTCTTTTCTCATCCACCTCCACAGCTTCCAATTCAAGATTGCCAAGGCGCACCGTTTGGCCGACTTCAGGAATCCGACCCAACTCAGAAGTAATAAGTCCTCCAATCGTGGAAACATCCTCTTCTTCAATCTCAATATTAAGTTTCTCCTCCACGTCGTGAATGGGCGTTAAGCCATCTACGATGAACTCATCCTCATTGATTTCCTCAATCTGCTCAGCTTCAGAATCGAACTCGTCTTGAATGTTCCCCACTAGCTCCTCCACAATATTCTCAATGGTTATCAGCCCGACCGTTCCACCAAAATCATCCCGGACCAAGGCCATGTGTAATCTCGCTTCCAACAACTTCTCCAATACCGACTCCAAATGATCATCTGCCCGGACATATACCACGGGACGAGCTAATTTTTTGAATTTTAGGCTCAGGACTTCTTCTTTCGCTCTAAAGATATCCTTTATGTGCATGATCCCGATGCAATTATCTAAATCGCCCTCGCAAAGAGGAAAACGCGTGTGTCCCGATTCGATGCACAACTCAACATTGACCTCATTACCATCAAAAATGTCGAAGTACTGAATCTGATTTCTCGGAAGCATTACGTCTTGAACAACGAGCTCCCGCATTGAAATGACATTTTTAAAAACCTGTTGGGTAAATGCCGGGATTTCCGACTCTTCATTCAAACTAGTAAGTTGGGCCTCCAAATCCAAACGTCCAAAACTCACAGTCGGATCTAAGCGTAAAAGGCGAAGCAAGAATTTCGAAATCAAATCGAGCAGTCCTAGCAATGGAGACAAGAACCACTGAAAAGGTAGAATAACCCAACTTGTTTTATTTAGTGTCTCCAGCGGATGCTGAAGTGCAATTCCTCGAGGAACCAAATCCCCCAAAACGGAGTGAACGCCTACCGCAATTAAAAATGAGAAAATCGCGAGAACCACACCCAAAACACCTTCGGTCGGAAAGCCGATAGTTACTGCTATCAATCTGGTTAAATGCACCAAAGCAGCCCCAAGCATAAGCGTGGAGATGGCCGTCCCGAGCCGTAAAAGACGAAAGCTTCGGTCAACCCTGTTGAGCAATCCAGCGAATCGTTTCCCTTTTCGAAGATCATCCAACAAATCGGGGTTGAAGTGACTATAACGAATTTTGAGTAGACTAAACTCACTCGCCACGAAAATCGCGTTAAGCAAAACAAGCAGTAAACTTCCACTTACCAAATATATCACGTCCCCGACTACCACCTGAACTTTGAATTCTTCATTTTCAAAGACTAAGAACGCCTAAGGACGGTTTGCAACGATTCAATCAATCGCTCGTTCTGTTCCTGTGTCCCAATCGAAATTCGAACATACTCAGGAAACCCATAGGCGCCCATCGGCCGCACGATGACACTCAAACGCTGCAATGAAAGAAAAACGTCGGAACCGTCTCCTACTTTGACTAATAAAAAATTTCCCAAACTCGGAACAAATGGTAGTTCCTCCGTTTTGCAAAACTCGACGAGCTCCCTTAACCCATCGCGGTTGCACGCACGAGAGGCCTCGACAAATGGTTCGTCATCCAGGGCAGCGGTTGCGGCTACTTGAGCGATAGCATTTACATTAAACGGCTCGCGGACTCGGTTGAGAAGCGCGGCACATTCAGCACTACAGTAACCATACCCAATACGAAATCCAGCCAGTCCATATATTTTTGAAAACGTTCTGGTACAGATAATCTTTCTGCCCTCAGCTATCAAAGGGCGCAAATCGAGTGGGTTATCCAAATACTCTGCATAGGCTTCGTCTACGACCAGTATCACATGATCTGGTAAAGACAGTGCAAATGCGATCACTTCATCCGAAGGGTTGAGTGTTCCCGTAGGATTATTGGGGCTTGGCAGAAAAACGAGTTTAGTTTTATCCGTAACTGCGGCCCGCATTCCCTCAAGGTCATGGGTAAATTCGACCAACGGCACCTCGATGGGTGTTGCCTGAAAAAGCAGTGTAATCAGTTTATAGACAATAAAAGCCTGTTCGCCCATAACCACCTCATCACCCGGTTCTAGAAACGCGTGACCAATCAGTTCAATAACTTCGTTCGATCCGTTGCCGAACACAAACTCGTCTGGGTCCAACCTCATTTTCTCAGAGAGTTTTTGCCTTAACAAATAACACCCTCCATCTGGATACAGATAAGATTGATCCAAAAATTCCTTTACCGCTTCAATCGCAAGAGGAGACGCCCCAAGCGGATTTTCATTTGAGGCCAGCTTGACTGTTGAATCGGGATCCAACCCAAATTCTCGCGCGACCAGATCAATCGGCTTCCCCGGTTCATAGGTTGGTTGCTTAAGCACCAATGGATTAACAAGCTCCGTGTAACTGTTGTTTGAATTGGACATAGTCGCCTTAATCGATAGGCATCGCATTCGGAATTAAATAATCTGAGAACTCAAACGGAAAAAGACCCAGAGACATCTTCATGACTATCTTCCTTACAGGAGCATCCGGTCTACTCGGGAACGCACTGGCAACGGCATTCACCAAAAGTGGTTGGACTGTCCATGCAGTTCACAACAAAAGAAAGCCTACTCAACCAGGACTTCATCTTCACAAAATCGATCTGACGGACTCCAAAGAATTAAGACACCTACTCAACTGCTCAAAACCAGACTCCATCGTTAATGCAGCGGCATTGTCTGTTCCAGCGAAGTGTCAGGAAGACCCTCTCCTTTCAAAAGCACTAAACGTTGCTTTGCCCGTCGAACTGGCCCAAGTGGCCGCCGACCAGGAGCTGCGCTTTATCACCTTTTCTACTGACCTGGTGTTCGACGGCAAATTGGGCAACTATCACCCAAGCAGTCCAACGAACCCCACAAACCTATATGGAGAACACAAACGGGAGTCCGAAATCCGGGTCGAAGAGACTTATGAGAAAACTTGTATCATTCGCTTGCCGCTTCTTATGGGAAACAGCCCTTCCGGTACACGAAGCACTGTGGAAGGCAAGGTGCAAGAAACAGGTTACTCCATTATTTGAGGATGAATGGCGTAATCCCGTATCTGTGGCGAATGTCGCGACACTTGTAAAGGAGGCACTCGAGATCGGAGGGATCAAAGGACTTTTCCATTGGGCAGGAGCCGATTCCCTAAACCGCTGGGAAATGGGGCATAGAATAGCAAATAGTTTCAACGTACCCGAAGACCTGTTACAACGAACTATTGCTCGTAACTATCCACAGTTTAAAGATCGACCTCTGAACCTGACCATGGACAGCTACAAATTAAAGGCTCTGGTCGAAACAGAACCAGAGCCATTTGAAAATCAGTTAAAGGGATTATTGATCCCTAATACTTAACCCCGTTTGTTTGAACGACTGCTGTTATAGTCGCCTCCTTCAGCGGGTGCAGTTTTATTCGAACGGGTCGTATTGTGATTAGCAGGGGCTTCAGCGGATCGAGTGGAATTGTGGTTCGCACGGTGCTGCTGAACCTGTCCATATCCCTCGCGATGATTAAAGCGCAACGTCACCACCTCTTGTTCCCCTTTTTTTGAATGGATACCACTTTTACTTTTTTGAGTAGAAAATTCTTCCCTCTATCCGCAATAGCCATCTCTCCAAATTCACCACCAGAACTAAGCATCTTAGCCAATAGAGGAGAGGATTTATAAATGCGTTTGGTTACCAACAAGCTACCACCGTTACCTTGGAGCGAGCGAGCGCTTTGCTTTTTGTTTACACTTTCAGGAGACATCCAACGAACAGATTGAATTTCGGTTGAATTGCTTCTATCAATCGCTTCACCTTTGATATCTCCCAATTTCATGTAGGCTGCAGCACTTGCAGCGCTCGGTAAAATTAATGAAATGAGCCCCAAGGTGGTAAGGAAGTAGCTTAGTTTTTTCATATATTGTAACGGGTTAAGTTGGAGAAAGAGCATTATGCACTCTCCTGTTGTGCAAAAGGCGACGATCAATTTAACTCCTTTTTTACACTTAGTTTCGGGCTTTTACCAAAGTTGCCACACTTTCAATATGCCGCGTTTGAGGGAACAGATCGAAAGGCTGAATCAAGGCTACTTCGTAACCCGCCTCAATAAACTTGCTCAAATCCCGCATTTGAGTTGCAGGATCGCAGCTCACATAGACAACACGTGCCGGACTGTAGGCGAACAACTGCTGAAGGAATTCATCGCTGCATCCTTTACGGGGAGGATCAAGCAGCACTACCGATTCCTCCGCGGGACATTCAACCTGCTGAAAGAGATGAGCCGCATCCCCCACTTGAAATTGGCAGTTGGTAATACCGTTGATGTTCGCATTGTTTTGAGCGTATTCCACGGACTTCTCACTTATCTCAATCCCAATCGCTTGTTCGAAATGCCTACCAGCGTAGAGAGCAAATAATCCAGAACCACAGTAGGTATCCAGTAGGTATTTGACCCCGTCCGATTGCGCTTCCTTCAGGACATGTTCAGCAAGCAATGGTAGGATAAACGGATTGTTTTGAAAGAACTCTCCAGCCGTAAAACGGAAAACTACATCACCAACTACCTCAGTAACAATGGCTTTGTTATCAGTAACGACACCTTCCTGTACATCTCGTAAAAGCACCGTGGCACCATTCTTATAATTTTTATAGTTATCGATTACCGATTTACGGATAATGGGAAGCTTCTCATTAATCTTTTCAGTAGCAATGGGACATCGATCCACATCCACCAAACGATTTCTCCGACCTACTTCCAGGAATCCGATTCGGAAATCTTTTCCTTCACGTGGCTTCTGGAAATGCGGGGTAAGTTTACTACGGTAGCCGTAGGGCTTAGGAGACCCGACAGCAGGTTGAACCGTGTAAGTATCTTCTAGCTGCCTATCCACCAATTCCTGGACATGGCGTGTTTTGAAAGCAAGTTGCTCTTCGTACTTTAAATTCTGGTACTGGCAACCACCGCATAATCCGAATAACTTGCACTCAGGTTCTATACGATGCGGTGAGGGTTCTAAAACCTCAACCAAATCGGCATCTGAAAAATTCGCGTGGTTGCGGTAGATCCGGGCGCGCACCTTCTCGCCTGGTAATGCAAATGGCACCATCAGGACCCATCCATCGACGCGACCGACTCCTTGCCCTAGATTGGTCAGGTTGTCGATGTCCACATCAACTTCTTCGTGATAACTATATTTTCCTTCGCGGAATCCTCGTGGTGCTTTGGCCATAAAATGCTTTAAAACGCGGAAGTGAACCCCTACCTTGCCCGATGTTCAACCCCCGATTACAACCTAATGCCATTGACCACCATAGACAGCCTGCAGAATGCTCGCGTAAAGCGTGCTAAAGGGCTTATGCAAAAACGACAGCGGGACCGGGAAGGCCTGTTCCTACTTGAAGGAGAGCGGGAATTGGAACGGGGTATAGAAGGAGGGATTGAAAGCACGCAAATCATGTTGTGTCCGGAGTTATTTAAACATGCCGAGACCTCTTTGGCTCTTAAGGATAAGTTAATTGATGGTACTACTCCGGTCATTTTTCTGACCAAACAGGTCTTCGAACACTGTTCCTACCGTGAAAACTCTGATGGGTTTCTGGCAATCTGCAAGACCTTCAATCGCTCTCTGGACGAGCTCGTCCTTTCCAACAATCCCCTGCTACTCATAGTAGAGTCCCTGGAAAAACCAGGTAATCTCGGAACCATTCTGCGCACCGCTGACGCCACCGGAGTCGATGCCCTCATCCTAAACAACCCAATTACCGACATTTTTAACCCCAACGTCATACGTGCTTCTGCCGGGGTGGTCTTTAAAGTTCCCACAGTCGTCGCCACACCCTCCGAGACGCATGCCTATTTAAAGGCCAAACAAATCCTTTCTTTTGCAACCACCCCCGATACGGATCAATTACATTTCGATGCATCCTTTTCAAATCCATCCGCTATTCTGATGGGAAGTGAGAAAGATGGGTTATCCGGTTTTTGGATACAGCATAGTGACTACAAAATCCGTCTACCCATGGCTGGGCAGGCCGATTCCTTGAATGTCGGTGCGGCCACTGCTGCGGTGCTTTACGAGATTATTAGGCAGCGCCGATAAACTTTTTTGCATCTTTTTCTAAGAAAACCGGCGTATCAGGGGTTAGCTCTGTATATGATAACCCCTACACTGATAACACATGCCGCCTAAGCTAGCCACGGATAGCCAGTGGAGCTGGGCGAGAGAGGCGATTGATGAACATCAATCTGCACTCATTCGCTACGCCCAAAGTATTCTTCATGATGGTGACCAAGCCAAGGATGCCGTTCATGAAACGTTTATAAAACTCTGTAAACAAGCTCCCGAACAAGTTAGCGACCATCTGGCCCCGTGGCTCTTCCGCGTCGTGCGCAATCACTGTATTAATATGCTAAGAAAGGAAAAACGCATGAGTCACCTAGAAGATCTGGACACCGTAAGTGTTCATGAAAACCCGGCCGAAAGCCACTCCCGAGAACAATACAAACGCGAAGCTATAAGCTCGCTCTTTGAGTTAGTCGATACCCTCCCCAACCGCCAACGCGAGCTCGTCCTACTCAAATTCCAGCAAGACTTCAGCTATCAGGAAATCAGCGAAGTGACCGGACTCTCCGTGAGTAATGTCGGTTACATCCTACACCAAGCGATCCGCTCCCTGAAACAACAATGGGAAAGCCTTGAAACCATCCCCACAGGAGGAACCCAATCATGAAACATTTAGATCCAAACGACCCACGATTCACCGCCAAAGCCCTGGGCGAAGACGAAATCCAATCCATTAACCCGGAAACCAGCCAAGAGTTTGAAGCGATTCAATCATTCGCTGACAATCTAAAGTCCGAGCTGAAAGCTCAGGACCAAAAAGACACCCTCACTGAAGAACAAAAGGACCGCGTCCGGAAAGCAATAGAACCAAAGAAGAATACGATTTCGAGATTCCCGATGTGGATCAATGCGATTGCGGCATGCCTGGTGCTGGGACTTGTTGGAGTAATTTCGTTCAAGATATTGGACAAATCCAAAAGTGCATTTCTTTCGGAAGTCTCGCTTTCAACTAACATTGATAGTCCAAAGCCACCTCCTTCCCCAAGAGAGAGCACGGATATTAACTACCCAATTGGAAATCAGATTGAGGTAGATACAATCGTTGAGAACCAAGTTGAAATTTTTGCCTCTCGCGGAACAAATGCTGGTGAAGTTAAAAGAACGCGTAACCTTAACGAACAGTTAGGGCAATCTGGAGATGAAGTATTTGAATTGTCTCCCTTCGTCCTAGTTGAAGATGAAGATACAGGCTACGGAGCCACGAGCACTCTATCGGGAACCCGGATTAATGTTCCCCTGGGAAAAGAGGATGCATCAGAAGTTGTTCAACAATTGATGAACAATGTCGACGACTCTGGTTACAACACTACCGCCTTACTTGCAGATTCCAAAATAAAACCTGAAATCAAAGACCTGGGAGCATCCATTTCCGTCGTCACCACAGAATTCTTGGAAGACGTTGGTGCGACAGAAAGCGAAGAATTGTTGTCTTACACAACAGTCACAAGCGCAGGTGGAATCCAAGCAAACTTTTCGCGCTCGGCACCCAAGCCTGAGACTATTATTTCAGAACCGTACCTTGAGCCAACAAACTTTAGGCAACAACAGGAGCCCTGGAACCGCGAGGCCTACGATCGCATCGTTGAGAATACCTTCAAGAATCCAATTGATAATCCTCTCTCTACCTTCTCCATCGATGTAGATACCGCGTCTTATGCCAATGTGCGTCGTTATTTGAACGGCAACCAATTGCCGCCAGCCGATGCGGTGCGTATTGAAGAGATGCTCAACTACTTCTCTTACGACTACGATGGCCCGAAGGACGAAACACCGTTTGCCGTGCACGTTGATTCAGCCAGTGCACCCTGGAATGAAGATCACCGTCTGGTGCGAATCGCTCTGCAGGGAGAAAAGGTTGATTCGTCCGAACGCCCCGATGCCAACTTGGTTTTCCTAATCGATGTTTCGGGTTCAATGAGCAATCAGAACAAACTCCCTCTGGTCCAGCGTTCCATGAACCTGCTCGTCGATCAGATGGAAGCGCGCGATCGGATTGCTGTCGTTGTCTATGCCGGAGCCTCCGGTCTCGCTTTGCCTTCCACTACTGCCAACAATAAGGAAACGATACAGCATGCCATTAGCAACCTGCAGTCCGGAGGTTCTACCAATGGTGGGGCTGGAATTGAGCTGGCCTACTCCGTTGCACAAAAGCACTTTGTCAAGGACGGCATTAATCGCGTCATTCTTTGCACTGATGGAGACTTTAACGTGGGCACGAGTGGCCGTGGAAGTTTGACTCGCCTGATAGAGGGAAAAGCAAAGACAGGTGTATTCTTCTCCGTACTAGGCTTCGGAACAGGCAATTACCAAGATGCCACCATGGAAGAGCTCTCCAATAAAGGGAATGGAAACTACGGTTATGTGGATTCATTTAATGAAGCTCGGAAGGTATTCGTCGATGACATGCTGGGCACCCTTTTCACTATTGCCAAAGATGTGAAGATCCAGGTGGAGTTCAATCCTACCCATGTAGGTTCGTACCGACTCATCGGTTACGAAAATCGGATATTAGCCAAGGAAGACTTTAACGATGACAAGAAAGATGCTGGAGAAATCGGAGCCGGCCACCGCGTAACTGCGCTTTACGAAATCGTGCCCAAGGAAGTCGCCCAAGGAATGACGGTTTTGGTAGATCCACTCAAATACCAGGCAGCCATCCAGCCGGTAGATGCGTCTCCGGAAATACTGACTGTGAAGCTGCGTTACAAACAACCCGATGAGGACGTCAGCCAATTGATTGAACAACCTTTCATTGATAACCTACCAAGAAAGAACCTAACCAACGATGACTTCAGCTTCGCGACCGCGGTTGCCAGCTTTGGCATGCTACTCAGAAACTCCGAGTTAGTGGCTGACATGACCCTAAACGATGTCCTTGCAATCGCAACCAAAGCCAAAGGCAATGATTCAGGCGGTCTTCGATCCGAGTTTATCGAGCTCGTTGAAAAAGCCATTGCTTTGACGGCTACACAAGAAAGTTTACCCGCTAGTTCAGAGTCAAAAGAGTAGTCAGCGTAGAAAACTAGGTAGGGACGCATCGCCGAGGCGTCCGTTCGTGAACACAATTATTGACGGACGGCCCGGCGGTCCGTCCCTACCTCTTAAAATGCTCTACCAACTCCACCAGACCTTCCTCAGTGGATACAGATGGCTGGTATCCAAGATTGTTCCGGGCTGAGGTAATATCGAAAAAGTGATCTTTGGATAATTCAGTAGCGACAAAGCGAGTCATCGGTGGTTCGCCTTTTAGTCGAAGTGTTTTCCAGACTCCTTCCATGATCGCACCCACCCGATAAGCAGCTGGAAGGGAAATTTGTTTTTCAACTGTAGAAATTCCCAGGCGATCCAATAGGCCATTAATCCAATCCCAAAGAACAACGGGCTCACCTTGGGTAATGAAGTAAGGTTTCCCACAGCTTTCGATACGCTCTAATGCGACCTGCGCACGAATCTGAGCATCAGCCGCATTTTCAACATGCACGATATCAACTTTATTCAACCCATCTCCGACGATACGAAGCTTGCCAGCTTTCGCACGAGCAATCACCCGCGGGATCAAGTGGTTGTCACCGACCCCCCAAATCAGATGGGGGCGCAGAGCAATCGTTCGAAGACCTGAACCATCGGGATCGTTTGCTGTTAGTACTTCTTTTTCAGCAATCATTTTGGTGTGCGCATAGTGGCACAACCAATTCTCACCATAGGGCTGGTTTTCGCAAATACCCTGAAAGGCTTCACCATTAAAAACAACACTCGGCGTGCTGGTGTACACGAGACGCTTTATCCCAAGCTCTTTACAAGCGTTTAAAACATTTCGAGTACCGACTACGTTGACTTGGTAATACTCGTCCCAAGGACCCCATACCCCGGCTTTCGCAGCAATATGTTGCACCACATCAACGCCTCTCGCAGCTGCACGAACAAGGGTAGCATCACGAATGTCTCCTTGGATAACGTCGACACCGGCCTCCTTCAGGTCTGGTTGCTCTGACCTTCCGAGCACCCTGACTCTGTACCCTTTGGCTAAAAGTTTTTTCACTACATAACGACCGAGAAACCCTCCGCCGCCGGTGACCAATATCTTCATATACCTCTGTGTGACTATTTTTACGAGGAATGCCACGAAAAATTTGGTTTACGCTGCATCTATTTTTCGCGGATGCTCGTAAGAGTATTTTCAATCGCACAAGGACCTTTAATTTTCATTTCAAAATGAAGCGAACACTCCGCATTTTACCTCTCTTAGTTCTATTCGGACTTACCGTTCAAATAGGACTTGCTCAAGAAACTAACAGAGCACATGCCACCTTCTCTGCTTTCACAATCGAAAATCACAGTGGTCATGTATTCAAAGTAGACTCGATATCTTCTGAAGGCATTTGCGCCACCGCCAAGTCCTGGTAGACTACAAGGAGCACATCAGCATACCCATTCTCAACCAACAGTTTGAATATATTGACGGGGTCAACCAATTCGGTGACCCCGTAGCCGCAATTTTCGATTAGCAGGGAAGAATCTATGAATCAACACCTTGTCCAATTCTTTATATCGTCGCACCACCAAGCATACTCTTATACGAAGCACTGGGTGCCAGACCCATGGTGAATACATCCAATCGCGCTGAGGTCACTGCAGATAAACTAGCGATTGCAGGATTTGTTTTAAATGAGGCAAGCTGGGTAGTGATTCACGGCATTGGTCCTTCAATGAGTCTCGAATCTGATTATATTCAAGATCCAGTCATCACCCTGCATGCAGACCAGTATTTGTTTGATGATTTTAATGACGATCTGGAAAATCCTATAACCAACAACAATTGGCAAGACACCCTTCGCAAAGATACGCTCGAATTTTGGAAGATGGCTCCGAAAAGCGAAAACGAATCGGCCCTTGTCACCTATCTAGATCCAGGCCCTTACACCGTCCTTCTCACTGCGAATGGCGAAACAGGAACCGGTCTTGTTGAGGTTTATATAGCACCTTACGCGCTGTTGCCTAACGAGTAGAAGTTTTTCCTGAAAACTCCTTCGCCAAGGTGAGTCGATGAATCTTGGCGTTGTGCCGAACATCCACAGGAAACGCTTTGTGAAAAAATACTTGTTTCACTTGAGCCGCAACTGAGTCCGTCGGCACTGAATCCAGCAATTGCTTCACCCAGGCAGACTCTGTGGCTTTGGTGTCAGGCCATTTCCCAGGCTCCGGTTGGATAACGATTGCTGGAATTTGCTGGGGTGCCGCACCAAGCCCAATCAAAGCCGATCGAAAAACACCCTCCTGCAGATTGAACATCGCTTCGACTGGATCCGTAAATAAAACACCCTTCTTCGTTTGAACGCGCTCGGCTACTCGCCCACAAAACCAAACGTTTTCCTCTTCGTCGAGGTATCCTATGTCCCCCATCCGATGCCAGACGGACAGGCCATCCTTTATTTTTGCTTTGGCGGTGGCCTCTTCCAATTGATCATACCCTTTGGTAACCACGGGGCCCTTGACAACCAACTCGCCTATTTCACCAACCGGTAGGAGTATTGCATCGTCCATCCTTAAAATAACCCCTTCAGAAATGGCGATGACACGCACCTCAATTTCGGAAACAGGTTTTCCGACACAAGTCCCCTGACCCAAGTTGGTTTTGGGCATCGTCTCCTCGAGTATTCGTATTCCGGATATACTGCAAACCGGTAACGATTCTGTCGCCCCATAGGGTGTGTGAATTTCTCCATTCACGATCACTTTTTTAAATGCTTCGATCAAGGCAGGCGACACAGGCGCTCCGGCCATGAGCACACGCTTGATACTTGGCAGACGAATTTTTTTCTCCAAACAATACTTACATATCTTAGTCCAAAGGACAGGAGATCCAAACGAACTGGTGACCTCGTTTTGTAGAATCGCCTGGACGATATTTTTCGGATCGACCGTTGCAGGACGACTGGGATCCATCTCGGGCACGACCGTCGTCATCCCGAACGCCGGATTGAACAACGCGAACACAGGTAGCATCGGTAGATCAATCTCACCCCGCTCGATTCCGTAGGCTTCTCCAATCAACCGAACCTGCGCGTCGAACATCCCATGTTCATAAAGCACCCCTTTCGGTGCACCGGTAGAACCAGAAGTAAAAAGAATCGCAGCCAGTTCATCACTCCGCGTTTCCACCATTACAGGATCGCTCGATGCTTTTGATAACAGACTTTCAAATCCGCCACCCACGGAAATCCGCGTTTTGAGTCCCTTGAAACTACCCCAGAACAATCGACTCAGCCAAATGGCCATTGGAATTCCAATGAGGACTTCGGGGCGGGTTCGCTTAACGCAGGCCAAGAAGTTTTTGATCCCCATCCCCGGATCGATTACTACAGGAACAGCCCCTATTTTAAATAAAGCGAAAGTGAGGAGAATGAGTTCCAAGCCAGGACGAACCGCCAACTGCACTCGTGTGCCTTGCTTGACCCCGCGTTGAATCAAAAGATTCGCGCAGGCGTTGCTCAAGGATTCCAACTCGGAAAACGGAAGACTTCGATAGCGAATGGTTTCACCTTCCCAACCTTGAGGAATTTTCAGGGCACAGTCATCCGGCTGCTTAGCAGCTGTTTGGGGAAGGAACCTGGCAACGTTAAAACTCATGTAGTTTGAAACTAGAAGTATGTTCGTAGGCCTCACCCATAGGGCTGGCAACGGAAAAGCTGAAAGCTTGACCACCCATCACAAAACTGACTTTTTAGCCCCCTTATGTCTAAAGACCCATCACAAAATCCAACTATGGACGACATCATTTCCCTGTGTAAGCGCAGAGGATTTATTTTCCAATCTTCCGAGATTTACGGAGGTATTAATGGATTTTACGATTACGGCCCCTTGGGCGTTGAACTTCGTAAAAACATCAAGGATGCGTGGTGGCAAGACATGGTACACGGCCGGGAAGACATCGTTGGCCAGGATGCTTCCATCATCATGCACCCAAACGTGTGGAGAGCCTCGGGACACGTGGACAGTTTCTCCGATCCCATGGTGGATTGTAAGGAGTCAAAATTGCGTTACCGGGCGGACCACCTGCTTTGGTCTGTAGTAACCGTCGATGGAGATACCATAGGCTACGTTTCCACCTTGGAAGGACCTGAAGCGCAGGCCGATGCAGAAAAGAAGGCTGAAACTCTCAAGCGCAAAGCGGCCAAACAAGGTGACCTCGGACCGATCGAGCTAAAAGAATATCTAGATGCCACGCCCGATCTCTACGAGCTCATTCCTTCGCCGGCAACTGGCAAGCCTGGCTCGCTGACCCCACCACGGGAATTCAATATGATGTTTCAAACGTTCGTAGGAGCGTTAAAGGACGAGTCGTCTGTCGCCTACCTACGTCCAGAAACAGCTCAAGGAATTTTCGCCAATTTCAAAGCAGTTCTAGATACCGCACGCGTAAAGATTCCATTTGGCATTGCCCAGATTGGAAAAGCGTTTCGCAACGAAATCACTCCCAAGAACTTCATTTTCCGCTCCCGCGAGTTCGAACAAATGGAAATCGAGTATTTTATCGAGGCTGACGAAGACGCTTGGGAAAACTACTATAAGGAGTGGATTCAAACCCGCATGGAGTGGCACAAGGCTATTGGTTTGAGTGAGGCAAGACTAAGTACTCACGTACATCCAAAAAACAAGCTGGCCCACTACTCCCGCGCTTGCACCGATATCATGTTCGAATTTCCATTCGGAGTTCAAGAGCTCGAAGGGATTGCCGCTCGAGGTAACTACGACCTAACTCAGCACCAGGAACACTCCGGCAAGTCCATGGAGTATTTCGATGAGGTATCACGCGAGAAGTACATCCCTCACGTAATCGAACCATCCCTCGGTGTGGACCGCACATTACTGGCAGTGCTCTGTTCCGCCTACACCGTTGAGGACGTGGATGGTGAAACGCGCAACGTTTTGAAATTTGCTCCCCGCATCGCTCCGATCAAAGCAGCCATTTTCCCACTGATGAAGAACAAGCCGGAGATCGTGGAAATGTCCAAGCGCATTTACAAGAACTTGAGCCGACGCCACAATGTATTTTATGACCAAGCTGGAGCCATCGGCCGCCGTTACCGTCGTATGGACGAGGCCGGTACACCATTCTGCATCACAGTAGATTTCGATTCTTTGGATGATGGTACGGTAACACTCCGTGATCGCGACTCGATGGAACAGGTCCGGATTCCGGAAGCTGAACTAGCCGCCTATATCGACGAAAAGGTCTACAACTAATTTTGGCAACCCGTTGACGGCCGGATCCGAAAGGGTCCGGCCTTTTTTTGTTTTAAAGTCTATCCAATCAGGACCGTCTTCTTGGTTGCACGCGAGTACCCTGGTAACCACACTCCAGAAATGAGAAAGCAACCCCTAATAGCGTGTTTCGCCTTTTGCGCTTTCTGCTTCCTTATCGCTCAAGGAAGGACTTTGGCAGCGGATAAGACAAATGTGGTTTTTATCCTGACTGATAATCACGGAGCATGGACGCTGGGGACCTACGGAAATCCGGACATAAGAACACCCCATATCGACCAGCTTGCCGCCGAGGGAATTCAATTTAACCAAGCGTTTGCAAACAATCCTGTTTGTTCACCCACCCGCGCAACCTACTTGACCGGTTTGATGCCATCGCAACACGGGGTGCACAATTTCCTTTCTGCAGGTCGGCTACAGATTGGATCCGAAGCCCGTAATACCTTGGAGGCGTTCACCTCACTCCCTGAAGTTTTGAAATCCGAAGGTTACAAATGCGGGCTGGTCGGGAAATGGCACCTGGGCGCCAATCACCAGCCGCAAGAAGGACTCTATGATTATTGGATCACCATGCCGCACGGAGGAACCAGGACGTTTCACAACGCAGAAGTCATAGAGAATGGAGAGACGCGCAAAGAGCCGACTTACCTCACTCAACTGTGGACGGATCGCGCCTGTGAATTTATCGAATCGAATCATGAAGAGCCATTCTTTCTCTACCTGGCATATAATGGCCCTTATGGTCTTAGCGGTTATCAATTAGAATCGTCCGAGAACCAACATGCAGACTATTATGCGGACAAATCTCTGGACTCGTTCCCCCGGGGAGCCATCCACCCTTGGCAGTATTCAAACCGTTCATACTTTGGAAACGACCTAAGCATCCGGAGATACGCAGAAGAGCTTAGCGCCATTGATGATGGAGTTGGCGCGGTTATGGATAAACTTAAGGAGCTGGGACTCGACGAGAATACACTGGTGATTTTTGCTGCCGACCAGGGCTGGGCCGGCGGACAACACGGACTCTGGGGCATGGGTGACCACACCCGTCCGGTCAATGCCTTTGAACATTCCATGCGCATACCGCTGATCTTCCGGCATGCGTCTGAAACGAAGATATCCGGGCAGGGAATTCCGGAAGGAGCCAAGAGTGAACACATGGTGAGCAATTATGATTTTATGCCATCGGTGTTAAGCTATTTGAACCTAAATGACAAAATACCCACACGCCCTCGATCCCCAGGACGAGACTATTCCAGAGTCCTGCGTGGGGAAAAGATAAACGTTTGGGACAACACCGTTTTCTACGAGTATGAAAGCCTGCGCTGTATTCGAACGGAAGACTGGAAATACATCGAGCGCTTTGAGGACGGATTCGACGAACTCTATCACTTGGCGGACGATCCGGACGAGCAACACAATCTAATTGATCTGCCTTCATCTGCAAAAGTAAAAGGCGACCTGCAATTAAAGCTGAAGCAATTTTTTGCTGAGACCGCTTCTCCAGAATATGATCTTTGGAACGGAGGAACCTCCCAAACGCGCAATCACGTATGGGGTAAAGAAGCTGCGGAACGGCACGCAGAACGCGCACGTCAATCCGGGCAGCTGCACTCCGCAATCGATCTGGCGGTTACTGTCCCGCCGATGACTTTGCCAAACGGCCTGGTGGCAGAGGTTGCAGCTGCCCCACCCCTAACCCGCCACCCAATGATGGGAAACTTCGATGATCGAGGGAGATTGTTTGTAGCCGAAGCTGCCGGGGTGAACCGGAAAGCGGCTGAGTTGGATGTCGAGAAACCAAATTTCATTCGTTTACTAGTGGATAGCAATCAGGACGGCCGTTTTGATAAGTCGACCGTCTTCGCGAAAGACCTGACCTTTCCTTCTGGAGCGTTATGGCATGACGGTGCTCTCTGGGTAACTGCGGCGCCGTCCATCTGGCGGCTGGAGGATACAGACGACGATGGCGTGGCGGATAAACGGGAAGAGATCGTTACAGGGTTTGGTTACACGGGAAATGCGGCAGATCTGCATGGTCCGTTCCTGCACCCGAATGGCCGCATTTTCTGGTGCCACGGGAGAAAAGACCTCGATGTACGCGATCATGAAGGCAAGTCCTTCCACAAGGGGAAAGGCGCTCGCATATGGTCATGCGAACCGGACGGCAGCGATTTGCAAATCTACGCAGGTGGTGGAATGGATAATCCCGTTGAAATCGTCTTTACGCCCGAGGGCGAAATCATCGGTGATATCAACCTGATGTATGGTCGGCCTCGAGGTGACACGCTAGTTCATTGGCAATATGGAGGCGCATACCCACGCTACGATCAGGAAACGGTGCTGGCTGAGTTTACTCGAACGGGAGATTTACTTAAAGAGTTTCATAACTTTGGGCACGTGGCTGTATCGGGTATAAATCTTTACCGCTCGCCAGAGGGCCTGGGTGATTATGCCGGCAATCTGTTTGCAACACATTTTAATACTCAAAAAATTACCCGTTCGCTTATTGAATCTGATGGAGCTACTTTCCGCCATGTTCGTGCGGAAGATTTTCTGGCAATCGAGAATCCCGATGTGCACCTGACGGACGTAATAGAAGATGCCAACGGAACCCTGCTGGTGATCGATACCGGTGGTTGGTTTCGAGATGGCTGTCCAGTTTCTCAAATTGCAAAACCGGAAATCGCCGGAGCAATCTACCGAATCCGAAAGGCGGGGGCAGTCGACCGAAAAACCGATTTCCGTGGTCTGAATATTGACTGGGTTAATGCCACGCCAGAAGCGTTAGCTGGGTTTCTCGATGACCAACGATTTGCTGTACGTGATCGCGCGATTGCGGAGTTGGCAAGACGAGGCAACCAAAGCCTAGCCATCCTAACACAAGTGCTCACAGTTGGTTCTCTGGACGCACGGCGCAACGCAATCTGGACCCTCACACGCATTGGATCAGCCAATGCAATGACACTGGTGAGAACTTCCTTAAAAGACAAATCAGCATCCATCCGGCACACGGTTTGTAACAGCATTTGGAAGACACGAGATAACAAGGCAGGTGAAGCTTTAGTCCATCTTTTGCTCAATGATGAAAATCCGCCGGTTCAATTAGCAGCAGCCCGGGCTTTGGGAAGGATCGGAGATAATTCTGCAATCGAAGCGTTATTGGCGTTTATCTCAAAACCTCAGGATAGAGTCACAGAACACTCCGCAATCTACGCCTTGATAGAACTCAACGACTACGCAGGCACCTTGGTTGGCCTGAACAGTCGGTCTTCGAAAGTCCAAGGACGTTCACTCTGGGCATTGAATGGCATGGACGATTCCTCATTGAACGTAACCCAAGTCTTGGGATTGCTGGGCTCGGCGTCGGATGACCTTGTCAAAATCGTAATCAGTATCTGCAAAATGCATCCGGATTGGGCAGAAGAAATGGCTGAAGTATTTCATCAACGCCTAACTGAGAACAGGTTCACCGAACAGTATATGACAGCAGCCAGACAATTGGCCGTCTACTTTCTCAATAACAATCTCATGCAAGCATTCGTGGGCAGATTATTAGAAACAAACGACTGGGCGGAATCAGTAGAGGTTTTCAAAATAATTTCTGAAAGTCCTACGAAAATCGATCTACACCCAAGTTGGAAATCAGACTTTGAATCAGCCTTGTGGAGCGGACACATTCAAACCATGTCGGTCGCACTAGATGCCCTGGCAAAAATAGATACCGACACGTTTGACCACCAGTTACGAAAGATTGCGGACCATACCGGTCGACCAAGTTTGATTCGAATAAAAGCATTGAATGCCATTTCGGACGCGACGGGGCCATTGAACGCATCGGCATTTACCATGCTCAAAGAATTGCTCAGCCCGGCAAGCAATTCAGATCAACGCCTGGCATTGGCAAACAAACTCACGGACACAAAGTTGGAAGCGGCCAACCTACTCTCGAATTCAAAGTTAACTGCGAAGCAAAGACTGGAAGTCTTGGAGTTGATAAAGAACGCCAGTCCGTTAGAACTTCCATTATTGGTAGACCTATTTAAGCAGACCCGCGATTCCGCAACTGGGATCGCTTTGGTCGAAGCACTCGAATCTTCCGTGTCGACCCATGCACTGTCTCCCTCCGAACTTCAAAGAATGTTGGCGCGCTACCCCCCTGAAGTACTGAACCGAGGAAAACCCCTGGTTAAGCAACTCTTCAAACAAGCCGACGAGCGCGAGGCACGATTGGTGGAGGTGGGGCTTGAATTGGAAACGGGAGATCCAATAAGAGGCAGAGAAGTATTTATGTCCGGTAAAGGAGCCTGCATAACCTGTCACCAAATTGGTACCGATGGCAACGAGGTCGGCCCGAATTTAAGCAAGCTCGGACAGATTCGGACCAAACAGGATCTTCTGGAGTCGATTCTTTTTCCCAGTGTTAGTTTGGCCCGAGATTTTGAACCCTATGTGGTCGAAACAACGGACGGCCAATCGCTGTTGGGAGTTGTTCAACGTGAGACCGCGGATACCGTTTTCCTGTTGGATGCCTCCGCAGTGGCTAAACCCATTCCACGATCTTCGATTAAAACGATTCAACCGGGCGTGATTTCATTGATGCCCCAGGGCCTTGATCAAACCATGTCAAAAAAGGAGCTCATCGATCTGATTGCCTATCTGGATAGCTTGGAATAAAAAAGAACTACCCGAATATCGTTAAGCAAGGGCGACTGTTATAGCCAAAGTGCGATTTGCCCTTTTCATTCGAACTAGAGTCCAATACTAAATGAAGGTCTAAGCGCGTAACTTGCTTGATTCTTTATGTTTGGACTTCACTGGATAGATATTGCAGCACTCGGTTTGTACTTCATCGGAATTACTGTGGTTGGACTATGGTCCGCCAGGGGCGTTAAGACTTTGTCACAATTCGTGATGCCGCGAAAGTTTGGCAAGCTCATGATGATGATGCACGGGTTTGGAACCGGCACTCATTCAGACCAGGCAGTCAGTGTAGCATCGAAATCTTTTACAAGCGGGCTATCAGGAATCTGGTATCAATGGATGTGGTTGTTTGCGACACCCTTTTACTGGCTGATGGCGCCAATGATGCGGCGGTTTCGTGCTCTGACTACGGCAGATGTGTTTGAAGCACGCTTCGATCGATCTGTATCCGTATTATACGTACTGGTAGGGCTGGTTAAATACATGATCGGCATAGGGATGATGCTGAAAGGAACCGGGGTTATCATCGAAGCAACTACAGGAGGTGAGTTGCCAGAAAATCTGATGATTCTGGTCATGACCTTGATGTTTATCATTTACGGTCTGGCGGGCGGCCTGAGCGCGGCAATCGTCACGGATTTTATTCAAGGTATATTAACGATTCTGTTTTCCTTCATTCTATTGCCGTTGGTGCTCAATGCGGTCGGCGGCATCGCGGGGATGCGAGCATCCTTGCCGGAAATCACAGGAAGAAGCGATATGCTATCCTTGGTGGCGCCAGGCGAAATCGGAGTATTTTTTATATTGATTATCGCCCTCAACAGCTTGCTGGGGGTCGTCATACAACCACACAACATGGGAACCACTTCCGCAGGTAAAACCGAAATCGAAGGAGCTATTGGTTTCCTTGGGGGCAACATGATCAAACGCATTTGTACGGTGGCCTGGTGCCTGACCGGACTTGCGGCGATCGTATATTTCAAAGGAGAGATCGAACACCCGGATCAGGTCTATGGGATGATGGCGAGGGAGTTCCTTCCGGTTGGCTTATTGGGCGTTTTCATTGCCGCGTTGCTTGCTACGGTGATGGGCTCCTGTGACTCATTCATGATCGCTTCTTCAGGTTTGTTTACTCGGAACATTTATCAGCTGTGGAGACCAAACAAATCGCAATCGCACTACTTGTGGGTGGCACGAGCCTCGGCGCTTATCGTGGTTGGTGGAGGTGTTTTCTTGGCCTACAAGGCAGAGGGAATAGTGAAGATGCTGGAGCAGATGTGGAAAGTGGATGCCATGATGGCCATGGCGTTCTGGCTCGGAATCTTCTGGCGAAGAACGACCGTGGCTGGAGTTTGGGCTTCAACTCTGGGCGCTTTACTCGTCTGGGCAATTACGGGACAGGCCTGGTTTGTGGAATGGCTCAACAGTGTTGGTTGGGCCTCTAGCCTTGGGATGGTCCGTGAAACCGGTATGGAGGGTGAGGCAATACTTCACGTTTGGCTGCCGTGGCAGATGCTAGCTTACATCCTAGCAGGATTCGCGATAGGGATCTTGGTAAGTCTGTTTTCAAAAGCTGTCGCCGTTGAAAAACTGGAACGTTTCTATAATTTACTGCGCACGCCGATTCAACCCAATGAGGTAATAACCGAACCTTGTCACCTCCCGGAAGGCGTAGAGCCGGGAGCCAGAAACGTATTTTTCCCAAACTCACAATTTGAAATTCCTCGACCGACCTGGCTAGCCATGAGCGGATTTATTGGGGCGTGGCTCATGGTAGCAGCGATCATACTCACGGTGTGGTGGTGGATAGCGGATTGATCCTATTTCCCTGAAGAAGCAACAAACGGAACCAATGTTAGATTTTAAACCCCGAAGGCAGGAGCCCCCTTGAAATGAGTGATAAACCCAACGTGTTGCTTGTTATAGCTGATGGCATGCAAGCAAGTACTATTGAGGGTGGTAGTGATTGTTTGACGCCCCATTTTGATCGATTGGCGAAGCGTGGAATCCAATTTGGTAAAGCCTACTGCGCTACACCCACTTGCTCCCCCTCGAGGGCGAGCATCATGACCGGCTTATTGCCGCACAATCATGGTGTGTTGGAAGTTTCTCATGGACGGGATGAAGACCAGTGTAGGCTGCGAGATGACAATGCCCACTTTGCTCAACGTTTGTTAGAGAATGGTTATTCAACGGCCTACTTTGGAAAGTGGCATGTTGAACGGAGTAACTGTTTGGAGGATTTTGGTTGGCAACTGAATCGCGTAAAAAGTGATGAACATGTTAAATATATGGGAGTGGGAGACGATGGTGGTCTCCCCGTCGATCCTGAGTTGTCCCGCTGGTTCGAAGGCCCGGTGAAGGGATACAATCGTATTCTGCACTACGGGGTCACCGATGTTCCTCCACAGGAGCGGTACGCGCATAAAACCGTGGATGAAGCACTTCAATTTTTGGAGAAAACACAATCGGAAGCAGCAAAAAAAACCTGGTGTGCATGCGTTAGTTTTTCAGAGCCCAACGAAGCTTTGGTAGTCAGTCGCGAAACCTTCAACCAATACGAAGTCGAATCAATCGAATTGCCGAAAAACCTGCGCGATGACTATTCCGGGAAACCCAATTTATACCGCAGGGAAGGAGCGATCAGTAAAGGAAAGAGCGACGAAGAATGGCGGATGGCATTGGCTTGTTACTATGGGCGAGTGACTGAAGTAGACGCTCAGTTGGGCAGACTGTTGGATTGGCTGGATGATTCAGCCCAGATGGAAAATACAGTAGTGATAGCTACCGCAGATCATGGTCGCTATGTGGGCAGTCACGGTTTTGACGCGCACAACTTTGGAGCCTTCGAAGAAATCTATCGTGTCCCGCTGACCATCGCAGGACCAAACATTAAATCCGGCGTCGAAACACAGGCGAAGGTGAGCCTTCCGAGCCTGTGTCCTACGATATTGGAGTTAACGGACGCCAAAGAGATTTCGGAATTGGATGGTCGATCCTTCGCTGACGTTTTGCAAAACCCGGATGGCAAAGAAGATGATTATGGTTCCACCTACGGAGAGTATCATGGGACTCGGTTCCCCCTTTGCCAACGAATCCTCTGGGATGGAGATTGGAAGTTTGTTTTCAACGGATTCGATTTCGACGAGCTCTACGATTTAAAAAGCGACCCGGCGGAAATGCACAATCTGGCCGCCCATCCAGGCCAAAAAGAAAGAGTTGAATACATGATGGCGGAGATTTGGAAGCGCGCTAAGGAGAGCGGTGACAAAACAATCGTGGAAACTCATTATTACTCCATGCGATTTGCTTCTGTAGGCCCGAACGAAGGGTAATTTTTTGATTTATTCGTATTCAGAATACAGCTACTTCATTTATCAGTCCGAATCGACCGTGATTCTATCTGTGTGGTTACACAAATTGAAGATCGGCAGCAAGCTGCTCTCCTACAGACCTACAACGAGTATCTTTTTTGTAGGAAGGTAGCTTGCTGCCGATGAGTTGGAAGAACCATCCCCATGAGTTCATGGTGGCTCACGCTTACATAGAATTACCCAACACAAATATTCACACCTCCCAAATCTGTCCGTGAAAAAGCTACTTGCTGATGGCCACAGATTTGGAGTTAATGTCAGACCATTCGACCCCAAAATGAATCATACCCGGGAACTAAAACTTATTTGGTTTGGACTTATCTGGTGTGTAAGCTCACTCCCAGCTAACAGCTCATCTCCTCTACCCTACCAACTCGGTGAAGTACTGTTTCAAGATGGGTTCGAAGACATGTCCAATTGGGTCGCCGAGCAACAACCCGGTGGAACGACCAAGATCATCAATGGCAAGTTGGAGATCGACGACGCCAAAGGCTGCACCATCTGGTTTAAACACAAGATGGAATCGCCAGTCCTCATCGAGTATGAGGTGAAGATGATCAAAGCGGGTGGGCCCAACGACAACGCACGGGATCTTAACTGCTTCTGGATGGCTTTGGATCCGAGCTACCCAACGGACATCTTCAAAAGCACCGAGCGAACAGGACAATTCCGAACCTACAACTACCTGCGCCTTTATTATGTGGGCTATGGTGGTCACAGAAACACTCAGACACGTTTCCGAAAATACAACGGGCTCGGCGAGAAACCTCTCCTTCCTCAGCACGATCTCAGCCGCCCAGAATACATGATTCCTCCGAATCAAACGATGAAGATTCAGATCATTACGCTGGGGAATCGCACTCAGTACCTTCGGGATGGAGAAGTCATTTTCGATTTTAGCGACGAACAGCCCTACCAGGAAGGCTGGTTTGCGTTCAGGACAGTTAGTAATCACATGACTGTAGATAACTTCAAAGTGACCCGGCTCATTCCTAGAGAAGGCGTCGACCAGCATCCACCTTTAATGCGGTTAGGCGCTTACGAAGAAGGCTACGCCGTTAAACAAATTTCCACAGGAACCGCTCCGTCCATGCACGCATACATGGATATTTGTCCCGAGAGCCCTGATGCAACCCGTATTGCTTACTTTGAGTTTGAAGACAAAGTCTCGGGTTGGGGCCGAGTAGTGGTGGCCAAGCGAGATGGCAGCGAACCTCGCTATGTTTCCGAACGGGTTCGAGGAGGAGACCACGATGGTACCCGTCAGCAATGGCTGGACAATGACCACCTACTCTACGGAATAGAGGACGAGGAGTGGTCGATCATCGTAAACCTAAAGGACCATTCTACGAGAAAAGTAGAAGGCTCTATCGGGATGGTTTCCGAAACGAATGGCAAAGGCCTTACCCATAATAACTACCCTCCTAGCAAGTATAAGGGAGCGGCCCGTAAACCGTCCGAAGTCATGTTGATGGATTTGGCCAAAGGAAACGTTCAGGTTCTATTAAACAAGGAGGAAATGGTGGCAATGCATCCGCGTAGGCAGATCATAGAACATCCTAAATGGAAAGGGATGGGAGTGTTCAAACATCCGAAATGGTCTCCCGATGGTTCAAAGTTTTTTTGGGTCTACATGCTTGAGGTTAAAGGGACCAATAAGAAGCTGGTGAAGTCTGCTCTCCTGGCCGATAGGGACGGGAATGACATTCGTTATATTTCGGAAATCGGACAACATGCCATGTGGTCGACCAACGACGCCTTGTTGTCCTACATTCGCCGCGATGGGTTTCATCTCGTCAAGAATCCGACCGGGCAGGATGTCATGATTCATCCCATCAACGGTGAACCCGAATACCCACTCATCAAAAATGCACTCGGGATCCATGGATCGCTCAACCCCGATGGAGATTTATTTGTCACAGACATTTTTGATTGGCCGGAAAAAGGAGCGCACGCGGTTCTTCTCTATGACGTAGCTTCAGGCGACTACCGTGAGCTCGTCCGCATGCGGGCAGAAAAGGACGACCAAAAAAATACCATGCACCCCCACCCTGTCTGGTCACGGGATGGGAAACGGATCTACTTCAATGGATCCGATACTGGGCAAAGACGGCTCTATTGCATCGATCTGGAGCGCTTTTCATTCCGACCAATCGAGAGAGGTTAGTCATTCTTTGGTAACCATTTACTCTTCTCGGTCTCTTAGAAAAAGAGGTATCCAGTGATACCCCAACGGGGGAGTAGCGAGAACTGGATATTTCGCTACATTGCAAGAATTCGTGTCTCCGAGTATTCCCACTCAAGTTCTGAGAAACTCCGTTCCCGTTAAGCACTTATCCTGCGATGAGTCTATGTAATTGAATATTAATTACACCTTCGCCGTAACCATTCTTACATCGGAGTTGAGCTTCTAAATCCTCGATTGTTCAAAACTCGCGTGTGATATAGGCCACTTTGCTATAGATTGGAAAAAAGAAGCATTTCAGTCCAAGAGCTTGGATAATCCCAAAGTAGAAACGAGGCCAGTGCAAATCCTCATTCCTTTGATAACACAAAGCTATTATTTTGAAATGTCAAAATAGGCTTGTCAAACACGCACTCAAAATGGAAGATTACAATGGGAACCTACTATGGTATGTATTGAAATGAAAACGGTACGTGCTTGGTCATTTTGCTTCTGCTCACTCATTATTGTGGGGGTGCCAACGAGGGCTAAGGAAGTTGAGGCGGAGCTACCCGGCTGGGAAATAGAGGGTACGTTGACCGTGGATGCTCTTTGGAATCTGTCAGGCGGTCTCCGACAGGATGAGGCGATTCTAGGCAACCTGGATTTCACGGCTTTCGTCGACACTGAGACTGCAGGCTGGTGGAATGACGGCTCATTTTTTCTTTATATTCTAGGAAACGGGAACGCCGGCCGGCTTCCGACAGAACTCGTCGGCGACGTACAGGGCACGAGCAACATTGAGGCAGATGAAACGATCAAAGTTTACGAAGCTTGGTATGCGCATCTCTTTATGAATGGATCACTTGACTTGCTCTTGGGACTTCATGACTACAATTCCGAATTCGATGCGCTGGAACACGTCGGCCTCTTTATCAACAGCTCGTTCGGAATGAGTCCCGACATATCCCAGGTAGGTCCCTCGATTTTTCCCACCACGGCGATGGGGCTTAGGGCAAAGGTTTCGGTAGGAGAAAATGGTTACGGAATGGCAGCTGTCTACGATGGTGTTCCTGGAAATCCAAACAACCCACAGGGTACGCACATTCGATTTGATAGCGGTGACGGAATATTCGCCGCAGCTGAAATCGGTCGAGTCTCGGGAGGGGAACCCGGCGATGCGGCATACACCAAAGTTGCAATCGGCGGGTGGCTGCACTCCGCTGATGCAGAAGATGTCTTCGGCGAACCGATCGGCTCAAACGGCGGCATATACCTGATAGGAGAACGAAATCTGTCAGAACGCACTGCGGTTTTCGGTCAACTGGGCAAAACTGACGGCCGCCGAAATCCCATCGCTTGGTATGTAGGCACGGGCGTCACTTGGTCCGAACTCGTTCCGGGACGATCCGGTGATGTTATCGGCCTCGCTGTCGGTGTCGCATTCAACAGTGACGACTTCCTCAACGCCAATCCCGGCCTAAATCGTAGCGAAACGGCAATTGAGTTTTCTTGGTCTGCCGAAATTACCAAGCACTTATCTGTTCAGCCGAACATTCAATACATCCTCAATCCAGGACAGGAGCCAGGATTGGATAATGGATTGATTGCAGGTTTCCGAACGATTCTTTCATTCTAAGGTTTCTCACCACTATCGGTGAGGCGGGTTCCACTTCGTGGTTTATACAGGACTAGACCTGAATCAGCGAGGGTCTTGACCATCGAAGTTGCCATCCCAGGCGAGACTTTCATAGCTGAAGCCAGACCACCGATTGGCGTAAAAACTCCCGAATTCACCTGCTCTAGAAAGTATAGTCGCTTGACCTAATTTTCAACAGTACTGCTTGCCATTAGTTCGATCCCCTTCCCATTCAAAAAAATACTTGCACTTGACGCAACCACCACGCTATCTATTTTGATAAGTCAAAATAATTTGTTTGAGTAATCGGAATCTATTTTTCTGGTAAGATACAATCCGAGGTTTAACCGCATTTGCAGGCCTCGTATTAACGTATTCGAGCTGATCCATACCTCGAGTCCTAGAAGAATTGAAGACAAAATGAGAAACAAGATTAAAAGAAAACGAGTATTTCTGACAACCGTCATGGTTGGTTTGGTCGCGGTGATTAGTACAATCCACGGCCACATTATTCCTCCAGAGAATATTCATCCGGTTGCTGAAGTCTATCAACGTACAAACTTCGTTCTGAACCTCAATCCTGTCGGATGGGATCAAGTGCAGTCGGACGTGGACGCTTTGACGGATTATTGGAACGCTATAGCCGCAGAGTCGGCCGCGGCGTTTCACAAACAGGTCAACGAGATCATTTGCGCGGCAACAGCAGAGCCTAACGAAAAAAAGGGCGTCGAACCCTTGCCGCGATCAGCAGCAGCAGAGCAGGTTTTTCAACACCTGACTCGGGCGGTAAGCGACCTATGTCTATACCATATCGAAAGTGCCTCCCGGATGATTGACGACCGCGAAGCGGCCCTAAAGGAATTGCGTGAAGCTGAGGGAATCTGGAACGCTTTTAGCCTTACTATAAAATCAACCGATCCAGAGGCTCATAATCGGTTGGGGCGAGGTTGGCTCAAGATGGCCAATGCGCTTGGGTCTACCGGGTTACTTGGCGTCGGAGCTCTTCCACCAGACCGGGACGCGTTCCAACAGGAAGCAGGAATAATCATCGATTACATAGAGACTAATTTCCGCGAAGACTTTTCACCGATGAGGCATGGGAGCCTGGCCCCATGGCCGTCAAAGAGCCCCACATTCAACACCCACGCAAAACTGCCACACAAGCTCCCGCCTGGTCATAATATCAACAAGCAAATACCGCGACCTCGCCAGATTCTCGGCATGGCGGCGCGAGGGGTAGATGAAAGCGAGACACCGCTTATTGCCCTGGGCGACATGGCATTTGATAGCGCTTACATTTACGGCGAGCCGATGAGGTCTTTGGAGATGTCATGTAACACCTGCCACAACAAGAGCATCACGAATCCGAACTTTACTATTCCCGGACTTTCATCGCGACCAGGAGGCATGGATGTCTCAAACAATTTCTTTGCACCTCATTCCAACAATGGGATCTTCGATCCGCTCGATATCCCGGACTTAAGAGGTATCCGTTTCACTGCCCCATATGGCAGGAACGGACGGTTCGGTTCGCTGCGAGAGTTTGTGCGCAACGTCATCGTCAACGAGTTCAATGGCGACGAGCCTGACCCAATGCTCCTCGACGGAATCATCGCCTACATGAACGAGTTCGAATTTCTCAGCAATCCGTACCTCAGGAAAGACGGCACGCTGAATGAAAACGCATCGAAATCGGCAAGACGCGGAGAACAAATTTTCAACACCCAGTTCACCCAAATGGGGAACATGAGCTGCGCAACCTGTCATATCCCATCTGCCAACTTCATCGATCACAAACGCCACGACATCGGAACGGTGAACGGATACGAGGAGTACTCGATGGATCGCACAATGGATACGCCAACGCTACTTAGCAGTAAGTTCACACCGCCTTACTTTCATGATGGAAGTCAGCCCACGCTTGGGGCTGTCGTGAGGTGGTTCGACAATTACTATCAACTGGGCCTCGAGGAGCGCCAGCTTGAGGATTTGACGGCCTATGTAGAAACGGTCGGTGACGGGATCGAGTCCTATGAGGATACGGTCTATTACCTTGATGCGGAAATGGAGGAATTCAGTTTCTTCCTCTCCGCCTATGAGTTCTTGGCGGGAAAAAACAAACCGAAATTAATGGGAACGACATTCGAGACGATAGCCCTGGAGATCCGTAATCATAAATGGGAACTCCAAGACCTATCGGTGATGCCTGTCATGGATAAAATGGCCGAAATCATGGATGCGGCCTATACGGCAAGCCAAGCTGGAGACCAAGCGGAAATTCGCCAAAAGGTAGCTGAATACCGGGCGATGTACAATCAAAATTTGGATGTGTTGAAATAGGAGGATAATACGATGCTTAAAAATAATACTATACATCTGTGGACTCGAGGTCTGCTACTCGTAGTTGTGAGCGTTTTGACGTGCGTGAAGGGCCAGGCGGAACCATTGAAAGTTGCCTTCGTCTCCTACGCCAATCCGCAACAGGTGGCCAAAGATAGCGACGCCCTAGCTCAATTCTTGGAAACAAAACTTGGTATGCCAGTAAAGGGGTTCGTCACCTTGGATTATGGCTCTTCAATAGAGGCTATGCGCGGGGATCAGGCCGATATCGCGTTTGTCGATCCGCTTGCGTTTATGATGGCGCATGAACAGATCGGTGCGATGCCTTTGCTTCTAGAAGTGTATAGCAGCGGCACACCTACCTATCGATCGTGCATCTGGGTACGCAAGGATAGCGGTTTCAAGGAGCTGTCAGATTTGAAGGGCAAGATTATCGCCTTCGCCGACCAGGTGGATATGTCCGGCCACCTCTTGCCCCGCGACCTGTTCAGGCAGGAGGGTTTCCTAAGCGGAAACTGGGTGGAGAAGGAATTTTTCGATGAAGTCTATTTTGCTGGAGGAGACGAGCAGGCAATTCATGGCATGCTGAACGGATTTGTCGACGCTGCAGGCGTAAGCGAATACGCTTCATTGTTGCTACGGCCGGAAGAGCGCGACGCAGTAAAAGTCCTGGCCTATACTAGGCCCAGTCCATCTCACTTGATTATGGCCCGCAAGGGTGTTCCATTCGAAACCAAGGACCGATTGAAAAAGGTGCTCCTTGCCTTGGACCCATCGAATCCTGAGGACAAATCAATTCTAGATAAACTCTATGGCGTCCAGGGCTTTGCGGAAGCCAGGCTTTCGGACTTCGAAGGAGTCGCCAAGGTCGCAGCTGGCTTTGGATTGGTTAAAAATCCTGACCTTTTTGCGAGTGGTCAGTTCTCTGAATAAGTGCGATGATCAACCTTGAATACCTCAAAGTTCGTTACGGCCGGAACCCACCGATCCTGGACATTGATAATCTTCGAATTGAACGGAGTGAACGCGTTGCAATTATCGGGCCAAGTGGCGCAGGCAAGAGCACCTTGTTGCGAAGCATAAAAGGTTACGTCAGGCCAGATGAAGGTAAGGTAGAAGTACTCGGCGTAAACCTCCGATCCGCAAAGCGACAGGAATGGCGTCGTGTCAATCGGCGGATTGGCCTCATCTATCAACAATTTCATTTGGCTCCGAAGCTCACAGTGTTGCGCAACGTACTATGCGGACGGCTGGGCTACGCCAATCCTTTACGTTCCTTGGTGGGAATCTTTTCAGCTAAAGATTTGAACATCGCCTGGTCTGCAATCCGAGAAGTTGGGCTGCAGGATCGAGTGCACCAGCGTGCTGACAGGCTCAGTGGTGGCGAGCAGCAGCGAGTAGCCGTGGCACGCGCATTGGCGCAACAGCCATCCATTATTCTTGCGGATGAACCCGTATCGAGTCTGGATCCGGTCCAAGCGGCAGATATCCTGGAACTGATTACAGACGTGCAGGCACACCATGACGCGGCTCTGGTTATGAGCCTCCACCAGCCGCATTTGGCAAAACAATTTGCGCGCCGCATAATCGGGCTACGGAACGGACAAGTGATTTTTGACGGACCTTCCGAAGAACTTAGTGAATCCAAAATGGAGGAAATATATCGTGGAAACGATCCAATCTCATACATCAAAACCGCCACAGACTCCCGGTCGGCTGAAGCGGGGTCTGCTTAAAACAGCTGGGGCAGTTGGTGTCCTGGCATTATTAATCTGGTCCTGGCAAGGTACAGAAATGGACCTGGGAACTCTATCACAGTCTGGCCCTCGCGTGGCTGATTTCCTGGACCGAATGTTTCCCCCCAATTTGGCTACATCAGAAACTGAATTGCGCCCTTTTCCACCGCCGCTACAGCTTGCGGGAAAAGCGGTCGCGTTAACGTTGCAGATTTCTATTCTTGGGACAGCAATCGGTACCTGCGTGGCTTTTTTGCTGGGCTTTTTTGCTGCGGAGAATCTAACGCCGCACTGGGTCCATCACACCGTCAAAATGGGATTTGCACTGCTCCGATCCGTCCCGGTAATCATTCTCGCATTGTTGTTTGTGTCAGCTGTTGGTTTAGGGGCCTTCCCAGGAGTATTGGCCATTGCCATTCATTCGATCGGAATGCTGGGGAAGTTGTTTGCTGAGGAATGCGAGGATGTGTACGGCGGCGTTTGGGAGGCCATGGATAGTGCCGGGGCGAACTGGTTACAGAAGGTACGCTATGCCATCTGGCCTCAGGTAGCACCACAGTACTTCTCCTTGATGCTCTTCAGGTTAGACATGAACATCCGGGATTCGGCCGTCCTAGGTTTTGTTGGTGTGGCGGGTCTCGGACTGTGGATAGAAAACTATCGCCGCTCTTTCGACTATGCCAGCGTGGCTACAATGGTGCTGATCACCATGTTGGTTGTGCTCGTTGTAGAACAAGCAAGCATCCAAGTTCGTCGTCGCCTGCGTTAACGCAAGCTCGACAGCCAGAGGTAAAAAATTTGGCAGCTTTTTTTAGAAGAACCGGATTGGTTTCGCAGCCTGATCTTCCCTCATTTTTTCATGTTCTTCGTCTGAACAGCCGCGATCCGTTGGAACTCCAACCTCGGCGCTATTTTGGCCAACAATGTTGTTCGAAAGTAGGTAAGCTTCGACTTCTTCGCCGCTCACATCAGCTAGCATGATGCCGTCGACCTCAACACAGGGGGAAAGCGGTTGGCCAGATTTACGGACCATTTCGGCGTAGTTTTCAGCAGAATTGATAATATCAATATCTTCGTATTCGAGGCTGTGCTTTTGCATAATCGCGCGCACGCCCATGCTCCATCCACATTGTGGTTTTAAGTAAGCGTTAATTTTCATAATCGTATTCTGGTTTAAATTTTCTCTCTTGTATTAGTGGAAAAGTATTAAAAAAGCAGCTTTTTTCAAGACAAGAATTAAATTAACGAGTTATTGAAGGACTATTAGTTAGTTTCACCTAATATCGGAAGGAAGTCGTCTAATCTGGTTAACCATCCGCGCGTAGCCAGTTTGGAGCTGTTGAATGGTATCTGTTTGACCAAGAGTAACTGTTTCGGCTGGGACAAAATTATCAATATGGACAGCGTATTCTTTGTTGACCAATACGCCGATAAAATCGCCGGTTTTACTGAACATTATGTCAGATTCTTTTGGTGAGAATTCGCCCATGAGCCTATTTAAGAAGCGACTATCGATGCGAAAGTGGTCGGGTGTGTTGATTTCTACTTTGAATTTGGCTTCTCCGGAGGTCCCATTTTCAGAATCGATTAAAACGGCGTATTCAAATTTCAAAGGATCGGTGGCGATATAAAACGGCTCGCTTTCCAAGAGACTCGTCCAGGCAGATTCCAATGGGATAACCAAAACCCGCGTGTCGATGGAAAGAAAGCTAAGAGTTTTTAAAGGGTAGGTATAACGTCCAAGCCGTATGTCTCCGCGCAAATTCAGACCGGTGTTTCGTAAATCGCTTTCTGACAAGCCTGTGTCTTCCCAGGTAATGAGGGCTTTGAACTCCTGGCCATCTGACACAATTACAGGCCGTACGGTAACTCTTTTTTCGTCACCCCCTCGAGTAGACTTCTGATACCTAAGATCGACCGTTGCGCCACTTTCAACAAAATCAGTAAATATCTGATTCGGGTTTCTGGGTTGAGATTTACGGACTTGTTCGGCGATTTCAGTGAGACGGTCAGTCTGGGCGTTTACCCCCGCAGTCAGTTGGGTAGCCAGTTGAGAAGCATGTTCCTGCAAGCGAACATTGTCATCGCGAACCGTGGCCACTTCGACACGAACCTGTTCCAGGTTTTCGCGAACCAAGCGACTTTCTGCTTCCGCAAGTTGCAATTGAGTGTCCAAGGTTTGAGCCTTCCGTTCTGCTTGTCGTTGGCTCTCTTCCAATTCGTTCTGACGTTTTTCTGCTTGGGCGATAGCTGCTTGTTTATCTTGAAGCTCTTTTTGGAGCGCCTCCATTTGGCGTAGCTTTCTATCGGCCTCACGTCGCTCTTCTTCTAACACGCTGCTCAACTGCTTAACGTCGGATTCGGTTTTTTCCAAAACAGCAATGCGGTCTTGAAGGTTTTTCTCCAATTCTTCTTTTGCTCGATCCAGGGTGTCCCGTTCTTCCTGCGTTAACTCCAATTCCTTTTCACGATTTTCGAGAGTGCTCGAGGTCGTTTCCAACTCCTTTTGGGTGTCCTGAAGGGAGCTAACGATATTCTGATTAGATTCTTCTTCGAGTTCTAACGAAAGCTTGAGCACTTCGATTATATCCTCTTGTGCCTGGATCGGATCCCCGGGAAGCACCTGCTGCTCAGGCTGCTCCTCTTCGGGCGTGTCAAACCGCGCTAAGGCCAAAAGGCTTAGCAACAGAAAGTCACAGATGATAAGTAGCAGTGTTTTATTCATGACTCTTTGTGAGCGAGTAAAAGAAGGGTCTTACGAAAAGGCCGCACATGAAGAACTTTGAGAATCGCAACAAAGATGATACCGAAAAGGGTAGACGAGTACGCGGCCATCAAGCTGGCCTGGACGACCCCAACTGCGAGAAAGATCAAAGATAAAACAGTTCCAGTAAGGCCTAGATAAAGCCCACTATCAAAGAGTTGATCTTCGTTTTCGATCAGCTCGAGCTTGAGGGCCGGCGAAACGTCCATCTTTCTGATTTCGGTCAGCTTAATGAGCCCGGCCATGTAAAGGGCCGTTTGCATGAGGAAGAAGATCGAGAGTGTGATGATTGTGATCTGGTCCATGGTATCTTTTCGTTCGGTTGGAGTGAATAGGGATTCTACAGTATCTTGAAACGCCCACTCAAGTCGAACCTCAGATTGAGGAGTTTGACTTTGCCGAAGCACGCCAGGTTCCGTTATCAGGATAATTAAAAAGGTTAGAATCAAGGTTAGAGTAAGCGTTCTTAAAGTGCTTACAAGAATAGGTGGCTTCCTCGTTCGCTTGAATGTATGAAAAAGTAAGGGAAACGCCTGCATCGCGAAAGCGGTCAAGCAAAACGCTGACAGGGCTGTAAAAAGTCCTTTGAAAATGAGAAACACTCCGGGATTCCTGGCAGCCGGCAGGAGGAACTCAGGATTGTCCAACAACCACGGCATTCGCTCAGCCAATTGCATGCGGAGTTGAGGTTCCTCCACCTTCTTCATCTGTATGAGCAAATAATCCAAGGCACCCTTACCATAGCGAAGGGACATCCCCAGATTGTCTAATCCTTCCTCCGGGTAGGTATCCAGATATTGGATGACCGAACGAGAGCTTTGCATTTGAATAATTGCCGTGTATATCCAGCTAAACGTTTCGTCGTGGTTTCTGGCATAGGCCGCCACAGCTTCCAGCCACTCTGTATCTTCCAAAAAAGGGAGGAGCTGAACCAATTGATTCCAATTCATTCGTTTGCCCAATGAAAAGATGCCGAAATAGATCCTCTCCAAATCAGATACCGCGTAGGCGTCCTCCTTATGGTCGGCCAAGGTGCGAATCTTGGCAGCCACTTCCGGGGACAAGTGGTTCCCTTGCATTAATAAAGCTGTAAGCAATATGGTTGCATCCAGGGGTTGGCCAGCCGCGGAATAGACCGGCATAAATTGACGAGTTCCCGCTATGTCACGTGTGGAGATAACTGCTTTAACAGATGTACTACGGGAGTTTTCTAAAAAGGATAGAAGAGTGGCTCGTGTCTGAGATGGAATCAGATTAAGGATCAGCTCGGTGCGCGTCGCCGCTCGTAGCTGAGGATCTAACCGCAGGATTTGATCAAAATAAATATCGGGTCCGCCGGAAATGGCATATTCCGGGAAGAGTTCAATTGTCCGGGCTATACTTTGCCTGACAGGAGCAACCTCTTCCACTTGAAGAGATTCGGCGGTATCGAGAAAGATGGAGGCGACGCCCAGGTGATCCAGCTGCACCTGACTGGTAGCCGAATCAACGAGGCTTGGCGTCCCTACCCCAACAGCTTCGAGCAACTGACTATTAACCAGCTGCCAGTAAACCGGTATCGTCCACCCCAAGAACCCCAATATAATGGATAGAATTAGGAAAATAAACGGGCGAAACATAGGTAGTAAATGAGGATCTATAGTAAAGTGGACAGGTCTTATAGTAATCTCAACGAGAGAATTGATCGAAAATAGATTACGCACGGATTTCCCATCCACTGAGCAGCAACCTTATAAAGTCGGTAAAACGAATGGCACGAAGTTGCCAACTTCGTCAGTGAAATTAACTGAGAGACTCGATGCATTGCTACCAATTATAAGGTTAAATTCAGTTCCGACAAAGGCCACCTTTCCGCTAAACTTTGCTTCGGGTAGCTGCGGGCTGACCATGTCGAGGTCGAGGTTCACGAGCTGAAGCACTCCATCTGCCTCGCCATCCAAATTGTCGAAAATGGAAAACGCCGTTCCCCCAACATTGATACTCAGCTCCCCACGGATACTCGCATCAAACTCTCCCTCGCTGTCTATCAGCATGGAGAACTGCAGTCCATTCCCCCCGGAATAACTCAGAGCCTCTTCGTCAATCTTCAACTCAATCGGATCGTCCGCCGAATCCCTTTGGAAACTCATGGCAAAGTTTCCAAGGAATTCACCATTGATGGTCAGGTTGTGGTCAAAACCATATTGGAATGATCCCTTTTCATTGAAGGCAAAGCCGTCCAGGTTTAGCCCACTGAGTAAGGTTCCCGATGATACTGGATTGCCCGTAAATGATAGCACCACTTCATTACTGACAAGATCCAAGCGGTAAACCTGCCCGATACCGTCACCCTCTGATCCATCATCCAGTAAAAAGATCTTCGAGGAATTAGTGGTTATGTTGAAAAGAAAGATGTAATCCTCGCCGAGATCATTGCGATCAGTAATAATCCCCTGTCCAGCTTTCCCTATATCTCCGGAAAAACTTTGCGGGAGGATGAAGATACCTGCCTGATCGTCTTCGTAGGAAGTAAGGTCACTGTTAACCAGAATCTGGTTCCAGTTGAGATTTTGATCGTAGCGCATGACGCGGCCCGCCGACGTATTGGTTGCAAACAGATCCCCTGTTTCAAAAGAAGCAGCGATAGCGCTATCGTCATTACTGTTTCCTATGAGAGAACCAATTCCCCCGGCATTACTGTTCGCTTCGATCCGAAAAATTTCTTGAGAGCTTCGACTTGCAGCGTAGATCCGCTGATCAAATTCGTTAAAGACAATTGCCGTGTGGCCCGCGGGAAGAGAGTCAATCGTACGAATCTTCTCTAATACGCTGCTTTCCCGAATTGTGTAGGCAAAACAATCTGAAAAAGGGATAAGGACCAGGCAACAAATTACCAATGATGGCACGAAGTGAAATCTGCCGACCGTAAAAACCCGGATTCGCGAAATAACCATGTATGGAGGCGTTATTGCTGTTATTATAACCTTCTTTTAAGCGTTTGAACATAGGGGTCCTCCCTTATATAAGAAGTCAATTTGCCACCACCACACACAGGTATCTCTTCCAGAAGAACAATATCGGCAAAGTCTCCTTTATTAGAGGAGTACTCAAGACGCGGCTTGACGGACCGTAATTGAGTATAAAACTAACCACAATGCCACTACGTGTAACTTTATTCAATGAACCCATTCTGAGGGAAGCAGGTGAAGAGATAAACATCTTCGACGACGACCTTGCGAAACTCTGTGACGAAATGATCGACACGATGTATGAACATGAAGGAATTGGCTTGGCCGCGCAACAAATCGGAAAAGCGCTGATGCTTTGCGTAATCGATGTTCCGCAAAGTAGAGACAGTAGTTTTCAATTCACCTTAGATGGTAAGTCTCCGCCAGCCGAATTGATAATGCCCATGGCCTTGATCAATCCGGTAGTCGAAACACTTCCTAGTACAGAAACTGTCTATGAAGAAGGTTGTCTTTCGTTCCCAGGAATCAATGGAAACGTTCCACGGTCTGAAAAGGTGCGCGTATCCTTTCAAGATCATAACGGCGACCCCCATGTGATGGAATGTAACGCGTTGCTAGGCCGATGCGTGCAACACGAGGTCGACCACCTCAATGGAATTTTATTCATCGATCGGATGGATGCAGAGAGTCTGAAGATCGTCGATTCGCGGATCCGGAAGCTTAAAAAGGAAACCCAAAAGTTTCTTAAAAAAATCCTAGTTCCCCACCGGTTGTAGGCAAACGAGTTTTGCCTAGGAACAATTCAGGATTAGGTCGCGGAAAAATCTCTCTCTCCAAACCGCTTTCGGTGCTCAGCCGCTACTTCAATGTATTTCTCAGCCCAATGGCGCAAGCTTAGCTGACGTTCTTCAGAGAGCGGCGTTATCTTTCCTGGAATTCCTCTTACCATGGATCCTGGAGGAACGATAGTTCCAGGCGGAACTACAGCTCCAGCTGCGATGATCGAGCGTCGACCAATTACAGAACCGTCCAGAATAGTAGAGTTCATACCAATGAGACACTCGTCCTCAATCGTGCAGGCATGCACAATTGCTTTGTGTCCCACGGTTACATAATCGCCAATGATTACCGGAAGATCATCAGCCATATGGATCACCGCACCATCCTGGATATTAGTCCCCTCTCCTATTTCGATTTTCTCAATGTCGCCTCGAACGACCACTTGATAAAGGATCGCCACCTTAGGACCAATTTTGACATCCCCCATCACATCTGCTGATTTTGCGACCCAGGCGGTGGGATCTACTTGAGGTTTTTTACAGAGATGCTCTTGAAGACGTTCCTTGGTATTCATACGAGGGGAATGAAAGCTGCATTCAAATAATTAGCAAGTTAGACAAGGCATATCAGGGCTCCTGGCCGTCGGCATCTTGGGCTTCTTGATTTGCATCGATCAATGCGCGCAACTGTTCAACCTCCACGCCCGAAAGAGCGTTTTCAGGTAGCCAAAGATGCCGATGATAGGCTTGCACTTCAGGTTTAACTTGAACCCGTATTTCCATGATCGTTTTGGTGGTCGAGATTACGAAAACTGGGGCACTTGAAAAGTTAGTCTGGGCACCTAAAAAGGACCCAGACAATGAAATCAAAACGATACACAACAGAACAGAAGATCCGCATCCTTCGGGATGCTGAA
>Ga0114999_10001051_pt1 | contig 39316 bp, 34 predicted proteins | sample ArcticOcean_MG_C_3_FD_89820 | JGI IMG/M metagenome (GOLD analysis project Ga0114999, IMG submission 89820) | Marine microbial communities from western Arctic Ocean - ArcticOcean_MG_CB8_126 | ecosystem: Environmental > Aquatic > Marine > Oceanic | place: Arctic Ocean: Canada Basin | collected...
AATGAACGGCCTCGCAAGACGTTAGAGTTTGAAACGCCGGCAGAGAGATTTAGTGCATGTGTTGCGTTGACCGGTTGAGGTGGCACGGCAATTCCAACTTCTCCGCCTGGCAGATGGTGGACGCCGACTGGACAGCCAAGGCAAACGGACTGGCGCCGTTCGTATCCTGCCAGAACGAATATTCCCTCCTCAACCGGGAGGTGGACCGGGAATTGCTGCCGGCCATGGCCGAATACGGCTTGGGCTTCTTGCCGTTTTTTCCCCTCGCCAGCGGCTTGCTGACCGGCAAGTACCGGCGCGGCACCAACGCGCCGGAAGGCACCCGCTTCAACAAAACCAAGATGCTGGGCGATCGTTTCATGACCGACGAAAACTGGGACATGGTCGAGGCCTTAGGGGCATTTTGCGATGCGCGCGGGCACACAATGCTGGAACTGGCGTTCTCCTGGCAGCTCGCCAACCCCACCGTCTGGAGCGTTATCGCCGGCGCCTCCTCACCGGAACAGGTGGACGCCAACGCCGCCGCCGCCGAGTGGGAATTGACGAAAGAGGAGCTGGCCGAGATCGATCAAATCACCAACCCGCCGGTCGGCCCAGGGCATGGATAAAAATCGGCAACCGGCCCTGGCAATTACTGGTAACCAGCCCCAAATAACAGCTATGAGCGACAACCCATACATGAAGACCTGGCGCGCCGCCGATAGGTCGGACGTCGATGGAGACGGCGCCAACGCCGCCAACAAGGCCTGGTGGGAACGGGCCGCGATGACCTATGAGGATTGGTCTTCGGCGGACCGGGAGCCCCAAAACAAAGCGCATTTCGAAGCCATCAACCGCGCCTATTTGTCGCAAAATCCGTTCCTCGCGGATTATTTTCCAGGCCTGGATTTGAGCGGCAAGCGGGTGCTGGAAATCGGCTGCGGCATGGGCAGCGCCATCATCAATTTAAAAGGGCGCGGCGCCGCAACCGTTACCGCCATCGATCTGACCGAAAAGGCGGCCGCATTTTCGAAAGCCAATCTGGCCCATTTCGGTATCGAGGCCGAAATCCGCCAGATGGATGCGGAGCAAATCACCTTCGCCGATGCCAGTTTTGATTTCCTCTATTCCTGGGGGGTCATCCATCATTCCGAAAACACCGATCGGATCCTCGATCACATTGCCCGGGTCTTGGCGCCCGGCGGGCGCGGCATGATCATGGTCTATAACCGCAACTCGCTGCGCTATTACCTGAAAGGGCTCTACCAATTGTTTGGGCGCGGCCTGATCTTCAAGGGCGAGAGCTTAGGTAGCGCGCAGAAATATTTTACCGACGGCTATTTCCACACCCACTACAGCCCGGCGGAGTTCGAAGCCATCTTGAAATCCAAGGGCCTTCTGCCGGAGAAAACCAGCCTCAGCCACATGGCCAAGCGCTATATCCCGTTCATGCCTACGGCCATCGATAATTTTCTCAAACGCAAATTCGGCTGGCTGCTGGTGGCCGAGTTTTCGAAACCATAAAAACCCAAAGAGGCCCAAAATGGAAATCAATATCCCCGGCGTGCAGGCCGAAGTGACCGAAGCCTTCTGGCAATATGACCGCGCGCTCCTGGAGAACGATATCGACACGGTCATCAACCTGTTTTGGGACAGCCCGCACACGCTCCGCTATTCGCCCGGCGAAATGCTCTACGGCATCCAGGAAATCAAGGATTTTCGCCAGACCCAGCGCGGCACGCCGCTCTTGCGCGAGGTTACCAAGCTGGTGGTCACCACCTTTGGCCGCGATTACGGCACCGCAAATTGCGAGACAAGACGCACCGACACCGGCGCCGTAGGCCGCCAAAGCCATAGCTGGGTGCGCTTGGGCGAAGGCTGGCGCATCGTTGCCGCCCAAGTCTCGGTACCGCTCAAAGGCTAGTGCTGCGCTGCCGTGGCCTGATTCTCTACTCGGCGGCTTGGCGCGCGCCGATGATGCCCAACAGATCGTCGGTCGAATGCACGTCGCCGAAGACGGAAATGAAATTGCGCATGGTGGCTTCGTGGAATTCATCGGCGTAGGCGGCGTTGCCGTCGGAGACCATGATGGTCCGGAAGCCCACCATCATGGCGTCGCGGGCGGTGGATTCGCAGCAGACATTGGTGGCGACGCCGGTGACCAGGATCGTCTCGATGCCGCGCGCCTTTAAGAGCGCTTCCAGATCGCCGCTGGGCGCTTTCAAAAAGGCGCTGTAGCGGGCTTTGGTGAATTGGACGTCGCTATCGGCCACCTCCAATTCGGGCCAAATCTCAAAGGCCGATTGGCCGGGCACCATCACCTTGCGCCGGTTGGCGGCGCCGTCGGCGGAATGGGTTTCGTAGAAATTGCTCCAGCTCTCGTTGGCTTCCTCGGTCGCCTCGGTGACGATCCAGACCACGTGACCGCCGGCAGCCCGCAAGCCCGACGCCAGCCGGTTGATATTGGGGGTGATTTCCCTTGCTTCGGCACAGCCGGTGCGCTCGTCCTGGGAGACAAAATAATTCTGCATATCGACCACCAAGAGCGCCGTGGTTGCCGGATCGAATTTGTCATAAGGGTGCAGGTGCCCGCGCCGCCGGATGATGGCGTCGGCCATTTCCTGAGTAATCTCGAATGTTTGCATGTGACCGCTCCCAAATCCCTGTTCGGGCCTATTAAACATGAGGCGCACAAAAATGAACAGGGGCCTTCAAGCCAACTGGCAATTGCCGCTCCAAGCCGCTATCGTTTGCGTACATTCAGGAGAAGTCCATGGACCAGAAATCGAGCCCCGCCACCAGCGACCGCCGCAACTTCAATCGGCACGAAGATTTGCGCGACCTTCTCGTCCGCTTCCAGGAGATCGGCGAGCTGGAAGTGATCGAGGGCGCCGATTGGAATTTGGAGATGGCCGCCGTCGGCGAGCTGGTCACGGCGCATAAACCGGGCCGCGCGCCGGCGCTTTTGTTCGACGACATCCCCGGCTACCCGAAGGGCTTTCGGGTGCTGTCCGGTGCCGCCAATTCCTATAAGCGGCTGGCCATCGTGCTTGGCCTGCCGGAACCCGAAACCGCCATTTCGTTTGTGCAATCCTACCGCGACCGCATGAAGACCGATTTCGAGCTGATCCCGCCGGAAGAGGTCAAGACCGGCCCGATCATGGACAATATACAGCGCGAGGACGAGGTTGATCTGTTAAAATTTCCGGCGCCCTTCATCCACGAATATGACGGCGGGCGCTATATCGGCACCGACGATATCGTCATCATGAAGGACCCGGACACCGGCTGGATCAACGCCGCCACCTACCGCATCATGGTGCATGACGAGAAAACCGCCGGCATCTGGATTTCGCCGGGCAAGCATGGCCGCTTCATCCGCGAGAAGTATTTCGAAAAGGGCGAGCCGTGCCCGGTGGTCGTCTGCTGCGGCCAGGACCCGCTATTGTTTCTGGCCGGCCATGCGGAGATCGATCATGAATTGTCGGAGTTCGATTACGCCGGCGGCCATCGCGGCTTCCCGTTCGATGTGATCCCGTCGGAATTGCACGGCCTGCCGATCCCGTCCCACGCCGAGATCGCCTTCGAGGGTGAGATTTACCCGGACGAAGCCCGCACCGAAGGCCCGTTCGGCGAGTTTATGGGATACTATGCCTCGGAAGCCAGCCCACAGCCGATCATCAAGGTGCGCCGGGTCTATCACCGCGATGATCCGATCCTGACCATGGCCATCCCGTCGCGCCCGCCGGCCAACTTCACCTTTGCCAGGGGCGCGGTGAAATCGGCGATGATCTGGGACGAGGTGGAAAAGGCGGGCTTGCCCGGCGTCGCCGGTATCTGGTGCCACGAAGCCGGCGCCGGGCGCATGTTCAACGTCATTTCCATCACCCAGATGTATCCCGGCCACGTCAAACAGGCCGCCCATCTGGCCGCCAACTGCCACGCCGGCAACTATGCCGGGCGCTGGGTGGTGGTGGTCGACGAAGATATCGATCCATCGAACCTGTTCGATGTGGTCTGGGCCATGTCGACCAGGTGCGATCCGCCCAACGATACCGAATTTACCCGCAACGCCTGGTCGACACCTCTGGACAGCATGCTGCAGGGCCCGCCATACACGAACAACCGGGGCATCATTGATGCCTGCCGGCCTTGGGGCTGGAAAGACGATTTCCCCAAAGTTGCGGAATCGAGCCCCGAATGGAAAGACAAGGTGCGCGCCAAATACCCGCACCTTTTTGAATAATATTGGAAAATGTTCAAGAGACATTTGGTTTTTTCCGTGCTAGATATTTGGATACCAATCAAGAGCAACAGCCTTATTACTATTTATACTAGAAAGGGAGATTCACGATGAATACGAAAACAAAATTCCTGGCCGCCGTGGCGGCCACCGCCGTTTTCGCCGCGGCAGCTCCGGCGGACGCCCAACAGGCGATCCGTATCGGCACCTCCAGTGTCGGCAGCAACTTCTACATCCAGGGCGTCGGCGTCGGCGAAGTGATCAACAAAAAGGCCGGTATCAATACGTCGGTGCAGGCGGTCGGCGGATCGGCCGCCACCGTGCGCGGCCTGGGCGCCGGCAAAATCGAGTTTGGCATGGCCAATTCGTTTGCCGCCGTCACCGGTTACCGGGGCACCTTCTCGTTCAAGAAATCCGGTCCGGTGAAGAATCGCCTGGTCGTGCAGGGCGGCGCCAACCACCGCGCCGTCGTATTCACCACTGGCAAGGGCGTCAATGGGCCCAAGGATCTGGAAGGCAAAACCTTTATTGGCAAGCGCCGTCCACTGCCCGAACTGGAGCTGATCACCAAGGCCATGTTCAAGGTCTATGGCGTCGATGCCTCTAAGGTGAAAGTGGTCGGAACCACAAATACCGGCCAGGTCATCAAGAACCTGATCGTCGGCAGCGTCGCCGGCGCCGCGGTTCCGCTGGGACGCAAGGCGGCCAACATGCAAAAGCCATTCTCCGATGGCAAGTTTACCTTCTTCCATCCCAGCAAGGCCAAACGCGATGCCATGCTGAAGCTGCTGCCGCCGCTAATCTTCGGGCGCACCTTCGATACCGAAAGCTTCGTCGGCTTGAAGAAGGAAATCCACGTTTTTGCCATGAACACATTGTTCCTGACCGCCGCGAAGACGTCAGCCGACACGGTCTATAAAGTGACCAAGGCGATCGTCGAAAATACCGCGCTGATGAAAACCTATCACCGCGAGCTCGCCAACTGGACGGCCAAGAACAGCCTGAATAACTTCCAGCTTCCGTTCCATGCGGGCGCCATTAAGTATTACAAGGAAAAAGGCATGTGGACGCCGGCCATGGAGGCGCAGCAGAAGAAACTCCTGTAAGGGTATTGCAAAGATCGAACGGCGGCCATATTCGGCCGCCGTTCCTTTTATTGGGTATTTGTGACCATGTATAAGTCGACCAGGTATAAATTCCTATGGCCATGAACAGATCGAAATGGATTGTCGGGTTCACGACGGTTATCGCCGTCTATCATTTCTTTTCCATCGCCCAGATCCATACCTTCCTCGGCCTGTTCGTGCCCGCCAACGTGCATCTGGCGATCAGCATTTCTTCGGCCATGATCTTGATTTTCCTATTGCTGCCGGCGTTCGGCAAAAAGCACGGCGAAGATACCGAGGCCGAGGGCCGCTTCCGCCCGGTGCCCTGGTACGACTGGTTGTTGATCGCGTCGGGCCTAACCGGCGCCGGCTTCGTGGTCTTCTTCCACGAGACCGTCCTTGATTACGGCGAATATGGATTCTTGGACACCAAAGGCATCATCCTCGCCACCATGCTGGCCATTCCGGTACTGGAAGCGGTACGCCGGACAACCGGTTGGGCGCTGCCGATCATCATCATGATTTTTGTCGGCATTACGGTCTTTCAGAATTTTCTGCCCGGGCTCTTGTACGGTCACGGATTTGCCGTCTCCAACTTGCTTTATAGCGCCTATATGGGCGATGCCGGCATCTTCGGGCTGCCGCTGGGTATCGCCGCCAACATCGTCATCGTGTTTTTGATTTTCGGCGCCATGATGGAGGGCGCCGGCGCCAGCCGCTGGTTCATGGAAATGGCCCTGGCGCTGACCGGCTGGTCCAGGGGCGGACCCGCCAAGGCCGCCGTTGTCGCCAGCGCCATGTTCGGCTCGATCTCCGGCTCGCCGTCGGGCAACTCGGCGACCACCGGCGTCTTTACTATCCCGATGATGAAAAAGATCGGCTACACCCCCGCCTTCGCCGCCGCCGTCGAGGCGGTGGCATCGACCGGCGGCATCATCCTGCCGCCGGTGATGGGCGCCATCGCCTTTATCATGGCGGAATGGATCGACACCACCTACACCGCCATCGTCATCGCCGCCGCGGTGCCGGCGATCCTCTATTTTCTGATCGTCTTCGTCTCCGTGCATTTGCAGGCGCGCAAAGACGGCATCGAGGCCCTGCCGCGATCCGAATTGCCGAAGTTCTGGCCGGTGTTTATCCGCGGCTGGTATTATCTGATGCCGATCGGCGTGTTGATCTATTTCCTGGTCATCAAGACCTTCCCGCCCGGCATCGCCGGCATCTACACCTGCGGCGCGGTATTCGCCACATCATTCCTCGCGCCGCGCGAGTTCTGGCTGACGCCGGCGCGCCTTGCCAAGGCCTTCGATGAAGGCGTCCGCCGCTGGATCACTGTCGCCGCCATCACCGCCGCCGTCGGCATCATGATCGGCGCGCTGGAGCTGTCCGGCGTCGGCATTAAGGTGTCGCGCTTCATCGTCGATCTGGCCGGCGGCGATTTGACCATGACGTTGATTTTGGTCGGGCTGGTCAGCCTGATCGTCGGCATGGGTCTGGACGCGACGCCCGCCTATATCACCCTGGCGACGCTGATGGCGCCGGCGCTGATCCAATTGGACGTGCCGCCGATGGCCGCCCATCTGTTCGTGATCTATTGGGGGCTGGCCTCGTTCTACACGCCGCCAACCTGTATCGCGGTGTTCATTACCGCCAGTATCGCCGGCTCCAAAGTTTGGGCGACCGGCTGGGAAGCCGTGCGCTTAGGCATCGCCGCGTTCCTGATCCCGTTCGCCTTTGTCTTCAATAACGGGCTTTTGCTGCAAGGCGGCCTCGAACAGATCATCACCGGCGTGAGCACTGCCGTCATCGGCGCGATCTTATTGGCCGGCGGCATAAGGGGCTATATGTTCGGCCTTCTTAACGTGCTGCAACGGCTGGTGCTGTTCGGCGGCGGCTTGCTTCTTATCGCGCCGGGCGTAATGTGGCCACTGATCGGACTAGGGGCGTCGGCTCTGGTATTGCTGCCCAAAATTTCCCAGCTTAGAGTGTCCGGAGAAAACGCCTAACGCCAAACAGGCCGCCCAATCCCAAGACCGCAACCCGGACACCGCAACTTCAATTCCCAAGGATGTAACCCGAATGACACAGGCTTTGAGCGTTCGCCTTGCCGCAGACATTGGCGGCACCTTTACCGATATCGCCGCCTTCGATGAGGAAACCGGACGCCTGAGCTTCGGCAAAAAACCTTCGACGCCCGACGCCCTGGTGGACGGCATCGAAATGGGGGTTGGCGAAGCCGGCACCAAATTCGCCGAGGCCAATCTGTTTCTGCACGGCACCACCGTCGCCATCAACACCATACTAGAGCGCACCGGCGCCAATACCGCCTTGGTGATCACCGAGGGCTTTCGCGACGTTTACGAGATCGGCCGCGTCAACCGGCCCGACGCCTATAACCTGTTTTTCAAAAAACACGTGCCCCTGGTGGAGCGGGCGCTGCGCTTCGAGATCAACGAGCGCATGTATGCCGAGGGCGAAGTGTACCGGCCGCTCATAGATGCAGAGGTGGAGGCGTTGGCCGAAAAGCTGGGCGCCATGGGCATCGAGGCGACCGCCATTTTGTTTTTGCATTCCTATCGCAACCCGGATCACGAAATACGCGCCAAGGCCATCTTCGAGCGCATCAACCCCGATATGTTCGTCACCGTCAGTCACGAATTGAGCCAGGAATACCGGGAGTTTGAGCGCGTCTCCACGGTCGCCGCCAACGCCTATATCGGGCCCAAGGTGCGCAGCTATTTGAGCGGCATCGAGGAACGCATCACTGGCGAAGGTTTCGGCGGATCATTCCTGGTAGTGCAGTCGACGGGCGGGCTCTACGAGGTGGCGCAGGCCAAAAGCGATTGCGTGCATATGCTGGAATCGGGGCCCGCTGCCGGCGTCATCGGCACCAAGGCGCTGTGCGACGTTCTTGAAATCGAAGACGCCATCTCGTTCGATATGGGCGGCACCACGGCCAAGTCCGGTGTCATATCGGGCGGCGTGCCGCTGACCACCGGCTCGGCCTTGATCGGCGGCTATGATCAGGCATTGCCGATCCAGGTAGCGATGATGGATATCGCCGAGGTCGGCACCGGCGGCGGCTCCATTGCCCATTTGAGCGACGGCGGCTCGCTCCGGGTCGGCCCGGAAAGCGCCGGCGCGCACCCCGGTCCGGTCTGCTATGGCCTGGGCGGGACGGAACCCACCGTCACCGACGCCAATCTGGTGCTTGGCCGGCTGGCCGCCGACCGCTTCCTCGGCGGCGATATGCAATTGGATGCCGCCGCCGCCGAAGCGGCCATCATAAAACGCATCGCCGATCCGCTGGGCATGGATGTGATCGCCGCCGCCGACGGTATCTTGAAGATCGCCGCCACCGCCATGTCTTATGCGGTCAAAGCGGTGTCCACCGAGCGCGGCCTGGATGCCGCCAGTTTCGCCATGGTCGCCTTCGGCGGCGCCGGGCCGTTGCACGCCTCCGACGTGGCCCGCGAGATCGGCATGGGCCGCATTATCATTCCGCAAGCGCCGGGACATTTTTCCGCCTTCGGCATGCTGTTTTCCGATCTCCGCTACGACTATGTGCGCACCTGGCCGATCCGGCTGGCCGACGTCGATTTTGCCGATATCGAGCCGATCTACGAGGAAATGGAAGATTCCGGGCGCGCCGCTATTGAACGCACTTCGATCAACGCCGGCGAGACCGTAATCCAGCGGGCCGCCGATATGCGCTATGTGGGCCAGGAGCACGCGGTCACCGTCGATCTGTCCCTGGCATTGTTTGAAACCCAGGACCGGGACGGCATCAAAGCCGAGTTCGACCGGGTTCACGAGATCCGCTACGGCACCTCGGCGCCCGCCGAGCAGGCGGAAATCGTCAGCTTGCGCAGCGCCGTCACCGGCACCATGCAAAAGCCGCCGCTGGAGCCCATCGAAACCGGCACCGAGGCGCCAATCGATGCGGCCAAGGCGGGCAGCCGGCGCATCTATTTCGGCGAGGAAGCCGGTTTTATCGATACCCAAGCCTATGACCGCAGGCATTTGCTGGCCGGCAACCGCATCGAAGGACCGGCGGTGATCGACGAGCACGCCTCGACGACGCTGATCGAGCCGGGAGATTTTGCCATCGTGGATGGCTACGGTAATCTGGTGATATCGGTGCACGGGATCAACGCCTGATGGCGGAAGCTGCCCACGCCGCCAGCACCCCAGCCACCAATCCGGTGATCACCGAGATTGTGCGCAACGGCGTCATCGCCGTGACCGGGGAGATGAAGTCGAACCTCATGCGCACGGCCTATAACACCATCATCTATGAGGCGCTGGACTTCACCGTCGGCCTGTTCACCCGGGACGGCGCCACCATATCCATCGGCATTGGCCTGCCCATGTTTATCCGCGGCATGTCGGAAACCGTGAAGGCAAAGATCGCCCATTTCGGCATCGATAACATCCACCCCGGCGACATCATGGTCACCAACGATGCCTATACCACCGGCAGCCACCTCAACCACGTCACCTTCACCCTGCCCATCTTTCACGGCGGCGAGCTGATCGCCTTTGCCTGCTGCATGGGCCATTGGATCGATATCGGCGGGCGCCTCGGCAGCATCACCACCGATATTTTTTCCGAAGGTCTGCAAATTCCGATCTGCAAATATGCGGACAAGGGCGTGGTCAATAAATTCCTGGAAGACGTTATCGTCATGAACGTGCGCATTCCGTCCCGGGCCATGGGTGATCTGCGCGCCCAGCTTACCGCCATCAAGACCGGCGAGCGGCGCTTTTTGGAACTGGTGCAACGCTACGGGGCGGACGCCATCGAGCAATCCATAGAAGCCATCATGGACAATGCCGAAGCGGCGGCCCGCAAGCGCACATTGGCGATCCCGGACGGCACCTATGAGGCGGAATCCTTCATGGACGACGACGGCATCGATATCGGCAAAAGGATACCGATCAAGGTCCGGGTTATCGTCAAGGGCGACGCCATGACCATCGATTTGACGGAAATTTCCGACCAGGTGCGCGGCTTTTACAATTCCGGCATCACCACCGGCTACGCCTGCACCCAGGTGGCGTTCAAATGCCTCACCTCGCCCACCGATTATCCCATCAATGACGGCGCCTTTCGCAACCTGACGGCGATCGTGCCGCCGGGTAAGGTGGTCAGCGCCGTCCGCCCAGCCCCCATGCGCGCCTGGATGACGTTTCCGATGACGGTGATCGATACCGTCTTCAAGGCCCTGGCGCCGGTGATCCCGGACCGGGTGATCGCCGGCCACCACGCCGATCTGCTGATCGCCCAGTTCAACGGCATCAACCCCCGCACCAACGAGTTTTTTATTGCCTCGTTCGGGCCGCTGGGCGGCGGCTGGGGCGCCAAGCAATCAGAGGACGGCGCCAGCGGCGTGGTCTGCATCAACGACGGCGACACCCACAACAGCCCCAACGAAATGGTCGAGGCAAAATATCCGGTGCTGGTGGAGCGCTTCGGCCTGATCGACGATTCCGGCGGGCCGGGTCTGCACCGGGGCGGGCTCGGCGTCGAGCGGGTGACCCAGGCGCGCGGCGATTTCATGGTCAACACCCAGATCGACCGCATGCATTGCGCCCCCTGGGGCCTGAACGGCGGCGCCGAGGCCAGCGGTAATTCGGTGGCGCTGCGCTTAGAAGGCGAATGGAAGGAAGATTTCCCCAACGCCAAGGTGATGACCGCGTTCTTGAAACCGGGCGAAGCGTTCCGGCTCCGATCCGGCGGCGGCGGCGGTTTCGGCGCAGCCATTGAGCGCGATCCCCATCTGGTGCATAGCGACGTTACGCAAAGCTATGTATCGGTCCAATCGGCGCGCGCTGACTACGGCGTGGTGATCGCGCCTGAAAGCCTGGAACTGGATTTACAAGCAACCGAAAATTTGCGCGCCGAAATGGCGGCGGAACAAAAAGGCGGCCCATCATGAGCGAGACAAAATATCCGGCCACCAACCCGGTGACCACCGAGATCGTGCGCAACGGCGTCATCGCCGTGACCGAGGAGATGAAGACCAATCTCATGCGCACCGCCTATAACACCATCATCTACGAGGCGCTGGATTTCACCACCGGGCTGTTCACGGCGTCCGGCGAGACCATTTCCATCGGCATCGGCCTGCCCATGTTTATTCGCGGCATGTCGGAAACGGTGAAGGCCAAGCTGAACCATTTTGGGGCCGAGAACATCCATCCCGGCGACATCCTGGTCACCAACGATGCCTACACCACCGGCAGCCACCTCAACCATGTTACCTTTTCCCTGCCCGTATTCGAAGACGGCGAGCTGATCGCTTTTGCCTGCTGCATGGCCCATTGGATCGATATCGGCGGCACATTGGGCGGCATGACCACCGACATCTTTTCCGAAGGGCTGCAAATCCCGATCTGCAAATATGCCGACAAGGGCGAGGTGAACACGCTGCTCGAAGACATCATCCGCTTGAATGTGCGCATCCCGTCCCGGGCCATGGGCGATCTGCGCGCCCAGCTTACCGCCATCAAAACCGGCGAGCGGCGCTTTTTGGAACTGGTGCACCGTTACGGCAAGGACCCCGTGCTGCAATCCATATCCGCTATCATGGACAATGCCGAGGCGGCCGCCCGCAAGCGCACTTTGTCGATCCCCGATGGCGTTTATGAGGCCGAGAGCTATATGGACGACGACGGCGTCAGCGTCGGCAAGCCGGTGCCGATCCGGGTCCGCGTCGAGGTAAAAGGCGATGAATTGACGGTCGATCTTACGAACGTGTCCGAGCAGGTGCGCGGCTTTTATAATTCCGGCAAGACGGCGGGCTATGCCTGCGCGCAGGTGGCCTTCAAGTGCCTGACCTCGCCGACCGATTACCCGATCAACGACGGCGCCTTTCGCAACCTGAATGTGATCCTGCCGCCCGGCAAGGTGATCTCGGCGGTGCGCCCGGCGGCCATGCGCTGGTGGATGACCTTTCCGATGACCGTGGTCGATACCGTCTTCAAGGCCATGACCCCGGCCATCCCCGATCGGGTGATCGCCGGCCACCACGCCGATCTGGTGGTCTGCATGCTGCACGGCATCAATCCCCAGACCAAGGAATTCTTCATGGCCAATTTCGGCCCGCAGGGTGGCGGCTGGGGCGCCAAACGCTCCGAAGACGGCATATCAGGCACCGTCTGCATCAACGACGGCGACACCCACAACAGCCCCAACGAGCAGACCGAGGCCAAGGCGCCGGTCATTGTCGAGCGTTATGCCCTGATCCCCGATTCCGGCGGCGCCGGCGAATACCGGGGCGGGCTCGGCGTCGAGCGCATTGTCCGGGCGCGCTACAATTCGGTGTTCAACACCCAGGTGGACCGGGTGCATTGCACGCCCTGGGGCCTGGAAGGCGGCGGCGCGGCCATGGGCAACGGCGTCGCGCTGGAACTGGAAGGCGAATGGAAGGACGATTTCGCCAACGCCAAGGTTCTGACCGCCGAATTAAAAGCCGGCGAGGCGTTCAGCTTGCGCGCCGGCGGCGGCGGCGGCTTCGGCGATCCCTATACCCGGCCCGCGGAAAAAGTGCAGAACGACGTGCGCCAGGGCTATGTGTCGCTGGACAACGCCCGCGCTCTCTATGGCGTCGCCCTGGATGCGGAGACCTTGGAGATCGATGCCGCCGAGACCGGGAAATTGCGCGGCGGGTGACACAGGCGGCGTGATATGGCAGCTTGAACCGCAACTGCGGGTCAAGATTGATTGGAACCATGGCGAGCCCAAAACCCTCAACCATATTGGTGGTCGATGATGTCTCCATCGCCCGCGATGCCCTTGCCGGGCGCGTCGCCAATCAGGGCCACGCCGTCACCAAGGCCGGCGATGGCATCGAAGCCCTCGAAGCCATGGGCCAGGGGGCGTTTGATCAGGTATTGCTCGACCTGGTGATGCCCAATATGGACGGCTTCGAAGTGCTGGAACGCATGAAGGCCGACCCAGATTTGCGCGATATTCCGGTCATCATGATCACCGGCGTCGAGGAAATCGACAGCGTCATCCGCTGCATCGAGGCCGGCGCCGATGACTATATGCTGAAAACCGTCGAGCCGGCGCTTTTGCAGGCGCGCATCAATACCTGTCTGGAAAAGAAGCACTGGCGCGACTGGCAGCGCGAGCATGTGGATCACGTTGTCGCGGCCATGGCCGAGGTCGAGCGCGGCCAGCTGAATGTGGAGCTGGACGTGACCGGCGACGATATCTATGCGCGCCTCTATAGCGGCTTTAATAAGATGACGCTGGGCTTGAAAGACGCGGCCCGCATATTAGAGGTCACCCAGGACCTTTCCGGTGAATTACAGATCGATGTGTTGTTCGAGCGCATCATGTCGGCGACCACCCAGCTTCTGGATGCGGAGCGCAGCACGTTGTTCGTACACGACCGCAAAACCGGCGAGCTTTGGTCGCTGGTCGCCGAGGGGCTGGACGTGCAGCAGATACGCCTGCCGTCCACCGCCGGCCTGGCCGGCATGGCCTTTACCAACGGCGAGACGCTGAATATTCCCGATCCCTATAATCACCCGGCCTTCAACCGGGATTTCGACGACCGCACCGGGTTCAAGACGACCAGCATCCTCTGCATGCCGATCACCAACAAGGCCGGCGAGCATATTGGCGTGACCCAAGTGCTCAACAAAAAGGGCGGCGAATTCAAGGCCAGGGATGAAGCGCGCCTCCGCGCCTTCACCTCGCAAGTCGCGGTTACGCTGGACAACGCCCAATTGTTCGACGAGGTGATGAATGTCAAAAATTACAACGACAGCATCTTGCAAAGTACCACCAACGGCTTGATCACCTTTGATGACGAGCGGCGCGTGGTCACTGTCAACGATGCCGCCAGCACCATATTGAACATACCGGCGGGCGATACCCTTCTCGGCCTCACCGCCGATGAATTGTTCGGCGGCGCCAATGCCTGGATCGCCGGCTCTGTCGCCCAGGTCGAGGCCACCGGCGATACCGAGACCGTAATCAACGAAGATTTGGTGCTATCGGATGGCGCCAAAATATCGATGAATTTAACCGTCGTTCCCTTGGTCAATGTGGACGGCCAGAATATCGGCTCGATGATCATCATCGAAGACATCACCGACGAAAAACGGGTCAAAACCACGATGGCCCGCTATATGAGCAAAGAGGTCGCCGACCAGCTATTGGCCGAGGGCGAAAGCCATCTCGGCGGCAAATCGCAAAAAGTGTCGATCCTGTTTTCCGATCTCAGAAATTTCACGCGCCTCTCGGAAAGCCTCGGCCCCACCGACACGGTCGATATGCTGAACAATTATTTCTCCGAAATGGTCGATGTCATATTCCGCCATAGCGGCATTCTGGATAAATATATCGGCGATGCGATCATGGCCCTGTTCGGCGCGCCCCTTAGCGGGCTCGAGGATGCCGACAACGCCCTTCGGGTCGCCAACGAAATGCTGACCGCGGTGACCCAGATCAACGATGCCAGAGCGCTGGAGCGCATAGACCCCATCGATATCGGCATCGGCATCGGGCCTGGCACGGTCATCGCCGGCTCCATCGGTTCAGCCAAGCGCATGGACTACACCGTCATCGGCGACCGGGTTAATCTGGCGGCAAGGCTGGAAAGTGCCAACAAATTTTACGGCACCCACATACTGGTATGCGAATACACGGTTGCCGATTTGAAAGCCGACACTCTTTTGCGCGAGATCGATTTGATCCGCGTGGTCGGCAAGGACGAAGCCGTCGCCGTGTTTGAAGCCATGGCCTATCACGACGAATTCACTTTCCCGGACATGTCCGAAACCTTGCAAGCCTATTCCGCCGGACTGGCCAACTACCGGGACGGCGATTGGCAGGGCGCCCACGCGCAATTCGTAAAGGCCCTGGAATATAATCCCGATGACGGCCCATCCAAGGTCTATGCCGAGCGCTGCAAATCATTTATTACCGAGCCGCCGGCCGCCGATTGGGATGGGGTCTGGACTTTGGAAGGAAAATAGCAACCGGCGTTATTATTTGGCCATCCACGAAGGAATGCGCCACAATAACGCCGGCCATGGAATGGATGTCCGGGGGGCTGGATCATGAACGTGGATGTAACCGAGCTTTATACGGGCGCCGTCGACCGGCGTCTCAGCAATCCTTTGTTCAACGACCACAAATTGAAGCTGGGCACGTTTTGCACCAACCTGTCGGGCGGCTGCACCATTTCCACCGCCGACGGGGTGTTCGATCTGAACTGGCCGAACACGGCGGCGCTGGCCCGCCTCGCCGATGACATGGAGTTTGAGGCGCTGGTCCCGGTGGGCCGCTGGAAGGGCTTCGGCGGCGAGACCAATTTCAACGGCAATGGCTTTGAAAGCTACACCTGGGCGGCGGGATTGAGCGGATTGACCCGGAATTCCGGCGTCTTCTCCACCTCGCACATTTCCACCGTGCATCCGGTGATGGCCGCCAAGCAGGGCATGACCATCGATCATATCTCGGGCGGGCGCTTCACCCTCAACGTGGTGTGCGGCTGGTTCGGGCCCGAGTTCGAGATGTTCGGCGCACCCATGATGGAACATGACCGCCGTTATGATTATGCCGCCGAATGGCTAACCGTGATCAAGCGCCTCTGGACCGAGGAAGAGGAGTTCGATTTTGACGGCGAATTTTTTCAGCTCAAGAACCTCATTTGCCGCCCGCAACCGATCCAGCGCCCGCATCCGGTGGTGATGAGCGCCGGCGCGTCCGACCGGGGCAAGCATTTTGCCGCCGAACATGCGGACGTGGCGTTTACCGGGCATTACGGCATGCAGGGCGACGAGCTTAAGGCCATGGTCGCCGATTACCGAAAGATGGCCTTCGACGAATATGGCCGCGATATAAAAATTTGGACCAACGCCTATATCTATCAGGGCGAGACGGAAAAGGACGCGCAGGCGCTATGGGACCATTGCGTCATCGAAAATGGCGACCAGACCGCGGTCAACAACCTCACCCAAACATTGGGGATTGAAGGCCGCGAAACGCCGGCGCGGAAACTGGTCCATATGAAGAATCATTTCATCGCCGGCTGGGGCGGCTATCCGATTATCGGCACCAAGGAGCAGGTGGTGGAGGGCTTACAGAAAATCGTCGATGCCGGTTTCGACGGCACCCTGCTTTCGTGGCCCCGCTATATCGAAGACATGGCCGAGTTCAAAGAGGTCACCTACCCGCTGGTGCAACAGGCGGGCTTGCGCTAATCGCCCAGCTTAACGGTCAGCGATGCGCCGCCGCCGCAGCAGGGGCAGACCGTGTTGGTAAGGATGCGCTGGCGGTCCTCGTCTGAGAGGTTGGCGTCCGATAGCAGCTTGTCCATATGGCGCTGAAAGGCCACATGGGCGTTTTCCGCACCGAAAACCACCCGGTCCATGGGATCTTCCGTGTCTGTTGTCTTATTGGGCATGGTCTATCCTACGCCGCCAACCGCGGAAATGCCATCTTCACTGCGTTGACGCTGTTGCCAGCCTTGTGAAATAGTTGCTTACAAGGGGGCAACGCTGGCCAGGAGAGCGATCATGGGAACCCAAGATATATCCGCCGCGGAACATCCGAAACGCAAGCGCGCCGATGGCGGCGATCATCCCCTGGGCGAGGTGTTCCGCCGCAACTACGAGCCCCGTGGCCGCCGTTACAGCTACTTGTGGCGGACCCTGGAACGGTTTCGCGAAGCCCCCGTCAACGAGGAAAAAACCGAAATCGACGATCCCGCCGCCGCCGCCGCCGAGATCAAGGCGATGGCATTGGAGATGGGCGCCGACGTGGTTCGCATCGCCAAATTCGAGCCCGCCCTCACCTTCGAGGGCGCCGAGCAATTGGACCACAAATGCGTGGTCGTTTTCGCCAAATCCATGTCTTACGACATGATGGTCGATATCGGCCCCAACTCCCAGGAAGAGGTGCACCGCATCTATTACACCCTCAACGATATCGGCAGCCGGCTGGCCTTGCGCATCGGCGCCTTCGGCTACGCGGCCCGCATGCACGCCAACGGCGGCGAGTTTCCCCTGCCCGCCTACGGCCAGATGTCGGGCCTCGGCGAATTGGGCAAACACGGCTCGCTGATCTCGCCGGAACTGGGCTCCTCGTTCCGGCTTTGCGCGGTATCCACCGACATGCCGCTCGCCCCCGACGGCCCCGAAGATTACGGCATCGACGAAATTTGCACCAAGTGCAATATCTGCGAGCGCTTCTGCCCCGGCGACGCCATCGCCAACCACAAAAAGACGGTGGCCGGCGTCACCCGCTGGGTGATCGACACGCCCGCCTGCCAGCCCTATTTCTACGGGCTCTATGGCTGTAAAATCTGTTTGATGGTGTGCCCGTTCAACGCCAAAGGCAGCCTGAAAGAGGCTTTCAAACCGGTCGCCGCCGATATCCGCAAAGCCAAGGACGCCAAGGGGCTGATGGCGATGATCCAAGAACGCTCAAACCTCTCCATCGATCATATCGAGGATTTCAAGAAACAATTGGCGGCGGAAGAAAGTTAGACCACCTGGCTCATACCACCTGTCCTGGCCGGCCGCCGAATTTGTAGCGCTCGATCAGCACCCGCTCATAGAGCCCGTTTACATAGAACGGCTCGGCTTCCAGGAATTCCTGAAACGCCTCCCGGCTGGGCAGGCAGAGCAGGTTGGCGCTACCCTGCCATTCATCGCCTTCGTCGTTGAAGACGCCGCCCCTGGCGATAAAATCGGCCACATCATAGGGCGCGAAATAGGCGATGTGATCTTCCAGTAGGCGCATGCGCATCGCGTGCATTCCGGGCTTGGCGAAACCCCGGAAATACCAGGCCACTTGGTCATCTTTGCGCGGAAACTCCCTTTGCGTACCCGCGATCCCCTTGTTCCAGCGGCGGATAATTACGTCCTGATAGACGCCGTTTTTGTTGTGCGGCTCGTTCGCGATAAAGGCGCGTACCGCGTCCCAATCATCGAACTCCACAAAAAGCACTGAGGAGATGAAGGTTTCCATATCGTCCGAATAGGTGGCGCCCCGGGCGATGAAGTTGTCCACGTGATCGTCGAAATACTGCCAATGGTCGGGCCGGCTCTGGGCGCGCTTTTCCGGCGTTTCGGGATTGTCGATCAGTTGGATATGGAAATACATCTCGGGTCTCCGGCGGCATTGGCAAAAGGGCAGCGATCATATCCGCTATTTCCGGGGGATGGCAAAACCAATGACGGCCTTCTATAACTTCCCCGAAATATTCTAGGAGGAGGCACACATGTATAATGGGTCCGAAGGCACCGTCCTGCCCACATCGATCATCGGCTCGCTGCCCAGGCCAGCCTGGTTCACCGGCAATCTGGACCGTCGCTCGTTCCTGGAAGCCATGGTCGACAGCCGCTACCGGGAGCAATACGAAGACGCGGTGATGGTGTATTTGAAGGCCCAGGAGCTGGCCGGCATCGATATCTGCACCGACGGCGACGCCCATTACGACGCGCAAGTTGCCGGATCATCGTGGCAAAGCTACGCGCCGTTCCGCATGGCCGGCTTCTCCACCACGACGCCGCAGCCGGCCGAATATCAGGTCGGCGCCGCCGCCTTCCCGCGCGGCCATATCCTGCATGATTTTCTCGAAGTAAAGGTGATGCCCAAAATTGTTGGACCGGTGGGCCCCGGCGATCTCCAGTTTTCCGCCCTCTGGCGCGCCGCCCAGCGGATGACCGAAAAGCCGATCAAGTTCGGCACCATCACGCCCGAGCTTCTCGCCGCCTCGGTGGAAGACGATTATTACAAAGACCCGGTGGAACGTACCATGGCCCTGTCGGCGGCCCTCAATACGGAGCTCAACGATCTCGCCGACGCCGGCTGCCCGGTGATCCAGATGGAAGAGCCGCAAATCCACATGAACCCTGTGCGCGGCGATCTGTTCGGCAAGTTGGGGGTCAATGAGTTGGTGGAAGTTTTCAACAAGACCGTCACGGGCTTGCGTGCTAAGACCGAAGTTTGGTGCCACACCTGTTGGGGCAATCCCTCACAACAGCGCATCTTCAACGAGGTGCAGAGCTACCAGCCGACTTTGGAAGCCTTGAACGACGTCGATGCCGATGTGCTCACCTTCGAGACCTGTTCCTCCGGCACCGGTGATCTGAAGGCCATCGGCGAAGTGATCGAGGACAAGAAAATCGCCATCGGCGTCATCGATCACCACACCTTGCAGGTGGAACGCCCGGACCAGGTGGCCGATCTTATCCGCGAAGCGCTCACCCATATCCCGGCGGAACGGCTGATCATCTCGTCCGATTGCGGCATGGGCCGCGAAGGCATGAGCCGCCGCCACGCGACCTATAAGATGGTCTCCATGGTGCAGGGAACGAATATGGTGAGGAAAGAGCTGGGATTGCCCGAAGCCAGGTGTTTGGCCGAGGACCAGCAATATTCACTGGCGGCCAAGACCGGCGCGTGAATTCCCGGCTTCCCTGACCGCGATATAAATGCCGCTGGCGATGATAATGGCGATACCGCTGAGCCTTGCAGGCTCCGGGAATTGGCTGAAAAACAGATAGCCGAACAAGGTCGCGCCGACGATCTGGACGTAGTGGAACGGTGATATCAGCGTCGCCTCGCCGAAATGAAAGGCCGAGAACATGGCCGCCTGGCCGGTCAGCGCGAAGGTGAGGAAGCCGGCGATCACCCACAAATCTTCGGCGCGCGGCGTAATCCAGACCGACGGCACCAACGGCGAAACCATGATGGCGCCCAGGAACGCCGAATAGGCGATGGAGGCTATGGGGCTGGCGCGGCTGGCCAGCTTGCGGTTCAAGATAAAGAAGAAGCCGATGCACAGCCCCGATAGGAGGGCGATGAAATAACCCTCCCGCTCGCCGCCGAATTGGGGCTGGAAGACAATAAGCACCCCGGCAAAGCCGGCGATCACCGACAACCAACGGCGGACACCAACTTTTTCGCCCAGCAAAAACGGCGACAAGGCGGTCACCACCAGCGGCGCGATGAATTGCATGGCGGTGGCTTCGGCGAGCGGGATCAACGCGATCGCCCAATAGAACGTGCCCATGCCGGTGGTCACGAACAAGGCCCGCAATATCTGCAGCGCCGGCGCGCGGATCAAAAGCGCGCCCTTGCCTTCGCGCGCCAGGACAACCGCGAAAAACACGACAGCAGTGACGGCGAACTGGGTCCAGACGATCTGGATGGCGGAATATTGGCCGTCCAGCAATTTGACGAAGGCATCTTTAAGCGGGAACAGGAATACCGAAAGCACCATCAGCCCGATGCCGAGGATCAGGTTGCGGCCTTGGGTTATGACTGGCGTATCGGTTGGCATCAATCCTCGTGTATCAAATCAGCGACAGCGCCGCAAATGGATGTTGGATATCGGGGCGATTTGCCATTAATAATGGGCCCAAGCCTGCCGCAAAGCGGCACCTTTCACACGTCAACACATCATTGAGGACATCAAACCATGGCTTTAATTCCCGAAAATCTTGTCGATCATATCAACGGCGCCTTTCCGGCAAATGTCTGTCTGGTCGGCGTCTGCATGGCAGACGGCTTCGCCCAGGTCAGCCCGCGCGGCAGCGTCCACGTCTATGATGGCGACACCCTGGCCATCTGGGACCGGGGACGCGGCGCCACCCACGAGACGGTCGTCGATGGCACCAAGCTCACCATCTATTACCGCAATCCCGCCCTCGGCGCGCGCGGCGGCGACGGCACCTTGCCGGCCGGCGGCATCGCCCGATTTTACGGCACCGCGGAAGTCCATGCCGATGACGGCGAGATCCGCGAAAAAGTGTGGAACGGCATGGTCGAGGCCGAGCGCAACGGCGATCCCGACAAAAAGGGCCAGGCGATTTTGATCCGCCTCTCCCGGGCCGAGCAGCTTAACGGCAAACCGCTCGCCGAGATCGGCGCCGGCTAAGGGCCGCTCACCGAAACCGCCGCTTCGCCGCCGGATAAGGGCCGGAGCGCGGCGCCGGTAATTGTATTTTCGGCGGCCCGCAGACCTTTTATAGGAGACCATCCATGCCCGATGATATGATCAACGCGGTTCGCCATCCGGCCAGCCTGGAGGGCAAGGTTTCGGATGAAGAATGGGCCACGCGGGTTGATCTGGCCACCTGTTACCGGCTGGTGCGCGGCAACGATTGGTGCAACTCGATCTACAACCACTGCTCGGCGCGGGTTCCCGGCGAGCCCGATTTCATGCTGATGAAGGCGCACCCGCTTTTGTGGGACGAGGTGACCGCATCCAACTTGGCCAAAGTCAATATTCACCAAGAGCTGGACGAAAGCGCCGGCGTCAACCGGCCCGGCTTTGTGTTGCATTCGGCGATCATGCGCGCGCGCACCGATGTGAGCGCCGCCGTTCATATCCACGAAGAAGCCTCGACCGCCATCTCGGCCACCAAGGAAGGGCTGCTGCCGCTCACCCAGGACGGTATTTTCCTGTTTGAGCAGATCGCCTATCACGACTATCAGGGCATCACCGAAAACGCCGAAGAGCGCGATGAAATCATTGCCAATTTCGGCAACAAGCCGGTCATGCTGATGCGCAGCCACGGCTCGGTTACGGTGGGGACAAACGTGCGCGAGGCCTTTGTGCACACCACCCATCTGGTCAAGGCGTCGCAAATCCAATTGCAATTGATGGCGGGGGGCGCCGAGCTGATCCTTCCGCCCGCCGAGGTCTGCCGCACTGCCGTTCGCCAGCACATCGCCCACGGGCAGGGCCGCGGCCAGGCCGACTGGCCCGCCTGGCAGCGCGAATTGGACCGCACCGACGAAAGCTACCGGCACTAGGCTATGTCCGATGCCGAGACCATTTTGGCCGAGCAGAAGGAATATTACCGGGCGCGGGCGCCGGAATATGATGACTGGTGGTTCAGGCGCGGCCGCTATGATGGCGGGGCCGAACACACCAAAGCCTGGAACGCCGAAATCGCCATTGTCGAAGCTGCCTTGGCGGAACTGCTGCCGGTGACAAGCGCCTTGGAGCTGGCCGCCGGCACCGGCAATTGGACCAAGCCCCTGGCGGCGGGCGCCGAACGGGTAACGGCGGTGGATGCGTCCGCCGAAGTGATCGCCCGCAACCGCCAACGACTGGCGGCGGCCAACGTCGCCTATATCGAGGCCGATCTGTTTCAATGGCGGCCCGACGAAACCTATGATCTGGTATTTTTCGGCTTCTGGCTGAGCCATATACCGGGCGCCGCCTTGGATGAATTCTGGGATATGACGGCCACTTGCCTGAAGCCCGGCGGCGTGGCCTTTTTTATCGACAATGCGCCGGCGCCGAACAAAACCAATCTCGGCCAGCCCCAATGGGGCGGCGAGCGGCGCATCACCGAGGGCGAGGAAATTGTGATGCGCACCCTCGCCGATGGCCAGAACTTTCGCATCGTCAAAAATTATTTTGAGCCGGTGCGGCTGAGCGCCCAGATGGCGAAGCGCGGATGGCGGAGCCAAATCCAATACAGCGGCGAATTTTTTATTTACGGCGCGCTTCACCGTAACGATTAACGAGGGAAAGGAAGACAATCCATGGCACGCAAAATCATGATCACCTGCGCCGTCACCGGCGGCGGCGCCGGCACGCGGGACAAAAACCCCGCCGTTCCGGTAACCCCGGAAGAGATCGCCACCTCGTCGCTGGAAGCCCACGCGGCGGGCGCGGCCATCGTCCATATCCATGTGCGCGATCCCGAAACCACCGGGCGCTCCATGGAGCTGGCCCATTACGCCGAAGTCAAAGAACGTATCGAGGGCTCGGGCGCCGATGTCATCATCAACCTGACCACCGGCCCCGGCGCCACCTTTATTCCCGGCGACGATGATCCGCAAATAGGCGCGCCCGGATCGAACCTGACGACGCCGGAAATCCGCACCCGCCATATCGAAGCGTTGCAGCCGGAAGTCTGCAGCCTCGATGTGGCGACCATGAATTTCGGGGCCAACGTGTTCCTCAATCTGCCCCGCCACTTGTCGGAGATGGCCGGCCTCATCAAGGCCGCCGGTGTCACGCCGGAGCTGGAATGCTTCGATCCCGGCCATATCGAGCTGGCCAAATACATGATCGGCCAAGGCGATCTGGAGGGGCCCGGCCTGTTCCAGCTGTGCCTCGGCATTCCCTGGGGGGCGCCGGCGACGGTGCAGACCATGGCCTATATGCGCGACCAGTTGCCGGCCGGCGCGCTCTGGTCGGCGTTCGGCATATCGCGCTTCCAGATGCCCATGGTCGCCGCGGCGGTGCTTTTGGGCGGCCAAGTGCGCGTCGGGCTCGAAGACAATCTCTATATCGAGTACGGGGTTTTGGCGCCCTCGAATGCAGCCCTGGTGGAAAAGGCGGCCAATATTATCCGCCTCATGGGCGACGATATCGCCAGCCCGGACGAGGCCCGCGCCATGATCGGTATCGGCAAATAGGTTTGCGCAGATGGCCACGGCTTTAATCGGCGCCCAGATGGCCGGCGATCCAGTCGGCCGATTGCGGGCTGTATTTGTAGCGCACATTGTTGGCGCAGTGATTGCCGTCCTCCAATATCAGCGCATGCGACGGCCCCGACGCTTCATCGGCCAGGCGCTGCTGTTCCGAAGGTGGCGCCATGGTATCCAAAGCACCGCCGATCAGCATCAACGGACAGGTGATGTTTTTGGCAATGCCGGTCATGTCCACCCGGTCGGCGATTGCAAAGGCGTCCTCCATGCTGGCGGCGTGGGCGCGCACCCGGAACACCTCGTTGCCGCCGCTGCTACGGAACAGGGGGCCGAAATTGAACGGCCCGGATATGCCGATGCAGGCCTTGGCCCGAGGCTCGAACGCCGCCGCCCGGGGCGCGTAATAGCCGCCGAAGGAAACGCCCCAAAGCCCCACCCGGCCCGCATCCACATCGTCCCGGCTTTCCAGATAATCGATGACCGCACCCACCGGCGCCTCGTATTCGGGCAGGATCGGAAATTCATATTCCGCCTCGCCTTGGCCGGGGCCGTCAAAGGCCAGCGTCGCCAAGCCACGGCGAAGAAAATGCGCCTCGTTGGTGGCCATTTCCTCCTTGGCGCTATCCATCCCCATGCACATGACCACCACCGGCGGGCGGGCCACGTCCTTGGGTCTCCGCAGAATGCCAATGAGCTTGGAGCCCGCATAGGGGATTTCCACCCTCTCCCCAGGCGGATCCATATACGGCAAGGCCAAACTCCGGCAGCGCACCGCTTTTTCGTGCAGGCTGCGCATTTGCACCATATCGCCGACCATGATGAACTTGGCGAAATGATAAACAACTGCCGCCGTCTGCAAATGCTCGCCGGCGCTGATCATGTTGCCCGCCTCCAACGCCGCCATTCCCATGGCCTCGTGGGTTTCGGCGCGCTGACTCCAGGCCGGGCCCCAATCCTCCATCGCCGTGATCGCCGCAGCCGCCGCCCGGTAATCGGCCAGCGGCACGCCGTTGGAAATAAAGCGCGGGCTCCAGCGTTCCATGACCGCGGCCACGTCCAAATAATCAGCCATCTCTCGATCCTTCCTTATTGCAAATGCAGGGGCACGCCATGGACATAACGCTTTTGGGCACCGGCTGCCCGATCGCCAATCCCGACCGTTACGGCGCCGGAAATTTGATCCGGTCCGGCGAACAAACGTTCCTCATCGATGTGGGATCGGGCGTCACCCAGCGGCTGCTGGAAGCCGGCGCCAGCAGCGCCGCGATCGATGCTCTGTTCATCACCCACATGCATTCCGACCACCTTGTTGACCTCTACCAATTGCTGATGTCGTCGTTCCATCAGAGCCGCGATGTCCCGCACCGCATTTTTGGGCCGCCCGGCATCGCCAAATTTACCGATGGGCTGATGGAACTTTGGCGCGAAGAGCGGGAGCTGCGCATCAAACATGAAAAGCGGGCCTCGAACGCCGCCTTCGATGTTGAAGTCACCGAGTTCGAAGAAGGCGTCATCTGGGATCAAGGCGGGCTCCGCGTTACCGCCGTCCGGGTTGAGCATGCGCCGATCCGCCACGCCTTCGGCTTTGTCTTCGAAGCCGATTGCCAGAAGGTTGTCTTCTCCGGCGACACCAAATACTGCCAGGCCCTGATCGATGCCGCCCAAGGCGCCGACGCGCTGATCCACGAGGTGTTCGTGCATGTGGATACCATGCCGCTCACCGGGGCGCGCACCGCTGCCGGGCGCGCATCGGTGCAGAACTACCACACCGTATCGGACCAGGTCGGCAAGGTCGCCGCCGAATCGAAAGCCAAATGCCTGATCCTCAACCACTTCGTTCCGCCCCGCTTCGACCGGGATTTCTTGCTCGATACCGTGCGCGCCGATTACCCCGGCCCGATCATCATCGGCGAAGACCTGATGCGTTTCGATATTGGCAAGCGGCGGCTGGCCCACAAAAACGGCGTGATCGGCTACTAGAGCAATTCCGGACAAATATGAATCAATTTGATGGGAACAAATCGGTTTTCCGGGTAGGCGCGGTGCGCAGCGCGATGCCTTTGCATCGGGCAAGGGCCGCAACGCCCCCGGGGAGCCGATTTGACCCACCGAAGGCCGGGTGCTTTTGACCCGTGGACATCGTCGCACACCTTTGCCGATGCCAATGCATCGCCATGCGGCGCGCTCCTCGCCACGGGGCAAAATCATCCCGGTCAAATGGTTCATATTTGTCCGGAAATGCTCTGACATTCTCTAGCGCTGCAAGATGTGGATCGAGCAGGCGCCGTGGTCCATACCCATGGCGCCGCCGCCGGTGGCGTGCGCCAGGCCGGTGCGGGCGCCTTCCACCTGGCGGGCGCCGCATAGGCCGCGCAATTGGCGGGTGATCTCGGTAATCTGGGCGATGCCGGTGGCGCCCACGGGATGGCCCTTGGAAAGCAATCCGCCGGACGGATTGACCGGCTTGGCCCCGCCGATAGAGGTGACGCCATCTTCCAACAGCCCTATCGCCTCGCCGCGCCCGCAAAATCCGAAGGCCTCGTAATACAAGAGCTCGGCGATGGAAAACGCATCGTGGATTTCGGCGACGTCGATATCTTCGGGCCCGACGCCGGCTTCTTCGTAGGCCTCCAACGCGCCGCGCACGGTAATCTCCGGCACCGTCATATCCCGGTAGCCGGTCATGTAGGTGCCTGTGCACAGATCCGACGCCAAGACGCTGATTGCCGTGGCATCGAATTTATGCGCCACTTCGGCGGCGCAGATAACGGCGGCGGCGGCGCCATCGCCGGTGGGGCAGCAATGCAGCAATGTGAGCGGATCGGCGATTGGGCGGGCGTTCATCACCGCTTCCAGGCTGACGTCTTTTTGGAACTGGGCATCGGGATTTTTGGCGCCCATGGCGCGCGCCTTCACCGAAACCCCGGCCAGTTGCTCCTGCGTCAATCCGGTCTCGTGCATATAGCGGCAGGCGCGCATGGCGTACAGCGCCGGCATCAGCATGCCTTGAGAAATCTCCCAATCTTCGTCCACCAGCGGGATGGTGCCGCCGCCGAACTGGCTCAATTTGTCGACGCCTAACACCAACGCCACGTCATAGGCCCCCGAGGCCACCGCCATATGCGCCTGATGAAAGGCGCTGGATGACGACGAGCAGGCGTTTTCCACATTGATGATCGGCATGCCGGTCATGCCGAGCCGGGTGAGGGTCCGCTGGCCGATCATCATGCCGCCATAGACCGAGCCGCAATAGGCAATGCCGATATCATCCCGCTCCGCGCCGGCATCGTCCATGGCTTGGCGGATGGCCGGCCAGGCGAGATCGGCGGTGTCCTTGTCCGGGTATTTTCCGAACGGGATCATGCCGACGCCGATGATCGATACCGGGCGCATAGTTTAAGCCGCCTCCACTGGGTTAGCGGCAAACCGGTAACGTTCGGCCTCGGCGTCTTGCGCTGAAATTTCAATGGCCACCTTCATGTCGGGACGAAGGCCGTCGGTGCGGGTTAGCTCGGCAAAGACGCGGACGCCGTCGGCCAGATCCACATAACCGACCGCATAAGGAAGATCAGCTTGCCGTCCTACATGGATCACCGAAAAGGCATACAGCACGCCGTCCCCGGCCAGGGGCGCATCCGCGATTTCTTCCGATAGGCAGGCGGAGCAAATACCCGGCTTGGGAAACGCCAGCGCGCCGCAGGATGCACAGCGCCCGCCCTTGAGACGCAGGCCGCCTTCCGCTTCTATCACATGGCCGGGGCCAAGATTGCCGGCGAGCTGATCGGTTGCCATTCCAAATCCCTCACATGGCGTGCATGCGCGGCAGAACTTGCGTGCCGAGCAGCTCGATACTGCGCATGGTTTTATCGCCCAGTTGCGCCGCCAGGGTCAGATCCAGAACGCCGGCATTGAGCTCTTTCTTGATGCGTTCGATCTGCTTGACCACGATGTCCGGGCTGCCCACCAGAATCTGGCCATTTTCGATGCGCTCCTCCAACTGGCCACGGGACAGCAGCCGGCCGCGCTGCTCGTCCCGGTCGCGGCCGTAATAGCCGGCCTCGTCCACCGCCTTTTCCACGGCGGCGTTGGCCATCGACAGCCCGACCCGGCGCTGCTGCATACCGGCGGCCAGATCATCGCGCGCCTCCGCGTCGGTTGCGGCCACATGCACGCCGAGCCGGTAGATCACTTTTTCCGGCTCCGGCTCCCAGCCATGCTCGCGGGATTTTTTGCGCCAGTAATCGGCGGCGGTGACGGCGCGCGGCAATGTGGTGAAGGCAAAGCCGATACCGAGTTTGTTCTTGGCCGCATAATCGCCCGATTCCGGGCTGGAGGCGGACATGTATATAGGCGGATGCGGGTCTTGCACCGGGCGCGGCCAGATCGAGATGGAGCGATATTGATAGTAGCGCCCTTGCCAGCCGAAGGGCTGCTTTTCGGTCCAGGCCATGCGGATAATTTCCAGCGCCTCGGCGAAGCGGCCACGGGATTCGGTGGGGTTGATATTATAGGTGACATATTCGTTGGGCGTACCGCGCATCAGCCCGGCGATAACGCGCCCGCCGGTCAGGGTATCGAGCATGGCGAATTCCTCGGCCACCCGGAGCGGATTGAGGATCGGAATATCGGGACCCAGCAGCGCGATTTTGGCGTTCTTGACCACTTGCGTGAGGGCGCCGGCCATGACCATGGGATTGGGATTGAGGGAAAACGGCGCAAAATGATGCTCGGCCACCGACACCCAATCGAAGCCCACTTGATCGGCGAGGGCGAATTGTTCGAGGGTGGTCTGCATGGACCGCTCGGCCACTTCGGCGGAATATTCGTTGGCCGGCACCGGCCAGCCCTCCGGCGCCGCGCCCATATAGCGGCTGGTACAAAACAACGCTGCTTTCATTTTTTTAAGGTCCCCAATACCTAAAACGGCTCATAGTATCCGCGCCGCGAGAAGCCGATGCAAGCCGGGCCAACGCCATGCAATTGACGCATGATGGTGCGACATGTTTTGCGAAGAAATCAGGTATGGTTTGGTATGGTTCGGTATGGATTGGTGTGGGTTTCATGGGGCTTGGTCTCGGTTTAGTGGGGTTAAATGGGCCGTCGGTTATACGATACACGCATGGCAAAAACGGCCGCCACGGAACCTGTGGTGGCCTTTTATAGAGACGTCCTATTTAAGAAATTCAGGAAAATACATTATAGAACAAAATCGCAACAAATGCAAGGATATTCTAGGACCCGATCTGCCGCCGCAGCATGGGAAAGAAGACTTCCCAGTCCCGGTTGGCGGCTTGTTTATGGTGGATATCCCGGTCCGGCAGGGCGTAACCGTGATCCGCATCGGCGTGGACCCGGTAACGGTATTGCGCTTCGGCGCCCACAAAAGCCGCCTCCATGGCGGCGATCAGTTCCGGCGGCGCGAAAGAATCCTTTGACCCAAAGCCGCAATAGATCTCGCCCGCGATCTTGGGCGCCAACAGATGCGGCGAATCTTCGCCGTCGGTCACCAGATTGGTGCCGTGCAGGGACATGGTGGCGCGGAAGCCCCGAATATGGCCGGCGACCGCCACCACTTGGCGCCCGCCCATGCAATAGCCGACGCCGCCCATGGCAGCCGTGCTGATTTGCGCCTCGCCGGAGAGGAATTGGATGATGGCGCTGGTGTCGCGGATGGCCATGGCGTCGGTGAGCCGGCGCGATACCGCCACCGCTTCATCGCGAACCGCAGCATCCAAAAGATGCACCGACAGTGACTTGCCGTCCGGCCCCATTGTATCGAAACGCTTTTTGCCCTCGCGGTAATAAAGATCGGGCACGATGCCGCAATAACCAACGGATGCGATGCGCCGGGCGATATCATACAGCTCTTCGCGCACCCCCCAGATGTCCATATAGACAATAACCGCCGCAAACGGCCCGCCCGTTTCGGGGTGGGTGATGAAGGTCTCCATGGCGCCGTCAGCCGTGCCGATATCGATACTGCGCTCGTGCATTCAAACGCGCCCCCTCAATCCCGGTTCGGCTGGCCGATAAAGCCGTCGCCGTGGCCAGCTTCGGCCGCCGCCCAGCCGCCGGCGACGCGGCCCGAAAACAGCGACGGGCCGAGCTTGGTGCCTTCCAGCCCGGCGGCGCCATTGATGTGACCGCCGGCCATGCCCGCCACTTCGCCGGCCGCATAGAGGCCGTCGATGGGCTCGAAATGCTTGTCCAGGACGCGGCAGCGGATGTCGGTCTTGATGCCGCCGAAATTCTTGCGCGCCAGGGGGAATATCTGCATGGCGTAAAAAGGCGGCGCATCGAGCTTTTTCGACATGGCCAGCGGCTTGCCGAATTCCGGCTCCGCCTCCAACCCCTGATCGAAGGCGTCATTGTAGCGCTCCACGGTGCCCAAAAATGCATCCCCATCGACGCCCATCAGCCCGGCCAGGTCGGCCAGGTCGGCCATGGTATCGGCGCTATGGACAAAGGGAGAATCGGCATACAGGGCGGCGTGCTTGGCGGCGTCCATTTCATCGCCGTCCTTGTAATATGGATCGGCGATTTCGAGGCCGGCGATGACGGTGGCATCCATGATCGCCCAGGCGTGGCGCGGGCTTTGCGCCAGAAGCGCCGGGCTGGCGGAATTGCCGCCGGAGCGGGCCTCGTTATGGAAGCGCTTGCCTTGGGCATTGACCCAGATGTAGCCGGGCGCCTGACGGAAGGCCAGGCCGTGTCTCTCCTGGGGGTCGAGATGATCGGGGGTCGCATAGACATAAAACCAGATCTGGTCCATGTGGGTGAGATAGCCGCCCAATTCCTGGACCAGCCGGTGGCCGTTGCCGGTGGAACCAGGCCCCGAGCCTTCGAGGACTTTGTCGTCCTTTAGCTCGGGCCGGTATTGGAGGATCATATCCAGGTTGGACGCGAAGCCGCCCGCCGTCACCAGCGTCGTGCCGGCGGAAACTTCGATGCGGTTGCCGGTAACCGTGTCGGTGCCTTGGGCGCCGGCGATGCGCCGGTTGCTCTGGTTGATTTTGCTGATATCGGCGTTGCAGACAATCTCGCCGCCGCGCGCCCGGAAGGCGTCAATAAGGTGGGTCATGAGACCGGCGCCGCCCAGCTCCGCCCGGTGCCAGCGGCCCACCGAGTTGCCCTCCTGTTGCCTGACTTGGATCCATTTGACGCCGTGCCCTTCGGCCCAGTGGTAAAGATCGTGCAGGCTGTGTTCGATATAATAGCGCGCCCAGACCGCGTCGGCGGATGCGCCGCCCCATTGCATCCAGTCCTTGAAGGCGAGGTCGGGGCTGTCTTCGATGTCCTGGTCGGCTTGCATGGGCGTGCCAACAATCATGCAGCCGCCGCCCGACGTGATCGCCGCGCCGCCCGGCTCCGCGCCCAATTCAAAGGCTGTCACCCGTGCGCCCGCATCCAGCGCTTCGATGCCGGCGCAAATGCCGGCGCCGCCGGCGCCGATGATCGCCACATCGGTCTCATATTTTTGTGTATCGGCCATGGCCGCCCGCCCCCTTTTTTCGCCTCGCATCGCTACATCGCGGATTATCTCTGCTAGCACAATTGCCGGGCGCTTACCAACGTCCGCCAAAAAGGCGTGACGCGCGCGTCCCGGTCTGGCAGATTTTGGTGAACGACAAAGGGCAATGGGGGCGAATTATCCGATGGTAGCCTATACACTTCGCGTCAATGGCAAGCGCCACGAACTAGACACCGATCCGGCCAAGCCGCTTATCTATGTGCTGCGCGGCGAGCTGGGCCTTACCGGGCCGAAGATCGGCTGCGCGCTGGAACAATGCGCCGCCTGCGCGGTGCTGGTGGACGGCGAGCATACGCTAAGCTGTAACCGGGCCGCGTCCGAATTCGAAGGCGCCGAGATTACCACCATCGAAGGCTTGGCCGAAGACGCCATCGGGGCCCGCATCCAGGCCGCCTTCATGGCCGAGAACGCCGCCCAGTGCGGCTATTGCACGCCCGGCATCATCGTCGCCGTGGCATCGCTGTTGAAATCCAATGCGGGCCCGAGCGATGCCGATATCAGCGATGCCCTCGCCGATCATCTTTGCCGCTGCGGCTCCCACAACCGGGTTTTGCGGGCGGTCCGGGGCGCCATCTCAGGAGGGCAAGCCGATGCCGCGTAATCCCAGCCTGCAAAACGCACCCAACCTGGATGAATGGATCGTCTTCGAAGCCGATGGCCGCTTGACTGTGCGGTCCGGCAAGGTCGATATCGGCCAGCATGTATCCACCGCCGTCGCCACCATCGCGGCGGAGGAGCTGGATATCGATCCCGCCCGCATCGATGTTCCCATCGCCATCACCGGCATCGCCCCCAACGAGGGCATCACGTCGGGCTCCATGTCCATGGAAACCTCGGGCGAAGCGGTGCGCCGGGCGGCGGCGACGGCCAGGCGGCATCTATTGGGCCTGGCCGCGGAGGCGCTGGAAGCGGATGCCGGCGCATTACAAGTCAATGACGGGCTGGTGCGGGTAGCGGACAGCAACAAGACCATCAGCTATTGGGAGCTGATGGAGGCTAAGGCGTTCGCGATCGAGGTGGACGAGGATATCGATCTCAAATCCCCGGATCAGTTCAAATATATGGGCATAAAAACCGTCGCCAGGGAGATGCGCGATATCGTCACCGGCGGCCATATGTTCGTCCATGACATGGTCTGGCCGGACATGCTGCATGCCCGCCTGGTGCGCCCGCCCCATTATTGGGCGAAGCTTAAATCCATCGACGAAGGCGCCGGCGGACGGCTTAGGGATCAGGGGCTACAGCTGGTGGTGAATGGCAGCTTCATTGCTGTCGCCGGGCCCGATGAATGGGCGGCGGTAAAGGCGGCCGAGCGGCTGGCCGGTGAGGTGCGCTGGAATATGGGCGACGGCCTCAAGGCCGCCGATGTGTTCGATAGCTTGCTCGATAATCCGCGTCTGTCGTTTCCGGTGGTGAACGGCGTGCCGCAAGAAGACGACGTGCCGCCCTTGGGCAATCCGCCGGCGGGCGCGGCGCTCACCCTTGCGGCCCATTATGAGCGGCCCTACACCATGCACGGCGCCATCGCGCCATCATCGGCGGCGGCCATATTCGAAGCTGGCAAGCTCACCGTCTGGACCCACAGCCAGGGCATCTACCTGCTGCGCCTCTCCATGGCCGACGCGCTTGGCCTGGAGCCCGCCGACGTCACCTTGCACCACGCGCTGGGATCGGGCTGCTATGGCCATAACGGCGCCGACGATGTGGCCTTGGACGCGGCGCTGATTGCCCGCGAAATTCCCGGCCAGCATATCCTGGTAAAATGGACCCGGGACGACGAGCATGCGTGGGAGCCCTATTCGCCGGCCATGGCCATGCGTTTGCGGGCCTCCATTGATGACGACGGCAAGATTATGGATTGGAGCCACGAAAGCTATTCCGACACCCACGTGATGCGCCCGCGCCCCGGCGCCAACCGGGCCGGTGCGGCGCGGCTTTTGGCCATGCGCATGGTCGAGAACCCGCTGCCTGCCCCGGTGCCGGAACCGGCCATGGGCTTTCATATCGGCATCCACCGCAACCTGGACCCTCTGTATGATTTTCCCGAGCGGCGTCTGGTCAAGAATCTGGTGCGCGAATTGCCCTTGCGCACGTCTGCCATGCGCACCCTCGGCGCCTATGCCAACGTGTTCGCCATCGAAAGCTTCATGGACGAGCTGGCCGAGGCGGCCGGCGCCGACCCTGTAGCATTCCGCTTGGACCATTTGAGCGATGCGCGCGGGCGCGATTGCCTCGAAGCCGCCGCCAAGGCCTTGCGCGGCGATGCAACCGATCCGCCCGAGGGACGCGGCTGGGGCTTTGGCTTTGCCCGCTACAAGAACGTGCAAGCTTACGCCGCCGTCGGCATCGAGCTGGAAGTAACCGATGCGGCGGACGTGAAATTGCACAGGGCCGTGATCGCCGCCGACGCCGGCCAGGTGGTCGACCCGGACGGGCTGGCCGCGCAGATGGAAGGCGGCCTCATCCAGGCGGCAAGCTGGGCGCTCTATGAAGAGGTCACCTACGACCAGGACGGCATCACCAGCCGTGACTGGGACACCTACCCGATCATGCGCTTCGATAATATTCCGGACATCGAGGTGATCTTGATGCAGCGCCCGAACGCGCCATTTTTGGGCGCCGGCGAAGCGTCGTCGGGCCCGGCCGGTGCGGCCATCGCCAACGCGGTCTACAACGCCGCCGGCATCCGCATGCGCCGCCTGCCGCTGACCCCGGACGCCATAAGGAGCGCGGCGATGGCGTGAGCGGCCTTCGCCTTGCCCGATTTGGATTTGAGCGCCGCCACAAGGGATGCCGGCACGTCGCCCACGTCTTGGGATTTGGCCAGGGAACGCGCCGTCCGCCGGTTCGATGCGGCGGCATCTGCGCTGATCGTATTAATGTCCGGGCTGGCCGCGACCAAATCCTCCGGCGCCGGCGCCGATTTCAGGGCCGCGTTCATGAATTTCACCGTCGGGCCCCCGGGATCGGCGAGGCCGTCCACCTTCAGGCCATTGTCCTGTTGAAAATCCCGCATGCCCTGCCACAGGCCGTCATCGCCGCCGGGGATGAAGACCGGCCCAGGCTCCTTGAAATAGCCCAGCCGCTCCAGGCCCAGCTTCATTTTCAGGGTATCGTTCAACCGGTTGCCACGCTTGGCGGTTCCGGCAACCCGGCGCCCGGATCATGCTGGGTGCTGGCGTCCGGCGCGGCGAGTTGCTAACCTCTGGGCATAAGCAAACGCCCGTTCCAACCAGCGCCATATCAGGGAGGCAGATCATGAGCCCGGACGAAAGCAAACCCGAAGGCACTTCCAAGACCGGCATCGACAATTACGCCGACGCCATCGTCGCCGCCATGGCGGCAGGCGGTATCGATCATCTGTTTTTCACATCCGGTTCCGACATCGGATTTTACCAGGAAGCCACCGCCAAGGCGCACGCCCTCGGCCACAACAATCCGGTGCGCCTGATAACCGTGCCGTTGGAGCATATCAGCCTCAACGCGGCCTTAGGCTTCGCCGCCGTCACCGGGCGCCCCGCCGCCACCGCCGTGCATGTGGATGTGGGCACCCTGCATTACGGCGGCGCCATTCATACGGCGTGGCGCTCGCGCCTGCCGGTGTTGATGACGGCGGGCTATCCGCCAACCTCGGCGCCCGGCACCATGGACGGATCGCGCGCCGAAGGCGGTCATATCTGGATGCAGGAAACCTTCGATCAGAACGGCATCGTGCGCAACTACACCAAGTGGGAGCGGCGCCTCACCTATCAGGATAATCCCGGCGTCGTGGTTTCGCGCGCCATCCAGGTGGCCAGGAGCGAGCCGCAAGGGCCGTCCTATCTGTCGATCCCGAAAGAGCTGACCTTCCTGCCCCTGCGGGAAGAAGACTTCCCGAGCGCCATCGAGCTGGGCATCCCGCGCGTGGGCCCGCCCAATTCCGAAGACGCCAAGGAAGTGGCCGAGCGCCTGATCGCCGCCGCCCATCCGGTGTGCGTGGTGTCGGGCTCCGGGCGCAATCCCGAATGCGTCCCGGCGCTGGTGGAACTGGCCGAACTGTTGGGCCTCGCGGTCACCGAAAGCGCCATGCGCGCCTATCTTTCGTTTCCGTTCGACCATCCCCTTTATCAGGCCCAGAATACGGTGGCCGAAGCCGATGCATTGTTCGTGCTCGACGTGGAAGTGCCGTGGGCGGAGGGTCGCAACGTGGCGCCGCCGGCGGACGCTTATATTGCGGCGGCCGGCTTCGATCCCGCCAACTTGCGGGTGCCGACGTTCGAGTTCACCGCCAACTTGCGCATCTCCGCCGATCCCCTGGCCACCATCCAGGCCATTACAGCGGCAGCCAAGGCGCTGCTCACCGATGACGACAGGGCGCGCATCAAGGCCCGCTCTGAAAAACTGGCGGTGGCATCGGCCAAGCGCATCGCCGATTTGATCACCGAAGCGGAAAGCCACAAGAACGACACGCCCATCGATCCCTTGTGGCTCTCCTATCAGATCAGCCTGGCCATCGATGACAACTGCGTCGTCCTCGACGACACTTTGGGACCGGCACGCTTTAACGAATATCTGCGCTGCTCCAAACCGCTGTCCTATATCCGCAATCCGGGATCGTCGGGCGGCTGGGGTCCGGGCGCGGCGTTCGGCGCCAAGATGGGCGCGCCGGACAAAGATATGGTCTGCGTCACCGGCGACGGCTTCTATCAGTTCGGAACGCCGCAGCCGGCGATTTGGGCGGCCGCCCATTACGGCGCACCGTTCCTGACCATTGTCTACACCAACCGCTCCTACACCACCGGCACATTGGCGGTTCAAAATGCCTTCGGCGAGGATAGCTATGCGAGCCAATCGGGCTATGAAGGCGGCTATTTCGATCCGCCCATCGATTTCGCCGCCGAAGCCGCCGCGGCCGGCGCCTATGGCGAAAACGTCGATGACCCGGCGGAAGTGGGACCGGCGATCAAGCGCGGCCTCGAACAAATCCGCGCCGGCAAACCGGCGGTGATATCGGTCTGGCTGAAGCGGCTGATCGACGGCGGTTAAGAACCCGCTGCTGGCTTGGCTGGGCGCACCCAGCGAAGCCAGCGGCCGGCGCTCTTATATTAGAGGTTATTGAGGATACTTAAGGCCGTTCCCGAGAAGATCATGTCCTTTTCCGCCTCGGGAATATGCAGCGCCTCGATCGAGGTCACCGATTTTTCGATGGAACCCAACAGGTGCGGATAATCGCTGCCCATGGCCATGTGATCGGTGCCCACCAGATCGCGCAGCATGCCCAAATTGTGGGGGCTGAAGGTGACCGTGTCGTAATAGAGCTTCTTTAAATAGACGCTCGGCAATTCGTCGATATTCTCCTGGCATTCGGCGAAATCCCGATAGCCGGTATCGAGGCGCTCCATCAGCCACGGCACGGCGCCGCCGGCGTGACCCAAAAGCCATTTGATATCGGGCAGGTCCTTCAAGACGCCGGAATAGCAAAGCCGGGCGGCGGCCAGCGTCGTATCGGCGGTGAAGCCCAAGATCGGCCCCAGCACATATTCCGTATAGGCTTCGGCGTTGCCGGGCAGCATCGGGTGAATGAAAATGCACAGCTTGCGCCGGTTGGCTTCTTCCAGGAACGGCCGGTACTGGGGCGCGGTCAGGGGCCGCCCCTGGATGTTGGAAAGCAGCACGACGCCATTCATTTTCAAATCATCCATGGCGCGCTCCAATTCGGTGAGCGCCGCGTCTGGATCATCCATGGGGATCGAGGCGAAGGTCTTGAAGCGCGTGGGGTAACGGGCCACCAGCTCGGCGTAGGAATCGTTGACCATGCGGGCGATGCCGGCCTGTTCCTCGGGCGCCGCGAAAAAAACGTTCGGCGTCGATAGGGATATTACTTCCACATCGATGCCCACCCGGTCCATATCCTCGATACGTTTTTCCGGGTCCGTCATCGGCGGCGTGATGCCGAAAAAGCGGGCGCCCTGATATTGGATGATGGTGCGCCCCACCGGGTCCATGGCAAAGTTGAATTCACCGCCGCTGTTACGGACCGCATCGAAAAAAGTGTCGGGGTAATAATGGGTGTGCAGATCGTAACGCATTTTTGTTCCTCCCAGGGGACAGAGTTAACCTGAGATAATAGGTATTGGGTTTTGCCGGGCAAGGCTATTCGGGATTTGCGGAAATCGGGGCTTGCCGAACCCTTGGCACCGGATATCATTGCCGGTACCGGGTTTGAATGAGGAGTGACGAAAATATGGATGTGAGCGGAATTGCGGCGATTGTGACCGGCGGCGCGTCGGGTCTTGGCGAGGCGACGGCGAAGGATTTGGCCGAAAAAGGCGCTCAGGTGTCGATCTTCGATCTCAACGAAGACAAGGGCAACCAGGTGGCCGCCGGCATTGGCGGCGATTTTTATCAATGCGATGTCGCCAGCGAAGCCTCCGTACAAGGCGCCCTCGATGCCGCCAAGGAAAAGAACGGCGCCGCCCGCATCCTGATCAATTGCGCCGGCATCGCCGCGGGCAACCGCATTGTCGGGCGCGACGGGCCCCATTCGCTGGAGCTTTACACCAAAATTATCACCGTCAATCTGATCGGCACCTTCAACGCGACCCGCCTGTTCGCGGTTGACGCCTCGGCCGCCGAGCCGCTCAACGACGATGGCGAGCGCGGCGTGGTGGTGCTGACCGCCTCGGTCGCCGCTTATGAGGGCCAGATCGGCCAGGTTGCCTATGCGGCATCGAAGGGCGGCATCGTCGGCATGACCATGCCCATCGCCCGCGATCTATCCAGCCGGGGCGTGCGTGTCTGCACCATCGCACCGGGGGTTTTGTTGACGCCGCTGGCGGACGGATTGCCGGAAGAAGCCCTGGACGCCCTCAACGCATCGGTGCCGTTCCCGCAACGTATGGGCCATGCATCCGAATATGCGCAGCTGGCGCTGCATATCTGCGAGAACGGATATTTGAATGGCGAGACCATCCGCATCGACGGCGCCCTGCGCATGGCGCCGCGCTGACCGATCAGTAAGGCGTCACCGTTTCGCGGCCCAATGGGTCCACATGGACCTGCTCGGACGTCATATCGCCGCCCTTAACGAGACGCTCCTGCAGCCAGTCGGCGATGGCGTTGTGCGGGTTTTTGCCCGCCGCCACCGACGTTGCCTGCCACAATCCATGGCGGGCGCCCTCATAGACGATAAGCTTTTTGGGGGATTTGATGCGCTCCATCAGATCATAGGTGTGCTGAATCGGACTTAGCTCATCATCGCTGCCGGCGACGGTCAACACGTCGGCGGTGATAGCGCCGACGATGGAGCGAAGATCGATGGTCTTGCAGAACTCATCGAATTCCGCCTCGTCGGTATAGCCGGCCATATACATGAAGCGCATCTTGAAGGTGGGCGAGGCCTGATTGAAGATGGTGTTGCAGCCGGGCTCCTGGCAGACGGCGGCGAGCACGCAGGCTTTCATCCGCTCGCCTAAGGCGGCGGCGGCAACGGCGCCGAAATAACTGCCAAAACTGGTGCCCCGGAAACCGAGCCGGTCACTGTCGATTTCGGCGCGCGCTTCCAGCCAGTCATAGGCGGCACTGACCGCATCGCCATGGTTGAACGCCGTTACCAAAACCCGGCGGGAAAAGCATTCCCCCTGCCCCGGCCCGTCGAGGCCCAAAACCGCAATGCCCCGTTCCAGCGCCTTGTCGCCATAAATGGCCACCGCCGTTTCCTTGCAGCCATCCATACCCTGCGAGGTGACGATGCAGGGGAAGGATTCGCCGCCTTTGGCCTCGCGCGGCAGATGTAAGTAGGCGGGCAGGAACTGATCGCCGAACGGAATTTCCACCCGCTCGATGGGGCGGTCGGCGAACTCGATGAACTTATCGAAGCATGCGTTCATCTTCACTTCCATTTCCAAAAGCGCCTCGGTGGCCGAATGGATGGGCCAGCGCGCCGTCGCCCATAAAAGCGAGGCAATGAAATAGCTTTCCCGCGCCGAGACCCGGTTGCCGGCATCCTCGGCCGCCTTGGCCTTGGCTTCCCGGCGGCGGGCTTG
>Ga0114999_10001053_pt1 | contig 39284 bp, 36 predicted proteins | sample ArcticOcean_MG_C_3_FD_89820 | JGI IMG/M metagenome (GOLD analysis project Ga0114999, IMG submission 89820) | Marine microbial communities from western Arctic Ocean - ArcticOcean_MG_CB8_126 | ecosystem: Environmental > Aquatic > Marine > Oceanic | place: Arctic Ocean: Canada Basin | collected...
CCGGGAGTGAGGGAACTGGCGGAACTGGTCAAAGCGCTTTTGCATCCACAGCGCGCGCCGCTATATCGGTCCTGTATTCGGAACGATCAAAGCTGATAGAGGCCACGCCGGCGTACGCACTGCGTCTTGCTTCGGAGATGTCAGACCCGGTCGATACGACATCCAGAACTCGTCCACCAGCCGTTAGGACAGTTTCGTCGTCGCTTTCTTTTGTTCCTGCATGGAAAACCTGTACAGGATCAGACACGCCGGATAGTCCACTGATCAACTCACCAGTCTTGTACGAGCCGGGGTAGCCGCCGGACGCCATTACGACGCATACAGCGGCCTGGTTGCTCCACTTGACGTCGACTTGATCGAGCTGACCGTTCGCGGCCGCATTGGCGATCTCAAGCAAGTCGGTATTAAGCCGTGAGAGAACAACCTGTGCCTCGGGATCGCCAAAACGGCAGTTGAATTCGATCACACGGGGACCGGATTCGGTCAGCATCAGCCCGGCATAGAGGATGCCGGTAAAAGGTGCTCCCTCGGCGTCCATTGCTGCCGCCGTGGGTTCAAGAACCTCGGCACGAATCCTCGCCGCCAGCTCCGGCGTCCAGAACTCTGGCGGGGTGTACGCGCCCATGCCGCCAGTGTTGGGACCGGCGTCATCGTTGTACGCACGCTTGTAATCGCAGGCCGAGACCTCGTTTGAGACAGTCCGGCCGTCCACGAATGCGAAGACACTGACCTCCGGCCCCTCCATGCACTCCTCGATTACCACGGTGGAACCGGCATCGCCGAACATCTGGCCGAGAATCATCTCTGCTACAGCGTCATTGGCCTCGGCGCGGGATGCTGCAATGATGACACCCTTCCCGGCGGCGAGACCGTCAGCTTTGACGACTACCGGTCCTTCGGGGAGCGTGTCTATGTGAGACATCGACTCCTGGATGGACTGGAAGGTGGAGAATCCGGCGGTCGGTATTCCGTGACGCGCCATGAGCCGCTTGGCCCAACTCTTTGAAGATTCGATACGTGCAGCCGAACGCGAAGGGCCGAACACCGAGATTCCGACCGCTTTTAGGTCGTCCGCAAGTCCGTTTGCGAGGGGCGCTTCCGGGCCAACGACGACGAGGTCTACGTTGCGTTCTTGAGCAAGCGCCACAAGTCCGGCAACGTCGTTTATCGCTACCTGCACGTTCTCACCGAGCGCGCTGGTACCTGCGTTACCCGGAGCTATTAAGAGTTCTTTCAGTAACGGACTCTTACTCAACGCGGCGGCCATCGCATGTTCACGCCCGCCGGAGCCGACCAGTAAGACCTTCAATGTCGCAGGCAATTTCGTGAACTCCGAAGAGGGCAAGGTCGTGATCCTATGAGGGCGACTATTCCCACTCGATCGTGCCCGGTGGTTTGCTCGTGATGTCCAGAACGACCCGGTTCACATCGCCTACCTCGTTCACGATGCGGTTAGAAATACGGTCCAGCGTGTCATAAGGCAGTTTTGCCCAGTCGGCCGTCATTGCGTCTTCGCTTGTGACGGCGCGAATAGCGACCACGTGACTGTATGTACGCCTGTCACCCATCACCCCGACCGTCTTCGTGTCCGTGAGGACAGCGAACGATTGCCACAACTGATCGTAAAGCCCATCGTTCTTGATCTCATCCATCACGATCCAGTCGGCACTACGGAGCGTCTCTAGCTTCTCAAATGTGATGTCGCCAATGACCCTGATGGCGAGACCCGGGCCCGGGAAGGGCTGTCTGTTGAGGACCTCCGGAGCGATGCCAAGTTCGGCACCGGCGAGACGTACCTCGTCCTTGAACAGGTATCGGAGCGGCTCGACCAGCTTCAGGTTCATGTTCTCAGGTAGGCCACCGACGTTGTGGTGGGACTTGATCACGTGCGCCGCTTTTGTCTCCGCGCTCGTGCTTTCGATGACGTCCGGGTACAGGGTTCCCTGCGCCAGGAAGTCGACCTCGCCAAGTACGTCGGCTTCTTCTTCAAACACCCCGATAAACTCTCGGCCAATGATCTTGCGTTTCTCTTCGGGATCCGTGACGCCGGAGAGGGCTGACAGAAAACGCTCGGTAGCGTCGATGTATCGAAGTTTCAGGCCAAGTGTCCTGCCGAACACCGTCTGAACCCTTTCCGCCTCTTCACGGCGAAGCAGACCGTTGTTGACGAAGATACAGGTAAGGTTGTCGCCGATGGCCCGGTGCAGCAAAACCGCCGCAACGGCCGAATCCACGCCACCCGACAATGCGCAGATCACCTTCCCGTCGCCGACCTGTTCTTTGATGCGATCGATCGCTTCTGTCACGAAGTGGCCCGGGGTCCAGTCTCCGGATGCGCCGCATATCTTGTGTACAAAATTAGAGAGAAGCTTTGCGCCCTGCGGCGTGTGTGCAACTTCCGGGTGGAACTGAATGCCATAGATACCGGCGTCGTTTCCGATGGCAGCTACCGGCGAGTTCTCTGAATATGCGAGCGCACTGAACCCGGGCGGTAGCGTTTCGATTCGGTCTCCGTGGCTCATCCAGACGGGTGACGCCTCGTCCATTCCGTCAAGCAGTTCGGTTGACTGGTCGTTGCGATGGATGACGGCATAGCCGTACTCCTGCTGTAAACCGGCGGTGACCTTGCCGCCCAATTGGTGCGCAAGCGCCTGCATTCCGTAGCAGATGCCCAGTATCGGGACTCCTGCCTCAAACACCCATCCGGGAGTTAGCGGGGCATCGTCTTCGTAGACGCTGTTGGGCCCACCTGAAAGGATTATTCCGACGACGTGCTTGCCGTCCAGAACTGTGCCTTTTGCTGAGTAGGGGACTATTTCACAGAAGACATTCGCCTCACGCACGCGTCGTGCGATGAGATGAGAGTACTGGGAGCCGAAGTCCATGATGATGACAGTTTCCGGCTCAGTCGTATCCTGATCTGGGCGTCCTCCTCGAACTCGCTCACCCTGAGCGATCTCGAGATAGGTTGCGACCTCGATGTCGCCGGTCGTGGATACCCGACGGCTATCTGCGACCGCTTGTTCCAGAGCTTCTTGAGGGGTCTGCGCGGCGTCTTCTGGCATAACTCCCGATTTTAAGGATGCACGGCTGAATTGGCGTGTCCAGACGGCCGGCGCTTAAGGGCTATCAATGAGACGTTCAAAGCTAGCACCCGTGGTAAACTCCGTCAACGTAAATCGTTCGTGGGCTTGGTCATCCGGACTGCTGTTTCATGAGACCATCGCTCACTTGTCACATCGGGCCTTGACGATGAATCCGGGAGTAACACGATGCCCCGCAATGGACTTCAACTTTGAACGAGACCGCAGGCGAAAGCGGGCAGGACCAATCTCAAATCGATTCTGTGAAGACGGCGGCGTCGTCGATACAGGGTGGGGGAGTAGTCGCTTTCCCAACCGATACCTTCTACGGACTGGGTGTTGATCCCTTTGATGAGCGGGCGGTAAAGCGGCTCTTTGAGGCCAAAGGAAGACCTGCGAACAGCCCGGTTCCGTTGCTTATTGCTTCGCCTGTGGATCTGCCGTTGATCTCCAGCGAGATACCCGACGGCGCGCTGGCGCTCGCAAATGTGTTCTGGCCTGGGGCTCTGACTCTGGTTTTTCGAGCGGTCGATCGGCTGCCGGATGTAGTATCAGCAGGCGCGGGGACCGTTGGCGTACGGGTGCCGGACCATTCAGCTCCGAGGAAGATCGCACGCGCGTTTGGAGGACCGATTACCGGAACGTCCGCAAATATCTCGGGGGAGCCGCCAATGAAATCGGCGACGGATGTGAAGGCGGCGTTCGGGGATGCGCTAGATTTCGTGATGGAAGGCGTGTGTGGAGCGCACGACGCAGCCTCGACGGTCGTAGACTTTACGGTCACGCCTCCGCAGGTGCGACGACATGGTGCGGTATCGCTGGATGCGCTCCGGGCAGTGTGCCCTGAAGTCGTTGGGTGAAGTTCCTAAGCGACGTACTCGCGGGGGCACCTGGCTGATATATCTACTCCTACTGGCATATATAAACGAACGGTGACGCCCACATATGACGACGATGTCCGGTGAACCTCCGGTCGGGTTGATAGGACGGCAGGATGAGCTTGAAGCCGCGCTGAAGTCGCTGGTGGCTGATCGAACGTTGCCCCTCTACCGAATGATGGACTATCACATGGGCTGGTCTGAGACGACGGGCGAGGCTCGAATATCTGCGCCGCCTCTGCGCGTCCACGGCGCTCTCACGCTACTTGCCTGTGAGTCGCTGGGCGGTAATTTTTCGGATGCACTGCCTCACGCCAGTTCTGTCGAATACCTGTACAACCACATCCTGATCCACGACGACGTCCGCGACGGTAACTCTGAGCGGGATCGTCGTGCTTCCGTGTGGTGGTCCTGGGGGCCGGCTCAGGCCATCAACACGGGCGACGGTATGCACGCCCTCGCACGTTTGGCGTTGTTTGAGGCACGAAACTCCGGTGTCACTTCTGAATCGGTGGCTGACGCGATACGCGTGCTGGACGAGGCAAATCTTGAAACATGTGAAGGCCAGTACCGGGATATCACGTTGCAAGAGCGACTCGATGTCGGCGTCGACGAGTATCTGTCGATGTGCGAATCCCAGACGGGGGCGCTACTTGCGTGCGCTGTTCAACTTGGTGCGCTGGCCTCTGGGGAATCCGACGACGCCACTGCTACTGTCTCTGTTTCTGGGGCGTTGAACGTGTTCGGGCGAAAACTTGGCACCGCCATACGTGTTGCAGATGACTGTGATCTGTTCTGGCCGAATGGAGAGCGTGACGAGACCCGGCAGGGTCGGCTTGTCGCCAAGAAGAAGAGCCTTCCAGTCGCTCACGTCATCGCAGATGGAACCCCCACGGACCGACGCAGGATTGGCGAGATCTACATGGAACGTGTGATTGACCCGGAATCGGCGAAGACTCTTGTAGAGATACTGGACGCCGCCGGGGCCAGGAAGTTCTCGACCGACACTATTACACGCTTGCTTGATGAGGCAGAGTCAGCCCTCATTGGCGCAAATCTCTCAGCAGTAGCCGTACAGAAATTAACTGAAGCAGCCCGGTACCTGGCGACACCGGATGGACTCGCATCTACCGATTTAGTTACCGACGGAGGGGCCTAGATGCCCACAGCAGGAAAAAAGACCGTCGAGGACATCGATCTGCAGGGCAGTCGAGTCCTCATGCGCGTGGACTTCAACGTACCGACGTCGTTCGACCAGGAGGGCGACGTCCAGATCTCGGATGACTCCCGGATTCAAGCCGCGTTGCCGACCATCGAATATCTGAGAGATCGTGGTTGTCGAGTAATGCTCTGCTCTCACATGGGACGACCTGAAGGTGAAGTGGACCCGGACCTGCGTCTCATGCCGGTACGGGAGAGGTTGTCTGAGCTACTGGGCGCTGAGGTCGTGGACGCTCGTGGCCCTGCCGGTAAGGTCCCCATGTTGGTTATGGAAGGCATGGAGCCCGGAGATGTCGGGTTGCTTGAAAATCTGCGCTTCAACAAGCGTGAAGAGGCAAATGACCCGGGATTTGCACGCAAGCTTTCGACCCTGGGTGATGTATTTGTGAACGACGCCTTCGGCACGGCGCACAGGGCTCATGCGTCAACGGTCGGGATCGCCGGGCACATGCCTGCGGTGGCCGGACTGTTGATGGCGCGTGAACTGGAGATGCTGGGCAGGTGCCTGGATAGTCCGGATAGACCGGTGGTCGCCGTAATCGGCGGCACAAAGGTGTCGGACAAGATCGCCGTGCTGACGCATCTCGCCAGCAAAGTGGACACGGTGTTGGTCGGCGGAGGGATGGTTGCCGCCTTCCTGGCCGCTTCCGGGCACATGGACGCTAATACTGACGACTTGCCAGAGATTGAAGTGGCACGATCGCTAATGAAGGACTCTACGGCCCGGATCCTAATCCCTACAGATGTCATCTCGGCTGCCGAGTTATCCGAATATTCGGAGCCAACTACAACGGGCGTGACCAATATTTCTGTCGGGGCGTTGGTGTTGGATATTGGGCCTGAATCTGCGGCGACTTACGCGGCGGAGATCGCTAGCGCAGCGACGGTAATCTGGAACGGGCCGATGGGCGTATTTGAGTGGCCCGCATTTGCCGTCGGAACGACCGCGGTAGCGCAGGCGATTGCAGCAAACGAAGATTGCGTGAGCGTGGTCGGTGGAGGGTCAACTGCAGAGGCCGTTGGTGCACTGAGGCTCCGTGACCGGATCACACATGTTTCTACAGGCGGTGGGGCATCGCTGGAGTTTCTTGAGGGTAAGACGCTTCCGGGAGTGGCGGCGTTACTTGACGGTATTGAACTTGAACCTGAATCTGATGACGAACCCACAGAAGAATCGGATCAATAGTTGGATAGAGGGGCATACATGCGAACTCCGGTAGTGGCAGGCAACTGGAAGATGAACACGACTATCGCCGATGCGTCCGCACTAGCGCGATCCGTTGTGGCAAGCATCGACGGAATCACGGGCGTAACGACAGTGGTTTGCCCGCCGGCGGTTTCTCTGGTCCCTGTATCGATGGCGCTCGGTCGATCGAACGTGTTCATTGGAGGCCAAAATGTCAGCGCAGAGGAGCAAGGCGCGCACACGGGAGAACTCTCCGCCGACATGCTGTCCGGACTCTGCACGTACGTCATCATCGGCCACTCTGAGCGGCGGTCCATGTATGGCGAGAGTGACGAGACTACCGCAGCGAAGACCGAGGCAGCACTCGCTTACGGTCTGCGTCCGATCGTGTGCGTGGGCGAGTCGCTTGAAGTCCGAGATTCAGGCGACGCAAACTCATACGTTGCCGCGCAGGTGACTGGAAGCCTGTCGGGGATTTTCGATCTGTCCCAGATCGCTATCGCTTACGAACCTGTGTGGGCCATAGGTACGGGGCGGGCCGCTTCCCCGGATATTGCACAGGAGATGGCGTCCACGATTCGTGATGCCTTGGCGTCGCTGTATTCGAAAGAGATAGCCGACCAAACCCCGATTCTGTACGGCGGAAGCGTGAACGGCGACAACGCAGCCTCATATGCAGTGTCGCCCGATGTCGATGGCGCTCTGGTCGGTGGCGCTGCCCTGGATGGTGTGTCCTTTGCAAAAATCGTTGAAGCGTTTGCAGCGTCCGTTTAGCGGACGGGTTATCTGCTAGCCAGCGATGCCAACGACACCAGACAAGAACATGACCGGTTCTAAGCCACGAATTTTGGTCGTAGTAGGGCCTACCGCCGCGGGCAAGACGGCACTGTCCGTCCACCTGTCGCAGGCGTTCAACGGCGAGGTGGTCAACTCAGACTCCCGGTTGTTCTACCGGGGATTCGACATCGGGACGGCCAAGCCATCAGCCCAGGAGTTGGCGGCAGCGACTCACCACCTGATCGATTTTTTGGAGCCGGAAGACTCTTTCGGTCTGGCCGATTATCTCGACGCGGCAAGAGCAGCTGTAGGAGAGATAACAAATCGCGGGGCGTTGCCTTTGCTGGCTGGCGGGGCGGGCCAGTACGTCTGGGGATTGCTGGAGGGTTGGAATGTGCCCCGGGTTCCGCCAAACGCTGAACTGCGTGCAGAGCTGGAGAGGGTCGCAGATGAACAGGGTGGTGAGGTGGTGTTCGCTCGACTACAAAAGGTGGACCCGGATGCGGCGGAACGTATCGACTCCCGGAACGTTCGACGTGTGATTCGCGCAATAGAGGTGGCTGAGGCGGGCGAGAACACCGGTCCAAGAAAGGCCGAAGAGCCTCCGTACGATGCGCTAATACTTGGCTTACGTATGGGCCGTGAACAGCTTTATTCGCGGATCGATACTCGTATCGATGGGATGATGATTGCAGGCTGGGTTGATGAGGTGCGGGCGATGGTAGCCAAGGGCATCCCGTTGTCTGCACCGGCGATGACCGGCATTGGATATCGAGAGCTGGCCGGATACCTCGCTGAAGAGCGGACCTATGCTGACGCGGTGCATGCCACAAGGAAGGCCACGCGTAGCCTAGCGCGTCATCAGGACAACTGGTTTTCTCACGACGATGACCGCATCAAATGGCTTGATGCGAGCGACCCTGAGGCGGCATCTGCGGCAGCAGATGACATGGTGTCGGCGTGGCTGTCTGAAGCTGTATCAAACTAAGAATATGGCAAAACACAACCCTAAAATATCTATTTACCTCGTGCCTGTTTGTCTTTAGAATGTCACGTTCCGGGGTCCAGGGTGCCCTAAAAATATTCTAGGCTTTTCGGGTCAATTTATTAGAGATATAGGAGCCATTTTTGGCGCTGCCATTCGTCAAGCTGCACGGAGCCGGAAACGACTACATCGCCATCGACGGTCGGAGGATCGACCGGGACTGGGGCGACCTGTCAGTCGCCATGAGTCGGCTCAATTTTGGAGTCGGATCTGACGGGATAACGCTCGTACAGGAATCTGACATCGCTCAGGTCCGTATGCGGATCTACAACCCCGACGGATCCGAAGCCGAGATGAGCGGAAACGGCATCCGGCTCTTTGCCAAGTTCGTGATCGATCGCAAGATCGCCATTCCCGGCCCTGATGGTCTGATAGTGGAGACCGGCGGCGGCGTTCGTACGGTAATTCCGACGATGGACGGCGAGCTAATGACGGCAGCGCGTGTGGCGATGGGCCAGCCGACGCTTACACCGGCCGATATACCGGTGGATGCGGTCGCGATGGGCAACCCGGACCGCGTTCTTGATTACGAGATCGAGGCCGGAGGTCGCAAGCTTAAGGTCACATGCCTCTCTGTCGGTAATCCTCATGCAGTGGTTTTTCCGGAAGAGGACGTCGACGACTTCCCGTTGCTGGAGATCGGCCCGTACGTGGAGAGTCACCCGTTATTTCCGAACAGGATCAACTTTGAGATCGCCAATGTTGTCGACTCAGGCACGTTGAAGGCTCGGATATTTGAACGTGGGGCAGGGGAGACACTGTCGTCTGGAACTGGAACCACGGCGATTGCTGTAGCGGCGAAACTCCACAGGTTTACGGACGATACCGTTCGAGTACAGGTTCCCGGCGGCGAACTCAGCATCACGTGGGACGGAGAGGGTGAAATCTATCTAGAGGGTCCGGCCGTTGAGGTGTATGAGGGTGTTTGGCCCGACTAGACGCCCACTAACACGATCACTCCGCCTACAATCTCTGCTTCGTCCATTTAACCGTTTAATCAGGAATAACCATGCACATCGCCGACCGCGTTACTCAACTCCCTGAATATCCCTTCGTCACGATCTCGCGCACGATCGCGGCCAAGAAGGCCCAGGGCATCGACGTGATCTCCTTTGGGATCGGCGACCCGGACCGTGAGACGCCGGGTTTCATCCTGGATGCGCTGGACAAAGGCACCCGCAACACCCCCAACCACCGCTACCCGGAATCCGAGGGCCTGCCGGAGTTTCGTAAGTCGATGACCGACTGGTACGAGCGCAGGTTCGGTGTGAAGCTAAACCCGGAGACCGAGGCGATCAGCCTTATCGGTGCAAAAGAGGGGATCGGCCACGCAGCATTGGCGTTCCTGAATCCGGGCGACATGGCGATCATGCCGGACCCCGCATACCCGGTGTACGACGTCGGCACCATCTTTGCTGGCGGAGTCAGCTACAAAGTCCCAATGCACGAAGAGGCCGGATGGCTGATCGACCTGGATGACATCCCAACCGATGTGGCCGACAACGCAAAGGTCTTATGGCTCAACTACCCGAACAACCCCACCGGCGGTATCGCTCCGGTGGAGTACTTCAACAAAGTTGTCGGGTACGCCAAAGCGCATGATTTGATCGTCCTGCACGATAACTGCTATTCCGAAGTCACGTACGACGGATACGATGCGCCCAGCTTCCTACAGGCTGAGGGTGCGATGGACGTTGGCATGGAGTTCCACTCCCTTTCAAAGACCTTCAACATGACCGGCTGGCGCATTGGGGCAGCGGTTGGTAACGCCGATCTTGTAGAGGCGCTACGGGTGATCAAATCCAACCTGGACTCCGGCGTACCGCAGGCCGTTCAGGAGATGGCGATCGAGGCACTGGACAACCACGGCGACTGGGTAATCGAGAACAACCGGGGATATCAGAACCGCCGGGACAAGGTCGTCGAATCGTTGCGGTCCATCGGACTGGCGGTTATCGCACCGCAGGCCGGTCTGTACGTCTGGACACGGGTGCCAGAGGGTTACACTTCGGAACAGTTCGCCAATGCGTTGCTTGAAGACCGTGACATCGTTGTGACCCCGGGCAGCTCCTACGGTACGTCTGGCGAGGGTTATATCCGGTTATCGCTTACCCTTAGCGATGACAGGGTGGACGAAGGGCTTGCCCGTCTACAGGACTGGAAGATCCCGCCGCCGCCTATTAGCTAGAGATCCAGAAGGCTTGGAGTAGCCAGAAAAACTTGGCCAAATCCTCAAGAATTAGGACATCACGGCGGCAGGAACGCGTAATTGTCGTGAGCGCACAGGTCCGCAGAGAGAAAACGCTCTGGCCGGTTGAAGACTCGCTTGACGAACTTGCGGCCCTCGCAGAAGCGTGTGGTGCTGAAGTGGTGGGACGCATGTCACAGATGCTTAACAAGTACTCACCGCTTTACATCGGCAAGGGCAAGATTGATGACGTGCTGGACGTCATACAGGCCGAGGATGCAGACACAGTGGTCTTTGACGACGAACTCAAGCCGTCACAGCAGCTTCGACTTGAGGACCTTCTCAAGGTCAAGGTGATCGATCGCAGCACGCTCATTCTGGACGTGTTCGCACGACGTGCACGTTCGGCCGAAGGCAAGTTGCAGATTGAGCTGGCGCAGAGCGAATACCTGCTGCCAAGGCTTGCAGGGCAGTGGTCTCACCTTGAGCGTTTGGGTGGTGGGATCGGAACCCGTGGGCCGGGTGAGACGCAAATCGAGACCGACCGTCGACTGGTGCGCAACAAGATTTCTCGCATCAAGAAGGAGCTCAAGAAGGTTCGGGTTCGACGTGAGGGTCAGCGCAATAACCGCCGCCGATCTGATCTCGGCGTTGCGGCGTTTGTTGGCTATACAAACGCTGGCAAAAGCGCTTTGTTCAACAAGCTGACATCGTCCGAGGTGATGGAGCGCGACCAGCTTTTCTCGACCCTGGATACGACCACGCGACAGGTTCACCTGCCTTCAGGCGCGCCGGCCACGATCTCCGACACCGTCGGGTTTATATACAAGCTGCCGCCGATCGTCGTGGAGTCGTTTGGAGCGACGCTTGAAGAGTTGGCAGAGGCCGACGTGATGGTGCACGTGGTGGACGCCAATTCCGAGTACGCCGAACGACAGATCGAGGTTGTGGACAAGATCCTGGACGACATGGATCTATCGCACGTGCCACGAATCCTGGTCCTCAACAAGATGGACCTGCTCACGGAGACCGAGCCTGATCAGCCGGGAGTACAGTCGCTGGACAGTCCCAGCGATGCTAAGGCACTGCTGAGCACGAATGGCGAGGAACCGGACTTTGCCACACTGGATCCGTCGCAACTCGGAGAAGACCTCCGAGGCGAAATTTCCTGCGTGGTGTTAGCGTCCGCATTCAAGGGTTGGGGTGTCGAACGGTTGCGTTCAGTGATCGATGTCGAGCTCAAAGAAGCTGCGGAACGCGCAGAGCAGGTGGCGGAAGTAGTCGGGTAGATTCCCGGGGTTCTTATCCTGAGACATCCGGCCAGCGAAGTTTCAGCCTGAGCCGTCTTCCTGTCATCCTGAACTCGATTCAGGATCTCCCGACCTGCACTCCGCCGCGTTCGCAGACACGACTTCTCCCTCATCCTGCACCTTCTCCCGCTGGGAGAAAGAACCGTCGACGCCGACGAGTGAAACCCAGCCTGAGGCTCTCGAAGGGTCCAGACGTGGCCCAACGCCACTCCCACAACCCAAAACAAGTAAAGGACCACAATGCCCGGCTTCCCCGATGCGCCATTCCCGACCAAGCCCTTCTACTCATGCGACGCAAACGGCCTGGAAGTGATCGACCAGGTAGACATGTCGAAACTACTCCGTGGCGGAGAAGTAGATACGTGGATGCGCCTCGAGACCGGCCCCGGCAACGTCATCGACGGGGCACCGGTCAAGATCGAGAACCAGCAGGGCTCTCGTGTCAGCGTGCAGTGCGAGACCGGGATCATCGAAATCGACTTCGAAGAAGAGACGATGAGTAAGACGGACGAGTCCGGTCGTGCATACGTCTACATGGGACCGCTAGACGAAGCAAACGCCGGAAACGGCTGGATGCCGCTGCGGTAGGTCTTGAGCCTATTTACCCCAGAACTCGATTGCATGGCCGTCCGGGTCTGACACGTAAAGGTGCATTGAGCGATCGCCGTGTGGCATCGGGCCGGAGATCGGGAGTCCGGCCGCTGTGAGGCGATCTGCTCGCGGTTGGACTTCGTCCTGGGCTATCGCCATCACGAGGTGGGCCTGCCCGATGTTGTTGCCGAAGTAATCGCCGGGTGAGTTCAGGAAATCGCTGGTCCAGATGCCGGGCTCCCATAGTCCAAGAAAGTGGTCCGGCCCGACTTGGATGATCTGGCCGACGGGCGGAGGCGTGTATCCATCGAACTGCACCGCCGTGTAGCCGAGCAGATCGACGTAGAACTTCCTGGAGATCTCAACGTTCTTCACGACGATGGCGACTTCGGCGAATCCCAGTGAGCGTATGTTTCGGTTCCTTTGTGATTGGTCATGTTTGGCGTGCAGGTAGGGCAGGGGGCTAAATTTGCGGCGACGGAGTCCCGTCTGGGTTCAATATATGGGCCTCGATGAGTGCCTCCCGGACCTCCGAGACCTGGGCTTCCGACAAAGGCAGGTTCGGGAGACGTGGGACCGTGCCTTCGTATCCCAACAGGTTTAAACCCGCCTTTTGCACGCCCACACCCCACGCCATGCCCAGGTAATCCATGTGGTTGATCCGGTTTTGCAACTCCCGGGCCTCGGCGTACCGACCGTCGAGACAGGCCTTGATTATGTCTCGAGCGATGTGCGGTCCCCAGTTGCCGAACAACAGGCATGCGCCCACGGCCCCGATTATGCCGCCGGGCATAAGAAGAGTCCCGTTGCAGGTCCAGAACTTGACTGAGTCATCTACGAACGGGGCTATCCGGCACTCGTAACGGTAGTTCAGGGACATGATGTATGCGAATACGTTGTCGAACGCCGTGATGTCCGAGATCTCGTCAGAGGTCACGTCGATACCCATGGCCGTCTTTGGCTGATGGATCACGATCACCGGGACCGGGCTATCGCGAGTCACCTGCTCGAAGTAATCCTGAATCGGCGCCTGCTGACTGCCGTCGCCGATTCTTGGAGGAATGCGCACCCGCACCATGTCTGCACCGGATTCGGCGTAAAGGTTGGCCAGTCGGACGGCTTCTGTGGGCGACAGCGTGTCGATTCCTGCGATAACAAATCGACGGCCGGCATGGGCATCGACCACGGTATTGATGGCTGAGACTTTTTCCGGCTCGCCCATGTGAAACTCTTCGCCGCCATAACTGCCGACAACAAAACCCGAGAGCGCCGTGCCGCAGAACTTGTCCACGTTGCGTGACAGAGCATCAAGATCAAGCGATTCATCGTCCCGAAATGGCATGTTCGTCGGAGCAACGATGATCGGGTCGGACGTCGTCGGAATGGGCATCGATGTCCCTTCAGGTGGCACTAGGACGGGTCGGTAATGAGCCGGGAGTGTACGCCAGCGTCGGGTCGTTGATTGGTGAGAGAGAGAAGAAGTGTCTGGCAGTAGGCGTCTGGCTTGGATATGAATTGCGTCGCACTATAGTAGTTATGTCAATTATATAGTGCTTCTTCCGATGGTTATGTAAATTAGGACACGTTCAAAGGTGTCTTTAACGGACCTCCCTGCCGTTCCGTGTCGTATCGTCCTTTGTGAGCGATCCATCAAAGAGAGTGCGTTGTGCGGTATATCCCGCTTCGCGTGCGTACAAAGGCGTGCTACGCTCGAATGAATCGTCGGCGGCCATGTGTTCGTCGGCCTTTTTATTTCGGCCCGCCTGCAAACCGTCTTGTGTTCATGGCACGTGTATCCGTATGGCACGTCTAATCGGCGGACCCAAGAGGTAAAATCGAACGTCATGTTGAAAAATATCAAACGCTGGAGTCCGATAATCCTCGGCGGGTTCATGGCGCTCGCCGTGGCGTGCAGCAGCGGCGGAGATGCCGAATCCGCAACGCCGGTTGTTGACGATGAGTTACCCGGTGGCGACCGGCTGATTGCCGACGCAACCCCGTTGCCGTTGCTTGATACCCCGGGGGGCATACCTGAGGGGCTTGAGCCGGTCTGGGAGACTTTTGCGGTGATTGCGCGTGAATATGTGGAACGAGAGAACGTCGATCCTGAGGCACTGGCCCGCGGTGCGATTCGCGGAATGCTGGATGCGCTGGATGACCCGTACACCTCATATGTAACGCCAACAGGGTTAGAGCGACAGCTTGAGTCGTTCCAGGGCGATTTTGAGGGCATCGGCGCACAGATAGACAACACTCCTGACGGCCAGCGCATCATAGTGGTCGCACCGATACCGGACACGCCGGCCGAGCGGGCAGGCATCAAGTCCGGTGACATCATCCTGGCCGTAGACGGCGACGACACTGAGGGCTGGAGCGTGATCGACGCCGTGAACAGGATTCGCGGAGAAGGCGGCACGCCTGTAGACCTGACAATACAGAGGCTCGGCGAGCTTGACCCGATGGTTGTGACGATCGTCAGAGGCACGATCCCGACGGCGAGCGTGTTCCGACGTGATCTCCATGACGGCGACGATAACCCTGAGGACCCGCCTTACTCGGTCGTCCGGATCACGCAGTTCACGGAACGGACGCCGGAAGAGATTCGGGACATCATTAAGGACGTCAAAGAGGCCGAGTCGAAGGGAATCATCCTGGATGTTAGGTCCAACCCCGGCGGCTTGTTGCAATCGACCGTAGATGTCGCCGGAGAATTCCTGGATGGCGGCATGGTTACTTATGAGATCAACGGTCGCGGCGTTCGTCGTGATTGGCCGGCCGAATCCGGAGGATCTGCATTGGACATACCGGTGGTGGTACTTGTGAACCAGTTCAGTGCCAGCGGCAGCGAAGTGCTGGCTGCCGCGCTGAAGGATCGTGGTCGTGCGGCCATCATCGGAACCCAGACCTTCGGCAAAGGCTCGGTCAATATTCTGCGAGATCTTAAGGAAGACGACGGCGGGCTCTACCTGACCATAGGACGCTGGTACACGCCAAACGGCGGATTGATTGAAGGCGAGGGTGTGCTCCCGGACGTGACGGTTGAGTTGCCGTTTGACTCAGAGGTAGACTTGCAGCTTGATGCGGCAATCGAGCAGCTCAACTTCCAGTTGTCCATCGTTCAGGTGAACTAGGTATGGCAAAACGCTCTGGGGGCCGTGAACGCCCGGCGGTGACGGATGTTGGTCCGCGATACAAGACGATCGCACTGAACCGTCGCGCTCGGTTTAACTACACGCTGTCCGAGACGTTTGAGGCTGGAGTTGTCCTTGGAGGTACCGAAATAAAGTCAGTACGAGAGGGCCGGGTAAACATTGCCGAGGCGTACGCACGAATACGTGGCGGTGAACTGTGGTTGATGAACGCGCATATCGCTGAGTTCAAAGGCGCCAGCCACTACTCTGAGCACGACATGCTGAGGTCCAGGAAGCTGCTCATTCACAAGAAGGAGCTGCACCGACTGGAGATAGAGCTAGGCCGTGAGCGCTCCACGCTGGTTCCGCTGCGTCTTTACCTGAAAGACCACCTCGCAAAGGTAGAGATCGCCGTCGCCAAGGGCCGTCGTCAGTACGATCGTCGGCACGCGATTAAGGACCGGGAGACGAAGCGGGACATGCAGCGTGCTATGAGGCAACGAGTCCACTAAAGCGCTTCGCCCTTCCTTGTTTTGGGCTAGAACCTGGCCTGTCTTTGGCGCAAACGCTCGTAAACGCCCGATTTAACGCTCAGATATCACTTTGGACCGTTCGTTCGCGGTACGCTTAAGGAGTATCTGGGGACGCGTGGTTTCGACAGTGAGGCATCCGCCAGACTGCAAGCCGAGGGTGCCAACTTCCTCGATAATCCGCTGGCACAAAATTAACCGGCGAGAAACAACTCGCTATGGCTGCCTAAACTCAGCCACGTGGCCCCGGTCCTTCCCCTGAGGGGATCGATGGCCGCGTCGCTTACTCGGGGTGCTGTCCGCCTGACGCCGATTGGTGCGGACCTAAGATCATCGGCTGGTCGCTGAGGTAGCCTGACGGAGAGCGAACTCGGCGGCGAGATCATAAATCGCCGACTAAGCTTGTAGACGTTGAAGCGAAACCCTGGCTGGACGGGGAGTTCGACTCTCCCCCGTCTCCACCAGACCAACATTGACGAGCCGGTCAGCTTCGTCCGCCGTAAGGAGGACGCAGGCTGATCGGCTCGTCCGCGTGATGGCAGTTTCGAGAAGCCTGCAGAAGGTAGATGCTCTCCTAATTGAAGTTGAAGAATAGTTTTCTTGGAGGTTGCCATGGCCGTACTTGTGGAAGCGATATCGGTGATCGTCCGTGTTGCAACGATAGATTCCCATTTCAAACGTGGACTTGATGGATACAAGGAAATAGTTCCGAACTCGACTTTTTGCACAGACGGTCGGTTGACCCGCGTCGGATTTATGGCTCCTCCAGACGCCGCTCATTTTGGGACAGCGTTGCGAAACGTTGGTCTTAACACCCACGATGAGTCTCGATGGATTGATATGGCTCTGGTCACTCAACTAGATGGGCCAACGATGCCGTGCGACTGGCTTCAGGTCGGCAAACTCAAGGAAGGGCCTACCGTGGCCGGGATGCCCGACGAAAATCTCCGTAACAGTGGCTCGGCATTCCTTCCTGGCGACCTACTCCAGAGCTACCAAGAAGGTACTCTCGATCCGGCCGTGGCGAAGCAAATTGGTGATGATGAGATTCTGGTCGCTTGCCCGATTGGATGGACGTACGAGGGCTCGCTATCAGAGAAATACTGGTTCACACCAACCGACGAACCTGGAACATTCATCACCAATCAGGAGCATGGTGGTGGGGCAATATCTAATTCACTGCACCTAGGCCGGGCCTATTCGAAGGAAGCGGACGACGACGACGAGATTGCTGACTCCGACTCTCAATCTGGGGGGACCGGGGGCGATACTAGGTCTCGTTGGCGTCGAGCCATGAATTTTTTCCGAAACTAACTCATGGCAGATCAGACTAAACGGCGTTCGACCACAATACGAATAGCCAGTCATTAGTTCGCAACTGGGTTCGTGCCCGCTCAACGATAGGATTTTCATTCGTCGGGCATATTGCGGCGTGACGGACACCATTCGGTCATAGCGCGCGGTTCGCTAGAAGGCGCTTCGACAGGCTCTGCCGCGCAAATTTGCGCATCTATTGTCCGAAAGACGAGTCTTAAACTCGGTCTGAGAGTATGCTCCCTCGCCGTGGGCACGAGCGATACGTCGTCGTTAAGGTATCTGAGCGCATGGGCGGGTACGCAGTTGGGATCGGGGACGCCTGGCAGATTCGGTACCGGGGTTTTGGCAGGCTGACGTGAGTGGGAGGGGGGCGACAGAACCGTTATTACAGATAGATCTGAATTGAAGGCCTTGCCGATGACTTTCGCAACAGCGATGGCTGAATCGGCGATATCTGATCCATCAAGTGGGACCAGGACGCGCCGGTACTGCGTATCCAACACTTCATCTCCGATGGATGAGTGGTCTCAGAGGATCGTCGGTATGCAATTGCCAGCCCCACAGGACAATAGTGGCCTTCGACATGTGAAACGGTCGTGAATGATCCCAACCAACGCATGGCTTATACGTGAGGATGCGCATCAGACGCGTTCACTGGATGATCCCATGGGCGAAGATACGCCGAATTGCTGAATTAACGTGGCGCGCACGGGATGTCGCCCGGGCAAAACGCCCAACGATCGAGTCGTCGAAGGCTGATCTATAGTTCGACTTCAGTTATCAGATGTTGAACTGCGGGTCGGCGTAGCCGTCCAGCTTGTCGAATATCTGGATGCGCCAGCGCTGGGAGTCCACGACAAACAGCCGCGACCGCTGGACATCGAACTTTACCCCGGTCGGTAGGGCGAACCGGGTCTCTGGCTCAAGGCTATCCACACGCCGCCGTGCTTTGTGTACATCCGGGTTGCCTCGTACGTACATCTTCTGCCACTTGGACAGTTCGATAGCTGCTCCGCCGAGTTCGGTGATGTACTGGAAATCGCTGTCGAACACTTGGATACGATTGTTCACCCAGTCGCAGACGTAGATGTCCCCGTCGGGATCGACGGCCACGTCAGACGGGTGATCGAATTCGCCCGTGCCAGAACCACGGCTGCCGAGTGAACGGACGAAATTGCCAGACGCATCAAACTTCTGAAAGCGATGGTTTTTATGGCCCGCCACGTAGACATACCCATCACCGTCCACGGCAATGCCCCAGGGTGACTGGAACTGGCCCTCAGCCGATCCTTCACTCCCCCACCCGTTCATGAAGGTGCCGTCTGTCGCCAGCTCCTGGATGCGATGGTTAAGCGTGTCTACGATCAGCATGTTGCCGGATAGGTTGAACACGATCCCCGACGGCCTGTCGAACTGACCTTGACCGGTGCCATGCTCGCCAATGTGGTGCAAGAACACGCCATCGGAGTCGAAAACCGTTACGAAATGTCGTAATTCGTCGGTTACGTATACGTTTGAGTCTGGACCTACTGCGACACACGCCGGCCAGGCGTTCCTGAAGAAATCTTCATTAACCTCGCTAAAATTTGCGGCGATCTGTTCATCATCAGGATCGCCACCGATGGACAGCTTCAGGACATCAGTAAAACCGGCGGCCTTCTTGACGATAAAAACGTCATCTCCCTCACCAAACGCAAGGTTGACGACGCCGGTGATCTGCCTGCCACCTACGACGTGGCTGAAGTCGAAAGCCCGTCCCGCTGACGATGTCGTGAGCAAATTGTCCTCTTTTGTAGATACCGGCGGTTCTGAATGAGTTGAGTGGAGATCGGGCCTTACTTCAAGATGAAGTCAGGCTTTTCAAAGGTGCCGCCCACGATCGGGACCGGGTCAAGCCCGAGCCAATCTTCGACAAGGGTCGTGTAGACGCTCCGGAAATCCAGGTCTGGGACGAGGTCGCCCTGGTCCAGATCGCTGGCTTTGGTTGACGGGAACTGACCGAACTGTCCACCCTTCACTCCTTTCCCGATGGCGATGCAGACGCCCCCGGCGCCATGGTCCGTGCCGGAGCCGTTGTCGTAGACGCGACGCCCAAACTCGGAGAACAAGAACATCACCACATTGTCAGCTGCGTTGTGCTCTTCCAGGTCGTCGAAGAAATCACGTATCGCCTGTGAAACCTGGGACCACAACCTGGTGTGCAACCCCAACTGGTCTGCGTGCGTATCGAACGATCCGTGGTCGCAGTAGAAGACCCGGGAGCCGAGACCCGCGAGGTGTACCTGCGCTATGCCTTTCAACTTGCGGGCGATGCTGGAGTCGGAATACTCGACCGTAGACGAGTAAGACTCTGGAGCTACGTTAAGGATTTCCGCCCCCTTCAGGGCGTCCAACCCGGTCTGCCCTAGGTAGTCCATGACGGGGCCGGTGCCGATAGCTGGGGAATACATCCGCTTGTAACGACCAAGGACGCGGTTGAGCTTTTCTTCTGGCGTTATGTCGGTAAGAAGTCCGTAACTGTCGATGTTTTCGACCGTCGCCACTGGAACATTCGGGGCCACTAGAGCCCGGAATAGTGCCGGGCCCATGCTGACGGCGGTGACGACGTTCTCTTTGTCTGGATCAAGTTCACGCACCACGCGGCCAAGCCAGCCCTCGGTGCCCAGAGTGTCGGGCTCACAGGTGTGCCATATGTCCATCGAACGGAAGTGAGAACGAGGTGAGTTTTCGTAGCCGACGCCGTGGATGATGGCCACGTTACCGTCTTTGTACATGTCCTGAATCGGCCCCATCGTTGGATGCAAACCGAACTGGTCATCCAGTACCAGAACCTCATCCTCGGCAACGTTCACCGTCGGGCGATAATCCCGGTAGAGAGGATCGTTATACGGAACAACGGTGTTCATGTAATCGTTGCCGCCGGTCAACTGGAGCACGACTATGACCGGATCTTCCTTTGTGCCGGTTCCATTCGTTCCAATTTCCAAGGTGCTGGTCAAGTCGATTCCTCCCTGGTTGCGGCCTGATTGTCTGGCCTGATCTCTTGTGGTCCCGTCTTCAGTCGCCTTGATTCAGGTTCTCGCCTCTACGCGAACTGGTACTCCCTGAGCGACACAACTAACTGAAGTATCTCAGTCAGCTTCGTTTCACCGCCCTGCCCCGGGCGTTCGTCGTCCCAGTCAAAATCTCCCAAATTCCTAGCGTGGTCCAGGAGTTCCGCCCGTGACTCGTCCGGGATGGTGAGCGGACCCATGACATCAAGACAGGCGTCAACGACATCTTCAGGTTTGCTTCCTGAGGACTTAATGCGATCGATTATCTTTGCTACCCCGGGGCGTGACCTGTCGCTGATCATCTCTGCGGTGAAGTTAGTCCGCTTCATCAGAGTGCCGCTGTTAATCCACTCGATACCCGAGTGCCAGCCTTCCACACTTGGCGGGTTGAGAAGCTCCTGCCCCATGAACCCGATCTGACTGGCCCATGACATCGTCTCTGGAGCAGGACGTGCCGTGTCTTCGACAAGACGAAGCGTGCCGATAACCACCTCTGTCGGCGTCTTTACCCGAGTAAATCGGGCTTCCTTAAAGAAGTCAGAATTAAATATCTTCTTCAGGACCGTTCCTATGTGATAGTCGCTCTCCATGAGCGCATCCGCAATGAACTGAACCGCTTCAGGGTCGTTAGGCGGTGTGACCGACCATGCCGGGACTTGCGGTTCGTCTGCCACAAAGAAGCTGTACAGGTGGCGGGCTATGAACGCCGCCGTCGCCGGTTTCTCCAGGATGATGTCGATGATTTGTTCGCCATCGAAATCCCCTTTGTGACCGAGAAATGATTTCTCACCGAAATCGTGATCATCCGGGCGGAACTCGTACTCCCAGTCCCATCGACCCATGTGGAATCTGGGGAGCTTGTGCTTGAGCGTCCAGCCCGTGAAGGCGCGAGAACACTCTCGCACGTCCGTCTCGGTGTAGTTACCGACACCCATCGTGAACAACTCAAGCAGCTCTCTGCCCCAGTTCTCGTTCACTGAATCGGCGTGGTTTTCGTGGTTGTCCAACCAGTAGATCATGGCGGGACTTTGCGCCACCGCCATGAGTAGGTCCTTGTAACGTCCAAGACCCTGCTCACGGAACGAGTCGATCATGTCTTCGATCTCATCGTAGTGGTCTACTTTGGCTACGCCTGTTGCGAATAGCTGGTGGTAGAAGAGGCAGAGTTTTTCCTGGAGAGGTGCTTTCGTGTTGATCATGCGCCAGACCCACGGAGCGTGTCCGAGGCCACCCATGGTCCCGGGCTTCCACCACAGGGGGTAATAGCGGAGAAACTCGTAGATATCTACGGGCTCCTGCCCCTCCGGGTTGAGAAGCTCATCTACTGTCGCCTCGTATCCCGTTGCGGTGCGCTGCTCCAACTCATCCCTGGATGCGCCAAATCCGGCTCTGCGCATCAAATGCGCCATGAGTGAGAGATTATGGTCTGTCATGTTCCCGGCCCCCATCTTGATTTTGATATCGGCAGTGTACGTGAAGTGTTGTATCACGACAGTACGAACGGGAACGCGCTGTACAGGTTTCGAATCGTTGATGCCAGTTTGTTGAACGGATCGCCCCCCAATAAACAGGAAGCTTTCCGCAAAGCGGCTGGGTGCATGGGTACAGGCACCGTGCTGATTTCGAGTAACTCAGCCCGCTTGAACCGTACGCCCCGGACATCCCGTCCCTCGGATCGTGAACAAACTTCGACTTGACACCACACACAGATGGGTCGATTGGTGATGACGTATCGGGTATCAGCGCTGGCGCCCCCCCCCTCGGATATTCGGATGCGGCAACCTGTAGTTCTACCCAGCAGAGATAGGCCTATACTCTGACCGCAGCTAGGTCGCCGGGAGTTATCCAGCAGTCCGCATGTTTCGGGAAGCGAACCATCGCCGGATCGCCCGCGCACTAGCTGTTGGCTGGCTCTATGTCTTTGCCTTTGGCCTCAGAAAGAGGCGTGGGGAGGGCTGCCCCTCTGCCACGGCGCGACGAGAAACGATCTTGCAGGCGCCCAACGATCTCCGCCAGCGCCAGCATAGCGACCGTGGTGAGCACTATCGCTCCACCGGCGGCGAGGTCTGCATAGAAGGCAACGGCAAGGCCTATCCACACGCTGATCAGGCCAAATCCTACGGCAAGTACGAGGGCTGTTCGGAATCCGTGCGCTAGCCTCAGGGCCGCCAGGACTGGGATCACGATGAGCGCTCCCACCATCAAAACGCCGACGACCCGCATCGAGGCAGTTACGGTCGCCCCGGTTAGAACAGCCAGCGCAAGGTTGGTCGCAGTCACCCGGACACCGCTTACGTGCGCCAGATCTTGATCGAATGCACTCTGTGTCAATTCCGGGTAGAACGAGGCAACGAACAGGATGACCACAATCAGGAGAACTCCTATCAGCCAGAGATCTCGATCGGTAATGGAGAGGACTGTGCCGAACAGGTATCCAAACAGATCGGCATTAAATCCCGATGATTTACTGATGACTATCACAGCAATAGCAAGCGATGAGTAAAGAAATACAGCCAACGCTGCGTCGCCGGGCAATCGGCCCCGTGACCGAAGTTGCTCGATTCCAGCGGCTGATGATGTCGTGGCGATTAATGCGACGAATGTCGGATAAATACTCGTAACGAACCCTATAGCGACGCCCATCAGTGCTACGTGAGACAGCGTGTCCGCTATAAGGGAGAGTCTTCGAAGCACGATAAACAGCCCAAAGGACGGGGCAAGTATCGCGACCATTGACCCACCTATCAGGGCGCGGATCATGAAGTCAAACTGAAATATCTCAGGCACAGGTCAGGCGCTCTTATCTGTGTTCATGGAGGGCATCATGGAGCAGGACGTCGACAGGAAATCCGTACAGTTCTGACAGGTGCTCGCCGGTGATGTGGTGTGGTGCTCCATGGAAAACGACGGTTCGGTTGATGCAAGCGCACACCGTGGCGCCCTGCATCACGGCGCCGATGTCGTGAGAGATCAGGAACACGGTCATCCCGTGTTCTTTGTTAAGGGATGAGATCAACTCGTGGAATCGGTCCCGCCCTACTGCGTCCACACCGGACACCGGTTCGTCTAAGAATAACAACTCCGGCTCGCCGGCGATGGCTCTTGCGATCAGTGCACGTTGACGCTGTCCCACGGACAGGGATTCAATCGCCCGTGTTCTGAGGTGAGATATTCCGGCTAAGTCCAGTGCGTCCAGCACCTCTTTGCGTTCGTGTCGTCGGAAAATAGCGAGCGGATCAAATCCCCGGTACAGACCGTGTTCTACGATCTCTTCTACGGTCGCCGGGAAACGTGATCCAAGGCCTTCCACCCTCTGAGGTACGTAGCCGACACGAGACCAGTCCCGAAAACGGGCCGACGTCTCGCCAAATAATTCGACGACCCCGTTTGATGGTTTCAGCAGACCGAGCGCGAGCCTGAGCAGGGTGGTTTTTCCGCTACCGTTCGGCCCAAGGATGGCTGCGAAGTCTCCTTGGCGTACCTTGAATGAGACGTCTTCAACAGCTGGTTCGCCGCCGTCGTACGAATACCATGTTTCGTTGAACTCACAAACAACTGGGCGATTGTCCGGAGCATTCGGCGATCTTGAACCTTCCGGCCAGGGTGCTGGCTGTTTTCCTGTGGTGACGTTGTCTTGTGACTCCGTGTCATCTCGAGATCGCATTTCGTCCGTTTCTCTGCGTTCCATCGTCATCTGACACAATCCATGGCGGTGACGAGGCTCTCCAGGTTGAATTCCATCAAGGAAAAGTATGTCTCGCCGGCGTCGATCTGATCTCTGGTCAGGTTCTGAATAGTGTGGAGTGGCAGTGTATTGGCACCGGTCTCACGTGCGAGTGTGTCGCTCAATCGCTCTGAGTCGATAGGGCTGACTAGGACATATCGAATCCCGGTGTCCTTAATAGCGTCGCTGAGTGTGGCGAGAGCCCGCGGACTGGGCTGGGATTCGGGATTGATGCCGGCAATGCCGACAGCGTTGATGTCGTAGCGAGCCGCAAGGTAGTTAAAGCTGTCGTGTGATGTGACAAACGTGTCTCCTGCACAGGACTCGAATGCAACGGTGTATCGGGCGTCCAGCGCCGTGAGCTGAGCGATCAGCACGTCAGAATTGGCGGAAAATGTGCTGCCGCCTTCGGGGTCTATCTTCGTCAGGCCGTCAGTGATTGCTCTCACCTGGGTCACGGCCAGTAGCGGGTCAAGCCACATGTGCGGGTCTAGCTCACCGTCATCATGGCCTGGGTCATGATCCGGATCAGGAGTAATTTCGTTGGTGTCGAAATGCAGCGCTTCTAGCTCACCGTCATCATGGCCTGGGTCGTGATCCGGATCATGAGTAATTTCGTTGATGTCGAAATGCAGTGCTATCGACTCCGAACTCGCCTGTACCGCGGCGTCCGGTGCGTCTCCTGCGTCAAGCAAGGCATCTACCCAGGACTCGAACCCGAGGCCGTTGTACACGATCAGATCTGCAGCGGCGATATTGCGGAGATCACCGGGAGTTGGCTCAAAATTATGCGCGTCGCCCCCGGCCGGAACTATCCCATCAACCTGCACGCGATCGCCTCCTACCTGTTCGGTGAAAAACTCAAGAGGATAGATAGAGGCGACAACCCGTACCCGACCGGTGTCTCCACCGGGAGCGCCGGAGTCCGTCTCGTCTCCACCGCAAGAAGTTGCGATAATTGCAAGTCCTATCGCCGCCAATGATATCAATAATGAATGTTTCTTAATGATACTTAGTCTCAATTTAAATCATACTTCAGTAGAACTATAGGTTTGGAATTAGTATTGATTTTCATGGGGTGTCGTTAGATAGACACCTCTGACATCGGATGAACACTTCCATCCGGTGCCCAACTATCTCGCCTTCAATCTCACGGGTCAGAGATCTCAGAACGCGCTCGACGGTCGTGTCTCTAAACTCTTCGACTGCGCCGCAAGAGGTGCAGACTGAATGGTGATGATGTTCTACCCGGGACGGACTGTACATAGGGGTGCCGTCAGGTAACGCCAGCTTGCAAATCACGTCTACGTTGACCAGCAACTTCAATGTCCGATAGACGGTGGCGCGCCCCACGCCATCTAACTCGTTGGCGATGTCCTCTGCCGTGAACCCGCCGTCCTTCCGATCGATAGCTGCGACCACCTGTCGCCGTTGCCCGGTAATACGGAATCCGGCGTCTTCCAGGGCGGCGATAGCGTCGAGCTGTGATGTAGGTGCGATGGTCAATTAGGGGTCCGGAACGGGTGTAAGGTAAATAAACATCTTATTGATAGTAAGTATCAATTAAGAGCAATTATATTTTAGAGTTTACTTTTCGTCAATCAAATCAAGGAGCGGTGAGTCGAGCCAGTTCTGCCTCGGCAAGGGCCAGGCTGTCTGAATTGGCGAATCCATATGCCAACGCCTGATTCAAGTCCCGAATCGCTGCAGCGTCCTGGCCCAGTCGAGACTCCCCAAGTCCTTTCACCAGATAGAGGATGCCCAGTGATCTATCCTGGGGATCGGACAGAAGTGCCTGTCTTGCGTACGACGAGGCGTCGTCGAATCGTTCCTCTACAAGCGCTGTAATTGCCAGCCCTGTCAGGTCGTCCGACAGATCACTGTTTCGCTCAGTATCCGCACGGGAAACCAGCAGTGTGATCAAAAGGAGTACCGCAAACGCCGTTACGCTCGCCGTGCCAAGTACAGCAAGGTTTGATTTCGGAACGACAGAACGTGTTGTGACGAGTCGTCGATTCAGACCGTAAACGTTCTCGACTGCCGCCCGTGGCGAAAGCCGAAGCGCCATCAGAGTGCCGACAATCAGGCCTCCGAGGTGTGCCCAGTTGTCGACACCCGTAGTTGTGAGGCCAAGCGTGATGTTGACTGCGATGATGAACGCAAGCCCGCCGAGTGAACCACGAGCCGAGGATCCAAAAACAGAACGGTTAAGAAACAGGTATACGGCGAACGCACCCAGCATCCCGAATATCGCCCCGCTTGCGCCCGCCCCTACCGTTGGCCCGGCCGCATAACTGGCGACGTTTCCCGCAACGCCGGCCGTCAGGTAGATGGCCAGGAATGCACGCCAACCATACGAGCGCTCAACGATGCCACCGAATATCAGCAGAGAGATGCTGTTTGCGATGAGGTGGAACGCCCCGATGTGCATGAACACCGGAGTGACAAGTCGCCAGAACTCGCCGGCGGCGATGCCCGGACCGTACTTGGCTCCGTACTTGATGAGTGTCTCAACGTCCTCTGAGCCGCCTGAGGCCTCCAGGAACAGGAAGTACGCCACGTTGATAGCCAGTACGGACCACATTGCCGGGTTCGCACGCAACATGACGGAAATGCCGCCACCCTCCGGACCCGATTGAAATGGATTCCGTTCGAACATTCAGTTGGCTCCTGTGGCCTGATCTCATTCTGGATAATCGATTGATGGGCTAAACGTGGGTGCCCGGATTATTTGCTGGCTTTGATTACCTTACGCGGATTAACTATTTCGGGACTTAACCCTTCAAATTCGGGGGTATTCGGACGGGAGCACGGTGTGGCGACCTCCCCCCGCTCCGTATACTCATGATCCTTGGCGAATCATGTATATGGCCGGGATAGTTTCATCCGTTGAACCAATCCGATCAATCCGAATCACAGATGCAATTGCGCAGAGTCCTTGTAATCGACGACGAAGACACTGTGCGTACCGCCCTGCGCGCAAGTATCGAGACCTTTGATGGTTTCGAGGTAGAGACCGCCGAAGACGGCGAGATCGGCCTTGAGATGATCGCAGCGTCTCGATACGACGCCGTCCTGGTAGATCTGATGATGCCAGTCCTCGATGGGTTCGAGGTTCTGCGTCAGTTGCGAGAACTGGGAGAGTACGCCCGTCCCGGACGGGCCATCCTAGTCAGCGGCATGGTTGACCCAAGCCTACAGGGTAGTGTCCGGGAACTGGGTGGCGACGCTATCCTCGGCAAGCCGTTTCGTCTGGACGACCTGCGTCGAGTGCTCGTTGACGAACTCGATTCCCTGTAAACGCAACAACTCTTACTTTTTGGTCCAGAGCTGCTCCAGGTGATACCGGGGCTGCCATCCGAGCTGTGTTCGCGCCTTTGAGTTGTTGAACTTGCCGTGCGGGACATCAGTGAAAACCATGTAAGTCTCTGACCTGCTTGGCAATCGCTCCAGAGGTAACTCTACTGCGCACCTGATGGCGCTTCCGGCGTCCGGCCAGGCAATGCTGTACGGCGTCATCATGTCCTGACCGAGCGATTCCGTACCGCTGCCACCCGGCCCGTGACCGATATCGGCGGGGTCGTACAGGTGGTAAAAGAGCAGCGTCTGCAGATAAATGTCGTGCTGCGTGGTGAATACCCGGTCGATCTCCTGCCCCAGCGCCTTTGTGTGGGCGTAGAGGCGGGTGCCGGGCTGCGGAGGCATGTCAGGGTTGAGATCGAAATCCCAGTCCTCGTACCCCGGCCCGGCCATCTGGTAGTGCGGACCGGTGTTAATGACTCGTTGGATGCCGTGGGTAACGGCGGCGACCATCATGTTGTAGTTGCCCCGAGTGTTGACATCGAAAGCAATTCGGCGGTGCGGTCGTAGTACAGACAGGTTGATGATGGCGTCCATGCCCTCAGCTGCGCCCACGACATCGTCAAGGTTTGACACGTCAAGCTGAAGCCATTCGTAGTTGGTGGGCGGTGGCTCGCCGATGTCGGTGATGCGAAGCCGGTGACGATCGCCCAGTGCGTCGACCACCCACGGACCCAGCATGCCGTTTCCGCCAAGTATCAAGATGTTCATCAGGCCACACCCTGACCTTCCCTGAGACCCCAAAGGCCAAGGATTGATGCCGCACCCTTGAGCAGGAAGCGACCGTTTGGAATAGGCGATTGCACATGGACCGTGCGGAACGAAACCGGATGAGGAGCGTCTGTCGACTGAGCGTTCAGGCCAAGGTCGGCTGTAAGCGCTGCGTTGATCGCTGTGGCAAGGTCGTCCCCGGCCAGAGCGGCGCTTTCTCCGGAAGCGGCTGCCGCTGCGGTGTCGCCATCAACAATCGGGAATCCAAGCCTGAGGTTGGCGATCTTAATTCCGCCTTCCCGGCCGAACTCGCGACAAACGTACTCACACAGGTGTGACGATAGGATAACCGGCTCAACACCGGGAGTCGGTCGCCAGTTCTCGGTAACCGTGAGGTGCTCCGGGTACTCAGCCAGTAGGCGCAGAGTGCTCAGGTTGATAAATCGTCCAACGCCCGCCGATCGCGCTGCCATCAACAGGTTGTAAGTGCCACGTGTGAGTATGTCCAGCAAATCTGAGGCCGAGGCGAAATGTCCGCCATGCCCGACGTGAACGATGGCGTCGATGCCCTTAACAAGAGCGTCCGTGGACTCGTCGTCACCAAGGTCACTGGCGATCACGTCAGTATGCCCTTCAGCATGTTGGGAGAGGTCCGTGAGGACCAGTTCATGGTCCGGGGCCAACAGGTCAGCGACCGATCGTCCAAGATCGCTCGTGGCCATGGTCAATAACAGGCGCAACTTGGGCCTCCGAACTACAGAGAGGTGATTGTCGAAGAAATGCGCTCGCCAGTCTGGAGCGCGCGTAGTCGGGACAGCTTAGGCGCGGCTAAAGCTCGCCTCAATAGTTGAGCGGCCTTTATTCGACGACCTCACCGTACTAGGCGGAGTGAGATCGGCACGTTAGACGTGGACATGGAGCGGGCACAAAAAATCCCCCGAACATAGTCGAGGGATTGAATTGAACGATTCAGCCTTGAGTGGTGGTTACGGCTCGATTCCTAGTCCGTCCACTGCGCTGAGCAACCGGCGCAATGCCGATACAGTTCGTGTCCAGCTTGAACGAAAAACGCCGCCAGAGTGGCTGGTCGATGATGAGATCTGTGTCGTGGTAGCCATGATGTAGTCCGCTTCTGTGTACCGGTGCCAAAGTGATCAAGGCCCGGGAGCGGATGGCAATAAAAAACCCCCGGGGATCGAATGTCCGCAGGGGCCGCACAGAACGCTATGGTTCGTAACCAATCAGCGCGTTGGTGCTCCTCCCCTACGGGTGGTACAACAACAAGCGCACATGGTTGATCGGTAAATCATCGTGCCGCAATTGTACCGACAACTGAGATTAATGCAAAACCCGGCTTGCACGAGTGGTTGGTTGAGAGCCAGCACGGGGTCGTCAAACGCGTTTGATCCCAAATAGGTCGGCCGCATTTCCGCCCAGGATCCGAGTGATGTCCTTATCACCCAGACCGGCCTCGCGTACGCCCCTCAAGGCCCTGCCCTGTTTCAACAATGGATAGTCGCTTCCAAACAGGATGCGTCCCGGACCCGCGGTGGTCGCCGCAACCTTGTAGACGTCCGGTCGATACAGGAATGGTGCGGCCGCACTGTCGAAGTAGACGTTAGAGAGTGTCTCAGCGACCTCGGGCATGAGCGCGTAGAACGGTAGTCCGCCGCCGAAGTGCGCAAAGACGAACGCCACATCCGGGAAAGCCGCCGCCATCCCTAACAATCGGTCCGGCGACGACGTGCCTTTTCCGGGGTAAGTGTGCCCGACGGGTTCGGAAGCATGCACGACCACCGGGATGGCGGCCTCGACGGCGAGCGACATGATGGGCCTTAACCCATCGACGCCCTCAGGATTCCAATCCTGAGTATCGGCGTGAAGCTCCCCGATGCCACGTGCGCCCAGAGAGAGGCAACGTTGAACCTCTGTAACCGCATGATCGCCCCAACCGGGATCAACGCTGCAGAACGGGACGATTCGGCCAGGATGTTGCAGAGCAGCAGCAAGCAAGTAGTCGTTAGACAGCCGGGCGCTATCTCTGTCGGTCCAGCCGTATCCCAGAGCAACCGAGACATCGACGCCAGCACCGTCCATCTCCCCTATCAGGTCTTCGGCTGAAACCGTTCGGGCCGCCGTGTCGTTGAACAGGGAGGCAAAAGTACGATCATTCGATAGCCAGCGCTCTCGCTGGTCACGAAACTGGTCCGGGAGGATGTGTGTGTGGGAGTCGACTATCACTGTGCTTTATTGGCCGATGTTCGACACGGCCGTTGCTATACTTTCGTCACGAAATCAGGCTGGCGCTAACTTGTCCCAAACATCTCGAAACTTCTAGAGACCCTTTGGACTAACGGAACTAAGACGCCTCCTCTCACTTTACCCGACGTTCAAGCCCGGAGGACGCATGGCGAACCCCACCACACCCGCTGCGATTCCACACACCACGCCGAAGATGGGCGTGGTGGCCGCGATGTACACGACGCCGGAGACGGTGATCGAGGACTACGGCAAGCTGTTGAAGCTGGCCAATTACCAGGACGCGCTGGCCGATGGCACGCAAACGCTGCTCAAGATCAACCTGTCTTGGCAGCACTACTATCCGGCCTGCTCCACAACGCCATGGCAGATGGACGGCGTCATCCAACAGCTTCAGGCCGATGGATACGATGACCTCATGGCCGCCCACAACGGAACAGTGGTGGTCGACCCGTTCGAGGGTGAAATCCGGAACAAGCACAAGGTGGTAGAGGAGAAACACGGCATTCCAAGCATCACGCTGGATGTCGCACCCAACCGCTGGGTGCCGTACACGCCAAAGGGCGAGATGCTGGTTCTCAACGAGGTGTTCCCGGACGGTCTGTTCATCCCGGAGACCTTTGCCGGGAAGAACATCATCCACTTCCCTACCGTCAAAACGCACGTCTTCACACAGATGACGGGCGCCATGAAGAACGCGTTCGGCGGCCTGCTGCATCGGAACCGACACTGGACGCATGCCGTTATCCACGAAACGCTGGTCGATCTCCTGACTATTCAGAAGGAGATACACCCGGGCCTGTTCGCCGTGATGGACGGGACGTTTGCCGGGGATGGCCCCGGCCCGCGTGCGATGCGTTGGCACGAGAAGAACTTGATCCTGGCAAGCGCTGACCAGGTGGCGATAGATGCCATCGCAGCGAAGATGATGGGTCTCGACCCGATGTCGCTACCCAAGATCCGACTCGCACACGAGGCCGGTCTGGGGGTGGGCAATCCGTCCGAAATCGAGATCGTCGGAGAAGACGTCTCGAAGGTGAACTGGGGCTTCGCCAGCGGTCAGAACACCTTTGCCAGTCGGGGTCAGAAGCTGATCTACCACGGGCCGCTGAAGCCGCTTGAGCGCATCCTGCTCAGAAGTTTTGTCGCCCCGTGGGCCTTCTTCGCTTCAAACGTTTATCACAACTCATTCTGGCTGAGATTTATTGGACGGAAGCGTGTTAGAGAGGCGATGAAGACCGGGTGGGGGCGCCTTTTTCAGAGCTACTAGAGTTACTAGCCGCCTACGCGTCCGCCACCTATAGACGCATCGGAGCCGGCTAACAGGCGCTTGATGTCGGCGGCGTATTTGACCTCAGAATCGTCTCCGGATCGTAGCTGAGCACTCGCCGTGCGCTTTGTAACGACCAGAAGGCGCGGGTGTTACCGCTAATCCCGTACACGACAAGCCACGGTACGCCGTGCTGGTTATCGATGTTCGGCGTATCGATACTCTTACTCACGAGTTGGCGCAGATCGCGCTCACTCAGATGTGCGCCAAGGTCTCGCTTGAACTCCTGGAGCCCCGGACCGCCGGTCTCTTTACCGGCCGATTCATCTTCGTATCGTGAGCCAAACACATCTCTGGGCGCCCCGATTCGGATCTGCGCGATCTCCAATTTACGTCCAAATATACCGGTTGCATACGGGTGACCCAGGTGCTCGTATGAAGCCTTTGCCCAACCGTAGAAATTACCGGACAGAGGTACCAACTCGGGCGACACCATCTCCCATTCGCTTGTCGTTCACCAGGGCGTGCTCATACCAGTTGGCTGCATGGTTGGAGCTTGCCATCACCACGCGTTGAGCACCGGCGTCGTAGTCGCTCCGGTAGACGTTGTTCGCCATCTGAACGTTTGATGCTTCGATATCGAAACGTTCGATAGGAGTCACGTCGGTCCCGGTGATCCGTGCGGGGTTCCGGTAGCCAAGGTGGATGACGGCGTCGACATCCTCAAAAAGCGACGCTTAGTTCGACTGGTCCGGGTCCGCCAAATCGGCGACCGTCACGCCTTCTGCCGGATTTCCGCTGCGGTCTAGGTCATAGACCTAACGAAACTCGTCGAGGAGCTTGGAAGCCACATAACCGGCCCCTCCCGTCAGGAGTACCGATGTTTTTCCGGGCATGCTCTCACTCCTTCACTGCCGCGTCGGGGTCATTCCCCAGGAGCGGGCGTATCTAGTACGGGCTGGGCAACCTGGGTCAACAGGCGGAGACTGTTCGCTAAGCCCCTTCGCCGGGGTGTGCGTCGCCACGGGGCCACTCGTTGTGGGCGAACACGCCCAGGTCGCGGCCCTGGTGTACATGGACGATCAACTCTTCACGATCGATGCCGACGGCATCGATCAGGTCCTCATCGATCATCTCTACGATGTCCTGAATCCCCTCTTGCGTGAGGCTTTCAGACACGATTAGCGTGGCGTGAACCACGGGCGACGCGTAGTGGATGTCCAACCGCCCCACTGGCGACGCTTCCTCTATCACGGTGTAGCACTCAGAGTTGGGGGTACGCGTCTCGCGCTGGAAGTAAAAACCGGGCATGGTTAGCTACGCACCTGGCCGTCGCCACGGACGACCCACTTGTATGTGGTGATCTCCCGGAGGCCCAGCGGGCCACGGGCGTGCAGTCGGTCAGTGCTTACTGCAACTTCAGCGCCGAGTCCAAACTCGCCGCCGTCGTGGAAATACGTTGAAGCGTTTGAGAAAACTGCGGCGGCGTCGACCGTCGACAGGAAGCGCTCGCTTGTGTCCTTATCCTCCGTGACGATGGCCTCAGAGTGACCTGATCCGAACTCGTCGATGTGATTAAACGCATCGTCCATGGAGTCGACCACACGTATGGATGCGACCAGCGCCAGGAACTCCTGACCGTAATCCTCGTCGCCGACTGGCTTTAGATGGTCTGCGCCAATTGTGGGTTCCAGGATGGACATCGAACGGCCATCACAGCGTAGTTCGACGCCACGATCGGCCAGTTGCTGCGCAATAGCCGGCAGGAATGTGGGCGCAACCCGTTCGTGAACAAGGAGTGTGTCCAGCGCGTTGCATACGCTGGGGCGTTGGGTCTTGGCGTTGACCACAATTGCAACAGCCTTCTCCAAGTCCGCCGTGCTGTCAACGTAGGTGTGGCATACGCCGATGCCTCCTGTGATTGCCGGAACGCGTGCATCTTCCCTGACCCGGTTGATCAACGCCTCACCTCCACGTGGAATAAGAAGGTCTATCAAGCCACGGGCCTTGAGCATCTCGTCGACGATGGCGCGGTCGGTAGAACCAATGAACTGGACAGCATCGGCCGGCAGCCCAGACGAATCCAGGGCGTCCCGGGCAATCCCTGCAAGCACCTTGTTGGAATTGATGGCCTCACGTCCGCCCCGTAACACGACGGTATTCCCCGCCTTCAGGCACAGAGCAGCAATATCGACCGTGACGTTAGGACGGCTTTCGTAAATCACGCCGATCACACCGAGGGGAACCCGAACACGCTCAATTTCCAGACCGTTGGGCCGGGTGAAGGACTCGATCTGCTCTCGAACAGGATCGTCAAGGGACGCCACGTGCCCAACGTCAGCAGCGATCTTAGCAATTCTGTCGGCGTCCAGCTTTAGTCGATCGACGATGTGATCGCCAAGTCCGTTCGACTCCGCGGCGGCTACATCTAACTTGTTGGCGGCCACGATCTCTTCGGTGTGAGCCTCGAGCGCCGATGCCAGTGCCATCAGGAATGCATTCTTCTTATCGGTCGCCGCGGCGGCCAGTGTCTTACCGGCGGCGCGTGCCGCTTCAGCCTGCTCACGGAATCCGGTATCTGAGTTAACAGTCATCTTTCCGTCGCCCCCTCTGTGGGCGCAGTCTCCCCAAGTGACTCAGGGGACACAGAATCGTTTTCTGCCAGGGCCATATTGTTGCGGTGAACGATATCGGGGCCGTAACCATACCCAAGGATAGATTCGATTCTGTCAGACCGGACACCCATGAGACGTTCGATCTCGACAGACCGGTAGTTTGCGATGCCCCACGCCACTATGTCACCCGCGGGATCGAGGATCGAAATATTGTCGCCGCGTTCGAAGTTGCCATCGACCCTTACGACCCCGGCAGGTAGAAGGCTGTTGCCACCGTAACGAACTGCTCTGGTGGCACCCTCGTCGATGGCGACACTGCCTCTGCTACTGGCCTTACCTGTGAGCAGGAACCGCTTCCAGCCCTCGATACGGTCGGTCGTGGGCTCGAATCGGGTTCCGATTCTCTCACCATCAGCGATCCGCTTGATCACGTCAGTGATTCCACCCGCAGCGATCACGGTGTAAGCACCAAACCGGGTCGCCATGCGGGCAGCTTCCACTTTACTGCGCATGCCTCCCGAACCACGCCCGTCCCGTGCGTCACCCGCCATCGCCTCGATACTGGCGTCGATATGTTCAACCAGTTCGATACGCGTGGCGGCCTTGTCGATGTTTGGGTCGGCAGTAAAGAGGCCGTCTTCGTGACCCAGGAGAATCAGGCCGTCTGCATTCACGGCGTTTGCAATAGAGGCCGACAGGCGGTCGTTATCGCCAAACACGTCGCCTTCCAACTCTTCCACGGTGACCACGTCGTTCTCGTTAATGATCGGCACCGCACCGATGCTCAGCACGGACTCCAGCGTGTTGCGTACGTTGAGATAGCGCTGACGATTAGCTATGTCCGGGCGCGATATCAGGGCCTGGGCTACAGCGATGTCGTGTTTCGAGAAGAGTTCGTCATAGGTGCGCATCAGCTCGGGCATTCCAAGCGCCGCAAGCACCTGTCGGCCGGGTACATCCCCGGATCCGGGTTGTGCCGTTCCGGGCCTTCTCGCCACAACCCTTCGACCGCCTGCAACCGCTCCTGAGGTGACTAACAGTACCTCGTGACCATCGTTAACAAGCGTCGCCATCTGTGCAACGAGATCGGCCATGACCTCGATATCGAGCGTCTCGCGACCGCTTGTCAACAGGTTCGTGCCCAGCTTTATAACGAGGCGGTTAGGCCGGTCCTTGACCCGCGCTGACTTACTGCCCTGTGCACTCATGAGAAGACCGTCTGCCCGGCGTCGTTCAGGTGAAGTTGGTTGGTAAATATGGCTGGCGCGCAGCCATTACGTCTCGCGCCGAGTCGAATTATACTGGCCCCCTCCATCCTTGATCGTCCATATATATCCGGTTTGGACCGTGTAATTCACAACAAAACTCGGGGTAACAGGATGGCGAATCGTATTCTTGAGTTGTTAAGATCATAGAGAATCCGGGCCAGCAAACGATGCTGGTCATTTTGGCGTGCAATACATGTCAGTAGAACGGACCGAATGACCCTTTCGGCACTCCTGCCTCTGCTCTCAGAGAGCGAGCGTTTCCAGGAACTGATAGACCGCCTCCACAAGCCCAGCGCTCGTGAGGCGTTAATTGCGCCAGATGCTCCGACACCCTATGCGGTGGGAGCGCTGTGGCGTTCTTTCGGCGCGCCCGTGGTGGTGGTCGCACCACAACCTGAGGCCGCACGCCGACTCACCGATCAGTTGTATACATGGCTCGGCGATGACGCACCAATATTCCAATTTGCCGAGAACGAGACGCTCCCGTATGAACGTCTGACTCCGGACAGAGGCGCGACTCATCAGCGGATTCGCTCGTTGGCCGCTCTTGAGGACCGGATCGCGCCCCGCCCTCCCCTGATCGTCGTATCCGCCCTCGCCCTTGCGCAGAAAACTCTTGCCCCAAAGGTATTTCGGTCTGGTTCGTACCGGATCGAAATCGGCGACGTCTCCGCTCCGGACAAACTCGTGGATACCTGGGTAGAGATCGGGTACGAGGTCGAACCGACCGTCGAAGTCCCCGGGACGATAAGTCGGCGTGGCGGCATCCTTGACGTGTTCCCTGTGTCGTCAGACGTCCCGTACAGGATCGAATTTTTTGGTAACGAGATAGACAGCATCCGGGTGTTCGATCCGGAGACGCAACGATCGGTGGAACCGGCCACATCTGTGACTATCGTGCCCGCCGAAGAGACGCTTCCATTGCGTGCCGACCGCACAACGGTCAACGGTATGATAAGTGGGCTTGAGTTCCCGGGGCGCTCCGGGAACATGCAAGACCGGATATCGGAAGAACTGGGCCGAATCATGCGGGGTGAGTTACGGGACGAGTTGTCGTACTACGCCGGTCTTTTTAATCACGGCACACTGTTTGACTACATGCCGCCCGGCGCACTACTTGTCACCTTGCGTTCCAGCGCCATCGAGGACGCGTCCCGATCAGCCGATCGGCGTCTCACTCAACTCCGGGATACCAAGGCCACACGTGGGGAGATACCGGGCAACTTCCCTCAACCCCATCTCGGGTGGGGCCTGATGGCTGATGCGATCAATGATCGAAAACGCTCGGTCGCAATATCGCCGTTCGGCGTCGATGACGATCGACTACCAGGATCGGCCGAACGACTCCCCTTCGAGATATCTCCGCTTTCCGGAGGAGCCACAGAAGATGCGTTAGCAGATATCGAACGCCGCCGTTCTTCCGGGTACCGGGTCGTAGTGCTGACACAGCATGCAGAACGACTTGCAGAAATGGCGCGCGAAAAAGGTTTGCCGCACGCTGTAGCGAAGGGACCTTTGAAGAAACCTGATCCCGGCACCGTGATATTTGTGCAAGGACAGCTTCGGGAAGGTTTCGTCATGTCCCCCATCGGCGAAAGCCCGATGGCGCTTCTCACCGACAAAGAAGTGTTTGGCGTTTCCAAAGAGAAACGCAGGGTCAGGCGGAGGCCGATACGCAGGGGCGCGAAGCTAAGCGACCTCAGACCCGGCGTGTTTGTCGTCCACGTGGAACACGGTGTTGGCAAGTTCATCGGCGCAGAGGCGTCGGAGGGCGAGGGACGCGAGTATCTGCTGATCGAGTACGCCGACGACGATCGACTGTATGTTCCCACCGAGCATGTCGACCGCCTGAGTCTGTATCGGAGCGGCGCCGACGGAACACCCAGGCTTACACGGCTTGGAACTCAGGAATGGACACGTGCCAAGGCCCGGGTGCGACGCGCAACCGAAGAGATTGCAGCGGAGCTGATCGCCCTCTACGCCTCCAGGGAAGTCTTGCCGGGCCTTCAAGCTCTGCCGGACACGCCCTGGCAGGACCGGTTAGAGGCCAGCTTCCCGTACGAAGAAACACCGGACCAGTTGGCAGCTATCGCAGATGTGAAGGCTGATCTGGAAGCGCCGACGCCGATGGACCGTCTTGTCTGCGGAGACGTGGGCTACGGCAAGACAGAGGTTGCACTCAGGGCTGCTTTCAAAATTGTCGAGAGCGGACGACAGGTCGCCATCCTGGTACCGACGACCGTCCTTGCGCAGCAGCATTACGAAACCTTCTCGGAGCGCCTTAGCGCATTCCCTGTGAAGGTAGATGTGTTGAGCCGGTTCCGTAGTAACGACGAGCAAAAAGCAATTGCCGCAGGTGTCAGATCTGGCGATATCGACATATGTATCGGGACCCACCGCATTCTCCAGCGTGACATCGCATTCCAGAACCTGGGCATGGTGGTCATTGACGAGGAACAACGCTTCGGGGTGATCCACAAGGAACGCCTGAAACGTTTGCGGTCAGAAGTGGACGTACTTGCGATGTCCGCCACCCCCATTCCGCGCACGCTCCACCTTTCGCTTTCCGGCGTAAGGGATATGAGCACGATGGAGACGCCGCCGGACGAGCGTCTGCCCATCAAGACGTACGTCTCCGAAGACAGTAACGACCTGATTCGAGAAGCCGTGTTGCGGGAGATGGACCGAGGCGGTCAGGTGTTCCTGGTCCACAACCGGGTTAAGGACATTGAGCACCTGGCGTACCGGATCCAAAAAATGATCCCGGAGGCAAGGATCGTGATCGGCCATGGCCAGATGCACGAAGATCAGCTCGAAAAGGTGATGGCGTCGTTCGCCGCCCATGAGTACGACGTCCTGATCTGCACGACCATCATCGAAAGCGGACTTGACCTGCCAAACGTAAACACAATCATCATTGATCGTGCAAATACGTTTGGGCTGTCTCAGCTTTACCAGTTGAGGGGCCGGGTTGGACGTGGAACCAACCGGGCGTACGCATATTTCCTGGTGCCACAGGGCAAGCAGTTAAGTGAACAGGCTGATGCACGCCTCAACACCATATTGGCGGCCACCGAGTTAGGCGCAGGATTCCAGATCGCCATGCGTGACCTGGAAATCAGGGGTGCAGGAAACATTCTTGGCGACCAGCAGAGTGGGCACATCGCCGCCATCGGATTTGATCTTTACACGTCTCTTCTGGCAAGAGCGGTCGAGACAGCACGGGCAGCACGTGAAGGCAAGGAAGCGCCGGTCGAGGTTCTGCCCTTCTCCACAACGCGTGTCGATCTTGGCGTAGAAGCACTTGTACCGGACTACTACGTAGAGGATTTGGCAGAACGGCTGGATATCTACCAGCGACTGGCTGCTTTCAGGACATTAGGCGAGGTCGAAGAGCTTGAGGAAGAGCTAGAAGACCGATTCGGCCGTGTTCCAGGTCCGACCACGGTGCTGATGTATACGACGAAGGTTCGAGTGTTGTCGGAGGCCTGTGGCGTCAATGCGGTCGTCGCGACGGAAGAACGTATCACGTTCTCGCTGGATGAGCCGACGGGTGGCGCAAGAACGGTCCTGAAGAAGGTCCTCGGGCGTGGAATCACCGTTGGACACATGCAGATACGTCTTGATATAGACCGTGACGACCCGGAATGGAGGGAAGAGTTGACCTGGACTCTGGAGGAACTGGGCCGATTCCGGCAGCAGTTCTTGTCGGTATTGGCCGATGCAGGCACCGCCGCCGGCGGTACTTAATCTTGGAACTTAACCGG
>Ga0114999_10001054_pt1 | contig 39277 bp, 38 predicted proteins | sample ArcticOcean_MG_C_3_FD_89820 | JGI IMG/M metagenome (GOLD analysis project Ga0114999, IMG submission 89820) | Marine microbial communities from western Arctic Ocean - ArcticOcean_MG_CB8_126 | ecosystem: Environmental > Aquatic > Marine > Oceanic | place: Arctic Ocean: Canada Basin | collected...
GATTGTGATCCGTCGTTGAAACCCTCACCCCGGCCCTCTCCCGATCGGGAGAGGGCCGGGGTGAGGGGGTCGAGACCGAAGGCCGATAAGCTACTGTGCAACTGCCGATTCCGACATGATGGTCGGACGCGAACCCCCTCCCATTGTAGGAGGGGGTTCGGGGGTGGTTTATTCAGCGTTCGACGATCCGCAGCGGACTATACTCGCCGCCATCCTACGCACGTCGTCCGGTACGTAAAAGCCAGCAAGCAACAACGAGGTCCAACGAATGGATGAATCCAGCCGCGTAATCATCAAGAACGGCCACGTCATCGACGCAACGTCCCAGGAGCCTCGGGAGCTGACGGTTGTGGTCGAGGACTCGGACATAGTCGATCTTCTCCCGCCCGGATCACCGATCTCAAGCGGCGATGGTCAAGAGATCGACCTGCAAGGCGGCTGGCTGTTGCCGGGGCTGTGGGACGTTCACACGCACATCGGGCGCGGCATCCCGGACCCGGGCTGGCGTGACGAGACTATCGCCGAACGCACGACGCGCGCCGGGCGTGATTGCATGAACGCTCTCGCGCTTGGCATTACGGGGATGAGGGTGGTTGGCGAACGCGAGTACGTGGATGTGGCCTGGAAGCGGGCGTTCGACTCCGGTCAGTTCATCGGACCATCGCTCTTCACATGCGGCTGGTTCATCACCACCACGGCCGGGCACTTTCTCCGCTCCGGAACCGCTAAGGAGGTCGATGGTCCGACCGAATACCGCCGGGCGATTCGGGAGAACATCAAGAACGGGGTCGACTTCATCAAGCTGAACCTGACGGGCGGGATCATGGGTCCTCCCTGGGATGGCATGCAGAACACCTTCCCGACGCCGGACGAGATCGATGCGGCGTTCGAGATCTGCCACCAGCGCGGCTTCAAGGTGGTGGCGCACGCCGGCGGAACCCACGGCATCAAGACGGCGATCGCGCACGGCGCATGGACGCTGGAGCACGGCTATGTGCTGGACGATGAGGCGGTCGCGATGATGGTGGAGGCGGGAACGTATTTCGTTCCGACGCTGGGATTGAGCCACCTGAATCGAGGACCCGCGTACGCAGAATCTGAGGCCGAACGCGCCTGGGCGGAGGCCCACCCTGCCCCACCGGACTACGCCGCCCGCGCTGTCGTGGCAGCTGAGGCACACGCGGCAGGATTCAAGAAGGCGCTCGATGCGGGAGTGCCAATCGCCAACGGATCAGACCTGGCGCTACCGGACGGCGCACTGCTGGAGATAGCCCAGCTCGTGCGACGCGGCATGACGGAGTGGCAGGCGATCGTGGCGGCCACCAAAACATCGGCCGAGGTGTGCGAGGTGAGCGACCGGCGTGGAACCGTCGAGATCGGCAAAGCAGCCGACCTGCTAGCGGTGGGCTCGAACCCGCTCGAAGACATCGAGAACGTACGTGACGTAAAGCTGGTGATGAAGGACGGCCAGATCGTGGTGCGGAACTGAGCACCAACGGTTCACGCTGGTCCCAGAGCGTATGGCCGAACGTCACGGCCATTGCCGCGTTCAGCCTGTTCGGCGGCGCCGTGGCGGCGACGCGCGTCGTGGCGCAGGACATCCCGCCGTTCACGTTGGCGGCCGTACGGATTGGCATCGGAGCCGCCGTGCTGTGGGCGCTCATGCTTCTGTTCCACAGGTACGGGATGCGGGTGGAGCGACGTGACTGGAAGCTGTTTTTCATCCTCGCCGCCTTTTACTTCACGGCCTTCCCGCTGTCGATGGCGTTCGGATTTCAGGTGACGGAGGCGTCCCGCGGCGCGCTGCTGATGGCCACATCGCCTATCTGGAGCGTCGTGCTGGGCCGGATCACCGGTCACGAATCGCTGATAAACCGCCAGTACCTTGGGGTTGCCATTTCGGTTGTCGGCATCGGACTGGTATTTGGCGAAAGCGCCCTGTCCCCGGCCGAGAGTGGCGGCGAGACGGCAAGCACGCTGGCAGCGATAGGCGGCGCGCTGCTGCTGCTGTTTGCAGCGGCGTGCGTGGGCATCTACGGCGTCGCATCTCAACCGGCGTTCGCCCGCTACTCGGCGTTGAATGTGAGCGCATGGACGATGCTGATCGGTGTCACGATGCTCGCGCCACTGGCAATCGTTGAGGTGGCGCTTGGTCACACCGGCGGGTTCAGCACCCAGAATTCGCTTCTGATGGTGTACCTGGGATCGCTGGGAATCGCCCAGTTGATGTTCGTCTTCTCACTGACCCGGCTATCTCCGACCCAGGTGGTCATCTACGTGAACTTCAACCCGCTTATCGCGACAGCAATCGGGGCGGCGGTACTTGAGGAGACGCTGACGGGAACGTTCGTCATTGGCGCTATTGCGGTAATAGTCGGCGCAGTGCTGGTGAACTGGCCAAAGGACCCGTAGGGGCTATCAGCGCCTGCGGGCGGGAAGTCGAATGTAGAGGCGGGGCAAGCGTCGCCCCTACGGGTTGGACGATTGCTATTCCCGGCAACCATTGTGTTGTCATCCTGAGCCCGAGGCGAAGAGCCTGTCCTGAACATCTCCCGAGTATCCGTGCGTCTGGGTGACATGTCCCGATTAGTTCGCTCGCATCCCCGTTCAATTCGCGGCCGCTGGAAGACCGAACGGATGGTCTTGGATGCGGAGATTCGGCGTTCATTTTGAATTACCCGGGAGGTTCTTAGCCTCGGGCCCAGAATGACAATCGGATGTGGCAGTGCGGGAACAATGCGAGATCGTAGGACGGGCGGGGCCAGCGCCGCCCGTCCTACGATGCGTTCAATTCAGCCTGCCCGGTAGCGTGCGACCACCGCCTCGACATCCGTTAATGCCGATTCCTGACCGAAGGACGCTCCACCCAGGTTGGCGCAGGCGAATACGGTGCTGTCGGGAGACGACTCACGTAGCGCCGTGCCGAATTCCGAGGGCAAGGGCACGGTGAACGACTCAAACAGTCCTTCACCGATCGATAGGCCCCGTACGCTGCCTAATTCCGACGGAGCGCCATTGCCAACGACCGCGTTGATTTCGATGTTCCTGCGCAGCAGCGCCCCCTGTGCGGCGACTCCTGCCTGCGTGGCGAGCAGCCAGCCGAGGGCCTGCACGTCTGCTGCGGCGCGGTCGGTGTGGCCCGGCGCCCGGTTGCCTTTGTACCAGTCGAACGGCCTGATATCGCTGGCCGGTCCTCGAATGAACATGCAGCCTTCCGCGCCAGAGGCTTCCGATAGCGCCCAGCAGGCGTATCCGGGGTAGTCGGCGGTCCAGACGGACGGGTCGGCGCCAACCACGGACCCTGGGCATGCGAACCCGATGACGCGCGCTATCGGGCCGGACACGCCGTCCACCACCATGATCGGGACGCTCTCGTTGATGTCGTACGCCCGGCCATGTGCTGACGTCGCCAGGTCTCCCAGCAACGCGCTCGTAAACCCGAGTTCGGCATCTTGCATCCGAGCCGCGGAGAGTGCGGCGGACCCGCCCAGTTGTTGAGGGACATAGGAGGCGTAGGCGGCGTATCCCGCGTTGTCCTCGTCCCACAACGGAGGCGACGTGGCGTTGCCGGAAACGCCGATCCAGACAAACGACGCGTCGACGCCGGCGGCGTCCGAAATGCGTTCGATAACCGCTTTCGTAAACGCTTCACTGACGCCCCAGACGTCGAGTGTCACGATGGCAGCACGAACGCCCCCGGCCTCCAGTAACAGGACCCGACCCAGGAGGTCATCGGTCACATCGGTCGCCGGACGAGACGGGTGTTCCGGCCCGGCGATGTTGAAGCCGACGGGCGGCGTGATTACGGTCTCGGAGTAGCCGGCCCTGAGCAGTTGGCGGTCTTGTTCCTGGTCTGAGGTCAAGAAGTAGGTTCCTGTAATGGCGTGTCGTGAGTTTCCGCAAGAGAGATTCTAATGTCATCCCGATCTTTCCGGCCCCGGAAGGACGAGGGATCTCCACCAACCGGCCGAGTCGCAAATAGGCAATGTTTTAGCTAGAACCTTTGTACCACCCTCAGGCGGAATGTGATTTGCCCACTCCCTGAGGGAGAGGGGGCAAAGTGTCCCTACGGCACCGCTGGCAGCACCACGATTTTTGTGCTCACGGAGTTCGCTATGAAGCACTCCTTGTGGGACAGGTGGTGCATGGACTCGATCTGATCTGGCGTGGGCAACGTCTCGCCAGAGAACGATATCTCCGGACGCAACTCCACCCGGGTTATGGCCAGCCGACCCTCGGCGTTCTTCTCCAGGTACCCGACTGCGTCGTCCGAGTACGCGTCCACCACAAACCGGCGTTTGGCCGCTATCGCGAGGAAGGTCAGCATGTGACAGGCGGACAGAGAGGCGACGAACGCTTCCTCCGGGTCTACACGGTCTGCGTTGCCAAGAAACTCAGGCGCCGCAGACGCACGAACGCTCTCGCCACCGTGGAACGTCCATGTGTGGTCCCGGGTATAGGTCGGGTACTTGAAGTCGTCGCGGTCCCTATTCCAGGTCAGCGACGCTCTGTGCTCTGACATTGGTCAATCCCCGAAGTGTTGGCGGACTTGGATCAACTGGGAACAACTGGCCCGGTTACTTGCGCGATGTTAGCCTTCCGGCCTCAATCATCTCGCACTTCCATTCTCACATTGCCGTATAGAGTGGTTCGGAGAGAGTAATGCCACCAGAAATACAGGTTATCGACGATAGATTTAGACAGATCGTTGATCCCGATGCCTCGATCGAACTTGTTGCCGACGGTATGGGGTTCACCGAGGGTCCCGCCTGGATTCATGACGGCGGCTATTTAGTGTGGAGCGACATTCCGAACGACCGCATCATGCGGTGGTCGGAGTCGGACGGGGTAAGCGTTTTCCGGCAGTCGAGCAGTAACGCAAACGGCAATACGGTGGACGCGCACGGCAATCTGCTGACGTGCGAGACGAGCGGTCGTCGCGTTTCGATAGCTCGGCCCGGCAAGCCGGAGACGACTCTTGTGGACAGTTACGGCGGAAAGCCGTTCACGTCGCCAAACGATGTGATCGTCAAGTCAGACGGCAGTATCTGGTTTTCTGATCCCGACTACGGCGCGCTCATGGATGACCAGGGCCACGGTGAGTCGCCACAACAGGAACGCAATCGGGTGTATCGACTCGATCCTTCCACTAGTGAACTGACGGCGGTCGCAGAGGATTTCGATAAGCCGAACGGACTGGCGTTCTCGCCGGACGAATCGGTGCTGTACATCTCCGACTCTGGAGCCACCCACGGCGACGATCGGCCGCACCACATACGTGCGTTTGATGTCGTCGACGGCAAGCGGCTCATCAATAATCGGGTCATCTGCGAGATTTCTCCGCACGTGCCGGACGGTCTGCGGGTCGATACCGATGGCAACCTGTACGTCACTTCCGCGGAAGGGGTGCAGGTGTTCACGTCGGACGGCGAGATACTCGGCAAGTTCCTCACACCTGAGGTCGCCGCAAACTGCTGCTTTGGCATGGCCGACCGTCAGATGTTTTTCATTTGCGCCACCAGCTCCGTCTGGATGGTGCGGCTAAAGTCCACGGGTGCATACCCGTTTTAAATCTTTAACTCCACTGGTCAAAACGCAGGAGACAAGCATTTGGAACCGCAGTACGAGATCCTTTCCGACGCTTTTAAGACGCTGATCGACCCGGACGCACGCCTGCGCAAACTTGGCGATGGCTACCTCTGGGCAGAGGGCACGACGTGGGTGCCAGATTCGTCCGAGGCCGGCGGTGGGTATCTACTGTGGAGCGACATCCCGAACGATCGCATGCTGCGATGGTCGGAGAGCGATGGAACGACCACCTTCCGGCAGCCATGTGGCTACACCAACGGACACACGCTGGACCATGAAGGTCGACTGGTGTCCGCTGAGCACGGCGGCCGCAGGATCAGTCGGACCGAGCTCGACGGCACCGTCGTGAATCTCGTAGACAACTACGAGGGCAAGAAGCTCAATTCGCCGAACGATCTGGTCGTGAAGAGCGACGGAAGCATCTGGTTTACCGACCCGCCGTACGGCATTTTGAGCGATCGACAGGGCCACAAGGCGGACTCGGAGCTTGGCGCTAACTACGTCTTCAGGCTCTGGCCGGATACCGGCAAGATCGAGATCGTCATAGACGATTTCGACATGCCAAACGGCATCGCCTTCTCGCCCGATGAGTCGATCCTCTACGTAGCCGACACCGGATACGAATTGGACTCTCTTGAGGCATCAATCCACGCCTTTGATGCGTCTTCGAACGGAACCCTGTCAAATCACCGGATCTACGCCAAGCCGACGCCCGGAAAGTCGGACGGGTTCCGGGTGGATACTGACGGCAACATCTGGACCTCGGCGGGCGACAGCGTCCAGGTGTTCAACACTGCCGGTGAGTTGTTGGGCAAGATCCTGACGCCCGACCGAAACGCCAACCTGGACTTCGGTGGCCCGAATGGGACGACGCTGTTCATCGGCGTGAATGCCGAGGCGTACTCGATAGAGGTGAACGCCCGACGTGCGGCGCGGCTTTAGGGGGCAGGCGCGACCGCCTCAATGATGAATCACTCGTCCTAATTGATCGAAACGTAAATTGCGGGGAGCCCCGGTACAATCGCCCCAAGATGAATAAGTTGGTCGGGATTGTCGTAGGACTAATTCTCGTGGGCGTGGCAGTGGCAATATGGCTACTTCCCGATCCGCGGGATTGGGACAGTCTGGGCCAATCGGACAGCATAGCCGTAGCAACTCTCGTCGTTGGACTGTTGGCTCTGGGAGCCGCCTCAGCGGCTGTCTTCGCAGCGATCATCGAGGTCCGGAAGTCTTCCCAACCCAGGAGCTGCGAACTTCCTACTGGGCTCGAGAGTTCACTGGGCCTGATTATTTGATCGTTGGTAGATCCTTGAATGTGCGTAAAACCTCTCAACTCATCCTCGAGAATCCCAGCGACTCGCCGATAATCAACACTGGGCGTCTCCACGTTCGTTTGGTCCGAGCGCTAGGGCCGCGTTTTCAAAAAGTTAAATGGGATCTCTTGCCAAGCTGCCCAAGAAACGCAATTACCAACAACAACCCTGAGTACTACAACCTCGGTGATGCGGTTTCCGTGGAAACGTGGGGCCGGGACAGTCCATTCCCAGGAAACTGGAATCGATCGCAGGACAACTTCTTCTCTCTTCGCGACACCAAATTACTTGAGTGGGAGTGGGACTTTGAGAACCCGTGGTTCCCCAGCGTTCTTGTACAAGGGCCAGAGGTTTTCATCGTCAATGGCGGATTAGAGCAGTACCGGTGGGTCGTCACCTGGTGGTCGGAGCGACAGGGTCCCGAGCGGGAAGTCGTCCGGCTCCAATGAGCGGTGCTCTGCTAAGAGTAATTCTCTTCGCTCCAAGAATTATTGTTCAATGACAACTACCACTCCACCAACTCCGTACGTTCTCGCCATCGACATCGGCAGTTCGTCTGTTCGCGCTACCGTTTACGACGCTGAAGCAACCCCTTTGCCGGGGCTGAGTGTCGCCACTCCACACGTCACTCCCACAACCCCGGACGGCGGCGCGGCTGACGATGCGCTGGTCCTGGCCGATGTTGTTGAGCGGACCGTCAGCGAACTGCTCAATCTGGCGGGCGACGCCGCGTCCAACATCGTCGCAGTTGGGCTGGACACCTTTGTCGGCAACCTGCTCGGGTTGGACCGTGAGGGCCAGCCCACTACACCCGTCTACACATACGCGGATACACGTTCTCTGGACGAGGTCGCCCAGATGCGACGGGATCTCGACGCCGTCGATGTCCACCAGCGCACCGGCGTCACCCTCCACACGGCCTACGCTCCCGCACGACTGCTCTGGGTACGGCGCAACAACCCGGAAGCCTGGAACGCCACCGTTCGCTGGACCGATTTCGCCACATATCTGTACGGGCGCTGGTACGGGCGTGAGGCAGCCTGCAGCAGCTCGGTCGCCTCGTGGAGTGGGTTGCTCAATCGGCAGACCGGAGACTGGGACACCCAACTTCTGAACTACACCGGCATCTCGACGGACCAGCTTCCGAAAGTCGCCAACTACGACGATGTGATGTCCGGTCTCGCCCCAAACTTCGCTTCGAAATGGCCGTTGCTCAGTGACGTCCCATTTTGCCTCGCCGTCGGAGACGGAGCCGCCGCAAACGTCGGCGAAGGCTGCTCTACGCCCGGATCTACGGCCCTGACCGTCGGCACGACGGGCGCAGTACGCGCCGGCGTGCCGATCCCGCTGACCGAGGTGCCACGCGGGTTAAGCGTCTACAACCTGTCCAGCGAACGCATCCTGCTCGGTGGCGCCGTCACCGACGCTGGAGGGTTGTTCGCGTGGATGCGCGACACGCTGAACGTGCCTGATCCCGAAACGCTTGAGGCCGAGCTGTCCGAACTCCCCCCGGACGGACACGGCCTCACGGTGCTGCCCTTCCTGCGTGGCGAACGCAGCCCTGGATGGCTGGATGACGCCACGGGAGCCGTGGTCGGTTTGCGCGCCAGCACCTCTCCGGTGGAGATCGTGAGAGCCGGGCTGGAGTCGGTCGCATATCGATTCGCCTTGATCGCAGAACGACTCTCCACGGTCGTCGCCCCCGGACCGGAGATCGTGGTCGGAGGTGGAGCGGCCCAGAGTTCGCCAACCTGGTTACAGATGTTTGCGGACGTACTGGACCGGACCGTGGTGGAGTCTAGCGAACCCGAAACCACCAGCCGTGGCAGTGCGATCCTCGCGCTCGAAAGCGCCGGGGTTATCGACTCACTGGACGATCTTCCGGCCCAACGCGGCAGGCGATACACTCCAAACTCCGCGTCCGTGACTGCCTACCGGGCGGGCCTCGAGCGGCACCATGCGATCTATCACTCGCTACTCGATTCGCTGGACCCCGACGGTGGCTACAACAGCGAATGCGACCACGACCCTATTTGAGGACACGATTTCGATGGCGTTGACCCCCGGCGCGCTTGATCAGCTCTGCATGAACGCCATCCGCTTTCTCTCGGCCGACGCCGTTTAGAAGGCCATCTCCGGGTACCCGGGCGGGCGCATGGGTGAAGCGCCGCTCGCCTACACGCTCTGGGATCGATTCCTCCGACACAACCCTGCCAACCCGGGGTGGCACAACCGAGATCGGTTTGTGCTGTCCAACGGCCACGCCTCGATGCTGCTTTACAGCCTGCTACATCTGACCGGATACGACCTGCCCATAGACCAGATTATGAAGTTTCGGCAGATGGGAAGCATCACGCCGGACCACCCGGAACGGGGCGAGACGCCGGGCGTGGAGATCACTACAAGCCCGCTCGGACAGGGGTTTTCGAACGCTCTGGGTATGGCGATCGCCGAGAAGATGCTAGCCGCTCGTTACAACCACCCGGGCCACGAAATCATCGACCACACGACCTACACCCTCGTGTCAGATGGCGATATGCAGGAAGGCGTGGCGTCGGAGGCGGCATCCCTGGCCGGGACGCTGGGTCTCGACAAGTTCATCTGCATCTACGACGACAACGAGATTTCGATCGAGGGCAATACGCACCTGTCTTTCCGGGAAGACGTGGCCGCCCGGTTCAAGGCCTACGGTTGGGAGGTATCGGGCCGGTGCACGGAAACGACATCTACGGCATCACCGACGCGATCGAGGCGGCCCGTGCGACGTACCGCAAGCCAACGCTGATTGTGGTCAAAACGACCATAGGTTTCGGCGCACCTCATAAAGCCGGAAGCGCCAGTGCGCATGGCGAGGCGCTCGGAGTGGACGAGCTGGCTGCGACGCGCGAGGCCCTCGGCTGGGGTTACGGCGCGTTCGAGATTCCTCTTGAAGTTACGAGTCATATGCGAAAAGCGATGGAGCGTGGCGCGCAGGCTGAATCGGAGTGGAACGTTCGCTTTACGGCGTACGAGGCCGCCTATCCGGAGGACGCGGAGGCGCTCAAGTGTGACCTCGCTGGCGAACTTCCGTCCGACTGGGACGCCGGGTTGGACGAACTCCTGGGCGCATTTGAAGAACCGATAGCGTCACGAGCGGTATCCGGTCAGGCGCTGGCTGCTTTAACGAATCGCGTGGACAGCCTGACCGGCGGCTCAGCCGATCTAGCGCCGTCCAACAACACACGTGTGCAGGGTCGAGGCTCTTTCCAGGCCGAGACCTACCCCGGGCGCAACATGCACTTCGGCGTGCGCGAACACTCGATGGGAGCGATCGCCAACGGGATGGCGGCACACGGCGGGCTGATTCCTTACACAGGCACTTTCCTGATCTTCTCGGATTACATGCGCCCCGCCCCTGCGGTTGGCTGCGATGAGTGGGCTGCATTCGATATTCATCTATACGCACGACTCGATTGGACTCGGCGAGGACGGCCCGACGCATCAACCGATCTCCCAACTGATGAGCCTGCGGTCGATCCCCGGCCTCACGGTCGTACGGCCAGCAGACGCGCACGAGACGCTTGAGGCGTGGCGGTTTGCCGTGTCACACGACGGCCCAGTGGTGCTCGTGCTGAGCCGGCAGGCGCTCCCGCCAATCCAGCGAGATGGTGACGTAGCACTCACCCGGGGCGGGTACGTCATCACGGCAGGAGGCGAAGAGCCTGACGTGGTGCGTAGGCACCGGGTCCGAGCTATCGCTTGTCCAGTTGGCTGCCGCACTGATTTCTACCGACGGGATCAGGGCACGCGTCGTCTCCATGCCGTCGTGGGAGATATTCGACGCCCAATCACGTGAGTACCGAGATAGCGTGCTGCCACCAGAAGTCCGCGCCAGGGTGTCGGTAGAGGCGAGCGCGTCCATCGGATCGGAGCGCTACGTGGGCCTGGACGGCTCCGTAATCGGCATCACCGGATACGGAGCGTCGGCGCCGGGAGCAGAGGTACTGGTCAGGTTCGGCTTTACGGCGGAGAATGTTCAGTCCACCGCGCTGTCGGTCCTGGAACGACTTCGCTAAACCTCCCGCATATGACAGGCCAGACACGGAGAGCACATGAAGATCGCCATCAGCGGTGACCACGCCGGGCTTGAGCTTAAGAACTACATCCTGGATTACGTATCCGGTCTGGGTCATGAGGCCGTGGATCACGGCGCATTTGAGTACGATGCCGACGATGATTTCCCGGACCTCGCCGCGCCGGTAGCACGCGCGGTTGCGAGCAAAGAGGTTGATCGGGGCATAATCGTTTGCGGGAGCGGCGTCGGCGCATCCGTTGCCGCCAACAAGATCCCGGGCGTTCGGTCCGCCATGTGCCACGACACCTACTCCGCGGCGCAGGGCGTCCAACATGACGACATGAACGTACTTTGTTTGGGCGCCCGAATTATCGGAGTGGCGTTGGCGGAGTCGCTGGTCGATGCATTTCTTGGTGCAGAGATGGACAAGCACCCCAGATTCCAACGTCGCCTGGATAAGGTCATCAAGTTAGAACAGGACGCACTGGAAGGTTAAGAGGCCGCTATGTCTGAAAACACCGGCAGCACACGGAACACCATCCAAAAAGCCCACGAGATCGGACAGTCGATCTGGTTTGACTACATAAGTCGAGACCTGACAGACTCCGGTGAGCTGAAACGACTGGTCGAATCCGGGGTTCGCGGGGTGACCTCCAACCCCGCCATTTTCCAGAACGCGATTTCCGGATCAAACGACTACTACAACTCGCTGATCCGGAACTCGCTGATCCGGTACAGCGCACAGGCTTCCGACTCCGCCGGCATATTCGAGCTGGTCGCCATCGACGACGTTCGCGATGCGGCAGACGTCCTCAGGCTGGTGTACGACTCTTCTGACCGCGCCGACGGGTTTGTGAGCATCGAGGTCAACCCGCTGCTCGCGGCTAAGACAGACGAAACGATTACCGAGGCGCGCAGGCTGCATGCGGCTATCGACCAGCCAAACATCATGATCAAGGTCCCCGGCACGCCGGAAGGTGTTCCGGCCATCCGAAAACTGATCTCTGAAGGCATCAACGTCAACGTAACGCTGCTGTTCTCGCTCATCGCGTACGCAGCGGTATCGAAGGCATACGTCGACGGGTTGGCTGACTATGTGGAGGCCGGCGGAGACGACCTCGGAGGAATCTCCAGTGTGGCGTCGTTCTTTGTCAGCCGCGTTGACACCTCGGCCGATGCCGCCCTTGAGGACGTTAGCGGTGGCGAAGAGATCGCTGGCAAGATCGGCATCGCAAACGCCCGTCTTGCGTACGAAGCGTTCCAGACGCTGACCGCGAGCGAGCGGTGGCAGGAACTGGTGGCCCGTGGAGCGTTGCCGCAGCGGCCGCTCTGGGCGAGCACCGGCGTGAAAAACCCGGCCTACTCGGACGTGCTTTACATGAACGAGCTCATGGGGGCCAACACGGTCAACACCGCTCCCCCGGCGACGCTGGACGCATTCCTGGATCACGGGGAGGTATCCGAGAGGGTGACCGTCGGGGTGGACGATGCACGGTCCCAGATCGCACGCCTCGAGGAGCTGGGAATCAGCCTGGACGCCATCTCGGATGACCTGCTCGTCGCAGGGGTGAAGACGTTTGCAAACGTTTTCGAGGGCTTGATAGGAATCATAGACTCCAAATTGCGTGAACTTTCCGGCGCGCCGGCTTCAGATTGATTTGCCTGAGACATCTGGAAATACAGAGACGCGGGACTGGCAATATCATGTCAAGGACGAGCTAGACGCGCTCGATATGCGCGGTACCGTCGACGCCCTGTGGCGGCGAGACCCGAGTGCATGGGTAACCCTGTCCCCGGGCGGCGCACCGGCTGAGGAAGCGACCGGCTGGCTCGATCTACCGGACCGAATGGCCGATCTGGTCGATGAGTTGACCGCGTTCGCCGACGAGGTCCGTAGTGACGGATTCACGGACCTTGTTCTGCTCGGGATGGGTGGCAGCAGCCTTGGGCCGCTGGTGCTCGGGCGGGTATTCGGAACAAGTCCGGGATTCCTGCGCCTGCATGTGCTGGACTCCACGGTGCCCGGCCAGATCATCGCCGTCGAGAACCGGGTAGATCTACGTAAAACCCTGTTCCTGATCTCCAGCAAATCGGGCACGACGATAGAGCCGTTGAGTGTAGCGGCCTATTTCCGTGGACGGCTGGAGGAGATCGGAGTAGAAAATCCAGACGCCCGGTTCCTCGCCGCCACCGACCCCGGTTCGCCCCTTGAATCGATGGCAAATGAGCTCGGCTTCAAACGGGTGTTTAACACGCCGGTAGAGGTGGGAGGCCGGTTCTCCGTACTTTCCAGATTTGGCCTGTTACCGGCGGCGCTGATCGGTGTGGACCTGCAGAAACTACTCGGTCCGGCGGTCGCAATGGCGGCGGCGTGTCGAGCGAGCGACGATCTTGGGACTAACCCGGGCGCGCAGCTTGGCGCAGTTCTTGGAGGGCTGGCGGCGGCCGGTCGAGACAAGGTCACTATCGTCACTTCACCGCAACTGAGTTCGATCGGCCTCTGGGTCGAGCAGCTACTCGCCGAATCCACCGGCAAGAACGGTCGCGGCCTTGTGCCCGTGGCCGACGAACCGTTCTACGGCGTTGCCGAATACGGAGACGACCGCAACTTCGTTTACATCCGCCTCGCCGGAGACGACAACGCCCGGACCGACGCCCACATGGACGCCCTTGGGAATGCCGGACGGCCAGTAACGCGTATCGCGTTGAAACACAGATACGACCTCGGCGCTGAGTTCTTCCGGTGGGAGTTTGCGGTGGCGGTCGCCGCCACGGCGATCTCTGTATATCCGTTTGATCAGCCCGACGTGGAGAGCGGAAAGGTGTTCACCCGCAACCTTCTTGAGTCGCCTGACGCGACACATCAGACATTGCCGGACGCTCCTGATATTGACGAACTGGTGAACCTGGTCCGGGGGGCAAAATCCGGCGATTACATCGCCATTCTCGGCTACATCCCTGAGTCGCCTGAGGTGGACAGCGCCGTATCAGAACTACGTGCCGCAATCACCCGACGTACCGGGGTCGCGACGACATTTGGCTACGGACCTCGATACCTTCACTCGACAGGTCAGCTTCATAAAGGCGGACCTGACGGGGTGATTGGTCTTGCCCTCGTTGCGGGAAACGAGGATGCTCTGGCTGCGTCCAGAGCGGATTCAGGGACGGAGACCGAACGGGAGCCGGAGATCGCCTATGGATTTGAGTCGCTATTCGTGGCTCAGGTTCTTGGAGACCTTGAAGCCCTACGTGCGAAGGCCCATCGAAACGCGATGACGGTGTTGAAATCGCCATACACAACGGCGATCCAAACCATTACGGCATCACTGAATGAGGGCCCGTAGTAGTCGGTCCAGAACCGCGTGCAGGGCGCAATAATACGGGGTGGAAAACCCGTGCTAGAATCGCCGCCCCGCAGGGTACGCTGGGAGTAAGCTGGAACAATCGAGTGATTCAGATGGAACGCCAGCCGGATATCAATCCCGGCCCCACCATCCGACGAAGCCGTTAGTTTCACGACGGAACAAGCGGTCTGAGAGGGACCATCGAGTATGCCGACAGAAAGCGCTAACACACCAAAGATGGTTCTCGCGGTAGACCACCGCTTTGACCTGTTTACGGAACTTCTGTCCGCCAGTCCGGTTCATCCGGCGGCGGCGGAGCGAGAGCGCGCCGCCAGCCTCAAGCAGGTCGTCTTTGAGGGCCTGCTGAAGGCCATCGAGAATGGAGTGCCAAAATCTGAGGCCGCTGTCTGGACAGATTCCGATCTGGGCGAGTCCATCCTGCTACGTGGACGCGGCATGAGCCTCAACACGATGATGTCGGTAGAACGCGCACGCGTCGCCGAGTTCCGGTTTGAGGATGCGCTTGGCTTCTCTGAACGCCTTTCTAATCTCGACGTCACGTACGCCGCAGCGCGTGTGCCCTACAACCCGGGTGAAGAATCCGTGGTGAACGAGGCGCAGCAACGCAAGTTGCGCAGGCTGAGCGAGATCGCACGGTCAAGCAGCCCCGGTCTGACACTTGAACTGATAATGCGGCCGACCCAGGCGCAACTCGATCAGTCGGGCAGCGTCGAGGCGTGGGATACCGATATCCGCCCGGGCCTGATCGTCCAGGCGATCCGCGAACTACAGGACGCCGGTGTTGAGCCGGACCTGTGGGCCTTACGCGGGATCGACAACACGGCAGCGATGGCAACGGCCACCGCCCAGGCGCAGGTCGACGACCGCAAGGCCGGCGTAATGTTCACGCTTGGCGATGACCCTTCCGGCGACACGGAGCTTGATCAGGATCTGATCAACCTGGCCGCCCGTACCCCGGGATGTCGGGGACTGGTGATCGGCCCGGCGATTTACACCGACCATCTCCGTGCTTACAACGATGAGGAGATCGATCGGGACGAGGCAGGCGCCCGGATAGCGGAACGCTACAACGCCGCTTACACGAGCTACTCCGCCGCGCTCTCGACCATTGACGTCGCCTGAAACCGCCTGAATTATTTGGGGCCCGCAAACCCTTTGAAGGGCAAGCCGATTAACGGGCAAGCCTCGTGATTCGCGCGTTCATATTCGACCTCGACGGAACGCTGGTCGAGACCGAGCTGCTGAAGGCACAAGCGTACGCGGCGGTATCACAGACGCTGCTCGATCTTGATAGCCCTGACGAGCGCGCTATCGATGTGTACCGTCGCATCGTTGGTGCGACCGACGAGACGGCCGCCCGTGCGATGGTCGATGAGCTCGGACTCGCTTCAGCCCTGCCTGGCAGCCCAGAACAATTGTGGCGTGCGCTCAACCGGTTGCAGGCCGAGCGCTACAGATCGGACTTCGCTACCGGAGACGGGCTGCGCTCGGTCGTCTATCAGCACGCCATCGATCTGCTTCGCGATCAAGCCGCTTCCGGGATGGCGGTCGCGGTCGCCACGTCATCTCAGACGGAAGATGCGAGCCGGGTTACAAAGGAGATCGGGATCAGGGACCTGCTGGACGTGCTTGTTGGACGCGACCAGGTGACCAACGGCAAGCCGGACCCCGAGATCTACCTGAAAACAGCCGAACTGCTAGGCGTCTCCCCGGACGAAGTGATCGTTGTCGAGGACTCCGCAACCGGGCTGGAGTCTGCCGTGCGTGCCGAGATGCGCTGTATAGCGATCGCTAGCGCGTTCAGTGCGGATGGACTTCGAGTGCAGACCTTGCTGCACCAGGAATGTTGTGTCTACCGGCCGGAAGTCCTCACGGGCGTTGTACGGCGGCTTCTGGCAGAGGCTGGGTAAAGCAGCGCTGGATTCACCGCTCCGCTGCGTTAGACTTCGCTCGCTAGACGCGCCGCTCCCCCACCCACACCACACGACAAAGGATCCCTGATGCCAGACAAGATCGTCTCCGCCGGTGACATGAAGTTCAGGGTCGTCCCGGACTGGCCCGGACCCGATGGCCTCAAGTTCAGGGAAGTCGCCGGAGTCGCGGTCGATTCCCAGGGTCTCGTGTACGTCTTCAACCGGGGCGAAAACCCCGTGATGGTTTTCGAGCCGGACGGCACGCTTCACAACGAATGGGGCGGAGACCTGTTCACCCGGGCACACAACATCACCATCGGCCCGGACGATCTCGTGTATGCGGTGGACGTGGCGGAGCACACCGTCACGAAAACGACCGCCACGGGCGAAGTGCTGATGACGATCGGCACAAAGGGCCAACCATCTGACACCGGGATCACGACCGACTACCGGACGATCACCCACGGCGGCCCGCCGTTCAACCAGCCGACAAAGGCGGCCCTCAACGCCGACGGCGATATCTTTGTCTCGGACGGTTACGGCAACGCCCGTGTTCATCGGTTCGCCGCGGACGGCACGCTCAAGAACTCATGGGGCGAGCCCGGCGACGAGCCGGGACAGTTCAACCTGTCGCACGCAGTCGCCATATCACCCGACGGGCGTGTTTACGTTGCCGACCGTGAGAACTCTCGATTGCAGGTGTTCACGCAGGATGGCGAGCACCTGGACACGTGGGACGAGGTCAGCCGGCCGTGTGACGTGTTCGTCGGCCCTGACGGTCTTGTGTACGTCGCAGAGCTCGGCCACAAGGGTGGACTGTCACTCGCTGTGCCGACGGACAATCCGGGCATCCCGAGCATCAGCATCTGGACAGTCGATCACGAACTTGTCGGCAAATGGGGCAGCGACGATATCTTTGAGCCGGGTTCGTTCTTCGCACCGCACGGCATCGCAATCGGACCCGACGGCAGCGTGTACGTCGGCGAGGTAACCGTGTCTGGCGACGCCGGACGTGGCCTCTTCCCGGACAGCTACCGGTCCATCCAGAAGTTTGAGCGTGTGAGCTGATGTCAGGTATGACCTGCACGACACCGGAAAGGCGACGCCGGCATGCCTGAAGGCCCCGGCGAGCCGCCGGATTTTCGCGAGATTGACCCGATGATGCTAAATGAGCGGGAACTCAGTGAGATCCACCAAAAGTTGGCGGACTGGGTCGACGAGGCGGAAGAGGCTGACGACACCGACAGACCTGAGGAGCAGCTGATCGACGATGTGCGGAACGCATTAAGTGCGTTGTCAGAAGAACGGGCACACAGAAGAACGATGTGAGGACGTGCCGACGCGTTTTATCACGATCGCCCAAACTGGCCATATTTCTGGACCTAGCGCGCTCGTTCTTCCGAGGCTTCTTCCGGGGTTTCTTCTGGGGATCCTTCTGGAGCCCCCTCCAGCTCGGCGTCATCTGACTCTCCGCTAGCTCTCAGATCCTCTTCCGGCGGCTTCACGCCCCGGAACGCTGCGTAGACCGCCACGTCGTACACCAGCTTAGCGCTGGCTGCGATGATGAACGGAGCGGCCGTAACGCTGTTGGACCACATCAATCCCGTGAAGGTAGTGCTCGGCATGCGGAACACCGTGCGGCCAAGGTTGTTCGCCCCGGCCATGACAACCCGCTCGTCCGGCGGCACGATCGCCATGACGTACGACTGCCGGGTTGGGACATCCATCTCGTTGAACAGCTCCCGGAGGATGAACACCCCTATTGCTATCGGCAATGTGGGAGCAAGTGCGAACGCGACGAGCAAGAGATTGGCCCCGATCTGCGTCCACACCATCGTGTTGAGTAGGCCGATTCGCCGGGCAACATAGGGCGCCGCCCAGATCGACCCCAGGTTCCAGAGCTGGGCTATCACCAGAACGGCGCCGATCGTTCCCTCGTTCACGCCAAAGTGGGTGAACAGCCAGAACGAGACGAAAGCGTCAGAGACCATCCCTCCGGCCATCGAGTCGATCCCAAACAGGCCCGATATCCCCAGAATGCGGCCGCGCGATTTCGTGCGGAGCGGATTGGTCAAGCGGCCACCGCCGATGGTGCCGGTTTCGACCGCGGACGAGAGAGCCATGTAAATGGCGGCGGCGCCGAAATTCAGGATCGCGTACAAGCCGATGGTGATGCGGTACGCGTCGACGGGTTCAAGATCGAACACCTTGATAAGGACCGTCGCCAGCCCGGCCAGCAATGCGCCGAACGCCCTGCCTCCAGACGAAAACACGGACAGGTACGCAAACGATTTGGTTCGTTGCTCAGGCGTCGCCACCTCGGCCAGCCCCGCCTGTTCAAGCTGAACTATCGGTCCGTGGTGCATACCGCTGGCGGCGAACGCACCGAAGAACGATCCGATCGTCAGGAGCCAGAAGTTGTCCGTGACCACCAGGAGAATGCCCGCGAGTCCGGTGATGGCCGCAAGCAGGACGAACCAGTTCCGGCGTGACATCACCGGGCCGGCGACGACGACCAGTGAAGATAGGGCGACTCCGCCGACAAGGCTCACCCCAAGGAGAAAGCCGATTCGGGGCGTGCTGAACCCGAGGGCGTCCAGGTAGATAGCGATCAGTACGGCGAGGATGCCCATGCCGGTCGCACGGACTCCCCTGCCGCTGTACACGAGGAGCGCGTCGAGTCGTGGCCGCCCTGATGCGGGAGGCGCGGCGTCAGTCACTGGCGGGACGGATCAGTTTTTGCGTTTTGGGCATCGGCGCGAGTCTAAGCGTCCCCGGCGTATCAGGGCAGGCCAATGCCGGTCAGTTGGGGTCTTGGGAGTTCTTCACACCGTCATTCCCACGACGGCGCTGGTGATCGAGTTGAAGAGTGTCCTGGCCGTTACGGGCGTATAGAGGTCATCGCCATATACTCTCGTCCCCAAAATCCAACGCGTACCCCCAGCACACTGTCATTCTGATCCTTCCAGAAAAGGATCAGAATGACATTTTCGGTGTTCTGACGGGTCATTTTCGTGTTTGTCATACAGCCGTAGGGGCGGCGCTTGCCCCGCCCTCGGGTCGATTTCAATCGAGCCGTAACCTCCGTTGTGAAGATCAACTGATACGGGGAACGACGGTCGTGCAACTACCCTGCGATCAGCGCTTCGATATTCGCGGCCGATGTTTGTCCTGTTTCGACCAGGGACCGAATCTGGCCTGCCCGAGCCTCGATCAGGGCGGCGTCGGCATCCCGCAGTTGAGCCGGGTTGACCACCTCAAACGTGTCCGTGTCTTCGTTCCACCGATGAAGGAGACGCGCGACAGGCACGCCGTCCACAACCCTCTCCACCTCCCAGACTGCGCTGACCTTCCGCCAGAAGTCCTTCTCCGACTTTCCGCGCCTCTCGATGTAGACCATGTACTGGATTACTGAGGTGCCTTGATCGGAAACGCCGTTTCCGGAACATATTTTGTCGTAAGCCTTCTCCACCGTCGGGGCATTAAGCGCAGTCACCAACGAAAACCCGGGGCGACCGTCTCGAAAACTTTCCGAGCGCGTGCGCCCCAGATATAGGTATCTACAGGAGCGCGACTGAACTCTCCGACCACCAGGTATCCGCCATCGGGGCGTCCGGCAAGCTCGTCCATTTGAGCTTTGTCGCCGCTGAGTATGTGTATGGGAGTGTCAGGACTGGCGAACTTGAGGATCCCGGCGGAAACGGTGGATGGCGACCGTCATGAAGGACCGACGCTCATCGGCGATCGACCAGAGCGTGGCCGCTATCTCCGCGTCCAGCGTCCCGTTGGCCACGAGATCAAGAAGGGAGGGATCGGACATTGCTCGCCCTTCCTAAATTTCGCCCGGGAGCAGCGTAATGGCCAGGTCCAGAACGAACTACAGGATTCAAATCGCGGGTATCGGATTCAGGGAATCGAGACCAGATCATATGCTTACCGGTCCAGATCGCCGAATTCACCGGGACAGTCATCTGGTCCCCCGGTGGCCCCTCCGGTAGCGTGGGCGCTTTGAAGTTCACATAAACACCTCGTGCAAGAACCCTATGCACAAACTCCGGGGACGCCATATTATCTACGCATGACTTCCGGAAGTTCAGCGCGCTTCGTATGGCGATATCGGTCCGAATGAAAATAGCCGTTCCTGCAGACTCCGAACAGGGCGAGATGCGTGTCGCACTCGTTCCTGAGACGGTCGGCCGCCTGGTTCGCTCCGGGTTGACCGTCATTGTCCAGCCGGATGCCGGAAAAAACGCCGGATTCCCGGACTACGCATATCGCGCAGAAGGCGCCGAGATGGCGGACACGGTGTACGGCATGCTGCACGACGCCGACATCGTGGTGAAGGTCAATCAACCGACCCTCCACGAGATCGATCTCCTGAAACCGGGCGCAGTGACAATCGGGCTTCTAAGGGCACGAACCAGCCCGGAGATATTGAATGGGCTGGCCGAAGCAGGCGCCACCGCCTTCGCCATGGAACTCATACCGCGAATCGCTCGAGCCCAGCGCATGGACGTTCTTTCTTCTCAAAGCTCGCTGGCCGGGTACAAAGCCGTGCTGATGGCGGCGAACTCCATCGGTAAGTTCTTCCCCCTCATGATGACCGCCGCCGGGACCATACCCCCTGCGACCGTGCTGATCCTCGGCGCAGGCGTCGCAGGGCTACAGGCCATTGCCACAGCCCGGAGGCTCGGAGCGAAGGTCGAGGCATTCGATATCCGGCCCGTGGTCAAGGAGCATGTGGAGAGCTTGGGCGCGACCTTTGTGGATATTCCAACGCCGGAAGATAACGAAGACGAAGGCGGATACGCCGGGACGCAATCAGAGGAAGCGCAGCGGCTCCAGCGTGAAACGCTGGCGGCGCACGTAGCGAAGGCGGACGTGGTGATAACCACGGCGCTCATTCCCGGGAGGCCCGCCCCGGTGCTTATCACCGGGGAAATGGCCGAAGCTATGCAGCCGGGATCTGTGATCGTGGACCTCGCTGCGGAGGCCGGTGGCAACTGCGAATTCACGGTGCCGGGCCGCGACGTTGAGCGCGGCGGAATAACAATCCTCGGGCCTCTAAACATCCCGTCCATGATGCCCGGAGAGGCGAGCGTCCTCTATTCACGGAACGTGGCGGGACTGCTCGATCTGCTCGTATCAGACGAAGGCCAGCTTACGGTCGATTTTGAAGACGAGGTGATCGCCGGGGCCGGTGTCACGCACGGCGGTAGCGCGGTAGGCATCGGGGCCGAGATTGTTGGAGCCGCATCGGCAGAAGGGAGCTCACAACAATGATCGATCAATTGATCCTGTCCCTGACTGTGTTCGTACTTGCGACATTCATCGGCCACGCCGTCATTACAAAGGTTCCGCCCACGCTCCACACGCCGCTTATGTCCGGCACGAACGCCATCTCCGGGATCGTGATCGTCGGCGCACTTGTGGCCGCAGGCATGACGGACAGCGCGTTGGCCCAGGGGCTTGCGACGGGAGCGCTGGTGCTGGCGACCATCAACGTGGTCGGCGGGTTCCTCGTCACAGACCGGATGCTTCGAATGTTCCGCCGTCGTGAACGACCGGCCGATCGGGCCAATGATTCGGCCAAAGACTCAGGCGGTAGCAACAAGTGAGCGATCAGGACTACATCAATCTGATCAGCGGCAGTTACCTGATCGCCGCCATCTTCTTCGTGGTCGGCCTCATGCTCCTGCGCAGTCCTGCCACAGCGCGGAACGGAAACCGCCTGGCAGCGCTGGCGATGTTGATCGCAGCCGGTGTCACGTTGATCGACCGGAACATCCTTGAGTTTGAGTTCATCGGCGGCGGCGTTCTGCTTGGGGCCGTGATCGGCGTCGTAATGGCCCGCACGGTCCAGATGACGGCGATGCCGCAGATGGTCGCCATCTTCAACGCGTTCGGCGGCGGGGCTTCGGCCTTACTCGCCGGATCCGAGTTCATCCGTCTCGCAGACAATGGCGACGTGCCCGAGAACGTCGGCGCCACCATCATGCTGGGCACTGCCATCGGCGCTCTGACGCTTACCGGGAGCATTGTCGCGGCCGGCAAGCTGACCGGCTTTGTCACCCAGAATCCGATCGTATTTCCGTTGCGGAACGTTGTCAGCGGCATCCTCGCCGTCCTGGTCGTCGCGATCGGCGTGATGCTGGTGGTCGATCCGATAGGCAACGAGCTAGTGTTCGCCGGGCTGGTGGGTGTGGCGCTGCTGCTTGGCATACTGCTGGTGACTCCCATAGGCGGCGCAGACATGCCGGTCGTTGTCGCCCTTTTCAACTCTTATTCCGGGCTGGCCGGTGCGGCGGCAGGGTTCGCTCTCGACAACAACATCCTGATCATTGCCGGAGCGCTGGTCGGAGCGTCCGGGCTGATCCTCACCCGCATCATGACCCGAGCGATGAATCGATCTCTTGCAAACGTAATGTTCGGCGGGTTCGGGTCCTCGGGAGTGGAGGTCGCGGGCGTGGACGGCGAGGTCCGTCCGTATCACACCGTACAGGCGCAAGACGCAGCGATGATGCTGGGATATGCGGGCTCCGTGATATTCGTCCCGGGGTACGGCCTCGCCGTGGCCCAGGCGCAACACGAGCTACGCACACTTGCCGATCTGCTTCAAGTGAGAGGCGTCGACGTCAAATACGCCATCCATCCGGTCGCCGGCAGGATGCCCGGCCACATGAACGTGCTCCTTGCTGAGGCGGACGTTCCGTACGATCAGCTTTACGATCTGGATCAGATCAACCGCCAGTTCGATCAGACCGACGTTGCGGTAGTAGTCGGTGCGAACGACGTGGTCAACCCTGCGGCGCGTGACAACGAAGGCAGCCCCATCTACGGCATGCCCATTTTGAACGTGGACCACGCCGGTTCCGTGATCGTCCTGAAACGTTCCATGGCGTCCGGGTTTGCGGGGATAGACAACGACCTGTTCTATCTTGACCGTACATCGATGCTGTTCGGCGACGCCAAGGCATCGGTCGGTGGGCTGGTGAGCGAGATCGAAGACCTGTAGTTCAAGTAGGACGTTTCCCCAACGCCTCTGACATGCGAATTACATCGGAAGATTTAGGTAGAAACCCCCGAACGGAGTACCATCGCTGACAGCGTGCGAATGATGTTGACTTGAAGCTCGCCTTAAATGACACCCCAACGAGGCGTTATTCAACTTGGCGATCCGGGACACCGATGCGGCTGGTCTGACAGACAAAGCCTCAACAACCAGCAATACCGCTGAGACGACGGCCGCCGAAAACGCGGCACGTCCGTCCATCTTTTCAGCGCTCGCCGCTCCTCAGTACAGGCGTTTCTGGTTCGGTTCGCTCGCCTCCGTTGGGGCCACTCAACTTCTGATCATCGGCCAGGGCGTGCTGGTGTTCGACATCAGCGGTTCCGAGTTCCTGCTGGGCCTGGCTGGAGCGGTCACGGGAATAGCGACCATCGTCGTGACCCTCTTCGGGGGCGTGTTAGCGGACCGCGTCAACAAACGCCTGCTGCTGATGGTCACCTCGCTCATGGTCGCCGGGTTGCTGTTCCTCCTCGCCATCCTGGACGTAACTGATGTTGTCAGGGTCTGGCACGTTGTCGCGATTGCGAGCGCCATCGGCGTCGTGGTCGGCTTCGATTCACCGGCGCGCCAGTCGATATTTCCGCTCCTCATCGAACGACGCGATCAGATGATGAGCGCGGTGGCGCTCAATTCGGTGGTGTGGCAGGGCACGAGGATCGTCGTCCCCGCCATCGGCGGATTTGCCCTCGCGTATTTCGGCACCCACTCGGTTTTCTTTGCCGGGGCCGTCGGGTTCGCGCTGATGTTTTTCATCATGGTGACGGTGCGTGTTGACGAGGGCGAACGAGGGCCGGCCCGCAACGCACTGATGGAGCTCTGGGAAGGTGTTCGATTCGTAGCGTCAAACCGGCTTTTTGCGGTTCTGATCCCGGTCACCTACGCCAACATGTTCTTCGGCGTGTCTTACATGCAACTGATCCCCGTATTTGCTGACGCATATGCAGGGCAGTCCGACCAGGCGCTCGGATTCCTGTTCGGGTTGGCGGGCGTTGGTTCGATCACCGGCACATTTGCTGTGGGGCGAGTCCGTGCTTATCTGCCGGTCGGGTGGCTGATGATCATCGGGTCTTCGGCCGGTTCGATGGCGATCATCGCCTTCGGAGTCTGGACCCATTTCGGACCGGACCCGTCTGGATACGCCAACCCGATAATTTCGCCGATGTTCCTCCTCTCAGCGGCGCTGATGTTTATCGCAGGCACCTTCAACTCGATGTTCATGATTAGCTCTATGACGGTCTTGCAACTGCGCGTCCCGTCAGCATTACGAGGGCGCGTGATGGGGATCTACGTGATGACCTTCAGCTTCATCGGCGTCGGCGGCCTGCTCACCGGTGGGATTGCTCAGCTTGTGAACGCCAGTTTCGCGGTTGCGGCCAGTGCGGCGGTGATGCTTACAATCATGGTGATCGTCGTAGTAATGCAGCCCGTTTTGCGGGGTCTACGAGCGGAGTAATCCGCGTAGCGCATGGCACCGGCCAACGCCGTATGGGCGGCGCTTGCCCCGCCCTCGATCTTTCTTCGAGCACCTCAGGAAACGTATGCAATGACCGTACTGTCATTCTGAGCCTACCTCTTGATTCTTCCGGGGCGAAGAATCTCCCGGCCTGCATCCCAACTCGCCCTTAAACCGCCGCCCACTACATCAAATGAACGGCTCGATCGCTATCGGGCCAAGGGCGTATTGCCATACGCCCCTACGATCAGGCTAAGAATAATTAACGAGAACGCCATCGGGGCGTGGGTTAGGCGTCTCCTGTCACGCTCCATAGTCCCGGACGTGCAAGCGCGGCGACGTCCGTCCGGGGGAACGTTTTGATGTGGCCGGGCGCGCTACTACGCCGGTATGCTTACGCTCTTGATTGAGTCCGCCCGATTCTGGTCCTTTCAGGATCGATCTACGAGCACACGGAATTGCTGAGGTACTGAAACAGGTGAGATTAGACGGGGTACGAAAGCGGCTTGAGGAGCGCGAGCGTTCTCTTTCGCCGTTCGCCGTCCGCTCGTCTGACTCCTCGGGACGCGCAGTCCCCGAAGAAGAGAGCCCTATCCGGACGGCGTTCCAGCGCGACCGTGATCGGATCATTCACACGAACTCGTTCCGGCGCATGAAGCACAAGAGCCAGGTTTTTGTAGCGCCGATAGGCGATCACTATGTGACGCGGCTTACACATACGCTTGAGGTCGCCCAGATTGGCCGCACGATCGCACGCGCCCTGAACCTTAACGAGGACCTTGTAGAGGCCATCGGCATGGGTCACGACCTTGGTCACACGCCATTTGGGCATCTCGGCGAACGCGTCTTGAACGAGCTCTTGCCGGGCGGATTCCATCACAGCGGTCACAGCGTTCGCATCGTTGAGGTGCTGGAAAAGGACGGCCGCGGTCTGAACCTCAGCGGCGAGGTTGTGGAGGGCATTCGACGGCACTCCAAGTCGCAGGGAACGTTCCTGGACCGTGACGCCGTGGAGGGCATGACGCTTGAGGCGCAGGTGATTCGGCTCTCGGACGCCATGGCCTACCTGGCGCACGACATAAACGACGCCATACGCGCCGACATCATCGACATCGAGGACTTGCCGAGGGGCGCGATCACCCATCTGGGGCGGCGACACTCCGAGCGCGTGAATGCGCTCGTGACGGACGTGATCGAGGCTTCATGGTCGGCGACCGGCCAGGATTCGGGCGACGAAGCCCCGGTCATCACCATGTCGCCCGAATTCGGGGAGGTCGTGACGGAGGTCCGCAACTGGATGTTCAAAGAGGTGTATCTCCCGATCAGCGGCACACGGCCGGGGGAAGCAGCGCTCGAGATCGTGGACCTGCTCTACCACCACTACCTTGAGCACCCGGAGGAGATTCCGGACGATTTCCCGCGGGTGGCGGACACAGCGGAACGGCTGGCGGCCGATATCGTTTGCGGAATGACCGACGGGTTTGCGCTCTCACGGGCGGAGTCAATCAGGCCGGGCGCATTTGCCGATGCGTTCGTGGGGCGGCTTTAGAACTCGGCCGCTGGAAGCAAAAATCCACCACGCCCAACCGCCCGGGATATTCGACGCCCCGTGATTTCGAATTAAATCGAGCCGACTCTCCCCGTAATCCCCAGCATCAATCCCCGCAATCCCCAGATCGGCCCTCCTATATTGCGTTTGTCGAAATATCTGACCGCTCTTTGTGACACGCATGAGTCACTTTGCCCAGCGGCTTCTTAAGCTATCGCGAGAACTATGACACTTGTAGATGACGTCAAAGCCCGATCCGATATCGTCCAGGTCATATCGCAGTACGCGGACCTGGACACCCGATCGCGCACGCCCAAAGCGCCCTGCCCGTTCCACGCCGAGCGAACGGCGTCGTTCGTCGTCTTCCCGGATACCGGAACGTGGCGCTGTTTCGGCGCCTGCTCTACCGGCGGCGATGTGATCTCTTTCGTCATGCGTAAAGAGAACCTGCAGTTCGGCGAGGCGCTAAAAATGCTGGCCGAGCAGGCCGGTATTGAGTACAGGCAGAGCGACAAGCGCAACGACTCCGATCTGCTCTACAAGGCCAACGAGGTCGCCGCCGCGTACTTCAGCGCGTTACTGACTTCGCCCGAAGGGGCGGATGCGAGGGCCTATCTCGAAGTCCGTGGATTCGACGCCGAAGCCGCAAAACGGCGTGGCTTTGGCTTCAGCCCGTCTGGGATCGAGACCCTTTCTGGACACCTCAAGACCCGGGGAATCGGCGCCGGAGCCGCCAAAGCGGCCGGACTTGTGAGGCAGGGCCAGGACGGCGGCTGGAACGACATGTTCCGGGGCCGGCTGACGATCGAGATCCGGGATCGCAAGGGCAATATTGTCGGGTTTGGCGCACGCAGCATGGACGGGTCTGAACCCAAATACCTGAACTCCCCGCGTAGCTCTATATTCGACAAATCCGGCCTTCTTTACGGCCTCAATTGGGCGGCTGACGGCATCAGCTCCTCGGGTACCGTCGTCGTGGTCGAGGGCTACATGGACGCCATCACGGCGCACGAAGCCGGGTTCGACAACACAGTTGCTTCGATGGGCACGGCGATCACGACGGACCAGGTGGGACTGGTGCGCGGGCTGGCGAACGAGGTGATCCTGGCGCTGGACAGTGACGTCGCCGGCCAGACCGCTACCCGCAACAGCCTGGAAACGGTCTGGGGCGCGCTCCAGTCACAACGTCCATCAGCGACCGGGAACGCGAGCGCGGCGGCATCTCTTGAGATACGGGTCGCGACGTTTGCATCTGGCAAGGACCCGGACGAAGTCATCAGGAGCGACAAGAGCGGGAACGCCTGGAGGGAATCGCTCAAGAACGCTAAACCGCTTCTGGACTATCTGCTGGAGACCGCGGCGGGGACTTACGACCTGTCGACTCCGGACGGAAAGGCCCGGGCCGCCGGAGAGCTACGTCCGCTTATCAATATGGTGCCGAACCAGTACGAGCAAGAGGCGTACATGACCCGGCTTGCCGCACTCCTTGATGTCAGCCTTGAACAACTCCGTGTCAGCGCCCCCCGCACCTCGTCCGCCCGACGTGCCGCGGGGGTATTACTCCGGGAGCCGCCGGGTTCTCGCTCGTCAAGCGATGCCGTTGCGTCAGCTTTGAATCCGGATAGCGCCAACGCGCCTGAGGATTATCTCCTTGCAGTTGTGTTGCAAAATCCGGATATGCATGAGTACGCAATGGGTGTCAGTGAAGAGCAATTTCGGGATCCGGTGAACAGGGTTGTCTTTACGATGCTTAAAAATTCGGCTACGATTGAGGGTGCGGCCCTTTCCGGGGAAGGCGATGTAATGGAGAAGATTGAGCGTCTTCGCGGCAAGTCATTGCCGCCTACGGACCAGACGGAAATGGTTGACGCCATTTCTGATTGTGTCCAGAGGTTGCATCAGCGCCACATCCGCACCATAAAGGCGGAGGAAAACCGGTTATTGCCAAATGACGGCAAGGCCCTTCCCGACGACCCCCAACAAGCCGCAGATCTCGCTCAGCGGTTGGTAGATACCAACAAGCAGCTGCAGCATCTTTTCGCAAGGCGGTCTTGAACCATGCCAAGACGATCCAGTCGAGCTTCAGAAACCAACTACGACGAGGAGTTGGACAATCAGACGTCGAATGCGGTAATCCAGGTCGCTCGGCCATCCGGCCGGGACGAATTTGACGCCGACGACGATGAGCCCAGCGTAGTTCTCACCCCACAGGGCGCGGCGACGGCATCCGAACTCGACCGCTGGGAAGCGTCAAGGTCCGCCCTACAGGCGGCCAACGCCAGCGAGGTATGGGTCCAGCAAGCCGCCGAGACAGAACTCACCGATGACCCGGTACGCATGTACCTGCGTGAGATCGGTCGGGTAAACCTGCTTACGGCCGAGGACGAGCGTGTTCTTGCCCGTGCGATGGAACTCGAAAAGCGCCTGATCGCTATCGAGGACGAAATCGCCGAAGAGACCGGACGGCAACCGACTGCACGGATTACGGTGCTCGGCCTACTCAAGCGCCTGTACGACGTACGGGACGCAGCTATTGCCGTGGCCCGCTTCCTGGGTCTCCCGGAAGAAGTTCGCCTCTCCACGGTCATGCACGACCCGGACATTCGGATTCTTGTGGACGGACCGATCAACGAGGCGCTCGTCAACTATCTTTCAGATACTCTCCAGATCGAACCCGAAGACGCACAGAAACTCGTTGTCGAGCTTTCGATCGTGACCCGGCTTCTTCCCCAGGAGGTGATCGACGTACTTGACGACGATCCGCCTGTGGATGAGATCGAGAACGAGATCGCGAGCGACAGGATCGAAGACAAGCTCGGGATGTACGAGCTCCTCTTCCACTCCCATCTTTCACGGGTACGAGAAGAGAGCACCAAGTCCCAGCGCCACCTGGCCGAGGCAAACCTGCGGCTGGTGGTCAGCGTGGCCAAGAAGTACATCGGACGAGGAATGAACCTCCTGGACCTTATCCAGGAAGGCAACATCGGCCTCATCCGTGCCGTCGAAAAGTTTGACTATCGGAAGGGCTATAAGTTCTCGACCTATGCCACGTGGTGGATCCGACAGGCGATCACCCGTGCAATCGCAGACCAGGCCCGCACAATTCGCATCCCGGTCCACATGGTCGAGACCATCAACAAGCTCCTCCGCGTCAGCCGTCGCCTTGTCCAGGAGTACGGGCGTGAGCCCACCGCAGACGAGATCGGCCGGCAGATGGAGATGACCTCCGACAAGGTGCGGGAAATTCTCAAGATCTCCCAGGAGCCTGTCTCTCTCGAAACGCCTATCGGCGAGGAAGAAGACAGCCACCTCGGGGACTTTATCGAGGACAAGAATGCGCCCGCCCCGGCGGAGGCTGCGACCTACCATCTTTTGCGTGAACAGGTCGACGATGTTCTAGGCACCTTGAGCCTCCGGGAGCGCCGAGTTCTCCAGCTCAGGTTTGGCCTCGAAGACGGTCGAAGCCGGACGCTTGAAGAGGTCGGACGGGAGTTCTCCGTGACGCGTGAGCGCATCCGGCAGATCGAGGCCAAAGCACTTCGGAAGTTGCGGCACCCGACCCGGAGCAAGAAGCTCAGGGACTTCCTGGAATAAGCTGGAAATAATCCTGGAATAGTCAACAGCGAGGTCCCCCGGGATTGTCCCGGATGTGGCTTTAAACATTGATGATCAAACAGCGGTCCGAATTCGGGCCGCTGTTTTTGTTTACGCTGCATTCGCCCCACCGATCTCCCACGACACCGGCTACGTACGTTCAAACCTTTGTACGCACCGGTTATTAAGCGTTTGCTTCGTAAGTGTATGCTTGGCAATAGCGTTGAACTGGCTTACACGATTCGGGGTGTCCAACCGGGGCGCCCGAAGTGTCGATGCGCGACGTGGCGTGAGCCGCGTGCGTGGATGGTGAAACCGTGGCGCAGGTGTTACTGCTGACCGGCTCCGAAATGTTAGATGTCGTAAGCGACATCGTCCTCATCGTGTTCCTCATTTTCGCCTTCTTCGCGCTGATCGTTTTCATGGTCATGGCGCTGCTGCTGTACCGGCGCATCGCGGGCCTCGTGGAATCGCTGACGAAGGCCGCCGAGCGGGGCGATCGATTACTTGAAGAGTTGGGCGATATTACCGAAATAGTGAAGTCCGGCGGCGCGCTGCCGGGCATGGCGATCCGCGGCGTATTCGGAACCATGTCCGCCGTCCTTGGAGGCATCATGGGGCGGCGCGGCGGACGTGATAGAAATTCTGATTAGCCCGGAACTCCGCCGGATAAAGGCCACTATTACTTTGACCCGTACGACCCGTAAACACAGCACTAGAAGTTCCTCAGGGGGAGATCCGCAACATGGCAAGTAATGACGGAGGCGGCATAATCGTCGGCCTGATCGTGGGCGGGGCGGCAGGCTTCCTGGCCGGAATCCTTATGGCGCCACGCTCCGGCGAAGAGACCCGGGCAATTCTTGCAGAAAAGAGTAGCGAGTGGCGGGGACGGGCCGGCGAACTTGGCGCCGTCACGCGTGAGCGCTTTGGACAGGCGATGACGGAAGGCCAGGCCGCAGCCGCCCGAGCCAGGGGACACGCCGGACCTGAGTTCGACGACGAGTTCGACATCGACTTCGATGACGATCTGTTGACGGAACCGGACGACGACCGCGCGTAAACCCCTACGCCCGTGATTCCAAGAACCTTAGACCCTGATCGGCAACTCTTCCATACGCGGGTATGAGCCGAACACCTTGAACCAGGACGACATCTCGGTCAGCTTGTCGATGGTTTCACGCCCGATCGGGTCCGCACGATGCAGTTCCATGTCCAGAAGAAAGGTGTAGCGGCCCAGCCGTTCCCCTGTCGGTCGTGATTCGATCTTGACCATATTGATCGAGTTTTCTGTCAGCACCCCGAGCGCCCTGTACAGCAACCCGGGTTCGTCCTCCGAAAACTGGAACGCCACAGACGTCATGTCGTTACCGGTCGGCGGCCTGTCCGTGTCATCGAGCACGACGAAGCGGGTGTAGTTATTGGGGTTGTCCTGCACCGACTCCGCAAGAACTTCCGCCCCGTATATCTCTGCGGCCCTGCGAGGCGCTATCGCACCGGATACCGTGTCCGACTCCTGCATATCTATCACCGCCTGGGCGTTGCTGAGTGAAGCGACGGCCTCGACGTGACTCAGCGTGCTCTCAAGGTATCTCCGGCTCTGCCCAAGCGACTGTGGGTGTGAATACACCATGGTCATGTCGGCGATCTCTGTTCCAGCCTTCGCCATCAGGCAGTGGTCGATCGGGACCGCTAGCTCGCCAGCGATCATGATGCTATCTGTACGAACAAGGAAGTCGAGAACGTCCGTGATGGCGCCATGCAGGCTGTTCTCAATTGGAACCACGCACTGGTCAATTTCGCGCTTCTCGACCGCTGCGATTACCGTCGGGATGGAGGGGTAGGAAACCATCTCTGAATCAGGACTGTAGTCGTATGCCGCCTCTTCGCTGTAAGTACCGGCGGGGCCCAGATAGCCAAGTTTCATGTACCGTTTCCGCCTCTTTAGTTTCGCATTATCGATGCGATACCCAGTTTTTACTTACGTGTAGTTAGTTACTAACTCAAGATAGTCAAGCTGTCGCCCTGACGACGGCATCAACCACGCCATCAAGAACGTTACGGCATCTCCGTGAGCGTCTCCCAGAGGGTCTGCGTGCCTTCCACCGGTGTCACCACTATCACCTCATCCTCGGCGCCGAGAACTGTTTCCGGTCGCGGCTCCTCGGTCTGGCCTGTGGGCCCGATAACAAGGATCACCGAGCTGCCGTACGGCAACACGATCTCGGACAGCATGCGGTTGACCACCTCTGCACCCGCCGGGATCTTGATCGCCACCATCTCCCGGTGGCGACCCGCAAGTGGCATCAGGCGGACGATGGGGTGCGCCGGGACCGTCGATGCGAGCCTCGTCATGGCGAGGTCCGTCAGGCTCACGACATCGTCGACTCCGAGAGCCTCGAACAGCGTGGCGTTCTCAGGATCTACGACCACGGCAACAGTGCTGGGGACGTTGAACACCTGTTTGGCGAGCTGGCAGGAGGCAAGATTGACGGAGTCGTCACCTGTGGCGGCGATAAATAGTCCGGCACGCGCCACCCCCGCTTCTCGCAGATTGGTGACCTTAGTTCCGTCGCCCAGTCGAGCGATACTCCCGAAGGTAGAACGAAGCAATTCGACACGTGCGCCGTCCCGATCCAGCAGGAATACTTCCTGCCCGGTCGCCAGTTGGGACTTTGCCAGTCCCGTTCCTATGCGCCCTGCGCCGATGATGACGATATACATGGCCTATCAGGGCATATCCGGCACGGTTTGAAGAATCACGTCGGCGACGAGCGCCGTGGGTGAGGTGACGGTGATCCCGAGGCTCGTGTACAGCTCCCTGAGACCTTCGTCCTTCACCCGGCACACGACCCTGCGCGTCCGGTAGACCGATTTGGCTTTCTGCGCGGCGAGACCGTTCAGGGCGTCGTTCCCGGAGAGTGCGAGAAACACATCAGCGTCCTCTATTCCCGCCTCCAGCATCGCCTCCGAGCCGCTTCCGTCGCCGATGACAAGGGTTATCAACCCGTCATCGATCAGAGACCGGGGCAGGTTCATGACCTGGGTGCGATTAGGTTCGATAACCGAGACATCGTGACCATCGGTCGACAGCGAGGATGCTACGCGTGCCCCGATCCGGCCGGAGCCCATGATTACGACCTTCATGCCGAGACCTGGAATTCCATTACCCGGCCGCCGGGTCGGTTCTGTACGTCCCAGACATCGTGAATTTCAGAGATATCAGACACCAGAGAGGATCCCGGCAGACTGCCGTCCCCCGGTCGATCGTGATCCTGAGCGGTTCTGGCGTCCCTGGCCCTTTGCCGGCGGCTCCCTCCACAGTACTACCAGGCAGCGGGCGTGTTCTAGAACGTAGGGAACGTCCTCTCCAAGAGAGAAACGCCCATAATCGCGTGGGCAGGACGTCCCGATCACGACGGCGTCCACGCCGCGTTCGGCCGCTTCACGCACGACTGCTGGACCAAGTTCACGCGCCTGAAGCAACTGCGCCTCGAAATCTCCGCGCGGCAACTGAACAAAGGTTTCTGCGTTCATAAGGATCTGTTCGCCCCTGGCAGCTGCCGGGCCGACCTCCGCGTCAACTGGCAACGCGCGGTCAACGGTGATCACGTACACCGCGTAGAGCCTGCCTTTGACCGGTCGGACCATATCGGCGCCCTGCGAAAGCACTGCTTGGTCTGTCTCGTCGCCGTTAAGTACCGCTAGGACTTTGGGGTAGGCCATGTGCTGGTCTGCTCCGCGTTTTAACTGGTTTCTCAGGGTGAAATAAGGGATCGGGCCCGGATCACCGGATCAGGTGGCATATCTGGGATTTCTGGGATTTCTCAGGTAGAGATCCTGTCTACAAGCTCGTCACGGCCGGCCACCACGAGGACATCTCCCGGCAGTAGTCCATCGTCGGGGTCAGGGGACAGGGTGATCTCGTCGCCGCGTTTTAGTGCGAGTACCGAGACGCCGTACTTGTCACGCACGCCCGTGAATCCGGTCTCCCGCAGGGTCATGTTAGCGAACCTGTCAGGTACACGGATCCGGCTAATGCCATACGACTCGGTGAGTTCCATGTATTCCTGGGCATCGGGGTTAAAGAGATTGTGCGCCAGCCGGGCGCCCATCTCGGCCTCAGGGTGAACCACCTTGTTGCATCCGATCCGCTCCAGGGTTGCCCCGTGCAGCTCGTCGTGGGCGCGGGCTACGATGTACGGGAGGCCCATCGTTTTCAGGAGCACCGACACCATGATGTTGGCCTGGACGTCCTGGCCGATCGCCACAACGGCGATGTCCATGTTGTCCACGCCCAGTTCGGCTAGGACGGCTTCACTCGTAGCGTCTCCGGCCACCGGGTAGGTTACCTGCCCCATAAGAGGCTGAACGCGCGCCTCGCTCTGGTCGATAGCCATTACATCGTGGCCGAGCTGGTAAAGGGTGCGCGCTACACCTGATCCGAGACGGCCAAGGCCGACGACTGCTACCTGTTTTTTGGTTGTAGCGATGGGAACCCCCGATGGCTTCAGTTCAAACTTGACGTCGTTTTCTTTGGGACCCGACGCCGGGCAGGTTTATCCGGTTCCGGGTACCCGGAACCGTGTATAGGTTTTGGGATATTTGGACCGGCGAATGTACTGTCTGGAAAGCTAGCCTATTCTAATCCGTTCGGTCGCGTATCGATAACCTATCGGAGCTTCGCGTCCTGCCATCAGCAATGCGAGCGTCAGCGGACCAAATCGCCCGACGAACATCGCGGTGGCGACGACGATTTTCCCTCCGTCTCCTAGTAATGGAGTGATGCCGGTAGTCACCCCTACGGTACCGATTGCGGAGAATATCTCGAACTGCAGGTCCGCAAGCGGCCTATCCTCCACCAACGAGAGCGCTACCAGGAACGCCACGACGGTGAGCGTCGCCAGCGCGCCTATAACCAGGGCGCGGCGCGCCAACTCTTGAGGTATATCCCTGTTGAACGCCGAGAGGTTGCGCCTCCCACGCACCGTCGCCACCGTTGCGATTACGATCAGGGCGAAGGTGTTCAATTTAATGCCGCCAGCGGTCGACGCCGAAGCGCCACCGATGAACATCATGAGCTCGAAAACGACATTCGTGGTGTCTTCGTGCTCGCCGAAATCGTCTATCGAGAAGCCGGCAGTGCGGGCGATTGTCGCGTTGAAAAACGAGTCGCTTAGCTGATTAGGGGCGCTGAGAGTGCCGATGGTTTCATCATTGTTCCTCTCGAGCACGTAAATTAGGCTTGTTCCCATCACAAGAAGCACGATGCTGCCGGTGAGAACGATTTTGACTTCGAGCGAAAATCGACGCAGGCTCCGAATTGTGATGATCTCAAATATGGCCAGGTAACCGAGCGCGCCCAGGATGATGAGCCCGGCGACGATCCCGAGTACCCATTCATCGGAGCGGAATGCTTCCAGACTGGCGCCTGGAACGTACTCGGAGGGGAGAATCACCAACCCCGCGTTGTTGAAGGCTGACACCCCAAGGAAAGCGCTCTGCCACAGCGCTGTGCCGATGGAGATCCCTTCCCAGAGACTCCCGAAAACATAAAATCGCAGGAACAGCAGGACCGAGCCGATCAACTGAATGGTTACCGCTAGCAGGACGATACGTCTGATGAGACGGGGAAGGCCGCCAAGCTGCCGCACTCCCAGCCCCTCCCTGATGGCGAGCTGGCTTTGCATGCCAATTCTCTGGCCAACGATGATGAGCAGGAATGCCGCCGCGGTCATGAATCCCAGCCCACCGATGAACGCCAGGATCAACAGCACGACGTGGCCAAACGTCGTCCAGTAGTCGGCCGTGTCCACGACAACAAGTCCGGTCACGGTAATCGCGGAGGTCGCCGAGAACATCGCCGTCAGGATCGGAGCGAACCCGTCTTCCTCACGGGCAATCGGCAACCAGAGCAACATCGTCCCGATAAACGTGAGGACCAGGAATCCGTAAACGACAAGCATCGGCGATGCCGGGCCGCGGACGGGCACCGAACGTCGGGTTACGTTTATATGGACCGGGCCGATTTCTGACTGACGGGGCCGTCGAACGACGACATCGCCGGGCCTCGGCTGCCACGGAGGTTGCATCTGGGAGAGTCTCTCGGGCGCCCCGGCTTCGAGTTGATGGGCTACACGTAGGTCGGGCGCCCGGAGCGTTTAAGGCGCGCTGATCAGTTGCCGGTGATTCTACATTCGGCGGATATCCCCCCGGAATGACTGTCACAACGCATTTGAGCCACGAAACGCGCTTGCTTCCAGCTTTGCGTGCCTGAGTCCGAACGTTCAGAATGGTCGGCTAGTCGGGAAGCGCCGTACTTGTACATGGAGTGCATGCGGAACGGTTGGACCAGACATCGACGGACTGTGGCCGAAACATCCCGAAACATTTGGGGTCACTCAGGGTGGGCCGGTGACCGATCGAACGATCTGGAGGATGGATTGCGGCCTTTAAGGTCTTTCATAAGGCTGGTTGCCAGCATCGGCAACGAGTTCTTCGCCCGCAACGGACCATACATGGCCGCTGCGGTGTCCTTCTACGCCCTGTTCTCTATGTTCCCGTTGATGCTGGCGTTGATCGCCGTGGCGGGGTTTTTCCTTGAATCTGAAAGTTTCCGTGACCGGCTGATCGAAGGCATTCCGGAGGTCCTGCCGGTTGAGGGCGATCTTGTGGCCAGCATCATCGCCAATGTCACGAGCGGCGCCGCCGTTGGGAGTGTTCTCGCCGCCATCGGCCTGTTCTGGGCGTCTACGGCGGTGTTTGGTGCCATCCGAAAGTCCATCAATAACATCTGGGGCATCACGCGGACCCGCGGCTTCCTCAGGGAACGCCTGATGGACATCACGCTCATGCTCGGGGCCTCCGTGGCGCTGATTGTCTCGATATTTGCGACCACGTTCCTGAACTTCCTCAGCGAGTTCACGACGGTGTTGTTCCAGAACGACACCGTGAGCCACAACTTCTGGAGCAGGGTCGCGCTCGTGCTCCCATGGGCCACCACCTTCGTTTCGTTCTTCTTGCTCTACCTGTGGCTGCCGAACACGCGCGTCCGGATTCGAGAAGTGTGGTTGCCGGTACTGATCGCAGGGACGGTCTTCGAAATCGGCAAGATCGTGTTCGTGATTTATCTAGGCAACTTCCGGAACTACGCGGACGTATATGGAGCCGTAAGCGCCGTCATAGCGCTGATGGCATGGGTCTATGTATCCACCATCATCCTTCTGGTGGGCGCGCTACTTACATCGCGCTATTCCACCTATATGAACCTGCGGGACCAACGCAAGCAGCTCAATGAACTGTCGAAGAGCCTTGAACGAATACGCTCCAACGGACCGGTGGTGGCCCCTGCGCTCGCCGATTAGGCGGATCTGGCCTGGATTATTGGGCCTCATGACTGCCGCATTGCTGACAATCAGTTGCGGTCTGGTCGCGACCGAGGAAGATGCGACGGCGACGCCACCCCTGGTGCCGACCTTCGCGCCCGGCGATTTCGGCACGTTCCCAATATCTCCGGCCGCCATCTCACAGCTTCCAAGTCTCCGGGACCTTGTGGAGCGGGTTGGTCCGGCGGTGGTCGCTATAGACACCAGCACCATCGCCGTGGACTTCTTCCTCAGACGCATTGAGCAACGCGGCTCCGGGTCCGGGTCCGGCGTGATTATCCGATCAGACGGCTACATCATCACCAACGATCACGTGATATCCGACGCGTCCACGTTGAGGGTCGCGCTTTCAGACGGCCGTGTGTTTGATGCTGTCACCGTTGGCAGATACCCCGAGGGCGACATCGCGGTGGTGAAGATAGAGGTGGACGAAGACCTTCCTACGCTTGATTTCGCAGACTCTGACGACGTTCGGGTTGGCGACTGGGTGCTCGCCATCGGCAACGCCCTCGGCCTGGAGGGCGGGCCCACAGTGACGGCAGGTATCGTGAGCGCCCGTGGACGGACACTTCAAACAGAGATCGGAACGACTCTTGCCGATCTGATCCAGACCGACGCGGCGTTCAATGAAGGCAACAGCGGCGGGCCCTTAATCAACCTTGAGGGCCGTGTCGTCGGCATCAACACCACGGTACTGGCTTCAGCACAGGGCATCGGGTTCGGAGTCAGTTCTAACTCAGCACGGAGGTTCTCGGACGATCTGATCGAGTTCGGGGCGGTACGGAGGCCGCTGATCGAACTGGGACTAGAGACGATTCGTGAATCGATGGCACATGCGCTTGGTTTGCCCGTATCCCGTGGGGTCCTCGTCACAAACGTCGGGCCAGGCCCCGGAGAGGACGCCGGGATACAGGAACTGGACGTGATTATGGAGATCGAGGGCAAGCCGGTAGGCAGTAGACCGGAGTTCCTGGCCGATCTGTGGAACTATCGCCCGGGCGACGAGATAGTTGTGACGGTCTTACGGGCGGACAGGCAGATCGATATCACTGTATCGCTGGATGAGCGGCCGTCCTGAGGGCAGGCATCCTGACCTTATCCTGTCGGGGCACTTGTCTTCAGGTCGACGAGGGGTTAGCCGAGCGGGGCGCGGGCCAGTTCCTCATAACGCGGACCCTCAATCATGAGACGGCTTCGATACAGGACCAGGGAATCCACCTGAATATCGGGACGCGGTTCCGGCAGCCGTACGTGTGCAAACGCCTGCCCTATCTGCCCGGCGGCAAACGGCGGGACCTCGCGTTGTAATCGCCCGACAGTGAGGTGCGGGTTATACCGGCGATCTTCCCCCGAGATACCTATTCTCTCGAGAGATCCTTCAAGCCGCGCCTGGAGCATGTGCAACCGATCAACCTCGCCCTTGATGCCCACCCACAGGACTTTGGGTTGCCTGAGGTCAGGAAACGCTCCCGTATCATCCAGCCTGAGTGTGAATTTTCCAGAACGTAATGCGGCTTCGGTCATGCATTTCGTTATGTCGTCGATTTTGTCCTGGGCCGTGTCTCCAAGGAACCGGAGTGTCAGATGCATCATCTCCGCACGAGACCAGCGGACGTTGGGCCGGAGGAATTCGGGTACTTTCCATGCGGTGCCCGTCAGCGCGGATTTGGCTTCCGAAGATAAATCTGCGGCGATGAACATACGCCACAGATCGTCCTGGAATTCAGGTCCCGAAGATTCGGAAAAGGGCGCCGGGTTGAACCCGGGGCGTACGCCGGGCCTGTTTACCGTTGGCGCGTGAAAATCCCGCCGACGGATTTCCTGGCCCGGTGCGAACGGCCGCGGGCCGGGTGGCCCAGCGGGTCCCGCTGGCCCGGGAGGGCTTAATGGTCTGGCAGGTCCGAGTGGCCTGGGAGGACCGTATGGTCTCGCAGGTCTGACAGGGCCTGGTGGCCTGGGAGGACCGTATGGTCTCGCAGGTCCCGATGGTCTGACA
>Ga0114999_10001056_pt1 | contig 39255 bp, 42 predicted proteins | sample ArcticOcean_MG_C_3_FD_89820 | JGI IMG/M metagenome (GOLD analysis project Ga0114999, IMG submission 89820) | Marine microbial communities from western Arctic Ocean - ArcticOcean_MG_CB8_126 | ecosystem: Environmental > Aquatic > Marine > Oceanic | place: Arctic Ocean: Canada Basin | collected...
CCCCTGCTCAAGCGCCCAATTGCCGTCTTTGCCCGTGTTGATCAGCCGGCTTTCAATAAATTCTTCACAGGCAAGCCCCGCAAGTTCCTCGGCAGTAATAGGATCATCAAAATCCTGGAAGAGTGCGGGCAGCAGTACCGGTTGTTGTTGCCAGTACTTATTGAGAAACTCCTGCCGCTTGAAATCCGGGTTAAGGGCGTAACTGCTCAAATATCTTCAGCCTGGGTGATGGCGGTACCAAGGTACAGTCGTGGTGTCAGGGCCAGCAGCTCAGCTTTGGCCTTTGCAGGGATCTCCAGGGCAGAGATAAAGGTCTGTATCGAGCTTTGATTGATGTCGTTGCCACGGGCCAATGCCTTCAGCTTTTCATAGGGTTGCTCGATTCGGTAGCGCCGCATCACGGTCTGTATGGGTTCGGCCAGCACTTCCCAGCACGCATCGATATCGTTGTCGATGGCGACCGCATTGATCTCCAGCTTGCCAAGGCCCTTTAGTGCGGACTTGTAGGCAAGCAAACTGTAGCCAAAGCCGATGCCTATATTTCGCAATACCGTAGAGTCAGTGAGATCGCGTTGCCAACGCGAGAGGGGTAATTTATCGGCCAGATGGCTCATAACAGCATTAGCCATGCCCAGGTTGCCTTCCGAATTTTCGAAATCTATGGGATTGACCTTATGCGGCATCGTCGAAGAACCGATTTCACCGGCAATGGTTTTTTGCTTGAAGTAGGCAAGCGATATGTACGACCAGATGTCCCTGTTAAAATCGATCAATACGATGTTGAAGCGGCTGATTGTCGAGAACATCTCCGCAATGGCATCGTGCGGTTCGATTTGGGTGGTGTAGGGGTTCCATTCCAGCCCCAAATCTTCGACAAACTCTTTAGCTACGCCGCCCCAGTCAACCTCCGGATAGGCTGCCAGGTGCGCGTTGAAGTTGCCGACTGCACCATTAATTTTGCCCATCACTGGACTATTCGCACATTGTGCCGACTGTCGTTCCAGCCTATGAACCACATTGGCAAACTCCTTGCCTACGGTCGTTGGTGAGGCATTCTGGCCGTGAGTGCGTGACAACATGGGCTGCTTCGAATATTGATGCGCCAGCAGTCGTAACGAGTCTATGAGTGCGGTCATGGCCGGTAACAATACGGCATCGCGCCCATCTTTGAGCATCAGGGCATAGGCAAGGTTGTTGATGTCCTCTGAGGTGCAGGCAAAATGCACAAATTCCAGGTGTTCGCGTAACTCTGCGGAGGTTTCAAGTTTTTCCTTTATAAAGTACTCGACGGCTTTAACATCATGATTGGTGGTGGCTTCAATGTCCTTGATGCGCTGCGCATCGGCACAGGAAAACTGATCGATTAACTGCTCCAGGAAGGTCTGAGCTTCTGCGGATAAAGCGCTTAATTCTGGCACATCTGGCTGCGCCGCCAACTTTTGCAGCCAGCGAATTTCCACCAGAGTGCGATAACGCATTAACGCGTATTCGCTGAAGAAGTCCGCCAATTCCTGGCATTTGCCGCGATACCGCCCGTCCAAGGGCGAGAGTGCCATTAGAGGGTGCAATCGGTGCTTATCCATGTAAAATTCCTAGTCTGAAACAATGAGTTTATAGCGCATATTTCCGGCAGTTTTCTGAATTCTCTTGCGGTAGAAAACCAGCCGCCAGCGGCGCCCACCAAGTTGATGCCAGAGCACAGCGGAGCGGATACCTGCCAGGAGTAGCGCGCGAATTCGATTTGCAACTTGCTTGTCGTTCAAACGATCTGCCTTGCCCTGAACCTGTATTCGGTAGGGCAGAGTGCTGATTGTATCCTGATACAAGGTGGCTAGCTGCTCATATGCGCCATCGTTTTGAGTTTGCAGGGCGACATCAGCTGCCGAACTGCCCTCATCTACTTGCCGTATATCTGTCGCATTAATTTTCGCAAGTGTTGCCCGAATTATACTCTGTATCCTTTTGTTATTTATAAGTTTATTCCGCAATGAAAGCATCGCCAGCGTGTACCGAATCAGCTCTGCATTTTCTCTCAGTCGGTCATTGCTGAACATATCCTGCAGGGTCTTAAACCCCAGCCCCAGGTGAGCTAAATTTGGGTAAATATCTGTAATCGAGCCTGGGTCGAGTACCAGAACAGAGTTTACAGTTGTGGAAATAATGAGCTCATCTGTGTATCTACCCCTGGCAAGGCTGCTCACCAGCGCCGCACTTTGGGTGATTGCGGACAACGCGACAACCTGCTGCTCCCAGGGCGAGAAATCATTTGAGGTAACGTTCAATGATTGAGCCTCCAAGACACCTGTCCTGTTGATAAAATACAACGTACTGGCCCGGGGTCACCGCCCGTTGCGGCGCCTCGAAACTCACCTTGAATAAATCACCTTCATGTTGAGAAATTGTGCAGAGTTGATCGCTCTGGCGGTAACGTATCTTGGCTGTACACGTTAATGGCAAGTTGGGAGCGGTGTTGTTAACCCAGGTTGCGGTCGATGCTATTAATTGCTTGGAAAACAAATGCTTATTTCCATTTCCTTGCGCAACTACTAACACATTGCGAAGCAAATCCTTGTTTACTACATACCAGGGCGCCTCGCTGTGGTTGGGTTTGCCGCCGATGCCCAGGCCCTGCCGCTGGCCATAGGTATAGTACATGAGGCCCCCATGGCTTCCGATGCACTCTCCTTCCGTGGTTTCAATGTCTCCGGGGTTGGCGGGTAAGTATTGCTCTAGAAAATCCTTGAACCTTCTTTCTCCAATGAAGCAGATTCCTGTGCTGTCTTTCTTGTCATGGGTTCTCAGCTGCAGAGACTCGGCAATACGTCGCACTTCAGTCTTTCGTAATTCTCCTACAGGAAACAAGCTGTTACGCAAGCTAGCTTCATTAACTTCGCATAAAAAATAGCTCTGGTCCTTGTTCTCATCCAACCCTTTAAGCAGATAGGTGCCGGCTTCAGTATCCAGTCTTCGTACATAGTGACCAGTCGCAATTTTATCGGCGCCCAGGCTCGTCGCGTACTCCAGGAATGCCTTGAATTTAATTTCACGGTTGCACAATACGTCCGGGTTTGGCGTTCGACCGGCGCGATATTCCTGCAAGAAATGTTGAAATACATTATCCCAGTATTCCGCTGAGAAATTGGCTGTATGTAATCTTATGCCTAATTTGTCGCATACGGACTGTGCGTCTTCCAGGTCTGCTATAGCCGTGCAGTATTCGCTGCCATCATCTTCTTCCCAATTTTTCATAAACAGTCCTTCCACCCGATACCCGCTTTGCAGCAGCAGATGGGCGGCGACGGAAGAGTCAACACCGCCAGACATGCCGACGATGACGAGTTCTGGGGAAGTTTGGGTCTGTGCTGCTATTTCTACCATGGTTTTAGTCTGTGTTGATAAGCGAAAGAGGATAACGAGCCCCGTGTAGATAATCCTGTAATACCCGCAACACCATAGGACTACGAAGCTCATCGCTCAGCAATTCAATTTCCTCGATACGCAGCCAGCTTACTTCCAGGATGCCGGAGTCTAATACTGCTGCGGACTGCTCAACAATGGGTTCGGCGATAAAACAGTGACGCACATAGCTAATCTTGTTTAGCGGAGAAGTATATTGGTAAATTCCGAGAAATTGATCGACCCTGACCTGCCAGGCAGTTTCTTCCAAGGTCTCTCTTTGCGCAGCAGCTATTAGCGACTCACCAATCTCCAGGTGTCCAGCCGGTTGATTATAAACTATCAATCCATCAGATTTCTCTTTCACCATTAAAAAGCGTCCTTCCCTCTCGACCACAGTAGCAACGGTGATATGGGGGCTATTTTCCATCAATTATTACCTCAATACGTGGTGCTATTTTACAAGCTGATCAGTAAGCTATGTAAGCAAACTCAATAATTACTTAAGCAAGGACGCCGCAGGTACTTCAGCTTGCTAAAAGAAACATGGATAATGGGGCTTTAATTCCTTGAGAGCGACCCATGAGTAAATTGACTCATCTCGACGAGCGCGGCAATGCGCACATGGTAGACGTCGGTGACAAGCAGACCAGCAGTCGTACCGCTATTGCCAGCGGTCAGGTGCGAATGGCGAGTAGTACTCTGGAACTGATAGCCACAACAGGACACAAGAAGGGGGATGTACTCGCTGTCGCTCGCATAGCCGGGATTCAAGCCGCTAAACAGTGTTCACAGTTAATACCACTGTGCCACCCTTTAATGCTTACCAGCATCCAGGTCGATTTTGAGCTGGACACAGCGCGCACACTGGTGAAAATATCGGCATGCTGTAAAGTCAGCGGCCAAACCGGGGTAGAAATGGAGGCTTTAACTGCGGTTTCCGTAGCCGCTTTGACCATATACGACATGTGCAAGGCGGTGGACAAAGACATGGTCATAGAATGCATTTGCCTGCAGGAAAAACAAGGTGGCAAGAGTGGGCATTATCAGCGTGCCAGCACTTCAACAGAGTAGATTATGTTAACAATTCATTATTTTGCCAGTATTCGGGAAGCCCTGAAGAGTAACGAAGAGCACTTTGAACTGCCCTCGCACGTGAGCAACGTCGGTGATTTAATCGACCACTTGCTGCAGTTGCATCCGCACTTCGAAGTGGTTTTTCGAAGGGATAAGAAGGTTCTGGTTGCGGTCAATCAGACCGTTGTGGCTAGTACTCATACTCTTACAGCGGGCGATGAGATTGCTTTTTTCCCACCTATGACAGGCGGTTAGGCCGATTTTATGATCAGTATTCAAACAGAAGACTATAGTCTTGAAGAAGAGTACCAAGCACTGCGAGCGGCGGCTGGAGATGCCGGGGCAATTGTCACTTTTACTGGAATCGTCAGGGAGTTCTACGCTGGTGGCGGCGGAAAAATGGATACCCTCTACCTGGAGCACTACCCGGGGATGACTGAAAGTAGTCTCGAGAATATCGTCGCCGAGGCACAGGGACGGTGGCCCTTACTGGCGGTCCGGGTAATTCATCGGGTCGGTGAGTTGCGGCCGCAGGAACAGATCGTGCTGGTAGCAACTGCCAGTAGTCATCGACAGGCTGCGTTCGATGCCGCGCAGTTCATTATGGATTTCCTGAAAAGCCGGGCGCCGTTCTGGAAGAAGCAAAGCGCTGGTAAAGACAGCCACTGGGTTGATGCCAGAACTTCTGACGCCGATGCCCAGCTGCGTTGGCGGGACTCTGACAGCTAGGGTGTCTCGTTAGCGCTGGTCTGCAACCGCCACTGCCCCGGTTCCAGCCCATTCAGACTCCATTCTCCGACCTGGGTTCTTACCAGGCGGAGCGCAGGAAAACCAACGGCTGCGGTCATTCTTCTTACCTGTCTGTTGCGGCCTTCGTAGAGCGTCAGTTGAATCCAGCTGGTCGGGATTTGCCTGCGCTCTCGTATTGGTGGTTGCCGTGGCCAGAGTTGGGGCGCATCGATTACGGCCACCTCGGCGGGGCGGGTCAACCCATCCTTCAGCTCTACACCCTGTTGCAAGCGCGAAATTGCAGTGCTGTCGATAGAGCCTTCTACCTGCGCCAGATAAATTTTTCCGAGTTTGAATTTCGGCTCGGCTATGCGTTGCTGAAGCCTGCCGTCATTGGTAAGAATAAGCAGACCTTCTGAATCTTTGTCCAGTCTGCCAGCGGCATAATAGCCTTTCTTAGGTATGTATTGCGCGAGTGTGCGCTGCGGGTCGGCGCCAGTAAATTGTGAAAGTACACCGAAAGGCTTATTGAATAATAAAAGTTGTGACACACACGACTACCGCGCACACAGCGATACGCAAAAGACTCCAAGTTTATCACGAGAGTGATAATGAGCCGACTTCACAACTTTAAGTCAACGCCATGTTCGCAAAAGAACTACAGGCATTAACCAGAATCAGCGGCAATTTCTTCGGCGACAACTTCGGCTGCATCACTGTCCGCACCAGCGACACTGTCACCATCGTCATGGCTCTCCACCGTTGCTTGCACAGGAGCTGCGGAGGGCTCCGACAGTGCTTGAATATTGGCCGCGTGCAAACCCTTGGGCCCTTCGACGGTTTCAAACGAAACCAATTGACCAGCCTTAAGAGTTTTGTATCCTTCCATTCCTATCGCAGAATAGTGAGCAAATAGGTCGTCGCCACCTTCATCGGGTAAAATAAACCCGAACCCCTTTGCGTTATTAAACCACTTAACTTGGCCGTTACTCATGAGGAAACTCCGGACTTCTTTATTATTTATTTATTGTGTTTTTTTATGCATTACCTAAAAGCTATCATTGCTATACACCATAGATATTGCAATGTCAAAGGCTTGGCTCGCTTCAAAGCCTCAATTCAGCTGAGGAACCCAGGCGCTGCACCTTGAATTCCCATAATTCAGGCCCATAAATAAATATTGCGATTATTGACATCGTCGAACTCAGATCCACAGCAAATCACAAAAGGCTTTCCATAAATTGGATTCTGACGCAAAATCATCAGTGAACTCTGACTTTAAAAGACGGGTTTGCGACAAGTTTCAAGAATTCCAGCTAATTGACATTATCATGAAAAAATACAGCCAGCAGCAGCTATCGGTAAAGCTAGCAAATCAACCGTCGGGGCCGGATAATTCTGGTGATGATGAGGAAAATGTTGACGACACCGGTATTGCCACCACTACCGCGAAGCCCAAGCTGGAAAAACCGCCTTTATACAAAGTGGTTTTAATTAATGACGACTACACCCCAATGGACTTCGTCGTAGATGTGCTACGCTCGTTTTTTCATATGAACATTGAAAAAGCCACTCAAATAATGTTGAAGGTCCACACCGAGGGTAAGGGCGTCTGCGGTGTTTTTAGCAAAGACCTGGCCGAAACCAAAGCGGCGCAGGTAAATGGATATTCTCGGGAATGCGAGCAACCTCTGCTTTGCTCCATTGAAGTAGATCGATAACATTACTTGGCAACTACAGCTGATTAGGCTAGAAGGCATTTATGTTAAGCAAGGATCTGGAAGAAACTCTTAATTTGGCGTTCAAAGCCGCTAGAATTAAACGCCATGAATTCATGACAGTAGAGCACCTATTACTTGCACTACTTGACAATGAAATCGCCACTGCTGTGTTGCTGGCCTGCGATTGCGAGCTGGAGAAACTACGCAGCAACCTCAGTGACTTTGTTGACGCCACCACGCCATTGATTTCAGAAACGGAAGCGATGCGAGAAACTCAACCGACGCTGGGTTTTCAACGAGTGCTCCAGCGCGCGGTATTTCATGTCCAGTCCTCCGGCAAACGAGAGGTTACTGGAGCCAATGTATTAGTTGCTATCTTCAGCGAGCAGGAAAGCCAGGGCGTGTATTTTCTTAAACAGGACGATATCGCTCGAATCGATGTCGTTAATTTTATTACCCACGGCATATCTAAAATCCCAGGGCTCGACGGTGAGGGCGAATCTCCCCGTGAGCAGCAGGAAGAAGAGGGCTCAGCTGAGGCTTCATCGAATGCTCTGGACAGTTTCACAACCAACCTCAACTTCGAAGCCGAGGAAGGCCGCATCGACCCGCTTATTGGTCGCGAAAAGGAAGTAACGCGGGTAGTGCAAATTTTGTCTCGCCGCCGCAAAAACAACCCCTTACTGGTTGGAGAATCCGGCGTCGGTAAAACAGCCGTCGCCGAAGGTTTGGCCAAATTGATCGTGGAAGGCAAAGTGCCGGATGTGCTGGCTGAAAGTGTTATCTATTCCCTGGATCTCGGCGCGCTACTGGCCGGCACCAAGTACCGGGGAGATTTCGAGAAGCGGTTTAAAGCTCTGCTGGCAGAACTGAAGAAAAACGAGCATGCGGTTTTATTCATTGACGAAATTCACACCATAATTGGAGCCGGTGCTGCCTCTGGTGGAGTCATGGATGCCTCGAATTTATTAAAGCCAGTATTAACATCAAGTCACCTACGTTGCATTGGGTCCACGACTTATCAGGAATATCGCGGGATTTTTGAAAAAGATAGAGCGTTGTCGCGCCGCTTTCAAAAAATCGAAGTCGACGAGCCCGATGTGGAAACAACCTATAAAATCCTTAAGGGTCTGAAATCGCGCTTCGAAGATCATCACAATTTGCGATACAGCGACAATGCACTAAAGGTGGCATCAGAACTTGCCGGGCGTTATATCAACGATCGTCATATGCCGGACAAGGCCATCGACGTGATCGATGAAGCCGGAGCGTACCAACGTCTGCAGCCCGCGAGTAAGCGTAAAAAATTAATTCAAGCCACGGACATGGAGAAGGTAGTTGCTACCATCGCTCGCATACCGGCGAAGCATGTATCCAGTTCCGACCTGACAACCTTGAAGAGTCTGGAATCAAATTTAAAAATGGTTGTGTTTGGCCAGAACCGTGCCATCGAATCACTGGCAACCGCTATCAAATTATCTCGCGCCGGGTTGAATGATGGTGAGAAACCAATCGGCTCATTTTTATTTTCAGGGCCCACCGGTGTTGGCAAGACCGAGGTCAGTCGACAGCTTGCAAAAATTATGGGTATCGAGCTGATCCGCTTTGATATGTCTGAGTACATGGAGCGGCATACTGTATCCAGGTTAATCGGGGCGCCACCGGGGTACGTTGGTTTCGATCAGGGTGGATTGATGACCGAGGCTATCACCAAAAATCCCCACTGCGTCTTACTGTTGGATGAGATAGAGAAGGCACATCCTGATGTATTCAATCTGTTACTACAAGTGATGGACCATGGTGCCTTAACTGATAACAACGGCCGCAAGGCAGATTTTCGCAACGTCGTTCTTATCATGACCACCAATGCAGGAGCGCAGGAGATGGCGCGCTCGTCAATTGGTTTTACGGAGCAGGACCACACTATGGACGGTATGGAAATTATTAAGAAGACATTCACGCCGGAATTTCGCAACCGGCTGGATAGCATCATTCAATTCGGTGTCCTACGGCCGGAAATCATTCGCACTGTAATAGACAAATTCCTGGTCGAGTTGCAGGTGCAACTTGATCAAAAGAAGGTATTGCTACATGTGGATGATGACGCCGTCGATTGGTTTGTTGAGCATGGCTACAGTGAATCTATGGGTGCCAGACCTATGGCCAGATTGATCCAGGAGAAGCTCAAGAAAACTCTGGCCGAAGACATCTTGTTTGGCGAGCTCGCCGACAATGGCGGTGATGTCTATATCACCGCCGAAGATGACGATATTAAGCTGGAAATAACAGGCCGTAAGAAGCAGGAAAGGAAACAGCTAGCTCCTGCCAAAAATTAAATCGACCGCTCGCTGAGACTTTAGCTGAATAGAAAGACTATCTGGCGCGGTAGCTGATGCGGCCCTTGGTGAGGTCGTACGGCGTGAGTTCCACTTTGACCTGGTCTCCGGTCAAGATTCGAATATAGTTTTTGCGCATCTTCCCAGAGATGTGAGCTGTGACTATATGGCCATTTTCGAGTTTAACTCTGAACATGGTGTTGGGAAGCGTATCAACCACTTCGCCTTCCATTTCAATTAGATCTTCTTTCGCCATTTAAAATTCCAAGAGTGTTTACAGCGGGCGCATTGTGCCGGATTTTTTGTAGATAAGCAAAACGACCAGGCTAATTCAGCAACACCCACTTCCCTTGAATCAACAACTCAATAGGCCGAAACGAGCTTTTGTATTGCATTTTCGAGCAACCCATAATCCAGTAGCCTAAAAACAAATAGGGCAATCCCATTTCTTCTGCTTTACGGATTTGCCACAGAATTACAAAATTTCCAAGTGAACGCTTATCGAAGTCAGGATCGAAGAAGGTGTAAACGGCAGAAAGGCCTTGTTGCAAGACATCGATAACACTCACTGCCAGCAACTGATCTTGGTAGTAAAATTTGTAAAATGACGTGTCGGTGGTTTGTGCCTGTATAAAGGCTTCAAACTGCTCCGATGTCGCCGGGTACATATCACCGTCGCGGTGGCGAGTATTGATATAGCGCTTATACAATGGATACGAGTCTCGGTCATTCAAGTGATTTGTTTGAATTACACTCAGGTCTTGATTTGCATTCCATATTTTTCGATGACGACGCTTTGATTCGAACTGAGAGACAGGAAGCCGACAAGAGATACAGGCAGAGCACTTATCGCAATCGGGCCGATAGAGATGGGCGCCACTACGGCGAAAACCGAGCTCACTGAGTTTGCTATTAAGAGACTTATCGATCGTGAGGTCTGGATCGACAAACACGGTGCTTGCTTCCTCGTCATCTTTATAGCTACAGGAATGGGGAGAGGTTCGAAACAACCGCACCGAACTGATAATTTTAGATTTAGAATTCATTGCTTCCTGTTGCTGCGGTTTGACAGGACTTCCAGTCTCTACCGTATACTTTTTGCGGAATTAATTCGCGTAACTGCTGCACAAACTCTTCTCTACGGATCTCCACAGCTCCGAGATTTTTCAAATGATCGCTGCTGACCTGGCAGTCGATCAGTTCATAATCCCAACGTTGTAGCTGTTTAACCAAATACACCAGCGCCAGTTTAGAGGTGTTATCCTCCTCACTGAACATCGATTCCCCAAAAAAGACCCGTCCCAGGGCAATGCCATAGAGACCGCCAACCAGTTTGTCAGCGGACCAGACCTCCACAGAATGCGCGAAGCCACGGTCATGCAGTTCGACATAGGCCGCTTCCATCGCAGTGGTAATCCAGGTGCCGGTAGAACCTGCTCTATGCTCTGCACATCTTCGGATAACGGCGGGGAAATCCCGATCGAAAGAGACAGTGTAACGGCCTCTCCGTATCAGCTTGCCGAGGCTGCGGGAAAGTTTAAGTTGTGATGGTATCAGCACCAGTCTGGGGTCTGGTGACCACCAGAGTATAGGTTGGTCTTCTTCATACCAGGGAAATATCCCGTGTCGATAAGCATCGAGCAAGCGTCCGACTCCGAGGTCCCCACCCGCCACCAACAGGCCATCTGGCTCGGTAAGCGCCTGTTCGACCGGCGGAAATCCCGCTTGATCCGGCTCTATCCAGGGAATGGGCATGTGATCTCTCGGTTACGACTGTTTACGAATCCAGGAATTTCTCCGCATCCAGGGCAGCCATACAGCCAAATCCCGCACTGGTTACGGCTTGTCTATATACCTGGTCGGCAATATCACCAGCCGCGAACACGCCCGCTACGCTGGTTTCCGTGGCATTTCCGGACAATCCGGTATTCACTACGACATAACCGTTCTTCATCTGTAGTTGATCTTTGAAAATTTCTGAGTTGGGCACATGGCCGATGGCGATAAAAACGCCATCTACTTCAAGTTTGCTCATCTTTGAGCTCTGCGCGTGTTGCAGGCTCACACCCGTGACCCCCATGTCATCGCCTAGTACCTCAGCAAGCACATGATCCCATTGTATTGTGACCTTGCCTTCTTCAACGCGCTCGAAGAGTTTCTTTTGCAGGGTTTTTTCAGCTCGTAGCGAGTCGCGTCTGTGCACCAGGGTCACATGCGAGCATATATTGGCCAGGTACAGGGCTTCTTCGACTGCCGTATTGCCGCCTCCGATCACAGCCACAGCTTTGTTACGATAGAAAAACCCATCGCAGGTGGCACAGGCACTAACGCCCTTGCCCATGAACGCCTGTTCCGAGTCCAGCCCCAGGTATTGCGCCGATGCTCCGGTGGCAATAATCAGGGCGTCACAACTATAAGCATTGCTATCCCCCTGTAATTTAAACGGCCTTGCGCTCAGGTCCACCTGGTTGATGTGATCAAAAATAACATCAGTATCAAAGCGCTCTGCATGACTTTTCATTCTTTCCATGAGTTCCGGGCCTTGTAGGCCCTCGACATCACCCGGCCAGTTATCTACATCTGTCGTGGTGGTGAGTTGTCCCCCCTGGATGATGCCTGTAATCAAAACGGGGTCGAGATTGGCCCGGGCTGCATATACGGCGGCGGTGTAGCCGGCAGGGCCTGAGCCTAAAATGACTAATTGATGGTGCTGTACTTCGGTCATATCAATCATCCTGATGGGTGCTGGTGGTTCAGAGGTGCCCTAGCTTATATGATGCCACATCCTTTAGTTTTAAAGGCTGACAGCCCCCATTCTATTCAATTTTAGTGCAAAAGCACCGTTAAACTGACTAGGAGTTTCAGACTTTGAGGCGCGGCTGTATCCCGACCCAACCCAATACGCAGGGCAAGACTGTGACAGCTGCATTATCTGTTTCCTTGCGGCCAGCGTAAATTGCGTCTAACTATTCTCGAAACGATCCTATAAACTAAGCGCAGGTATCTGAATAAATTGAAAAATATAACCATGAATAAAGCCATGCAGGAATCCGAAGTCGGCAGCATTATGCAACGCCTGGTGCGAGAGGGCACATTGATCGTGTATTCCCTGTTAGCACTATTCCTTTTGATTGCTCTGATAAGCTACTCACCATCTGACCCGGGTTTCACCACCACGGGAAGCGGCGATGAAGTTGCTAATGCAGTGGGGGTTTACGGTGCATGGTTGGCGGACATCCTCCTGCATCTATTAGGTTATTTGGCTTATGCCTTTCCCAGCCTTTTACTCTATAAGGTTTACACCTCGTTTAGGGAGTCGGAGCTCAATGCGGAATTTTCCTGGCCCCTTTTCAGCCTGAAAGCTGCAGGTTTCGTTCTGCTGGTAATTGCCGCCAGCGGTCTGGCAACTCTGCATTTCGAGATCGGCAGTGACGTGCCGTACATGGCCGGCGGGATTCTGGGTTCGCTGGTTGTGGACCTCTGTGTTCCGGTTCTGGCCATGGTAGGCAGTACCTTGATGTTGCTGGCGCTGTTCCTGTTTGGCTTAACGATTACCATTGCGATTTCCTGGCTGCAAGTCTTCGACAGAATAGGGGAGGTAGCCCTGGGTTTGAGCTCACTGGCGGTATTGAAAGCAAACAAGTGGCTGCAAACCAGGAAGCAGGAACTGCTTACCAGAGAGCGCCTGGAACAACGTAAGCGAGTGCTGGATATTCACATCGAAAAACAGAGTAAGCGCGCGCCACCAACCATCAAGGCGGTCGCTCCCAAGAGTAGAAAAAAGAGCTCAAGAGTGGAAAAAGAGCGGCAGGGAACCCTGTTTGCCGCCTCTTCCGTCAAACAATTACCGGCCATTGGACTGTTAGATGCATGGCACGAAAGCAACGACTCCGGTTTTTCCAAGCAGTCTCTCGAAGCCATGTCGAAACTGCTGGAGTTGAAACTCAAGGATTTTGGTATCGAGGTCGAAGTCACGGCGGTCAACCCTGGGCCCGTTATAACGCGCTTTGAAGTGCAACCCGCTCCTGGTATCAAGGTAAGCCGTATTAGTAACCTGGCCAAGGACCTGGCTAGATCGCTAGCGGTTGTCTCGGTACGCATAGTGGAAGTGATTCCGGGTAAAACCGTGATCGGCATAGAGATACCCAATGAGAAGCGGGAAATTATCCAGTTAAGCCAGCTGCTGTCATCACCGGAATTTGATGGTGCCGGATCGACGCTGAGCATGGCCCTGGGTCATGACATAGTTGGCAAACCGATCATTGTAGACTTGGCGAAAATGCCTCACCTGCTGGTAGCGGGTACCACAGGGTCTGGCAAGTCGGTTGGTATTAACGCCATGATTCTGAGTCTGCTGTTCAAATCCACGCCCGAGCAAGTGCGCGTGATCATGATAGATCCAAAGATGCTGGAGCTTTCAGTTTACGACGGCATACCCCATCTACTGACACCGGTTATCACGGACATGAAGGACGCGGCCAATGGTCTGCGCTGGTGTGTCGCCGAGATGGAACGTCGCTACAAGCTGATGTCTATGCTGGGAGTCAGGAACCTGGCTGGCTTCAACAAGAAAGTGATTGACGCCAAGAAAGTAGGCAAGCCCATCATCGACCCAACCTGGCAACCGGATCTGATGCTGTTGGAGGAAGAACAAACCGCACCCGAACTGGTACCGTTGCCCCGCATTGTCGTCATCGTCGATGAATTGGCGGACATGATGATGGTAGTAGGCAAGAAGGTCGAAGAGTTGATAGCACGTATCGCCCAGAAGGCCCGGGCCGCCGGCATTCACCTGGTGCTGGCAACCCAACGGCCGTCTGTCGATGTGCTCACCGGCCCGATCAAGGCTAATATTCCGACCCGCCTCTCCTTTATGGTGCAATCCAAAGTGGATTCGAGAACTATCCTTGGGGAGGGTGGTGCCGAGCAGTTACTTGGTCACGGTGACATGTTATTTCTCCCACCCGGGAGTGGCGTTCCTACTCGAGTCCACGGCGCCTTTGTCAGTGATGAAGAGGTTCATCGCGTGGTGGCAGACTGGAAGCGGCGTGGCACGCCTATGTATATAGAATCGATTACCCAAGCTGGCGATGAGACCGGTGGGGCAGCAGGCCAGGCCGACGCTCAAGGGGAAGAGGGGGATGCACTGTATGATGAAGCCGTCCGCTTCGTCACAGAATCCCGCAGGGCTTCTATTTCTTCAGTACAAAGAAAATTACGCATTGGGTACAACCGAGCCGCGAGGATGATTGAATCCATGGAAGCCACTGGGGTAGTATCAGAGATGGGTAGTAATGGTGCTCGGGAAGTTATCGCACCGCCGCCGCCTCGAGATTAAACCCCTCAATGAAGTGATAAATATGCGTAATACACTAGCTGCGCTGGTTGCAGCATGCCTTGTCGTTTCCACTACAGCCAGCGGCCAGTCTCCGACCCGGCACAGCGACCTGCAGCAGCTGGATTCATTCTTACAGGGAATAGAAACCCTGGCCGCTGACGTGGTTCAACTCATCGTTGAGTCTGATGGGGGCGTATTGGAGGAAAGCTCAATAAAGATGTACCTGATGAAACCAGATGGCTTTTATTGGGAAACCCTGTCGCCATTCCCCGAACTCGTTGTTACTAATGGCAGACTGCTCTGGAACTATCAACCCGACCTCGAGCAGGTGGTGATCGAACGCTGGGATAGCAGTCGATCGGAACTCGCGGTGCAACTGCTAAATGGTCAGACCGAGGATCTTGCCGCTGAGTATGTCATTGAAAACGTCTCTCTAGTAGGAGACGAGCACCAGGAATTTACCTTAACGCCAATGGCGGCAGATAGCATTTACGACGAAATATCTATCAATTTCCTGCTGTCAGAGTTGAATACTATTTATCTTGAGAACAAGAATGGACAACAGACAGTTTGGCGCTTCGAAAATGTCGTGCGTAACCAGCCAATGGATGATGAAATTTTCGAATTTCAGCCGCCGGATAATATCGAAGTCATAGAAAACACCTATACCCGGTAGTAACTCCACCGCTGCGGCAGCGACCGGAGCCGCGCTACTCTCTTTTAAAAACACTGGATCACAAAAAGGCATGTATACATATATCGCAGTAGCAATCGGGGGAGCTCTCGGTGCCATGTCAAGATATTGGCTCAGCACCCTGGTCGAGACTTACAATAGCAGTAGTTTTCCCTATGGCACCTTTCTGGTTAATGTCATCGGCTCCTTTCTAATTGGGGTTTGCTTCATCGTGTTTGTGGAAAAGTTGCACTTGGTGGATCAGTGGAGGCCCTTGCTTGTGATTGGGTTTCTAGGAGCATTAACTACATTTTCAACATATTCGCTGGACGCGCTGTTGTTGTTCCAACAAGGCCACTACAATACCGCACTTCTTTATGTAGTAAGCAGTGTCCTGCTTAGTTTGTTTGCAGCCTATAGCGGCATTCAACTCACTCGCGTCCTGCTTTAGTCAGAAACTCCCCGGACTCTGGGGCCAGGAATTACATCATGTTAGACCCGAAGTGGATTCGCTCAGAGCCTGAGGAATTAGCCAGCAAGCTTTTGAAGAAAAAATTTACGCTGGATACAGTCTTGCTAGCGAAACTTGATAGTCAAAGAAAAGAGCTGCAGCTTAAAACAGAAGCTTTACAGAACGAAAGAAATTCCCGCTCCAAAATGATTGGCAAGGCGAAAGCTGCGGGGGAAGATATTTCGGAAATATTGAGCTCCATGGAAAACATGAAGGCTGAGCTCGAAGAAAAAAAAGATCAACTTGCTGCTTTGCAATTCCAACTCCACGAGTACCTGCAAGGAGTCCCCAATGTTCCCGATGATTCGGTACCCGCTGGCGACGACGAATCTGCCAACAAATTAGTGTCGACCTGGGGTGATCCACAGAGCTACGATTTTGAAGTGAAAGACCACGCCGAGTTAGGAGAACATCTAGTCGAGGGCCTGGACTTTGCAGTGGCCAGCAAAATTACTGGTTCTCGCTTCGTGGTGATGCAAGGGCGAATGGCGCAACTGCACCGCGCCCTGATTCAATTCATGCTGGATGTGCATACCCAAGAACATGGTTACACCGAGCTCAACGTCCCCTATATTGTCAATGCGAATTCGCTGCTAGGCACAGGTCAGTTACCCAAGTTTGAAGACGACCTGTTTAAGCTACGAGGGGACCATGATTATTACCTTATTCCAACGGCGGAAGTCCCAGTTACCAATTTAATTCGCGATGAAATCTTGAACCCGGACAGCCTGCCACTTAAATTGGCCTGCCACACTCCCTGTTTTAGATCTGAAGCTGGCAGCTATGGCAAGGACACCAAGGGCATGATTCGCCAACACCAGTTTGAGAAGGTGGAATTGGTGCAGATAGTCGCTGCAGAAAATTCCGCTTCCGCACTTGAGGAGCTGACGGCTCATGCCGAAAAAATTCTACAGTTACTCGAACTTCCTTACAGAAAAGTAATTTTATGTGGAGGCGACCTTGGCTTTGCTGCAGCCAAGACCTACGACCTCGAAGTCTGGCTGCCTTCTCAGAACTGCTATCGAGAAATATCCTCCTGTAGTTGGTTTACGGATTTTCAAGCTCGACGCATGCAAGCCAGAACGCGTAATGCCGCGGGTAAACCACAACTGGTTCATACCGTTAATGGGTCGGGTCTGGCTGTTGGACGCACCCTGGTAGCAATCCTGGAAAACTTTCAGGATGCACGCGGCAGAGTAAAAATCCCCGCAGCATTAGTCTCTTACATGCATGGAATCGAGTATCTCGACTAATGGAACTGCTGCCCATATTCTTGAATATCAGGAACAGGAAGTGCGTCATAGTTGGGGGAGGGGCCGTAGCCTACAGGAAAGCGGTCTTGTTAAATCGCGCTCATGCCAATCTGTATATTGTTGCTCCAAGCCTCTGTGAGCAACTCGAGGAATTGTGTACAGCCAGCAACGCCACGGTAATCCGCGAAGCTTTCTCCTCGGCACAGCTTGATGCCGCTGCGCTGGTCATAGCTGCTACCGACGATAGCGTTACCAATCTTGCCGTAAGCACAGCCGCCGGTTCGCGTAACATTCCGGCTAATGTTGTCGACCAGCCACGGCTTTGTTCTTTTATCATGCCAGCGATCGTCGATCGATCGCCGGTGCTGGTTGCTATTTCCAGTTCCGGCACGGCGCCAGTTCTTGCCAGAAAACTGAAGGAAATGATCGAAGTCGTAATGCCCGGCGACGTCGACAAGCTGGCAAACTTGTTGGCGTCTTATCGGCAGCTACTTAAAGACAAAATTAGAGACCAGGATCAAAGGCTCAAGTTTTGGGAGGATTTGCTGGAGAGCGAGATTCCGGAACTGATTTATACTGACAACGAAGCCGTGGCCAGGGAATTAATTGATCGGCGTATTCAAGAACATTTACGCTTTGCACCCAGCACAGGAGGCAAGGGAGAGGTTTACCTGGTGGGGGCCGGCCCAGGAGATCCCGACCTGCTGACTCTGCGAGCGTTACGCTTGATGTATAAAGCAGATGTAGTGCTCTACGATCACCTGGTATCTGCTGAAATCATGCAGAAGTTACGCCCGGATGCTGACGGAATTTATATTGGTAAAGAACAGGCCAACCCTGGAGTCGGGCAGGAAGGCATCAACGCAATGCTGGTTAGACTGGCGCAGGAGGGTAAAAAAGTTCTGCGACTTAAAGGCGGCGATCCCTTCATATTTGGACGCGGCGGTGAGGAACTGGAAACACTGGCACAATTCGGCATCCCCTTTCAGGTGGTTCCAGGTGTCACTGCCGCCAGCGGTTGTGCAGCGTATGCCGGTATTCCGCTAACCCACAGGGACCACGCTCAATCTGTGAGGTTTCTTACCGGCCATTTAAAAGAGGGCGAACTAAAACTGCAGTGGGATCTGCTGGTGGCAGAACAACAGACCCTGGTTTTCTACATGGGGCTAACAGGCCTAACCACTATTTGCGAACAACTCATCGCTCACGGTATGGTTGCCGATACACCCATCGCCGTGATCCAGCAAGGTACCACCAAGTCTCAAAAAGTTATTACCGCTCAGCTCTCTACTATGCCGGCACTGGCGAAAAAGGAAGCGATCAGAGCGCCCACGATTATTATTATTGGAACTGTGGTTGCACTACGAGGGAAACTTTCCTGGTTAAATAATTGAGGCCCAGGCAGCTTGATGCTGTTTTGATTTTTACAGACAGTTATCAGGTTTTGGCAAGCCGGCAATCTTGCTGGCCAATTTGGCAGGGCTGCCTCCAAACAATTTCATTAGGTAGTTGCTGTTGCCTTTTCCCGGTCCCAACTCCCTTTTTGCCAGGCTTACTAGCGCTCTGCTGGCAGGCGAAACTTGATGCCTCTGGTAGAAGTCTCGCAGCAGATTAACTAACTCCCAATGGGCAGGACTGAGATCGATATTTTCCTGTAGCGCCAACTCATCCGCCACCGCCGGATTCCAGTCATTCAACTCTTTAAGAAACCCCTCCTTGTCGATCGCTACTTCACAGGATCTCACCAGCAGGTGTTTTTTTGAAATGGCCACCTTCAAAACCAACTGACAATCTTGTCGTATTTGCAGCATAGCTCTACAAATCCGCGGTAATTGAGAAACTCAATGTTGGCCAGATTTCGCTTCAACATACCTCGGGCAGCAGCGTCTTCTTGCAAAGTAAACACGCGGATATCGGTATCAAACTTGGTGTCAAGATTTGTCATTGCACAATGGTAGATGCCATCTTCAATAAAAAGAATGCCATCCCCCGGTTTCAGGACGGACACACAGAGGGGCAATAATTTGCTGTCAGGGGTTTTGTTAATAGTGTGCAAGCAACTCATAGATTAAATACGGCATCCGCCTCGTCAATTAGTTTTGCTATCTCCACTCTGCTAACAAGTTGCACATCCTTAATCAGCTCGCTGCTTTGGATATTGCGTTCAGCCAGGGATTCCGCATCGACGCAAACCTCATCAATGCCATAGAGCGACAAAGTCTCCAGGGCTTTGCCCAGGGTCTTGCTGTGAATGCCATCCGCGTGCTGGTTTTTTAGCAACTGATAGATGCCGTCTTGCATAAATACATAGCTGACATTCTGTCCGAACACCGCGCTGGCCAGAGCCATATCCAGGGTCAAGCGGGCATTATTCACGCCATAGGGCGCGTGGCGGCTGATGAAGGTAACGCTTTTTTTGAGAGTATCGTTCGCCATAATCCTAGCCAAAATTAACGATTCGATCCGAATGGATGGTGGCGTCTATCAGTTGACCCAGGCCGGCCAATTCTGAACTGGCGTAGGCACTGACAGCATTGAGATCCTGCCGCCTCGACTCTTGCTGGTCGAGAATACCCCGGTTGACGGCGGAAGAGACACAGACAACCGAATCGAGTTTATGCTCTATTATCAACTGGTCCCATTGCTGTTGCAGATTACGTTCATCCTGGGCAACTACGCTCAGGCGATTGGCGTTGTGGACACCGTCACCGAAGAAAAATAAGCGATAGATGTCATGGCCTTGGTTGAGCAAACTTTGGGTGAAATTAAAGGCGGTCGCAGCGGCTTGTGAAGAGTAGGGCGCTGCATACACCACAATAGAGAATTTCATGTGTGCTTATACCCGCTGTTTAATGAAAAAGCCCCGAATCAACGGGGCTCCATCTAACAGCTTTAGGTGTGGCAGGAATAATTAATTTCTTCCGCTTAACGCGCCGAGTAAATTCAACAGATGAATGAATATATTAAAAATACTCAGGTACAGAGAAACCGTCGCCATAATGTAGTTGCGTTCACCACCGTTAATGATGCGACTGGTATCGAAGAGGATAAATCCAGACATTATCAAGATAACCGCTGCAGATATCGCCAGACTCAATGCGGGTATCTGCAAGAAGATATTCGCGATCATCGCGACCACAGCAACCATTAGCCCGGTGAAGATAAAACCGCCAAGGAAATTGAAGTTCTTGCCGGTTGTTAAAACGTAACCAGACAGGGATAGAAAAATCACCGCGGTTCCACCCAGAGCCTGGGCAACGATTGCCGAGCCATTGGCATAAGCCAGCATATACATCGAAATAATTGGGCCCAGTCCCCCTCCCATCAACGCAGCGAAGGCAAAAACAGCGATCAGTCCGGTGGAAGAATTGGCTGTTTTTCTGACCACGAAGGTCATGATAAAACCACCGATGAAGAGCATAAAACCAGTGCCCTGACCTACTTGCATAACCATTGTTGCGACAGCGCACAAGGCACTGACGAATAAAGTCATCGAGAGCAACATATAGGTATTGCGGATAACTTTATTTGCTGCCAGCGCCGAACTTTGACTCTGGCTTATATTTAATTCAACTTCGTTCATCGCATACTCCAACAGATAGATTTACGTGAATAACGACTAGCTACTGTTCTTATTAATGCTTACTAGTGTCCATATGGAGGCTCATGCCACTAAATTCAATGGCTTATAACGCTGAGCCACAACCATGACTTGGAAATATGATACCGGTAACCGCTGGAAAATCAACGGTTTTCGATCAACAAAGAGCTTAACTCGTCGGGAAAGTCCACGGCTGTATAGGTAGTGAGTACAGGCCCCGGTCTTTCTGTCTGAACTTGAGTGCTGCAGCATCGCATCGCTGGCTCAGTCGTCACGCAATAATCTCCGTCACGCCCTGTTGACTCGAACGGGGATTATAGTAAGATTCTGCCCCTATCGCGGAGGGGTGGCAGAGCGGTTGAATGCACTGGTCTTGAAAACCAGCGAGGATGAAAGTCCTCCGAGAGTTCGAATCTCTCCTCCTCCGCCATTTTCTTTTCTCCCGAGTGGTCCGACTTCGCCGAATCAGGCGCCACCTTGTTGCCACAATTAATCCCGGTATCGCCCCGATTTGACGATGCTGTGGATACATTTGGCTGTTTTAATGAAGACTCAATCAACTACAAATTGATTGAACCCTCCTTAAAGCTCGACCCCGCTTGAAGGCCCTCATTTGAGGGCCTTTTTTTAAGCGAGATGTGCTGGTGAGATATAAATAGAAAAGCTTAACGAGGTGCCGGTATGTTACTCAGTGCAGTAACATTAGATTTGTTGAGAGCAATGAAATCTGCCAGGATTCTGCCGCTTTCCAATAACAGCGGATCATCTTCTTCCGGCTCTGGTTCGTCGTCATTGGTGTCAGCGACGTCGACGCCGTCGTTGAGGGCTAACTCAGACTCTTCGACCGCCGCTGCCAACGCTTCATCGGACATCCATTCCTCCAGCGGCAAGCCTTTGAGAAGGCGCCGCATGTTCTCGGCATCGAAGGCTTCTCTGCGATTAGCCTCGCGTTCGAGCTTTACGACCTGCTCATTCAAGGAAAGCTGCTCTTGCTCGCGCAGTCTTTTGGTGCGTTTAATCTGATCGATCAAATAGATGAAGTCTGGTGAAGCCTCGGCGCGCTCATTATGTAATTGCTTGAGCTCTGGCAACAAAGCCTGGATTGGTTGATAGGGACGGTATTCTACCGGGCGTACAGTGTCCCAGGGCAGGGCGCCATCGAGATTACTCTCGCCAATATTATCGTAGGCATCATAGAAATCTGGAAATTCAATATCCGGAATTACGCCGCGGTGTTGGGTGCTGGCGCCGGAAATTCGATAAAACTTGGAACGGGTGAGTTTTACCTGGCCGTAGTCCATAGGAATAATTTCCTGGACGGTGCCCTTACCAAAGGTCTGGCCGCCCAACACGAGTCCGCGCTGGTAGTCCTGGATTGCGCCAGCAAAAATCTCTGAAGCCGAGGCGCTGGTGCGATTTACCAGTACCGCCAGGGGGCCGTCGTAAGCCACCTCGGGATCATTGTCGCCGAAGGAGCGGGTGAAGCCATTGCGGATGCCGGAGTAGCGGATCTGTACCGTTGCTCCAGTTTCGATGAACAGCCCAACCAGTTGATTTGCCTCGCTAAGGCTACCGCCGCCATTGTTGCGAAGGTCGACGACAACGGCGTCAACACCTTCTTCCTCTAATTCGTCTAACAATACGTGCACGTCACGGGTGGAACTCTTGAAGCCTGCCTCGCCGCGAGCTGCGGCTTCAAAGTCGAAGTAAAAAGTAGGCAGATTGATGACACCAATCTTGTAATCACTGCCTTCGTAACTCAATTCAATGACCTCTTTTCCCGCGGACTGGTCTTCGAGTTTTACGGTGTCGCGAGTAATGCTGACAATGGAGGCGCTGGTTTCACTCACCGCATCCGCAGATATTACATTGAGGCGAACGACCGTGCCTTTCTCACCGCGAATCTGAGCTACGACATCGTCCAGGCGCATGCCAACCACATCCTGCAAATCACCGTCTAGACCCTGACCAATGGCGATAATTCGATCACCTTGTTTTAACTCGGCACCGCGTTCGGCTGGCCCCCCCTTGATCAACTCAACCACCTTGGTGTATTCATCCTCGGTAGTTAGCTGGGCGCCTATTCCCTGCAGGGAAAGTGACAGGCCCATATTAAAGTTCTCTGAATCTCGGGGAGAGAAATAGCCAGTGTGCGGATCGACAGTCTTCGCCACGTTAGACAGGTAGGCCTGGAATATATCCTTGTCATTGGTCTTCAGGAGCTGGCTCAGCCGATTGCGGTAACGCTTGGCCAACTTTTCCTTGATCTCGTCGTTGTCGTCTCCGGTTAGTTTTAAGCTCAATACGCTATTCTTCATTCTCAGGCGCCACACTTCATCCAGCTCTGCCACCGAACTGGCATAGGGAATGTCTTTTCGATCCAGTTCAATATATTCATCGATAGTAAAGTCCATCTGAGGAATATGGTTTTCGATTCTGTCAATCGCATAGATCAGACGTTCGATGACTCTCTTGTAGTACAGGTTGTAGATGTCAAAGCCGGCTTCAACATCACCGTTCTCGAGCGTGTCATCCAGTGTGTAGCGATAATTGCTGAGTCTGTCGACGTCATCTTTGAGGAAATACAGGTGAGCACCATCCAGTGTATCCAGGTAGCTGTCGAAAAGGGTAGAAGAAAAGTTGTCATCAATCTGGACAGCTGAATAGTGCTTGGTTTGCAATTCACTCAACAGCGCTGCAGCCGTTGTACCGTGAATGGCCTGGCTGGTCAGGGGGGTGTAAAGTGCATCGATATCGAGCACCGCATTTAGTTGAGTCAGAGTATCCTGAGCAAGCACTGAGCTGGCTATCAAGGTCGAAGCGGACAGCACCGCAATTTTGAGGCTGTGGTTTAATCTAAGCACACGACTGCAAATCTTCATAAAACCCCGCATTATTTGTAATGGCTGCAAAATGAATCATGTCTACGGTGACAGGGAAAGTAGGACGTACTGTGCACCACGCTGGAACATAGTAGAGACTAAGTGAAATGTAAACTCAATAGAAGCAATTTTCCGTAATTTTGAGTCTAGAAAATATCCAGATCAGAGTTCTTTTCTTAGCGTATTTGCTTGCGCCTTGCCGAGGCATGCCTCTCGGCACGTTCGACGTCAATATAAAGGTCAGTGATGGCGCTGGATCCGTGGCCCGCGTCGTCTCTGACATGCTCGCGGGGCCTGTGTTTAACATCTTCGGAGATCCCGGTGTGACGTAACCAATGCACCGTGGCCACCGCCAGGCGATCGGCATCTTCGGTGAAGCCTTCATTGCGCATGCGAGTAGCGGCCGCATCGAAGCACAACTGCACGATACTGCGGATTTGTCTGGTACTGGTGATACCGCCTTTGCCTCGGGTTTTGTGCACCAGAGGACTGGCCTCTCCCGGGTTGGGTAGCGCGGACAGGCCCCGGGAGAGGCGGTATCGCTTTAACGCGGCCAGCATGGCATCGCTGACAGAGATTTCCCGCTCCTTGTTGCCCTTACCGACTGTGTTAAACCACCAGTTTCCCTCCTGATCTTTCTGAAAGTGGCCCATTTGAGGCTGCCATCGCGGCGTTTCCACTAACTCGGAAATTCTCAGGTACATGGCAAACAGGGCGTTCATGACGAAAAGCGTGCGCTCATGCACCACTGGTTGCTCGACGGCCATAAGTGCGGCGGCTTCGATGACATAGTCCCACTGTAGGGGGGACAGACGACGGATTTTCCCCTGCGACTGATGCTTGCGTAAATATTTGCTCTTCTGTCGCATTTGCGACACCGGATTGGCCGTTGTTCGTTGCTCCTGGATAAGATAGTTAAAGAAGCTGCTGAGTACGCTAAATAACGACTGCAGGGCGGATTGGGACATTGTGTATTCGCCTTTGGCTTTCACATAGGGACGCCAGTCACGATTAGGCAGGCGCTGGCCTGCGCGATCGACGTAGCGGGGCACATTCCTGGTTCCGATCCACGTCGTCGGCGGTTGCTTGGAAAACTCAACGTAGCTATCCACATCTTCTCTAACTATTTGATTTAAGGTCTTTTTTACAATCAGACAACACCATTGCAGGAAATGCTCTATTTCTCGGCGGTAGGTGCTATAGGTGTCGGAACTGCCGCGGTAACTGTAGATGAACTCGCAGGCACACTGGTAATCGGCCAAGGTTTCAGCACTGGCGTTGTCGAGCAGATGATCCAGAGATTTGATCGCCTGCTTGAAGGGGTTTGGGCTCGCTTCCAGGGTGTCGAAGAATGCCAGCGGAATTTTAATGTTTGACATTAGGTTTCTAATACATCTTATTGATAATACTTATATAGTATAGTAGTTTTTAGCGACGTCAAGCGACCGTTTCGGTGGAGTAGGGCGGGCTTATCGCAACGCTTTACTAGGTAATCGGGCTCGATGTCGGTTTCTTTACCTTCGTAGCGGCGCAGCACCACTACAGCGCTATGTACCCCAGGACATCCAAGTCACGTCTTGTGCTCCAGTGTCTTGTCGAAAATATCTTTGAATTACTTTCCAAATCTGACTCTTCGGTTATAATCCCCGTTATATACCTTCCTATATAACGCTTACTGGGAACCTAAGCTAATCAATGAGTTGCAAAATCTCTCTCGGTCGAAATCTGGGGATGTACCTGTTGTTCTCCCTATCCTTCAGCATTTCGGCGGTAGCCGAAACTATCAATGTCGCCGTGGCCTCGAATTTTGCCACGACCATGAACGCTGTGAAGCAGCGCTTCGAATCAGAGTACGGGCACGAGATCAACATAATCACCGGTTCCAGCGGCAAACACTTCGCACAGCTAGTCAACGGAGCACCGTTTGACCTATTCCTTTCGGCTGACGCAGATCGACCACGCCAGTTGGAAATACGTGGCCACGTGCCGCCCGGTCAACGCGCTGTCTACGCCCAGGGACGGCTGGTACTGTGGAGCAATCGGCAGGAATTGCGTCTTTCAGAGCAAAGTCTGCTTCGGCTCGAGGCAGAGGAACCTATCCGCATAGCCATGGCCAACCCGGCACTGGCTCCGTACGGACGCGCAGCAGTTGAGGTAATGACGACACTGGGAGTCTATGAAGCGTTGCGCTCGACCATAGTTATGGGTGAAAACGTGGGCCAGGCCTTTCAATTCATCTACACAGGCAATGTCGAATTCGGTTTTGTCGCGCTCTCGCAAGCACTGGCGCTGGATCAAACCCAGGCTCTTTGGGATATACCGCTGGACTATTACCAGCCCATCCGACAGGAAATGGTGTTGCTGAGTTCAAAGCCCGGAGCTCGGGCACTGTTTACATTTCTTCAGAGTGCGGCCATGGGGGGGATTTTAAATGAATACGGCTACGAGCTGCCTAAAAGATAAGGTTTAACCGGAATTTTATGCTGGAACCCTCTGATTTTACAGCCTTTATATTGACACTCAAGCTAGCCGGAGTCAGCACACTAATCCTGGTGATGCTGGGAACGCCGCTAGCCTGGTGGCTGTCGCAAACCCGGAGCCGCGCCAAAAGTGTGGTCGAAGCCTTGATTGCCCTGCCTCTGGTGTTGCCTCCAACCGTGCTCGGCTTTTACCTGTTGCTGGCATTATCGCCTGACGGACCCGTCGGCTCGTTGCTCAGCTCCCTGGGTTTGCCAACCCTGGCATTTTCATTCTCCGGGCTGGTGCTGGGATCTGTCATTTATTCACTGCCTTTCGTCGTGCAACCGCTGCAGACGAGCTTCGTCGCGATTGGCAAAAGACCGCTGGAGGTGGCAGCAACCCTGGGGGCAGGGCCGATGGACCGGTTTCTGAACATCGTCTTGCCGATGTCGAAATTAGGCTATTTGACTGCCATCGTATTGGGGTTCGCTCATACAATGGGTGAATTCGGCGTGGTATTGATGATTGGCGGCAATATACCGGGATCCACCCAGGTGTTGTCTATTGCCATCTATGATCATGTCGAAGCCCTGCAGTACAGCCAGGCGCACTGGCTCGCCGGGTTGTTGCTGCTGTTCTCTTTCCTGGTGTTGCTGGCGGTCTATACCTTCAACAAGCGCGCATTAATACTGTCCGGGAATTAGACCAGTGATCGACGTCGACATCAGCTTGCAGAAAGCCGACTTTAGCTTAAGCGCACAGTTCCAGCTTCCGGGCTCGGGTGTCACCGGTATTTTCGGTCAATCCGGTGGCGGCAAAACCAGCTTACTGCGCGCGATAGCGGGCCTGGAGCCCGCTGCCGCGGGTAAACTTACTGTCAATGGACACTGCTGGCAGAGTCCATCCAGCCGACTGCCCACGGAACACCGACACATTGGTCTGGTGTTCCAGGAACCAAGTCTTTTCAGCCATCTCGACGTGGCTGCCAACCTTGCTTTCACCAAGCATAGAAATAAAAATAATAAATCCTCACAAACCTATGATTTAGATGAAATTTGTAGAACACTTGAGTTACAGGATTTGCTACATAGAGACACCAGAAGCCTGTCCGGAGGAGAACGGCAAAGAGTTGCGATAGGCCGCGCTCTACTGGCCGCTCCGGTAATGCTGATGATGGATGAGCCGTTGTCAGCGTTGGACCACCGGGCGCGCAGATCATTAATGCCCTTTTTGGAAAAAACCTTCCAACAGCTTGAAATACCTGTTCTTTATGTATCTCATTCTGCCGATGAAATTGCCAGACTGGCGGACAGTCTAGTGCTGTTGGAGCAAGGCAGGGTCACAGCCTATGGCAGTGTCACCGACGTGCTTGGCAGCGTCGACACGCCACTGCATGAAGCCGATGAAGCCTTCAGTGTCTTTCACTGTACTGTGGCCAACCATGAACTGCCGCACCTCACCAGCCTGGTGAGTCCAGGTGGAGAAATTCTACATATTCCCAGGGTCGATCTTGACGTCACACAAGCTGTAAGGCTGAGGATTAGCGCGCGGGATGTGAGTTTGTGCCTGCAACGTCCACAGCAGAGCAGCATACTCAATGTTTTACCGGCACAGATTGTCGATATATCGCAGCAAATAAGGCAGGGAAGCCGGAGTGTAAAGCTGGAGGTAGGGGGGGAGGCCTTGCTGGCAAAGGTATCTGAGTACTCTGTACAGTTACTGGAACTGGCCCCTGGACAGCAGGTTTTTGCGCAAATCAAGTCGGTGGCACTAATGACATAGCAATAAAAAACAACTAGTTACATAATTTTCTGAAGGTTAAACTAACCATAGGGTGCTCAGGCTTGCATCAAGATCACGCTGGACGCCTTGAAGAACGCACTCACTGCTTGTGCGTCCTCTAATTCGAGTTGATCGACGCTTCGATTCGTTATTACCGCACTCAGGGTTTTGCTGTCGCCGAGGTCGATGGAGACATCACTGTTTACTGTACCGCGATCGATTCGTGATACCCGGCCGCTAAAATTGTTTCTGGCGCTAATACGGCCGGTGTTGCCGACGGCGAGCGTTACCGAGGAAGCTTTTATAAGCGCCATAATCGGAGCGCCCACGGCCAGGTTCATTTCCTCTCTACTGCGCTCGGTGACGATAGCCACCACAGACAGTGTTGCCGACAAAGTAATACACACTTCGGTGTTAACTGCTCCCAACTCAATTGCGCTAATGCTGCCAAGAAATTGATTGCGAGCGCTGGTCTGGATAGAACTGCGTCTCACAAACCCACTAACATCGTCCAGACTTTTCAATTGATTATTGAGGCTTTGAAGGAACTCTTGATGTTGTTTCTTAAGTTCCTCGAAACCTGTGAGCAACTGCCGTCCGTAGTCTGTAAGCTGACTACCGCCGCCTTTGCTACCGCCGGAGGCGCGCAGCACCAGAGGTAATCTGGAAAGGTTGTTGAGCCGCTCCAGCCGGTCCCAGGCGGTTTTATAACTGATGCCTAAGGACTTTGCGGCGGCAGCAATGGAACCCGTCTTCGCAATAGCGCTCAATAGCCCCAGTTGTTCCAGCAGTACACGGTTTGCCGATTCGTCGGTAAGCCAAATTTCGCCCTCTACTGTTCCCATTTACACTCTCTGCGTCGTTTCATTTCCAGGCATAATCATACGCCCGTGTTCGCTGTGCCCATTGCTGTTGGCTCAGTGACAGACATGAATCTGGATTTCCCTAGCAGTCAGTTAGCTTATTTCCGATAATCTATATTATTCCAGTGACTTTGGAGATTCATTGAAACCGGTTAAGTATTTCATTTCTTTGTCGTTTAAGTCTTCGATGGGCATCGCCATTCAGCAAAGGCTGGCGCCGATGAATGCTCTAAAATTAGAATTGAAGTTTGATAACAATATTGTACATGTTGTGTATGCAGGGCTAACCGAAATCGTTACTTGGAGTCTGTCTGCCAAAACGGTATTAGCAGAATTGAGTTCACGAAGTTGTAATTTACTACTGCTGATTCGAGAAGGCTCTGCATTGTCACTTGAAGAAGCCTTGATCAGGTCTAGTTGGTACGAAACCCTAAACGTGCCGAAGAGTATGAAGGTGGCATGGGTAGAGCCAGAACCTGGGGCAAAAAGTCAGCTTCAAATGATGTTAACTCTCTTGCGCGTCAAGCATGAAGTTGACATGCAGGTTTTTGATACAGTTGAACCAGCTTCGAACTGGTTGTTATCTAAAAAGTGAATTTTACTCAATTCAGCGAAAATACTCCGGCTAGGGCAGGACGAAAAGTCAGAATCTCCACAACTATCATCAACCTGTCTTATTTCCGGTAATGTTTATTACCGGAAATAGTGAAAATACCCTTACTCAAGGCAATTAGCTCAAGCAACCGTCTGTATTGGCCTGTAGCACTCACAAGGCCGGCTCTCTAAGCCCGCTTCGTACGCATGGTGACAAATTCTTCGGCCAGCGTTGGATGAATACCAATTGTGTTGTCGAAATCCGCCTTCCTGGCACCACAGTTCATGGCCACAGCAAAACCCTGCACCAATTCACCGGCGTCCGGACCTACCATGTGCAAGCCAATTACCCGATCTGAAGACTTATCGACGATGAGTTTGAGCATAGAAAGCTCTTCACGACCACTCAAACTGTGTTTTAGCTGTTTTACCTTTGCCAGGTAAACATCGAGCTCGATGCCCTTGTTTAGTGCCGCTTGCTCCGTCAAACCTACGGCTCCAAGGTTTGGGTGACAAAAAACAGCAGTTGCGATGTTTTGATAGTCCATCGCGGCGCTGTGAGTATCGAACAGCTTCCTGGCTACGAGTTGGCCCTCGGCGAGCGCGACTGGCGTCAAGGCTACACGGTCGATGACGTCTCCGACTGCATATATGCTGGGCTCGTTACTCTGAAACTGATCATTAACGACAATGGCACCATTGTCTGAGAGCTCTACAGCAACGTTTTCCAGGCCGAGATTAGCCGTCATGGGCTTGCGTCCAGTCGCTGCCAGGACTGTGTCGCAGTTTATCCTAGAACCAGACTTTAGAATAACATCTAACTTATTGTTATTTCTAGTTATATTTGCTATATCATCATTGAGAATTAGATCGACTTCGCGGCCGATTTCAGTAGTGATGACATCGCGGATCTCCTCATCGAAGCCGCGCAATAGTTTGTCACCGCGGTAGACCAGGCGGGTCTTGCATCCCAACCGGGTAAAAATGCTGGCGAATTCCAGCGCGATGTAGCCACCACCGACCACAGTAATAGACTCGGGTAAGGCGTTAAGACTAAAAACCTCGTTAGAGCTAATAGCATATTCACTGCCAGGATAGTCCGGAATCCAGGGCCAGCCGCCGACGGCGATCAAGATATATTTAGCGGTGATACGTTGGTCATTAATGCGCAATTCATGGGGGCCCTCAATGCTTGCGCGGGCTTCATAGACAGTCACGTCGTTATTATCAAGTATCGATTTATATATACTATTTAACCGATTGATTTCAGTATCTTTATTTCGAATCAAAGTCTCCCAGTTAAATGCTATATTGGATGCGCTCCAGCCGAAACCCCTGGCGTCTTCCATGTCATCGCGGTAGTGCGCGGCGTAACTGAATAGCTTTTTAGGGACGCAGCCAACATTGACACAGGTGCCACCAAAATAGCGCTCTTCGGCTACGCCTACCTTGGCTCCCAAGCTAGCTGCTATGCGGCAAGCACGAACGCCGCCCGAACCTGCGCCGATAACAAACAAATCGTAATCAAATTGCTCCAAGTTACTGTATCCTTCTACTCGTAAATGCCCAAAAGACGGCATTATGCACGATGATCGCAGTGAACAGCTAATGCAGCCCGACCTATTTCAAGATTTCCCCAGCAGTAAACCCTTGCAGTTTCTGCAGCATGATTTAGGCGATGCAGACATTCGCGAATATCCACAGGCGTATTGCCCTACTGGCTGCACGCAGCTACTCGCAGATCTACTGCTGCAAATTCCCTGGCGGCAGGACAGTATTCGGATAGCGGGAAAGCTGATAAAGGTACCTCGATTGCAGTGCTGGATGGGAGATCAAGGCAGCAGCTACGGCTATTCCGGCATCAAACTAGAGCCAGTGCCCTGGCAGGCACTTGTCAGCGAAATTAAACAGTATATGCAGACTCTGAGCGGCACAGATTTTAATTCTGTGTTGCTTAACTACTACCGCGACGGCCAGGACAGTGTTGCCTGGCATGCGGACGACGAAGCGGAACTGGGGTCCAACCCGGTCATAGCATCCCTGAGTCTGGGCGCCCAGAGGATGTTTCATCTGCGCCACAAACGCGACAAATCCCGCGATCGATACCGTATGGCATTGCGAAATGGCAGCGTTTTAATTATGGGAAATACGCTACAAAACAATTGGTTGCATCAACTACCTAAGGAATTTAATTTGCAGTCACCGCGTATCAACCTGACCTTTAGGAAGGTCGCTATGAAAGTCGGCAGGAAAGCTAAGTTGGAAAAGAAGGTAGGTAGAAAGCTCGGAAAAACGCTGGTCGGAAACCTCGTCGATTCGAACTAATTAGTCAGAAGGGAGTCTGTTTTGGATCAATTTGATGTGTGCATCGTCGGAGCAGGTGTGGTTGGACTCGCCATCGCCTATGAAATTTCCCGTAGCCCACAATTCCAACACAGAAGTATCGTCATTCTGGAGGCGCAGCCCAGCTTTGGACAGCAGACGAGTAGCCGTAACAGCGAGGTGATTCATGCAGGAATTTACTATGCCAGCGGCAGCCTAAAAGCGCGCCTGTGCGTCAGGGGCAAAGAGCTACTGTATCAGCACTGCCGCCAGTTTGACGTGTCTTGCAGACCACTGGGAAAGTTTATAGTTGGCCAACAAAGTGATGCCGAGCAGCTACACGCAGTCAAAGCCAAAGCAGATGACAATGGTGTCCATGACCTGCAGTGGATTAGCCAGAGCAGTTTAAGACGAAAAGAACCTGCTCTCAATTCAGAGCTGGCACTGTTCTCCCCTTCCACCGGAATTATTGACAGCCATGGCTACATGCAGAACTTGCTGCAGCTTAGCCAAAATCAGGCAGTACATTTCGCACCCCATACCGTGGTGAACTCGCTTGCATTTGATCGAGATAATTTTCTGGTTCAAAGCACGATTACGGATTCGCGCAACACAGAATGCTATGAATTTCGATGCAATATTCTGATCAACAGTGCCGGCTTACAAGCACAGACAGTAGCCCATAATATTGCCGATTATGATCGAGCTCTGATACCTGAACTACACATGTGTAAGGGTGACTATTTTAATTTCATCGGCAACAATCCATTTCGACATCTTATCTATCCGATACCGGAGGCGAATGAGACCGGGTTGGGAATTCATGCCACTCTCGATCTGTCTTCGCAACTTCGATTCGGTCCGGATACCGAATACGTAGACGCCATACATTACGCTATTGATGAATCCAAGGCCGGCCTGTTCGCCGCCGCCATAGCAAAATATTATCCAGCAATTACTCCAGAGCAGTTGGTTCCAGCTTACGCCGGAGTTCGACCCAAAATTACGGCGCCAGGAGAACCCGCGGCTGATTTCGCAATACAGGACGGTGCCGACACCGGCATGCCAGGTTTAATTCAATTATTCGGAATGGAGTCGCCGGCGTTGACTGCGAGTCTAGCCATTGGTGAAGTCGTCAGGGACATGCTGGGCGGGTATTAATCGCCAGTAGCAAGCAATTATGCCTGAGCTCCTCCTCTACATAGTAAGAGTGGCGGCGTCAATATCCAGCCTGCCGGCCAATATATTCTCAATTTGAATTTTCGCCTCGCTGTCCTGATCTTCAAATTGAACACCCACTCCCGCGGCTCGGTTGCTCGTAGCGCCGGCGAATGTAACCCACACTACTTTCGCCGCTATTGGAATCTGCTCTGAGAGATTAATTAACCGCAGCAGTAGAAATACTTTTTCACCAATTTTCAGAGAGTGCTCGCAGGGGATAAACAAGCCTCCATTTTTCAGGAATGCCATATAGGTCTTGTGCAGAATCAGTTCGTCTTTAATAACAAGGGAAAAAAGCTGCCGCTGCGGGACCATCGGTTCACTCCCCTTCGACGAGGCTGTTTATGCCTTAGCTGCAGCCAAGAGTTTGTCTGCAGAGTTCGCTCCACTGCCAAAGCAATGACTCTATTAGTAATTGTGGATTAGGATTAGAAGCACTCAGTAACTGGTTCCTCGCCCTGGAAATTTCGTGCTGATAATTTAACAAAGCCAGAACCTGATCTCGGCCAGGCGATTGAGCCACAGCAAATAGCGACCATAGTTGCTCGACCGTCTGCTCGCTCGCAGTCGGAACCTGCGCGCTCAAAATGCACTTAATCAATATAGACGAAATCCACCACAAGTACTCAATCGTGGCAATATCTCCTACTTTATTCGCGAAATTTACAGAGGCAAGAATCGACACCCGGCTTTGGCTTAAAGCTGTTAATGTCTCTATAAACTCCTGTCGCTGAGCTATCGCTCCACTAGCGACCAGCTCCAGCGCCAGCAGTGGTCTGTTAGCTGCTGCCGATAGCACATCAGCGGGAACTTCCGCACCCAGCATTTCAAACAACCAGCGTTTGCAATTGGCGGTGGCAGGTGCAGCAAACTGCAAACGCTGACAACGACTGCGAATAGTCGGTTTAAGTTGCCCCGGAATATCGGTGATCAAAAACAGATAGGTATTTGGACTAGGCTCTTCGAGAGTCTTCAACAAGGCATTAGCGGAGTTTATATTGAGCTTGTGGGCCTGGCTCAATAGTGCAATTTTGGCAATACCTGCGTGACTACTGCGATGAACAAAGCTGGTTAGCGCCCTGATCTGTTCAACCTTTATTTCCTTGCTACCGGCCTCGACGGCGAGCACATGAAGATCCGGGTGACTATTGCTCTGAGTTAACAAGCAGCTTTTACAGCTACCACAAGCGCTGTCAGTCGTCGGCTGCTGACACAACATATAACGTGCCAGCATTGTAACAAACGCAGATTTCCCAAGACCCGATTCGCCACATACCAGAAAGCAGTGAGCCAGTCGCTGCTGCTGAAACTGCTGCAGCATTTGCTGCCATTGCTGGCGTTGCCATGGCAAGGGCACGGCGGATAGCAATTCGATGTCTTGTGTATTTTCAAGCATTCGTCATCAACACGTTCGTTAGGACCTCTACCAGATTTGATTTTACAGTTTCCAGATCCCTCGCCGCATCTATCACTACATAACGCTGTGGATCAGCGGCCGCTATATCAAGGTAGGTCTGTCTTACCTTGTCGAAAAATTCCAATTTTTCCAGCTCGAACCTGTCCAGTTCGCCGCGCGCACTCACGCGTCGCAGACCAATGCGAGGATCCAGATCCAGAATGATGGTAAGGTCTGGCCTTAATTCTCCCTGCACCAGAGACTCCAATTCGGAGATGGTAGATCGATTTAGGCCGCGCCCACCACCCTGATAGGCATAAGTGGCGTCGGTGAAGCGATCGCATATTACCCACTTGCCCTGAGTCAAAGCGGGCTTGATAACTTTTTCTAAATGCTGCGCTCTGGCCGCAAACACCAGTAATAATTCGCTCAATTCACAGAGCGGGTCATTTTCGTTCACTGCCAGCAGCAACTCTCTAATTTGCTCTGCCACCACGGTGCCACCAGGTTCTCTGGTGAGGATATAGTCAATATTCTGCGAACTTAGAAAGTCTCTTATTGTCTCGATGTTGGTGCTCTTACCCACACCTTCAACGCCCTCAACAGTTAAAAACATTGTCTTAACGCTGCTCATAACCATTCCACTCTCTCATTGCCTAACACTCTGTCGCTGATAACGATTCACCGCGTCATTGTGCTCCGACAAGCTGATCGAAAATTCATGGCTACCATCGCCCCTGGCGACAAAATACAGATAATCTGACGCCACCGGATTGAGGCTGGCCGTTATGGATTCCAGGCCTGCCAGAGCAATGGGCGTGGGCGGCAAACCTGCTATTCTGTAAGTATTGTAGTCAGTATCTGCCAGCAGGTCTGAGCGACGAATATCACCGGTATAGTTTTCGCCCATGCCGTAGATTACCGTGGGGTCTGACTGTAAACGCATGCCTAACTCCAGGCGCCTGATGAACACGCCGGAGATCTGTCCCCGATCGCTTCCCAGCGCAGATTCTTTCTCGATTATGGACGCGAGTATCAAGGCTTGGTAGGCATCATCAAAAGGCAGAGCGCCCAATCTTGTCTCCCATGCCGTACTGAGTATTTGTTGCAGCCGCGTATGGGCCCTGCGAATAATCTCTATATCACTGGTTCCTGCGCTATAAAAATACGTGTCCGGAAAAAGTTGACCTTCGGGATTTTGATAATCAATGCCCAGTAGTTCGGACAGCTGGGGAGCGCTGAAAGATTGCAATTGCACTTCAATCTTGTCGCTGCTCCATATCGCCTCCAGGGCTTGTTTGAACGTCCAGCCTTCTACCAGGGTAAGCCGATATTGAATGGTGTCGCCCTCCACCATTTTTTCAAGCAAAGCGGCTGGGGTTAATCCGGGCTGTAAATTGTATTCTCCGACTTTGATCTGATCGTCAACACCGCGCCAGAGCGCCAACAGTTTGAACAACTGTGGATGCTGAATCACTCCGGCCAGATTCAGCTCATTGACGACAAGGCTTAAAGAACTGCCGGCAGAGATTTCGAAACCGGTGGATTCGTTGAGATCAGGAATTGCTGAATACAGGCTGCGAATGTTCAACAAGAAAACCGTGCTGGCAACTACGATCAGCATGCAAGCAGCGATCAATCCAGCTTTCAATGGCTGCTTGCTTGGCAGAGTTAGGAACTTCATTCTGAAGAGTATCGCCTGTCGAGTTATTGAAGCTGCTGACAAGAGAATTACAGTAGCATTTTCCGCCAGCTTTAGCATCGACAAGACAGCGAATGTGCCGGGAGGCGTAAACTAGCGGCTTGCTATAAGGACCAGCTTCGGCTTAGGAATTAAACCGGGAAAATATAAGACTTCCATTGGTGCCGCCGAAACCAAACGAGTTGGTCAGCACCGTTGTCACTAGCTGTTCTCTGCTGGTGTTGGGCACGTAGTCCAAATCACATGCCGCGTCCGGATTGTCGAGATTTATAGTTGGCGTGATGACCTGATCCCGTAGTGTCAATACGCAAACAATTGCTTCGACGGCTCCAGAGGCGCCCAGCAAATGCCCGATCATGGATTTACTGGAGCTGACACAGAGTTTCGGGGCATGGTCGGAAAACACAGACTTAATCGCCTGGGTTTCGGCCACATCGCCGGCCAGTGTGGATGTGCCATGCGCATTAATGTAGTCAATCGATTCCGGGTTCAATTGGGCACTGGCCAGGGCATTACGCATGCACAGCGCGGCGCCCTCACCACCTTCTGAAGGCGATGTCATGTGGTAGGCATCACCGCTCATACCGAAACCGGTTAATTCGGCGTAGATTGTCGCGCCCCGCTGCTTCGCATGCTCCAGTTCTTCTAACACCATGATGCCGGCCCCATCGCTGAGAACAAAACCATCACGGTCTCTGTCCCAGGGTCGGCTGGCGCGTTGGGGATCCTCATTCCTGGTAGATAAAGCCCGGGCAGCACAAAAGCCGCCAAGTCCTACCGGTGAGGTGGCGTATTCAGCGCCCCCAGCCATCATCACATCAGCCTGATTATTGCTTATCATGTTTGCCGCCAGGCCGATGTTGTGAGTGCCCGTAGTACAAGCTGTGACCACGGCGATGTTCGGTCCTTTGAAGCCAAAGCGAATGGATAGATTGCCGGCTATCATATTGATAATTGAGCCCGGCACGAAAAAGGGAGAAATCTTGCGTGGTGACGCATCACGAATCAGCAGCGCGTTGTCTTCAATGGCGGTAATGCCACCAATACCAGAACCTATAGCAACCCCTGCTCGCTCGGGATTCCAGTTGCAATCGCCAAGACCGGAATTCGTGAACGCAATTACTCCCGCCGCGACCCCATATTGCATGAAAATATCCATGCGGCGTGCTTCTTTTGGCTGCATATAGAGGCTACAATTAAATTCTTTGATCGAACCGCCAATACGGGTGCTGAATCCAGCGGTATCGAAATGCTCAATAGTGTTAATGCCACTTTGACCATTCTTGAGTGCTTCCCAGACGCTGTCGACTTCATTCCCAATCGGAGTAATCAAGCCAAGTCCGGTTATCACTACCCTTCTGTTGTTCATCGCGTCTCGCCCCCCTCCCCCTTTAAAGTGCTTGTCGCCAAATAAACAAAAGCTACTCCAGAGTACTCCAGAGTAGCTTCGAGTTTTTAAGCCAGTTGGGGCTTACAGAGTTTTATTGATGTAGTCGCAGGCCAGTTGGACTGTTGTAATCTTTTCCGCCTCATCATCAGGAATTTCTGTTTCAAATTCTTCTTCTAAAGCCATGACCAGCTCGACGGTATCTAAAGAATCAGCGCCTAAATCTTCCACAAATGAAGCAGAAGGTTTTACCTCGTCTTCCTTTACGCCAAGTTGTTCGCAGACAATCTTCTTAACGCGCTCTTCTATGCTACTCATATATATTATTAGCTCCTAATACTATGTATAACGCGGCATTTCTTGCAGCCTTCTTTCATGGTGTGGCGTAAATAATCCAACCATGATTTTAAGAGACGCAAGTTTACCCCTATTTGATTACGATGTAATGCTTAAATTAAAAAATTCGGCTAATACAATAAAGCCTGCAAAATGTCAATAATGTAGGCCAATTTATTGCTAGCCCATGTACATGCCGCCATTGACGTGAACCGTCTCACCAGTGATATAGGCAGCACTTTCTGAGGCCAGAAATGCTACAACCGAAGCGATTTCCTCGGGCCTGCCAAACCGCGCCAGCGGTATCTGGCCCAGCATGTACTCAGCTTGTTGTGCCGACATATCACGAGTCATATCGGTGTCAATAAAGCCTGGAGCGAGGGCATTGACTGTAATACCTCTGGAACCGATTTCCTTGGCAAGCGCTCGAGTGAAGCCTTCAATTCCGGCTTTCGATGCCGCGTAGTTGGTCTGCCCGGCATTGCCACTGGAACCTACTACTGAGCTGATGTTGATGATTCGACCCCAGCGGGCTTTGGTCATACCTTTGACACAGGCTTTACAGACTCGATACATTGATCCGAGATTGGTATCTATCACCGCCGACCATTCCTCTGGCTTCATCCGCATCAGCAGATTATCCCGAGTAATCCCTGCATTGTTCACCAACACTGCAGGCATGCCGTATTTTTCTTTAATGCCGTTAACCAGGCTGCTGACGGAATCATCGGAAGAGACGTCCACGATCCAGCCCTCCCCCTTGCTACCATTGTTTTCCAGATAACTGCTGATACTGTCGGCACCTGCCGCGGTGGTGGCGGTGCCAATCACGGTATAGGCGTTCTTCCCCAATTCGGTGGCGATTGCACGGCCTATACCTCTGCTGGCACCAGTTATCAAAGCAATTACTTCAGTGTCGCTCATAGACTACTTCCTGTTGTGATTCTGTTTTACCTTGTGCTACCGATTCAGATCGCCAGCCACACCGCCGCCTCAAGTGGATACTTCCGCGATCGCGCTTTCCAGGCTCTGGGGGTCGTCGCTGCCGCAGCACAGTAGTTCTGGCTCGATGCGTTTAATCAGTCCGCAGAGGACCTTACCGGGACCGCATTCCACTATTTTATTAATACCAGCCTGATATATTATTCTAACTGAATCTACCCATAAAACAGGGTGGTACAGCTGCTTTATCAAGTTCTGCTTTATTATTTCTGGCTCCTTGCATAGCTCGGCAACAACATTCTGAACCACGGGAATAGCGGCTGGCGAGAACTTCACCCGGTCCAGTTCCAAAGCCAGCTTTTCCGCGGCAGGTAGCATTAAGGCACAGTGGGAGGGAACACTAACGCGGAGGGACAAGGCGCGTTTGGCACCCGCTTCCTTGCACAGCACCATAGCTCGCTCTACAGCGTCGATGTTTCCTGCAATCACGGTCTGACCAGGACAATTAAAATTGGCGGCTGAAACGACTTGACCGGATGCGGCCTGGTCGCAGATCTCGTTAATTTGATAATTTTCCAGACCGCCTATAGCGGCCATCTTGCCCTGGCCGGGTGCTAGTACGGACTGCATTAATTGTCCCCGCTGGTGCACGAGTTTTATTGCATCTGTAAACTCCAGCACGCCAGCACAAACCAGGGCTGAATACTCACCGAGGCTGTGTCCTGCCATGACA
>Ga0114999_10001059_pt1 | contig 39150 bp, 33 predicted proteins | sample ArcticOcean_MG_C_3_FD_89820 | JGI IMG/M metagenome (GOLD analysis project Ga0114999, IMG submission 89820) | Marine microbial communities from western Arctic Ocean - ArcticOcean_MG_CB8_126 | ecosystem: Environmental > Aquatic > Marine > Oceanic | place: Arctic Ocean: Canada Basin | collected...
GAGTCAGCGTCTTGAGCTCGTCACGAAGCTTGTCAACCTCGGCCCCACGGCGACCGATAGCGATCCCGGGACGCGCGCAGTGGACTTCAATCGTCACTCGTTTTGGCTGACGTTCGATGTGCACCTTCGCTACCCCAGCCCGTTGCAGGCGTTGGTGGATGTACCGGCGAATAGTGATGTCTTCACCCAACAATTCGGAGAAGTCTTTTTCTGCAAACCAGTTCGAACTCCAGCCCTTGATCACGCCGAGGCGGAAGCCGTATGGATGTGTCTTCTGACCCACGAAGTATCCTTGTCTTATTCTACAGTGTCGACGGCGGCTTCAGTAGCCGGCGCCTCGTCAGTTCGAACAACTCCAGCCCGCCCATCAGATACAATGATGGTCACGTGACTTTGCCTCTTGTTGATTCTGTTCGCCGAGCCACGAGCCCGAGGACGTAAGCGTTTGAGAGTGCGTCCCTCATCCGCGAAAATGCGACTCACAAATAGCTCGTCCGCGTCCGTGGAAATCTCGTCATCACGATTGATCGCGTTGGCAATGGCCGAACGCAACGTCTTCTCGATGATGCGTGCGGAGAACCGCGGCGTGAACTGCAGAATCGCCAGGGCTTCCTCCACGGACTTACCGCGGATCAGGTCGATCACTTGCCGGACCTTGGTGGCAGGGATGCCGATGTGTCGTTGAACAGCTCGCGCTTCCATCAATTCATTCTACCTTAGCGCATGCCGGCGCTGCGTTCGGTGGACCGGCCTGCGTGACCTCGAAAGGTCCGAGTCGGCGAAAATTCACCGAGCTTGTGGCCCACCATGTTCTCAGTGATATAGACGGGGATAAATTTGTTTCCATTGTGAACCGCCAATGTGTGCCCAACGAAGTCAGGGGTGATCGTCGATCGCCTAGACCACGTACGGACGACCTTCTTGTCTCCTGTTTTGTTCAAGGCTTCGACCTTCAACGCGAGATGCTCGTCAATGAAGGGCCCCTTCTTAATAGACCTTGGCACGTTCTCTCCTACCGTCCTTGATTTTCTACTTTACAGATCATTGTCTACTTACGATTCCGTCGGCGCAGAATCCAGGCGTTGGACGCCTTCTTGCGCTTGCGAGTCTTGTATCCCTTGGTCGGCTTGCCCCATGGCGTCACCGGATGGCGCCCACCAGACGACTTTCCTTCACCACCGCCGTGCGGATGATCGACCGGGTTCATCGCAACACCACGCACCTTCGGGCGGCGTCCCAACCAGCGAGAGCGACCTGCCTTGCCACTTACGACATTGGAATGATCGGTATTGCCCACTTGACCAATAGTCGCGTAACACGTCCGGAGAGCTTCGCGTATTTCTCCCGAGGGCATTCGCAGTTGCACGCGACCGCCCTCATCCTCGTCCCGCCCCATGATCTGAACTTCAGCACCCGCGCTCCGAGCCATCCGTCCACCCTGACCCGGATTCAGCTCTATATTGTGGACCAACGTCCCCACAGGGATCCGCGACAAAGGCAGCGCATTCCCCACGGCGATTGGCGCGTCCGGCCCTGCCATCACATCGTCGCCTACGTTCAGTTGATTCGGCGCCAAGATGTATCGCTTATCGCCATTCTTGAAAAAGATCAGGGCGATGAAGGCAGACCTATTCGGATCGTATTCGATCGTCGCTACACGACCAGGAACTCCGGGGTTGTTGCGGCGGAAATCTATGATCCGATACCGACGCTTGTGTCCTCCCCCGCGACGTCTCGACGTGATACGTCCGCGATTGTTGCGACCACCTGACTTAGTAATCGTATCCGTGAGTGCCTTGTGGGGCGCATCCACAGAAACTTCCTCAAATGAATTTACCGTGCGAGTACGCTGGATCGGCGTGATGGGTCGAAAGCGTTTGATCGGCATAACGGTCTAGCTCTCCACCAGTTCGATCGAGTCACCGGCCCGCAATTTCACATAGGCCTTCTTGCCTTTGGACGTCATTCCTACAGCAACGCCCTGGCGCTTTTTCTTTTGTGGCAACGGCAACGTGCGCACAGACTTGACTTTTACCTCGAAGATTGATTCCACCGCTTGGCGGATCTGAATCTTGTTGGCTCGCGGGTCGACGCGGAAGGTATACGTGTTGCCCTCACGTAGAATCGTCGCCTTCTCGGTAATCACAGGCGATCGTAGTATGGAACGGTCCAAAGCCATCTTCTTCCTCAGCCCCCGTGTACCTGACCCAGCGCTTCCACGCTGGCTGAGGTTAACACCAGGAGTTCATTGGCTATGATCTCATAGGTCCCGACAGTGCTTGCCGTGCTCATTGTCACACCGGCGATATTTCGCCCAGACTTAACAATGGCTGCGTCGGCTGTTGCCTGCACGAATAACACTTTGCCACTACCAGCTCCGCACGCCGACAACAGGGTGGCGAAACTCTTCGTGTTAGGTTCGCCCAGCTGCGGATTGTCGATAACGATCACCTTTCCTTCCTGTGCCTTATGACTCAGGGCGGAGGTTATCGCACGCTTACGCAAGGCACGCGGCAGACGGCTGTAATAAGAGCGTGGCTTGGGCAGACTAAAGGCTACCCCACCGCCTCGAAGCAATGGTGAACCCACCGTACCACGACGGGCCCCTCCAGTGCCTTTTTGGCGGTGATGCTTACGCTTAGAGTACGCAACCTCTGAGCGACCCTTTGCCGAGGCATTACCCTGACGCTGATTGGCCTGGTAGACGACCACCGCACGGTGTATCGCCTGTTCTGAAACTTCCGCTTCAAACAATTGAGCAGGAAGATCAACGCTGCCAGACTTCTGTCCCTCAGCGCTGAGGATATCTACGGACGCCATGTTTCTTCTCAGACCTTGATGTCGATTCCGATGCCAGCCGGTAGATCGAGCTTCATCAGTGAGTCCACCGTCTGTGGCGTGGATTCGTAGATATCGATCAACCGCTTGTGCACGCGGGTTTCAAACTGCTCACGGGACTTCTTATCTACATGTGGACCACGCAGCACTGTGTATATCGTGCGGTCCGTAGGCAGAGGGACCGGTCCCGCAATCCGCGCGCCACTGCGTCGAACGGTCTGGACAATCTCGTCTACAGACCGGTCGAGTGCAGCGTGGTCGTATGCCTTCAACCGAATTCGAATCCTATCTACAGCCACTTGCTCTTCCCTCTCCTGTCATTCAAAACTATCGGACTCAGTTACTCAGTGATCCTTACTCAGTGACATCGGTGATCTCGGTGACAACACCCGAACCAATCGTGCGACCACCCTCGCGAATAGCGAAGCGGAGACCAGGCTCAATGGCGATGGGCTGAATCAAATTTACGTCCATTGTCACATTGTCACCGGGCATGACCATCTCAGTGCCTTCAGGCAACGCAATGTCACCAGTCACATCGGTCGTGCGGAAGTAAAACTGAGGACGATAGCCTGTAAAAAAGGGCTTCTCGCGTCCACCTTCTTTGGCCGTCAGGACGTACACCTCAGCCTTGAACTTCGTATGCGGATCAATGCTCGACGGTTTACACAGCACCATTCCGCGTGTCAGGTCTTCCTTGTCGATACCACGTAGAAGGATACCGACATTGTCACCAGCTTGGCCCGTGTCGAGCAACTTCCTGAACATCTCTACGCCGGTGCAGGTCGTCTTGCGGGTCTCCCGGATACCGACAATCTCGATTTCCTCTCCCACGTTGACAACACCACGCTCGATACGACCCGTTCCCACCGTGCCACGGCCTGTGATGGAGAAGACATCCTCCACCGGCATCAGGAAAGGCAAGTCAACGGGACGGTCAGGCAGGGCCACATAATCATCGACGGCCTGCATGAGCTCATCAATGGCGCCATTACCAGTTTCGCCATCATCACCCTCGATAGCCTTTAGGGCGGACCCACGAATGATCGGCAAATCGTCACCCGGAAAGCCGTACTCTGACAGCAGTTCCCGCGTCTCGAGTTCGACGAGGTCGAGCAATTCTGGGTCATCAACCTGATCAACCTTGTTCATGAAGACGACGATACAGGGCACGTTGACCTGACGGGCCAACAGGATGTGCTCACGCGTCTGAATCATGGGTCCATCGGCGGCACTGACGACGAGAATCGCACCGTCCATCTGAGCCGCACCGGTGATCATGTTCTTCACATAGTCAGCATGGCCAGGGCAGTCAACATGGGCATAGTGACGGGCCACTGTCTCATACTCCTGATGAGACACATTGATCGTTACTCCTCGGGCCTTCTCTTCGGGAGCATTGTCGATATCGTCCACCGACTTGGCCTCTGCCAAACCCTTACTGGCCAAGCGCAGCGTGATCGCCGCAGTCAGCGTGGTCTTACCGTGGTCTACGTGACCAATCGTACCGATGTTCACGTGCGGCTTGTTGCGCTCGAACTTGTCCTTACCCATGGTGGGTCATCCTCCCTTGCGGTCTTCTCTGAATCTTATTGGTAGCCGAGTCCGGCTACTCGGTGCTAAGCTTTTTTCGCTTTTTTGGGCACTTCGGTGCCCCGAACGCTCGCCACGATCTCTTCCATGACGGACTTCGGAACCTCGCGGAACTGCGAAAACTGTAGGTGAAAAACCGCCCGCCCTTGCGTAAGCGAGCGCAGTCGCGTCGCATATCCAAAGGTCTCGGACAGCGGAATCTTGGCACCGATCACCTGCGCATCGGTGCGCGGAGTTATACCTTCAACGTCGGCACGATGAGAATTGAGGTCGCCTATGACATCGCCCAGATACTTCTCCGGCACTACGACCTCCAGTGCCATGATGGGCTCCATCAAAAACGGTCGCGCCTTCTTTGCGCCCTCCTTGAAACCCATCGAACCTGCTATCTTGAATGCCATTTCCGATGAATCAACGTCATGATATGAACCGTCTACGAGCCTGACCTTTGCATCCTCGATCGGGTAACCGGCAACCGGCCCGTTCAGCATGGCTTCGGCGATACCATCGCGTGCCGGGTTCACGTACTCGCGCGGCACCGATCCACCCACGACCTCGTTTTCGAAGACCAAGCCCGTTCCTGGCTCGCCTGGTTCTATCTCTAGTTCTACATGCCCAAACTGGCCACGGCCACCGGATTGCCGTATGAAGCGACCCGTTCCATGTACCGCATCTTTCAGGCCTTCTTTGTAGGCCACTTGAGGACGACCTACGGTTGCTTCAACCTTGAATTCGCGAAAGAGACGATCGCACAGGATCTCTAAGTGCAATTCACCCATGCCGGAGATGACAGTTTGGCCTGTGTCGACATCACCGCGGACGCGGAACGTTGGATCTTCCTCGGCCAACTTGTGCAGGGCAGAGTGCAGCGACTCCTGGTCGGCACGCGTCTTTGGCTCGATCGCCACATGTACGACAGGCTCTGCGAACTCAATCTTCTCCAAAACCACCTGTGCGTCTTCGTCGCAGATCGTGTCACCTGTGGTCGTCTCCTTCAACCCGACGACGGCAACGATGTCTCCGGCGTTGGCTTCCTTCAACTCCGTCCGATCGTTGGCATGCATCTCCAACAAGCGTGAAACACGTTCTCTCTTGCCGGTGCTGACATTGTAGATGTAGGATCCAGCCGTCAGCGACCCAGAGTAAACACGGATGAAGGAGAGGCGACCGACGAATGGGTCGGTCATAATCTTGAACGCGAGAGCAGAGAAAGGCGCCTCGTCAACGGGTTGGCGCTCGACTTGCTCTTCACTATTAGGCTTGTGACCAATAACCGCCGCCACGTCAGAGGGAGCTGGCAGGAAACGCACGACCGCATCCAGAAGACGCTGCACGCCCTTGTGCTTAAAGGCACTTCCGCAGGTGACGGGTACCGCCTTAAGTGCACATGTCGCCAGCCTGAGGGCAGCGACGATTTCCTCGGGGGCAATCTCCCCACCTTCTAGAAATTTCTCCAGCAGATGATCATCAAATTCTGCCACCGACTCGAGGAGTTTCTCGCGAAACTGCAGCGCCTTCTCCATCAGGTCTTCCGGGATCTCACCAATGTGAAATTCGGCCCCGAGGGAAGTCTCTTCGTAGGTCACTGAGTGCATATCAATCAGGTCGATGAGCCCTGTGAACGTCTCACCGGTACCGATGGGCAATTGCACGGGAACGAAGTGGCTACCGAGCCGGTCCTCGAGCATGTCGAGAACCTGATAGAAGTCAGCTCCGTTTCGGTCCATCTTGTTGACAAACGCGATACGGGGCACAGCGTAGCGATCTGCCTGGCGCCAGACAGTCTCGGACTGTGGCTCGACTCCGCCAACAGCACAAAATACGCCTACAGCCCCATCGAGGACGCGGAGTGAGCGCTCGACCTCGGCCGTGAAGTCTACATGACCAGGGGTGTCAATAATGTTGATGCGGTGCTCGTCCCACTCACAGGCGGTGGCAGCAGAGGTGATGGTAATTCCTCGCTCCTGCTCTTGCACCATCCAGTCCATGGTAGCATTGCCATCATGGACTTCACCCATTCGGTGCACGCGGCCAGTGTAATAGAGGATACGCTCGGTCGTCGTCGTCTTGCCCGCGTCAATGTGGGCGGCGATGCCGATGTTCCTCGTTTTTTCAATGCTATGCTGTCTGGCCAACTCTAATGCGTTCCTATTCAGGGTGGTACAAAATCGGTGAATGTAAGAGTCCGGTTACTTCTGTGCTGACCGATTAGAATCGGTAGTGCGCGAATGCCTTGTTTGCATCGGCCATACGATGCACCTCGTCGCGGGCTCGCACGGCCCCGCCCTCGCCATTTGCAGCGGCGATCAACTCGTTGGCCAACCGGTCAGCCATCGTGCGCTCAGAACGCTCTCTGGCGAATCGGATGATCCATTTGATGGCGCGCGTCGTGCGCTCTTCTGGGCGAACTTCGAGAGGTATCTGAAGAGTCTGCGAACCGACCCGCCGTGATTTTGTAATCACCATGGGCTTGCAGTTCTCGACCGCCTTTAGAAAGATGTCGAGGCCCTGCTGGTCAGATCGCTCTGTTACCATGTCGATCGCCGTATAGAAAGTACGCTCGGACACGCTCTTCTTTCCGGCGTTCATCATGCAGTTGATGAATCGAGCCGCCAGGGCGTTGTTGAACTTTGGGTCTGGAACGATCGGACGCTTAACGGCCCGTCTTCTACGCGACATGAATTCTCTTTGTCTTCAGGATCTACTGAGCGCGACGGGCGCCGTATTTGGAACGGCCCTGCTTACGCTCGGCGACGCCGCTAGCGTCGAGGACGCCGCGGATGATGTGGTAACGCACTCCAGGTACATCCTTTACGCGTCCACCGCGTACCAGGACGATCGAGTGCTCTTGGAGATTGTTGCCTTCGCCTGGGATATAGGCAGTCACTTCTTGTCCCGTTGTCAACCTTACGCGAGCCATCTTGCGCAAAGCTGAATTCGGCTTCTTCGGTGTCGTCGTGTAAACACGAGTGCACACCCCACGGCGCTGCGGACAACCGAGCAGCGCTGGAGAATCGGTGCGTTTCTTGGACTTCTGACGACCCTTGCGAATCAGTTGACTGATTGTGGGCACGAACCCGACTCCATCGCTTGTACGTGAAACATCACTTGTACGTGAAAACCAGCGGTGCTGTGCGTGAAAACCAATGGCTCTGTGCGCGAGAAAACGCATCGAGGAAGTGGCTTTCAGACACACGCGGTAGTAGGTGGGGTTTGGCCCTCCACAACCGCGCGTAGCGCGAACAACAACAAGCTCAAAAGCTAACTATTATTTACTAAATCGTCAACAGCAGTTGGCCCGATTTTAACAAGGTTAACTGCTTCTGTCACAGACCATTTCCGCAGGTCGCCGAACCAAGTTATTCACCCGGCGATACGGGGCCACTTAGCCCGCCGACGCGAGGCCCCTTACTCGCCGACGACAGCTTCCGCCGCGGCATCGTAGTCGGGGACCTGGTCACCATTTTCACCTTCTGCATCCGCTTCAGGCGCCCGTTCATCGTAGCGCACCCCGCGATAGAGTTCGGAGCCCGTTCCGGCGGGGATCAAGCGGCCAATGATGACGTTCTCCTTCAAGCCACGCAGATGATCCACCTTACCCTGGACGGCGGCCTCCGTGAGCACCCTCGTCGTCTCCTGGAACGAAGCGGCGGAGATAAAGCTGTCCGTCCGCAAGGAGGCTCGAGTGATTCCAAGTAGAATTGGCTGACAGGTGGCAGGATCGCCACCTTCTCCGATCACCTTCTCGTTCTCTCGGTTGAAGCGGATCTTATCGATCTCTTCCCCTTCGAGAAAATTGGTGTCGCCCGGATCTAGAATCTTCACTTTCTGCAGCATCTGCCGTACGATCACTTCGATGTGCTTGTCGTTGATCTCCACCGCCTGAAGGCGGTAAACGTCCTGGATTTCATTGACGAGATATTCCTGTACTTTGTGAACACCCTGGACTGCCAGGATGTCATGCGGGTTTACCGCCCCTTCAGAGAGACGCTCACCAGCAACGACCTTGTCGCCTTCGTGAACACGCAAGTGCTTGCCATACGGGACCAGATACTTGCGCTCCTCACCATCTGGCGAGGTGACAAAGACCTCACGATTGCCGCGAACAAGGCCACCGAAGCGCACTTCGCCGTCGATCTCCGAGATCACAGCAGGCTCCTTCGGGCGACGCGCCTCGAACAGCTCCGCGACTCTCGGAAGACCACCGGTGATATCACGGGTCTTGCTGCGCTCGCGAGGAATCTTGACAAGCGTCGTTCCGGCGCTGATCTCGGTGTCAGGCTCGATCAGCAGGCGGGCGCCGACAGGAATTATGTATGCACGCTTGCCTTCGGAACCCTCGATTTCGATCGCGGGGCTCAGACTGCGATCTCTCTGCTCGACGATCACCCGCGCACTCATACCGGTCGTTTCATCGAACTCAGACCGCATGGTGACATCATCTATGATGTCGATGAACTTCACCGTTCCCGATCGATCGGTACAGATCGGATTGCTGTAGGGATCCCATTCATACATGACATCGGAGGCGACGACTTCGTCACCATCCTGAGCCTTCAGGACACACCCGTAAGGAATGCTCATTCTATGGCGAACTCGATTCTGTTCGTCGAACAACTCGATTTCACCATTGCGACCGGTGACAACACGCCCCAAGTCCGGATGATCCACGGTGATGATGTTGTTCAACTGAGCAGTACCATCTCGACGTGCCGTAATCTGTGACTGCTCAGCAATGCGACTTGCGGTACCACCGATGTGGAATGTGCGCAGAGTCAACTGCGTACCAGGTTCGCCGATACTCTGTGCCGCGATCACGCCGACCGCTTCGCCAGTATTTACGATCCGCTGAGAAGCCAGATTCCGACCGTAGCAATAGGCACACACGCCGCGCAGTGACTCACAGGAAAGCGTTGAACGGATGCGAACTTGCTCGAAGCCTGCCGAAGCGATCGCATTCGCATCTGCTTCCTCAAGAAGGGTTCCGGCGGCGATGACAACCTTTTCATCTTGATCGATCGCGTCTTCGAGAAGTGTGCGACCGACGATGCGCTCTGCCAGCGGCTCGACGATCTCCTCACCATCCTTCAGAGCGCTAATCCAGATGCCTTGGCGAGTACCACAATCCAACTCATTGATGACGACATCCTGCGCGACATCAACCATGCGCCGTGTCAGATAACCTGCTTCGGCAGTTTTCAGCGCCGTATCAGCCAATCCTTTGCGCGCACCGTGAGTCGAGATGAAGTACTCAAGGACTGATAGGCCCTCCTTGAAGGAGGCGATGATTGGCGTTTCGATGATCTCGCCTACGGCTCCCGTCAACTTCTTCTGCGGTTTATTCATCAAGCCACGCATGCCACCAAGTTGCTTGACCTGATCTTCCGAACCGCGAGCGCCGGAGTCCTTCATCACATAGATGGAGTTGAAGCCCTCTTCAGCCTCTTCGAGAGCACGCTGCACCGATCGGGAAACACCGGAGGTCGCGTGGGTCCAAATGTCGATGATCTTGTTGTAGCGTTCGCCATCAGTGATAATGCCGTTGGCGTATTGATCCTTGACCTTATCGACTTCAGCGTTGGCCTCACCAATGATTTCATCCTTCTGGCGAGGCACCACCACATCATCTACAGCGACACTGACACCAGAGAGCGTCGCCCACTGATATCCAAGTGCCTTCATACGATCTTCAGTCTCCGCCGTCTGGCGATTACCCAAGTGCCGGTGGACATCTCCGGCAATGCGCTTGATCTCAGCCTTGTCGATGTTGCGGTTGACGAATTCCATTTCATCGGGAAGGACATCGTTGAAAATGATTCGTCCAGCCGTTGTATCGACGATTTCACCGAAGATGCGCACCTTGACGGGCTGGTGCAACTTCAGCATGCCCGCCTCGTAGGCGGCACGAGCCTCCAGGGTGCTGCTGAAACGTCGGTCAACCTTCGATGCGTCGGAGAACTTGACCTTTGTCAAGAAGTATGCACCGAGGACGATGTCCTTCGGATCCATCATGATGACGGGTTCGCCATCCGCCGGCTTCAGCAGGTTCTGCGATGACAGCATCAGCAAACGAGATTCGATCTGCGCCTCGAACGAAAGCGGCACATGGACGGCCATCTGGTCACCGTCGAAATCGGCATTGAAGGCGGCACAAACCAATGGATGCAGCTTGATAGCTTTGCCTTCGACGAGGATGGGCTGAAACGCCTGGATTCCTAGTCGATGCAGTGTCGGCGCTCGATTCAGCAGGACGCAGTGGTCCTGAATAATCTCCTCGAGAATGTCCCACACCTCTGGACGTTCACGTTCGACAAGTTTCTTGGCACTTTTTACAGTCTGCACCAACCCCTTCTCTTCCAACTTGCGGATGACGAAGGGTTTGAATAGCTCCAGTGCCATACTCTTGGGCAAACCGCACTGATGTAGTTTCAGATCTGGACCGACGACGATGACCGAACGGCCTGAATAGTCGACCCGCTTGCCGAGCAAATTCTGGCGGAAGCGACCTTGCTTGCCCTTGAGCAAGTCAGACAAGGACTTGAGGGAACGGTTGCCATCACCACGTACGGCGCGTGAACGGCGGCCGTTGTCGAACAGGGCATCGACGGCCTCTTGGAGCATGCGCTTCTCATTGCGCAGAATCACCTCAGGTGCCTTGATACTGATCAGCTTCTTGAGACGATTGTTGCGGTTGATCACGCGGCGATACAGATCATTGAGATCAGATGTAGCAAATCGTCCACCCTCGAGTGGAACCAGAGGACGAAGATCTGGCGGGATCACAGGGATGACCTCGAGGATCATCCAATTTGTGCGATTCTCGGACTGTCGGAAGGCCTCAACGACCTTCAGTCGCTTCAGGGCGTCCTGCTTGCGTTGAATTGACGTCTCCATCCGGACGCGCGCACGCAACTCAGCCGACAATTCTTCAATATCGATCGACGCGAGAAGATCACGAACGGCGGGAGCCCCCATGCCCACGACAGGATCGTGGCCCTGCTCTCGCAGTTCCATCAATTCCTCTTCGGTGAGCAATGCCATCTTGTCAAGACCCTCAATATCTTTTGGGTCTGACACCACATAGGATTCGTAATAGAGAACGCGTTCGAGATTACGCATCGAAATATCAAGCAGTGCACCGATACGAGATGGCAACGACTTGAAGTACCAGATGTGTGAAACAGGAACAGCCAATTCGATATGACCGAGCCGTTCACGGCGCACCTTGGCCTGCGTGACCTCTACACCACATCGGTCGCAGACGACACCACGGTAGCGGATTCCCTTGTATTTGCCGCAGTGGCAATTCCAATCCTTTACCGGACCGAAGATACGCTCGCAAAACAGACCATCTCGCTCGGGTTTGAACGAACGATAGTTGATCGTCTCCGGCTTCGTGACTTCACCATGTGACCACGAGCGAATCGTGTCCGGTGATGCCAGCTGAATCCGGATGGAGTCAAAGTCTGTTGGCTTTCTCGAGTTCTGAGTTTTCAGCACGTGTGCAACCCCTTGTTGGTCGGGAACCTGAAGGTTCCTAGTCCGTTTGAGATCCGGTTAGTACGACTCGACAGCCAAGCTGTCCTCGAGGATGACGTCGAGGCAAAGGCTCTGTAATTCCTTCACCAGAACGTTGAATGACTCGGGGATCCCCGGCTCCGGGGGATTCTCGCCCTTGACGATGGCTTCGTAAATCTTCGAACGACCCGCCACGTCGTCGGACTTCACGGTCAACATCTCCTGCAGTGTGTACGCTGCTCCATAGGCCTCGAGGGCCCACACTTCCATCTCGCCGAAACGCTGGCCGCCAAACTGCGCCTTACCACCCAGTGGCTGCTGAGTAACCAGCGAATAGGGACCAATCGATCGAGCGTGGATCTTGTCAGAAACAAGGTGGGTCAGCTTCAACATGTAGATCTGACCGACCGTGACTCTCTTCTCCAGCTTGTGGCCAGTACGGCCATCGAACAGGACCGACTTGCCATCGTCATCCAGGCCAGCATCACGCAGCATCTGCTTAACCTCGTCTGCTGTGGCACCGTCGAAAACCGGCGTCGCAACATGGAGTCCAAGAGCAGCAGCGGCCCAACCCAGATGGGTCTCGAAGATCTGCCCAAGGTTCATGCGTGATGGAACGCCCAGCGGATTAAGGACAATGTCCACAGGACGTCCGTCTTCCAGATAGGGCATATCCTCTTCGGGTACGATCGTCGATACAACACCCTTGTTACCGTGACGCCCGGCCATTTTGTCGCCCACTGACAGCTTGCGCTTCTTGGCGACATACACCTTTACCAACTGAATGATTCCGGGTGGTAATTCATCACCGCGGGTCAAACGCTCAACCTTGCGCTCGGTCTGCTCTTCCGTCAGTTGCGCTTGCTCAGCGGCGTAGTGCAGGAGCTGATCAACCTTTTCATTGATCGCAGCCTTCTCGCACCATGAGTCCTCTGGCTCAAGTGTGTTGAAATCAATCCGCTCGATGAGCCGATCGCTGATGATCGTCCCCTCGCGCACGACAACACTGCTGTCCTCCTTTGATCGCAATCGACCCAACTTCTGATCCTTCAACATCTCAAGGAGTTGGCGATTCCGTTCAACGCCGATCTCGGCAATCTTAACCTCGGAGGCATTGCGCAATTCGAGGATGTCTTCCTTTTCCTTCTTCTTGGACGACTCTCCTCCCCGATCCTTCCGGGCGAAAACCTTGCGACCGATGACGACACCTTCCATTCCAGGAGGAGCCTTCAGCGATGCATCTCGCACATCTCCGGCTTTTTCACCGAAAATCGCACGCAGTAGGCGCTCTTCAGGAGACAGCTCCGTCTCACCTTTCGGTGTGACCTTGCCAACCAGGATGTCACCAGGACCGACTTCAGCGCCAATGCGCACGATTCCTTCGTCGTCAAGATTGCGTACCGCGACCTCGCTGACGTTGGGAATTTCTCGAGTAATCTCCTCCTGGCCACGCTTGGTGTCGCGTACCTGGAGTTCAAACTCCTCAATGTGGACGGAAGTGAAAACGTCCTTCTTGAGAAGCCGCTCGGAAATAACGATGGCATCTTCGAAGTTGTAACCCTGCCAGGGCAGGAAGGCGACGAGAACATTCATACCAAGGGCGAGATCACCCTTCTCCGTCGCAGGCCCATCCGCCAGCACCTGGCCAGCTTCGACCTTTTCTCCAGCGGCGACAATGGGCCGCTGATTCATGCAACAATCCTGATTCGATCGCGCAAATTTCATGAGCTTGTATTCGTCGAAATCTGCTGTATCGAGGGGAGACATTGGTGACGACCGACGCTTGTCTCGGCGCACGACGATGCGATCGGCATCAGACGTGACCACCTCTCCAGGGTTGCGCGCAACGATCACAGCACCAGAGTCGATGGCGATCTTGTTCTCCATGCCGGTGCCAACAAAGGGTGCCTGCGTAAACAACAAGGGCACCGCCTGGCGCTGCATGTTCGACCCCATCAAGGCACGGTTTGCATCGTCGTGCTCAAGGAATGGGATGAGCGCAGCCGCTGCACTTACGAGCTGCTTCGGCGACACGTCCATGTATTCACACTCAGTGGGCTCCACCATCGGATAGTCATCCCGCCGCCGCGCCTTCACCAAGTCGTTGATAAAGGAACCGTCGTCGTTGAGCAGTTCGTTGGCTTGAGCAATCGTGAAGCGGTCTTCCTGATCGGCGGACAGAAACTCGATCTCCTGCGTCGCTTTGCCGTTGACGACCTGGCGATAGGGAGTCTCGAGAAAGCCGAAGTTGTTCACCCGAGCATATGTACTGAGTGACGAGATCAGACCGATGTTCGGACCTTCCGGCGTCTCAATAGGACAGATGCGACCGTAGTGCGTGTAATGGACGTCACGGACCTCAAATCCTGCTCGATCACGGCTCAGACCGCCAGGCCCGAGAGCCGAAAGGCGTCTTTTGTGGGTCAGTTCATCCAGCGGATTGTTCTGCTGCATGAACTGCGACAATTGCGACGACCCAAAGAAGGCCTGGACCACGGTGGATACGGTCCGTGCATTCACCAGATCGTGCGGTGTCGGCTGATTGTCGTCACGTAGACTCATTCTCTCGCGAATGGTACGAGCCATCCGCGTCAGGCCGATGCTGAACTGATTTGCCAGCAACTCGCCTACAAGACGAACACGTCGATTACCCAAGTGATCGATGTCATCGGTAAACCCCTGAGCCGTGCGCAGCCCTTGCAGGTAGCGCAGGATGACCATGAAGTCTTCCAGATGCAGGATCGTACTATTTGCAGGGATATCAAGGTTCATGCGCCGATTGATTCGGTGCCGACCTACGTCACCCAGATTGTAGCGTTTGGGATTGAAGAACAGACGCTCCAGCAAGCCACGAGCTGTCTCAATATTCGGCGGATCGCCTGGGCGAAGCAGATTGTAGATTCGCGTCAGCGCATCTTCTTCGTTTTCACTCGGATCCTTGCGTAGGGTATTCTCAAGCATACCAGGATCATTCTGCCCTGGGCCCTCGATCACTTTAATCTTTTTGAAGGTGCTCTCCTTCAAGGCCTCGAGCACATCTTCAGTGATTTCGGTGTGGCCGTCGGCGAGGATCTCACCATTTCGCTTGTTGACGATGTCCCCGGCGCCGAGAAAGCGTCCGAGAATATCATCGGTGATCTCGACTTCCTCTTCGTCGCGGAAGAGAGCCAGGACCTCACCGTCCTTCGAAAAACCCATGCCGCGAAGAAGGAGCGACACCGGCATCTTTCTACGGCGATCAATGTGGACATACATGATATCGTTGATGTCCAGACTGAACTCGAGCCATGGCCCCTTGGACGGGAGAATACGTGCCGAAAACAAGCGCTTGCCATTGGGGTGAATCGTCTCGTCAAAAAAGACGCCTGGCGATCGGTGCAATTGGCTGACAACGACGCGCTCGGCGCCATTGACAACGAAGGTCCCTTCCTCGGTCATAATGGGCAATTCACCGAGAAACACCGACTGCTCTACCACGTCTTTTACAGGCTTGTCAGGACTCTCCTTGTCACGGGCGATCAGGCGCAAGGTCGAGCGCAGGGGCGCTGCAAAGGTCATACCCCGTTCGCGGCACTCCTCTACGGAGTAACGAGGATTTCCGATTGAATAGTCAACGAACTCCAGGGTGTAGATTCCGTGGACGTCGCTAATAGGGAAAATGCTCTCGAAGACCAACTGCAGCCCACGACGTTCGCGGCGTCGAGGAGCGGTCTCCAGTTGCAGGAAAGAACGGTACGATTGGATCTGCACTTCCAGCAGATTGGGCATCGGTACGACTTCGCCGATCTTACCGAACGAATGTCGGTCAATTCTGGCGGCGTGTCCGTTGCCGTTCCCGTTCGTCGTCGAATCTGAGCTCAAGGTCTGGCTCCTTTGGCCACCCGAGTCTGCCAAGGCCTACGCCATGGCAGACATCCGCGCGATGTTGGACTGAAACGTCGATCACGGTGCAGGCCCGTTATGGGGGGCCGCACCGGGATATGGTGAAAGCTCATGGAAGCATCCCAGGGCTCATCGCCCCCGACCTTCCATGAGCTTTCGCTAACGAGCGTGGTATTCGATGATTGTTACGGTCGGATCGTCGTCGTGAAGATGGCGCGCACAGCAGTCGCCCAGAGGCGACGAATCCAGCAAAAACGACGTCTATCCGTAAAATTCGAGTTCGTCCGTGACTACTTGATCTCGGCCGTAGCGCCGGCTTCCGTCAACTTGACCTGGATCTCTTCGGCCTCTGCCTTGGAAACAGCTTCCTTCACAGCCTTGGGCGCCTCATCGACAAGAGCCTTCGCTTCTTTCAAACCAAGGCTGGTGATTTCCCGTACGACCTTGATCACTTGAATCTTCTTGTCACCAATACCAGTAAGAACCACGTCGAATTCATCTTGCTCAACAGCGGCTTCGCCAGCGTCACCAGCAGGTGCGGCACCAGCCATCATCATTGGCGCAGCGGCGGAAACGCCAAACTTTTCTTCCAGAGCCTTAACCAACTCGGCCAGTTCCAACACGGTGAGGCCGGAAATCGTTTCGATAATTTCGCCCACTTTGGGGCTTGCGCTGACTTCTTCTTCGCTCATTGCTGAGTCCTCCGTTTGATCATTTGGTCGATCGTTTTAGTTCGTTCCGATGTCTGTTCTGAACTCCAAGGGGGCGGCTATTCGCCTGCAGCGTCCGCTCCCCCACTTTTTTCTTTCTTGATAGCGTCGAGGACGCCGACAAGATTACGCAGTAGGCCGTTCAACACAGTGGCCAGGCCGTAAAGCGGTGCATTGACTGTTCCGACGAGCTTGCCAATGAGTTCGTCACGGGATGGCAGTTTGGCCAACTCGCCGACGGCTTCGGGCGTAAGCACCTGGCCGTCGACAAGGCCAGTCTTGATCGACAACTTGCCACCGTCGTCGATAAACTTCTGCAGCAACTTCGCGGGCTCGACAGGATCTTCCCCAGCGAAAGCCATCGCAGTGGGTCCCGCGAAGTGCTCATTCAGGACCTCAAGGCCCGACTCAGATGCGGCCAATTTGGCGAGTCGATTCTTGACGACATAGTATTCGATACCAGCCTTACGCAACGACCGACGCAACTCGGTAACCGAGGCGACGTCGATGCCACTGTAATCAGCGAGGAAGATGGCCCCCGCACTTGTCATTTTCTGCGACAAGTCGGAAACGGCATCGACCTTTTGTGCAGTCGGCATTATCTGTGCTCTTCAGGTAGAGAAAGTCTTACGCAGCCATGGCGGCCGGGTCGATACGAATCCCCGGGCCCATGGTGGAAGACAGAATCAGTTTGCGGATAAAGTTGCCCTTCGTAGAGGACGGTCGGGCACGTATGATGGCGTCCGACAAGGCCTTGGCGTTCTCGACGAGAGCTTCCTCGGTAAAAGAAATTTTCCCGATGGGAGCTTGTGCATTGTTACCGGACTTGTTGTCAGCGCGGTACTCTACGCGGCCTGCTCGCGCCTCGTTGACAGCTTGCCCGACATCTCTGGTTACTGTGCCCGTCTTCGGATTGGGCATCAACCCTCGGGGGCCAAGGACCCGGCCCAACTTTCCAACTTGTCCCATCATATCAGGAGAGGAGATGACCAAGTCGAAATCGAGCCAGCCCCCTTCAATCTTCGCGATCAAGTCGGCACCACCAACATGGTCGGCACCAGCCTCTTCAGCCTGAGCGACAAGCTCACCCTGGGTGATCACGACAATGCACACTTCCTTGCCAGTGCCATTCGGCAACATGACAGTCCCTCGTAACGCCTGGTCAGCCTGACGACCATCGATGCCGAGGTAAAAATTCATCTCTACCGTCTCGTCGAAACCACGCACTGGCATGGCCTTGAGGAGCTTGACTGCATCCTCAAGACTCTGTGTCTCGCCGCGATCGTAGGTGTCGACCGATTGTGTGTATTTCTTACCGCGCTTAGCCATTTCGCTATCTCTCGTCTCTAAATTCCCTAGCCCTCAACAACCAGGCCCATACTACGTGCAGTCCCGGCGATCATGCGGGCAGCCGCATCGATGTCGTCGGCGTTGAGATCTTCCATCTTCGCCACCGCAATTTCTCGCAACTGTGCTGCCGTTACGGTACCGACCTTGTCGCGATTCGGCACGCCAGAGCCCTTTTCGATCTTCGCTGCCTTTTTCAGAAGCACGGCGGCGGGAGGCGTCTTGGTGATGTAGCTGAAGCTGCGATCGGCGTAGACGGTGATCACGACAGGGATGATGAGTCCATCTTTGTCCTGTGTGGCCGCGTTGAAGGCTTTGCAGAACTCCATGATGTTTACGCCGTGCTGACCAAGAGCCGGACCCACAGGAGGGGTCGGGGTCGCTTTGCCTGCAGGGATCTGCAGCTTGATCTGCGCCAGTTCCTTCTTTGCCATCGTCTACTCTACCGTCCTCTTCTACTGATCACTTGGCTACGTAAGTTTTCTCTAACCAACTTCGAACCGAACTCTTGTTCGAACCAACTTTTGCAGATTCGTCAAGTGGCAACGGTCTCGTCTACCGCTTCCACTTGCAGCACATCCAGTTCGACCGGCGTTCCTCGACCAAAGATGCTCACCATGATCTTCAGACGACGCTTCTCGGGAATGACTTCCTGGACTGTGCCGATAAATTCTTTGAATGCCCCGTCGTTTACCTTGACCTGATCGCCGACGATATACGGAATATCTTCGACTTCTTGAGCCTGGCGTCGATCGGCATGGCCTAGAATGTGATCGACTTCCTCTTGTGTTAGAGGAGCAGGTGTCCGCCCGGGCCCGACGAAATTCGTGACACCCGGTACGTTCGTCACGACGTGCCATGCGTCTTTGGTCATGTCCAGTTCAATCAGGACATAGCTGGGCAAGAACCGACGCTTTATCAGCGTCTTCTTTCCACCCCGCATCTCGACGACCTCTTCCGTAGGAACCACCACCTTGGCTATAGCCCCGCCAGCGGCACCTTGCTCGATCAGCATCTCGAGATAGGTCTTAACCTTATTCTCGTGTCCGGAATATGTGTGCAAAGCGTACCAGAGAACGGCCATGAACGAATCGCCTTTTACGTCGTTAGTACGGAATTACACTGACAGGAGTATCGACCGGACCAAAGACAGGACCAGGTCAAATAAACCGATGAAAATGGCGAAGGCGATGGAAAAAATGATTACCACCGTCGTCGAATTGACGAGCTCGTCGCGTGTCGGCCAGATTACTCGACCGAATTCACCACGAACATCACTGAGAAACGTCCTGAGCTTCTCCCACATCCCCCGCTGACGACCCTCTCCTACGTGTGAACCCTGCAAAATGGCAGGCCCGGCAGGACTTGAACCTGCAACCGCCGGTTTTGGAGACCGGTGCTCTACCAATTGAGCTACAGGCCTAACGAATCAAGCTGTGTTAAGACTCTTCTTACATCTTCTGACGCTTTAGGTCAGTTCTACGTTAGTTCAGTGCTACTGTTATCTGGCGACACTACCAGTTCATCGGCTCTCGCGATGAATCGTGTGTCGTGCGCAGTGGCGACAGTATTTTTTGAACTCAACTCTCGCCGTCGTTTTCTGACTCTTCGTCACTTTGTAGTTCCGGTGACTGCACTGCTCGCACTCGAGTGTAACCTGCTCACGAGGCATGGCGTTATCTTATGCCGACTGCATGCACACTGGCTGCCTTGAACTGGTTATTGGTCGAGATCCGCTAAAACTGGAGCCGATGACCAGGATTGAACTGGTGACCTCATCCTTACCAAGGATGCGCTCTACCATCTGAGCTACATCGGCTTGTTTGTTGCCTCATTCACCCGTGATGGTTGCCCGGAACATCGGTTGGTGGAGCGGGAAACGGGACTCGAACCCGCGACATCAAGCTTGGAAGGCTCGCGCTCTAGCCAACTGAGCTACTCCCGCACAAATTCCGACCTTGCTCTGATCTATCACTGACCTGATACAGACTGCGAAACTTAGATGCAGTATGCCGATCTGTCAACCCGAAGGCCCATGATCCACCACAGGATGCATGAGATTGTTGGTGTCAACGTACAAGCACGTGGGGTCGGACTGAAATTTCGACAGAACGTGAGCCTATGCTGCCCTTGCTGTGTGCTGGCTCGGGTGCATGTTCTTCAGCGGCAGATAGTACTCGCTCATATAGTGTCCCTTGCAAAAACCTCGGGATGAATGCGCCTGATCACATCCCATGACCTGACAACCGGTGCGCCCATACGAACGCTCCCTTTCCGGCGTCAGGCGACCGTAGCGCCGCTTCTGCTGATAATGACGGAAGCATAGGCCCTTTGCGATCTGAGACTTGTGACATTGACTGACGTGACAGTGCTGGCCCCTGGTTGAATATTCACGCTCTGGCGTCAGTCGGCCGTGTCGCCGGACCTGCTGATAGTGCCGAGGGCAGTATCCCGAGGTACGGGCAGCACTGAGACATTGCGGGGCGGCACAGGCTTCAAGCTGAACATGCATAGGTGGTTTCCTGATAGGATGCTTGATGGTTTCCATTCAGCAGCGCAACAATCATGCCCGACCAAGCCGACACCCCCAGAACGCGCGGAACCCGTAAGGAATATTATATTAAATGATTGTCCGCCAATCATTTAATGACATCACATAACACCAATAGAGAGACTGATCGTCGAACCAAAAGCATGCGCGTTTTCTCATTTATGCGACACGACGGTCTCAGAAAAATGAGGGTAAGCCTGTAAAGAGAAACAAGTTAGACAATGAATATCAATTATGCGACTCGTGTCTCATTCGAGAGACAATCGCCTTCAGACCATGTTTACGTAGATGCCGATAAAATGTTGCACGACTCATGCCAAGCAGGTCTGCTGCTCGATTCACATCCCCACCGCTGGACTTGAGCGCTTCGAGATACATCGCTCGCTGTGCCGCTTCGTGGCGCTGCACTGCGCCATCAAAACCCACTGCAGACACGCCTTGCTCCCTCTCATCTACAACCGCGGAGGGGCGCCCTTCCTCAATTGATGTACTGTGGAGCCGCGGGAGGTCCTCTAATTGAACCCAACGACGACGCGTCAGGGCAACGGCACGTTCAATGACATTCTCAACCTCACGGACATTTCCCGGCCAGTCATAGGCTTCCAGGCGAGCGATGGCGTCGGGCTCGATGCCCTCGATAATCTTGCCGTTTTTCTCGGCAAAATTTTGGAGAAACCGATCGACAAAGATTGCCAGATCCCCTTCACGCGCCCGAACGGGTGGAACATCAATCGAAATAACGTCGAGACGATACAGTAGATCCTGACGGAACACCCCTTCCGCCACGGCTCGATGGAGATTTCGATTTGTCGCCGCAATCAACCGACAATCGACAGGAATCGTGCGATCTCCACCGACTCTTACGATCGCCTTCTCTTGCAGAACACGCAGCAGCTTGACCTGGACCTCAGGGGGAATCTCACCAATTTCGTCGAGAAAAATAGAGCCACCGCTGGCGAGTTCGAATTTCCCGAGTCTCCCCTTGCGACTTGCACCCGTAAAAGCGCCCTCAACATATCCGAACAACTCGCTCTCTATCAGATCTCGAGGCAAGGCGGCACAGTTGACCGCCAAAAAGGGCCCCTCAGTGAAGGCACTGGCGTTATGCACGGCCTGCGCAAAAACCTCTTTGCCTGTTCCTGTCTCACCCTGAATAAGGATATTTGAGGCCGTACCTGCGGCGACTCGAGCCAATTCCTTGGTTTTTTCGATCACAGGACTCTCGCCCAGGATATCATCGAAGGTGAATGTTCGTTGCACCCCTATCACACGGTTAACCAGGCGCCCTACTTCCCCCATTTCGCGAAAGGTCAGCACGGCACCTGTCGGATTCTGTTGCTCGTCGTAGACGGGTTGGAGATTCGCCATGGCCGCCACCTTGCCATCGCGGCACAAGAGAGTCACGACGCGCGATGAGAATTGCTCTCCGCGCTCAAGCCAGCGAGCCAGTGGCGGCTTGTCCTCTACGAATACAGCCACCGAGCTTCCCTCGATTTCCTCAGCGCTTCTCCCCAGAATCCTCCGCGCCACCGTATTGACCTCCTGGATCGTGCCTCGCTGGTCAATGGCAAGCAATCCATCTGAAATCGATTCGAGTAAGGCCCGGGAGCGATTATACAGAGAACGCAGTTGCCGCCCCTGTTGACGCTCGGTACGAACGAGTTCCTGGAGGCGGGAAGTAAGCCGGATGTCCTCAATCTCGGCAGCGATCTGGCTCGAAAGCGCAAACAAGACGCTCACATCGTCGTCGGTAAACAGGCGACGCCCTGAGGCGCTCGTCAGCTTATCCATCAACGTCAGGGTGCCGACGACGCGCTCCTCGAGGACAAGAGGAACACTCACGAGTGAAGATCCCAGTCTCCCAGGTATTTCATCGGTGCGAAGGTCATCTATCAGGATCGGTTCACCCGTGGCAGCAACAAACTCAGCAATGCGCTTTTCGTACGTCGTGTCGACGGCTCCCTCGTCGATAGTAAACAGAGTGGCCAGGGCCAGTGTGCCGTCGTTGACCAGCAAGCGGATTGCAGATCCCCGCGCAGCGAGCGTTTCAGCTGCGCGAGAGGCGATCAACTCGAGGGACTCATCCATCCCCAGGCCGGAATTCATAGCCTGGCCTAACTCATTGAGGGCCTGAATCTGACTGTTTCTCTGTGATAGTTCGCCCTGGGACCGCCATGCGTTAACGAGCAGCAGAACGAGTGGACATACGACACGTTCGACAAACAGAACCTCTTCGCCGTCGAAATGCCGCATGTCGATTGTCTGTAGGTTCAGCACTCCGACGACCTGCTCGCCACTGACGACGGGCACAGCAAGAATGCTGCTGAACTTGGCGGGGTCGTCCATGTCGACGGAGCGGGGATCTCGCGACATATCGGGCACATGCAAGGTGCGCCCCTGCATTGCGGCCAGCCCTGTGATACCGGCACCAACCGGAAGGCGTGACACCGAATCATCAGAATGCTGTAAGACCAACTCATCCAGGCGTGAGTCGAGGAGCAGAATGTCACACCGATCGACACGCAGATGAGCGCGAACGAGGGATGCAATTCGGGCGACACCAATATGCAGTGATTCGGGCGTCTCAGCGATCAGCAATAACGCGTCTCGCCAGAATCGTTGCTCGGAAATTGGTTTATCCCCAGAGGAAGGCAAGTCGAGCCTGTGAGCTGACCGAGTCAGAACTCGCATGCCATCGGCAGCGAGTTCGCGAGGAAAACCCCCTCAGCGCGATATCTTCAAAATCTTGTAGCGCAGGTTCCCGGCGGGGACTTCGATGTCCACCTCGTCGCCTTCTTCTTTCCCCAGCAGAGCTCTGCCTATGGGCGAAACCGTGGAAATCTTTCCCTCTTCGAAATCTGCCTCTTCAGGAGAGACGAGGGTATAGGTCAATTCCCCTTTCTTCAATAGGTCTTTCAGTTCGACGGTGGCGCCGATATAGACCTTATCATCGGGGATATTCTCGTTCTCAATCAGCCGCGCGCGACTGAGAGTTTCCTCGAGCCGCATGATCCGCTGTTCGAGAAACATCAGGCGCTCCTTCGCCGCCGAATACTCGGCATTCTCGGACAAATCGCCGAATTCTCGGGCTCGCTTCAGGGCAGAACGGACTGTGGGACGCTCGTCGGACTTGAGAGCTCTTAGCTCGTCCTGAAGCTTCTGCATCCCATCGCGTGTCAGATAGACATCGGACATGATGATCCTCCGCCGTAACAGACGATCGACACCCGGTGAGGGCTCGTTTGCCGGCCAACTGTTCAGGTATACAAAAAGCGGAAGCGTGGCTCTTGGGCCGCTTCCGCTGCGTGACTACGAGAATGACATGGGGAATATAGAGACCTACCCCATCCTGAGCAAGCATATAGTATCTTGATGCAGAAAAAAGCATGCTTTCGCCGGTTCGATCGGCCATCTACATTACCCGTTGTCAAGGTGACGAGTCCCCCTCGTCGCTGCTTTCGCCCTCCCTGTCCTCCCCGGTTAGTCTCATCACCCACCGTGGCTCTTCAGCCCACGGATTTGGACGGGATTTGTGCGCCTACTTCATCTCGCCGATTTACATCTTGGGATCGAAAATTACGGTCGCCTCGACCCGAGTACCGGGCTTCATACGCGCCTGCAAGATTTCCTCCGTTGCCTGGGCAGTCTCTTTGACCATGCAATCGACGAGAAACTCGATCTTGTGCTCCTGGCAGGCGATGTCTACCGGACACCGACGCCGAACCCGACATGGCAGCGCGAATTTGCCCTGCAATTGCGACGCCTTCGCCAGGCAGGAATCCCCATTGCAATCGTCGTCGGAAATCATGACACGCCGGCGGCCATGGGTCGAGCAACGTCGGTTGATGTCTTTACCGCCCTTGATCTACCTCTTACGCATGTCTTCCGCCGTCCCGAACTACAGACGATCGAAACACCTTCCGGTCCTTTGCAGATCGCGGCGCTTCCCTGGCCAACACGTCACTGGCTCAAAACAGTCGACGACTATCGCGATCTGTCACCAGAACAGATTCACAAGGAAATCCGCCGAATCTGCGGTGCGCAAATTCAGCAGATGGCATCACAACTGGATGAGACCTTGCCTGCTGTCTTGATGGCTCATGTTGCGGCCGCCGAAGCAACCTACTCTGGCGCAGAACGGACGGCCCTGATTGGCAACGACCCAACTCTGCTCACCGGACAACTGGCAAATCCATCCTTCGACTACGTTGCCCTCGGCCATGTGCACAAGTATCAGCAGCTCAGCCAAAACCCTCCTGTCGTCTATTCCGGAAGTATCGAGCGAGTTGATTTCGGCGAGGAAGGCGAAAAAAAGGGTGGTTGCGAAGTATTGATTGAGGGCGCGACCGCGCGGCATACGACGGTTCGCTTCCTGCCGACACCGGCGCGACCGATGGTGACGATTGATGTCGATGCTCGGGGTACGGAAGATCCCACTGAGAGAATTCTTGACACCATCGGCAAAACCAACATCGAGGGAGCCATCGTGAGGTGTCGCTATCAGGCCGATGCCGGTGCCGCCCCAATGGATACGGTTCAAGTTCGGGAGGCCCTCTCTGCGGCCCACCTTGTAGCCAGCATCCTGCCGTCCATCTCCCCTCGTGAACGGCAGCGACGTGCGACCATGCAGCACGACTTGTCTATGGGCGAGGCCCTGGACCGCTACCTGGAAAACCGACCGGATCTGGAATCCCATAGCCAATCGCTGCGTCAATTGGCCGATCAACTGGAACATGACTTAGACATGCAAGGAGATCAGGGATGATCCCTGTCAGCCTCACGCTGCGGAACTTTCTTAGCTATGGCGATGAGCCACAGACACTCGATTTTACCCAGTTCCGGGTCGCCTGCCTCACGGGCGACAATGGCAATGGCAAATCAGCCCTTCTTGATGCGATGACCTACGCCCTGTGGGGGCAGGCTCGAAAAGGCCGACACGACCGTAAGCCGGATGATGGTTTACTCCGTTTGGGCGCAACTCATATGTCGGTAGAGTTCGCCTTCGACCTGGACGACGACAGATATCGAGTGATGCGCTCGTTTCGACGGCGTCCCCGTTCCAGTGTCAGTGAACTCGAGTTGCAGCTGTTCGATCCCGAAGCCGACCAGTTTCGACCACTGACGCAAGCGGGAGCTCCATCCGTCACTCAAGGGAAAATCGACGATCTGCTCTCGATGGATTATGAGACCTTTACCAATTCTGCTTACCTGAGACAGGGCCATGCGGATGCCTTCACGCGCAAGAGTCCACGTGAGCGCAAGCAGCTTCTGGGTCGGATTCTTGGCGTCGACCGCTACGATCGGTTGCAGGAACTGGCCCGCCGGCGCCTAACCGATCTTGAAGACCGGATGAACCACCTGACCCGCAAGGTCGACGATGCCTCCGAAGCCCTGGCAACCCGCAGTGATGTTGATTGGCAGGTTGAACAGGTTGGCGGGCGTCTTGACGAGGCGAGTAAGGACCTGGCTTCAGCGGAGCAGGCGCTGGCAAGACTTCAGGATCGTGCAGTCCAGGCCAAAGCCCTTCGCGCCGAGCAGGACTGGGACACGCAGAACGAACGGGACCTGACCGCTGCGCTGGAGAGACTCACGGGCGAGGAACTGCAGCTACAGGAGCAGATGCAGCAGGACAGTCGCCTCGTTGAACAAGCGTCGTCCATTGAAGCCGACGCCGATCAGCTTGCTCAATGTCAAGAATTGTTACAAGACAGCCAGTTGCGTCGCACGCAAGTGATGAAACTCAGGCAAAGGGAACAAGAAGCTCGTGCCCAAATCGAGGCGGCACGTCAGAAGATTGAACAGAGCCTCGCCCGTTGGCATGAACGCCACACAACGGCGATACAGACCCGCGACCGACTGCAGAACCTGATCGATCAGGAGGCCGGTATCGAGGCTGCCTGGCTCCTGGTCAGTCAGGCGAGAGATCAAGTTGCCCGCCAGCGCGAGCATCGGCGAGCATCGGACGAACTGGCACGTCGGCGACAGGGCCTGGAGAACCAAATCGACATCACGAGACAACGACTCCAGGAGCGAGCCAGTATATTGAGGCAGCAGAATGCCGACATAGAGAGCCAGTTGCAGAAGGAGCGTCCACAACTGTCTCAGATGAGAGCCGATGCCGAGACGGCTGCGAACGAAGCCAGCGCACGAGTCGAAGAACGACGCGTGCTGGCGGAGGCCGGAATCGCACTGAAAACGCAGATCGAAAAACACAAAAATCGCCAGGAGAATCTCGCTGACGAGTTGGAGCGCCTCAGTCAGCGTCGACAAGATCTTGGACAGGCAGATAGTAAGTGCCCCGTCTGTGAAACAGAATTGGATGCAGAACACCGGCTCCAAATCGCGGCAGAGTATGACGACCAACAGAGCAGCGTAAGTCGGCAATTGGCGGATGTGAGTACCCACATGGAGAGAATGCAGATTGACGTGGCTGAGCATCGTAGAAAATTCTCTGCGCTCGCCTCAGCCGAATCGGAACTCACGACAAATCAGCAGCACCTTGCATTTGTACGAGAACGAGAAGCAAGCCTGCGTGAGCGTGAGCGCGTGGGCCACGGACGTCAGGAAGAATTTCAGGAGATCGACGAGACTCTTAGAGCCCAGGCTTTCTGCGCCACCGAACGCGAGCAAGTGCTCGAGGTGCAGACGCTGATGTCGCAAATCGACTATCACCCAGAGCACTTGGAACAGGCAGAGTTGGCTGCAGGCAATACCAGCGCCGAAACTCGCAAGCAGCAACTTCACGAAGCTCGCCAACAACAGATGGCTGCCAATCAACAGATACGGGAGGCCATCGCATCTATCGAATCGGAACAGTCGAAACTCTCCTCGGTGGATTTGTCGTCTGACGCCCAAGCAACACTCACACAAATCCGGGCACAGATTTCGGCGGCCGATATAGACGAAGACCTCCATGCTCGGCAGATGCAACAGGTGGCACAGCTGCAAAGAGCGCCCATGCGACTTGCGCAACTGCAAACGGCTCGGTCACGCCAGCAGGAAGCGGAAGATCGAGTCCTTGCCCATCGCACCGAGCGCACACGAATACGCCGGCGTCAGCGGGAGCTGGCACAACGTCAGGCGGATCGAGTGCAAAAATTTGCACAAGTCGATGGCATAGAACAGGCATGTGCGGCGGCCACCGAAGTGGTGACATTGCGGCGTGGTGAACGTGATGGGCTGATCGAACGACGAGGAGCTCTTCGAACCCGATCAGAACACCTTGCAGCCCTCGCTACGCAGACGATGCAGAACCGGCAGGAGCGAAAGCTGCTACAGGCAAAGGCCTGGCTGCACGAGCAGTTGGTCGAAGCCTTCGGAAAAGATGGCATTCAGGCCCTGATCATCGAGCACGCGATCCCTGAGATCGAGGAAGAAGCAAACGCCATCCTGCGTCGTCTGACAGACAATCGTATTCAGATAGCCATTGAATCGATTCGGGATCTGAAGAGCGGTGGGAGTCGAGAAACATTGGACATCAAGATCTCTGATGAGATCGGCGAGCGCGGTTACGACATGTATTCGGGTGGCGAAGCTTTTCGCTCAGATTTCGCCTTGCGACTTGCCCTTTCCAAGGTGCTGGCACGGCGAGCCGGAACACAACTACGGACGCTCATTATTGACGAGGGCTTTGGGACGCAGGACAGTCATGGACTCGAGCAACTCAAGGACTCGATCAACATTGTTTGTGCCGATTTTGACAAGGTGATCATTGTCACTCATCTGGATGAGCTCAAGAGTGCATTTCCGACGCAGATTGAGGTCACCAAGCCGCCCGGTCGCGGATCCGAATTCGAAATTCGACACCTCGCCTGAGTACGAGCAGATTGCAGGCCTGGGGTGACGCGGTTAGCTTTCTCTCCTCAGCAACCTGCCGCCAACAGTGAGACCATCCTGTGGAATCCGGACAGAATTCTTGACATTCTCCGAGCACATTTCCCCCGCTCTCCCCCGACCTGACTGTGGCAACGTGACCACTGAATGGAGGGCGATTCAAACGGGTTTTGCCGCCCACGCAATGAATCATTGGCAGCGGCTTGTGGTGAGCGGCAGCGCCCATTTGGACTTTCTGCATAGGATGTCCACCAATAGCGTCGCTGAACTGGAGCAAGGCACTCACGCAGAGACGATCTTCGCCGATGCCCGTGGCAGAATCGTGGAGCGGGTCGATCTGTGTCGAATTGACGATCTGTCGAGTCTTCTGGTATTTGGCCCTGGAGCAGTGACAACACTGCCGTCCTGGCTCGACCGCTACATCTTCGCGGAGAAGCTCGACTTCATTTCCCATGGGCCAGAGGATTCCATGATTGAGTTTATGGGCCCGCAGATTGGTGACTTGCTTGAGGGAGGCCTATCTGATGTGGTGATCCCGGGACGAGCATGCGGCGTAAGTGAGGCGGGCTTGTGCTATGCGAGGCATCGTTGGGCCGGCGTAGAGACAATCCGCTTTGCAGGGCCTACCAGGCAGCTCGAAGGTCTGTGGAATCGTCTCGTTGCGGGCCCAGTGACACCGGTCGGTGAGACCGCGTGGCACCTGCAGCGAATCTCACACGGCGTGCCATTGCGGGAGGCAGAGCTAAACGACGCCCACAACCCGTGGGAAGCTCACCTTGGTGCTTTAATTGATCTTCACAAAGGCTGTTATATTGGCCAGGAAGTCATCGCACGCCTCGAAGCATACGACAAGATCAAACAGAGGCTCGTTGGCCTTCATTTACCCAGCGTCGTGGCCCAGGGCACCCGCATAGAACATGAAGGACGTGACGTAGGGTATGTATGCTCTTGTGTGTCCAATCCCCAGGGCCAGTGCCTGGGTCTTGGCTACGTCCGCAACGCTCACGCCACTGCTGGTTCACAGTTGACCATCGTCGACCACGGCATTTGCCTGGTCACGCCCCTGCCGATGCCGTGAACGCCGCCGCTCCAGAGGCCGACGTCACAACGGCGAAGCACCGAAAGATCATACACATCGATATGGATGCCTTCTATGCATCCGTCGAGCAACGGGACACACCCTCTTTGCGCGGCCGCCCAGTTGTCGTCGGCGGAGATCCGCAGGGCCGTGGTGTGGTCGCTGCCGCCTCGTACGAAGCGCGAGCCCTCGGTGTTCGTAGTGCCCTGCCCATGCGCACCGCCTTGCGTCTGTGCCCGCAGGCCGTTCGGGTCTCGCCGAACTTCAGCAAATACCGTGAAGTATCACTGCAGATTCATCAAATTTTCCATCAATACACCGACCTCGTGGAGCCTCTCGCACTAGACGAGGCGTATCTCGACGTCACCTACAACAAGGCCGATATCCCCTTCGGCCACCGTGTCGCTCGGATGATAAAGGCACAGATCCGCTCAGAGCTGCAGTTGACCGCCTCCGCTGGTGTCGCACCGAACAAATTCCTCGCCAAGATTGCCAGCGCGCTGCGCAAGCCAGATGGCCTCGTCGTCGTCATGCCTCATCAAGTGACCGAGTTTCTGGCTGATCTTCCAGTGGAGGTGATTCCGGGTGTGGGCAAGGTGACACGCGAGCAGTTGCGAGAAATCAGCATCAACACAATTGGTCAACTCGCCGCCAGTACACCAACGCAACTCATAGAGCTTGTCGGTCGTCGTGGTTCAGAGTTATGGCAGAGAGCGCAGGGACTCGATGATTCTCCCGTGCAGACCGAACGGGATCAAAAACAGTTGAGCGCCGAGACGACCTTCGTCGACGATGTCCATGACGTTCCGCACATGCAAAGAACCTTGGAAAAATTGAGTCAAGACGTAGCGGAGCGTTTACAGCGGCGGCAACTGCGTGGCCGAGTTGTGACCATTAAGGTGCGCTATCCCGACTTCGAGACGATCACCAGATCCCAGTCTCAGGGGCTGTATCTGGATGCACAGTCGCCCATCGAGCAACTCGCAAGAAAGCTACTCGAGCGCACGCTTGCTGCCGAGCGTGGCGTGCGCCTACTCGGCGTAGGCGTCTCAGGATTTCCTGATATGCATCGCGAGGTGCAGCTGGATCTGTTTGGCGGCATGGGCGTCGTGAGATGAATTCAGCGTTTGCCGCAGAGACCGAAGAGAACGTGTCGGCTTCTGCAGGAGATATTGTCAAATTCTGCAGGAGATATTGTCAAATATTGCGGCTGGAGGTCGTTCGTCCATTTGGCGTGACGGGGGCCGCGGAAGAGAGCGTATCGGTGTGACCATGGGTTTGATTATACGGCCTCTTTGAGTTGCAGTTCCCCGTCGGGGAAGGTGTCAACGTCGATGGGGTTGGTCGTACGCAGGTGCACCCCGTGCGCCGCCGCGAAGTCGTAGAACGTGAACATCACCGCACGATCCTGGCGTAGACACTCGCAGGCCTGGTGGCCTTCTTGGTGGGCGCCAGGTACATCTCGTGCAGCAGACGCTTGGCGCCCGGGCGCACACGCTGGGACAGCTTATCGAGGACATTGGCGGTTTTGTGCACCCAGCTGAGATGGCTTCGCGCTCGCCATCCTGGATCGCCAGCAACTCGTTGTGACCGTCTCCGGTAGCGCCGACCACGATCAGCACACAGGGCCGGTCCTTGTGCAGGCGCACGTTGAAGTAGACGGCGTCGGCGCCCACAGGTAGACGTAGAGCTTGCCGCGCAGGTCGCCCTGAGGATACGCTCTCTTCCTTTCTGCCGTCGACGCCCTGGATTTGCTCGACTCTCGATCCACAACTTCTGACAATAACTTCAGCTGAAGCACACGAGGCCTGCGCCGAATCATCGACACAGGCCTCGTTTTCTCAATCAGTGCTCTTGTCTGTCTACTTGTACAACCCAGGCTACTTGTGCAACCCAGGCTGATAGAGTCCTACGCTGTAGAATTCATAGGATGCCGCCTTATCAGGAAAATCAACAACGTGTACCGTAAATCGTGACGGCACTCCTGTGTGTGACATATGCTCTTTGAAAAACCCGCTGTAGGCGGCCGAGTATTCCGTGTAGAGTCGCTTTTGTTCGTTTAGGAAACCTTCCGGATCAAGCCGCGGATCGGGTGTCTTCGGCTGTGACGCAAAGGCGTGTACTTCGAGAAAATCGATCTTCGCGATCGTGTCACAGATTTCAGCTTCCTGCAGCCATTTTTCCCAGCAACGGAATACGAGCTCTACTTCGATTTTTGGTGACATGGTGACCAGCTCGTCTCGATTCAAGACGCCCTTGGCCGAGTGACCACCTGTGATTCCGGCGAAATAGATCTTAAGATCGCCACCTTCTAGTTTTTCAGTGACAAGAGCAGAGAGAGTCGGTGCATCGCCACCATAATAATAGGTGGCGCGACCACGCTCCTTGACGTTGAAAGCCATTTTAGATCTTTCTGTTGAAATGTGTTCGTCAGTAAGTGAATCGAATTGAGAAAAGGTGCTATCGCACGACGTCTGCCAGAACCTGCGCCCAGTGTCGAGGACGCTTGCCCGTCGCATCAGCGATTTGGTGGCGGCATGAAGTGCCCGCGGCGGCAACGACACCTTCAGGATTGGCTACCATAATGGGCTCAAAAAATCGCTCTCGACCTACTTCCATGGACACGTCGTAGTACTCAGATATCCCGCACGTGACGAGAGAAATCTATGTGTAAGCTGGCACCAACAGTCTGGCCCGCGAGGCTTGCGCCTCCTCGCGGTACAAGATAGAATCCGGAGTCTCTCGCCGTGTTGACACAATGGATGACATCCTTCGTGTTCCGTGGCACGACGACGCCCTCTGCGTCCACCTGATAGATGCTGGCATCATTCGCATAAAGGACTCGCGAGATCCGTCCAGACGGACCTCGCCCTCTATCCCGACCCGCAAATGGGCCTCAGTTGCTGATATCCCTCGGTTTTTTGTATCTGTCAAGAAAACAACCCGTTACGCATCCTTTGAGGATTTCCGCTCCATAAACCCACTCGTGTGAAAAGATCCGTTCTCGACACACTTCGCGCAACGCAGATCTCAGGACAATGAGTCGATGTTTTTCATATTCTAAACTGACATAGATATTTAATCCCTAACTCCTTTATATATAAAGCGTTACCATACACATTAGAAAACCTCTCACATGCTCGCGCAGATATTTGCAGAAAAGGCTAAAAAACGCAACATGATGGTTGACATCCAGAAAATACCCCTATATATTGTGATCTGCCACGTGGTTATGCGCGCAGTCGCGGGGGCTTCCGGGAGTAAGGGGAGATCGCGGAAGTCCCCCATTAAATGACGCACGGGTGGTGCCCTTTCGGGCACTGCCCGTTGCGTTCATCTGTGTACGCTGTGTTCAGTTTGAGCTGTGTTCAGTTTTGGTGCCTGTTCATTTGGGTACCAGTCACTGCATTTCCCTGTTTCCCCAAGTTGAGCGTACATCTTGCCATCTTCTAACCCACCGGATAATTCACTGGTCGTAGATATCTACGACCAAAGCTTTCGGCTGGGAAGTTCATCGACGAATGACGAACAGATACGCGAAGCCGCCGCCTACCTCGACGAAAAGATGCGAAAGATAGCGGCCAGTCGTGGACGTGGCGTCGCCCTTGAACTGGCGATCCTGGCAGCGATGGAAGTTGCGGAGGAGATGCTGTCCGCCAAACAGCGTCGCGAACGCCTCCTGGCTGACGCTGACGAGAGAATCGGTCGATTCACTCAAAGCCTTGAATCGTCAAATTCACCTTCAGCATCTGAACCTGAATAACCGTCATCAGGCATGAAAAAGCCCCCGCACCATCGGTGCGGGGGCTGAAATTCAGTATAGACCTGGTAGTGACCGGTTATTGCGGTCGCAGGATCATCGACATCTCACGACCTTCCATTTGCGGCATCTGATCCACAGTAGCGACATCGGTCATTTTCTTGGCGACGTCCTCAAGGACCTCGCGGCCACGATCCTTATAGGCCATCATTCGGCCGAAGAAGCGCATACTGATTTTCACGCGGTGGCCCCCACCGATGAATTCACGGATATGCCCTAGTCTGTATTCAAGATCGTGTTCTGAGATGTTTGCAGTGCGGATGCGCACCGTCTTCATCTGCAGGCTCTGCCCTTTCTTGCGGGCTTCCTTAGCTTTCTTCTCTTTGTCGAAACTGTACTTGCCGTAGTCCATGATTCGGCACACGGGTGGCCGAGCCTCCGGAGCCACTTCGACGAGATCCAGTTCTGCTGTCTCTGCCAATTCCATGGCTTTGCTGGTGTCGATGACACCAACCTGATTGCCCTCGGCGTCGATAAGACGCACCTGCGGCACTCGGATCGAATCATTGATCCGTGTGAACGACTGTTGCTGTTTGCTGATCTGGGTTTCCCTCCGTAGGGTGTGTTGTGATGCCCATCGCGTTCATCGCTTGTTTGATGAGGCAGACAGACAAGACCAATGTTGGAATATAACCGTCTAATCTGGCCGCGAGCAAGGCATGGCAAACTTATCCCGCTGGTTGCTGAAATTTGTAACCTCTCTATCTTGGCAAACTAAAAGAAACAATCTGCTTGGCAGTCTCAAGCAACGTCCGCTTCGAATCAACGTTCTCTTGGAGAATTCCTTGGCAAATTACGATGTATACGGTATCGGACACGCCCTCGTCGACACTCAATACTCCGTCACTCCGGAGGCACTATCAGGGGTGGGCGTCGACAAGGGCGTAATGACCCTCGTAGACGGCGAACGCAGACAGCAAGTCGTCGACGGACTGGCCGTCGAACCGGTATTGAGCGCGTCAGGCGGCTCGGCGGCAAACACGATGATCACCATCGCGCGCTTTGGGGGAACGTCCTGCTATGGCTATCAGGTGGGTGACGATGACTGGGGCCGGTTCTATCGTCAGGACCTATGCGAAGCCGGAGTCGATAGTGACGAAGACGTATTTTTGCCCGCGACACCGACAGGCCAGTGTCTTGTCATGGTCACACCAGATGCGGATCGATCCATGAACACATTTTTGGGGGCCAGCGGCTCGATGGGCCCCCGTCAGGTCGACGAAGAGACGATCGGAAACTCAAGATTCGTTTATATAGAGGGCTACCTGCTTACCACAGACGAGGGATTCGCTGCCTGCGAGCTCGCCTTGACCGCTGCCAAGGCCCAGGACGTAGCGGTATCGCTGACTCTCAGCGACCCCTTCGTTGTAGGAGCGTTCCAATCCCGCTTCGACCGGCTGATCGACAGCGGTGTGGATCTATTGTTTTGCAATGAGGACGAAGCGCTCGCCCTCACTGGTAGAGATGATAGAACCAAGGCCGCCACCGCCCTGTCTGAGCGGGTAGGCCGTGCTTTCGTCACCTGCGGCAGCGATGGCGCTCTCGTGTGTTCAGGAAACGAACTTCAGCTGGTACCGGGCCATGCAATCAAAGCGGTGGACACAACGGGTGCCGGAGATTCCTTCGCCGGTGGGGCATTGTTTGGTCTCGCACGTGACTTGGCGCCCGATGCAGCAGCAAAACTCGGTAACTATGCAGCAGCTTGTGTGGTGTCTGCCTATGGTCCTCGCCTTCAACTCGAACTGAGCAAGCGCACCGACGCCATCCTCTCCGGTAACGCCCCAGTGCCTGCTTCATCCTAGGACGATTTCTATGAGGATTTTGGTCCACTATCCGTTCGCGGCTGAACAGGTTGACGAACTGCGAGCCATCGCTGCCGGCGACGGCCATGAGCTAAAATTCGCCGAGGACGAGGACGAGGCGGCAGACCTTGTCGCTGATTGTGAGTGCCTGCTTGGATTCTTCTCCGAGAAGGTGACCGCCGCAGCCCCTCAACTTCGATGGATTCAATCTTTTTCTGCCGGGATGGACAACTTTCTGTATGCGGAGATCATCGACAGAGAGCAGGTCGAGGTCTCGAACACAGCGGGCCTGTTCGCACCTCAAGGTGGTGAGCATGTGTGGGCCCTGCTGCTGGCTCTCACCAGAGGATTGCTGCCATTCATCCGTCAGATGCCCGAGCGCAAATGGGCTGGTGGTCAGGTCATCGAGCTGACGGGAATGACACTCGGCTTGATTGGATTGGGAGGTTTTGGCCGTGAGACGGCTAAGCGTGCCCGAGGGTATGACATGCGAATTATTGGCCTCGACCCTGTTCGACAGGCACCGATGGAGGACATCGATGAGATTCGAACGCCTGAGCCAAGTAACATGGACTGGCTCCTGTCTTGCTCTGATGCTGTGGTCATCGGTTGCCCACGAACGCCGCAGACGTACCATCTCATCGGGGCTAAGCAACTAGCGCAGATGAAGGAAACTGCTTACCTCATCTGCGTCAGCCGTGGCGGCATCATCGATGAAGGCGCCTTGATTCAAGCGCTGCACGACGGACAGCTTGCGGGGGCCGGACTAGACGTTTCTGAACAGGAACCGCTCCCTGCCGACCATCCCCTCTGGGAGGCCCCGAATCTCATTCTCACGCCCCACCGAGCGGGTGCCTCACAGCACAGACCTCGCAAGATCCACGAGTTCTTCTGCGATAATCTCCGCCGATATCTCCGAGGAGAATCGCCGCTCAATATCGTTGATAAGGCTCGGGGATTCTAGGGCCCTGATCTCGATGCGCCAGCCTACATAAATCGTGTCCGATCGCCCCACGGTCGACTTACCTGTAGTTATCTTTGTCTCTCCCGAAACAAGTAGCTTTCCACGAGAGCCATAGCGGATGCCCGCCGAAGAAGAAGATCGCCCCAGCTTGACTCGGGGTGAAGTGAACCGTGCCATGCGCGGCTTCATCACCGCAAGCGGCTTGTGGGGCGTATGGGGCCAGACCATCGGCATCGGCACGGCGGTCTTCACGGGCTACGTGCTGCACCTTGGGGCGGACGAGTCTTACATCGCGCTGCTGACCTCTGTCGCTTATCTGCTGGCGGCGGTACAGGTCTTGTCATCCGCCTGGGCATCACGCATTCGCCGCCGCAAGCACCTCGTGGTTGGCGTCGGCTTCGTCGAAATCGTCTTACGCAATGCCCTGCCACTGATCCCCCTACTGTTCGCCGCGCACCTTCGCCTTGAAGCACTCGCCTTCCTGGTGGCAGCCGGTCTGTTGTGCGGTCATGTCTTGGCTCCATTCTACAACACGTGGGTAGCCAATACGGTCCCGGAGAATATCCGCGCTCGGTTTACATCGCGGCAGACCATCCTCAGCACGATTGCCGCCATGATCGCGGGCGTTGTCGTCGGGCGTTTCATCGATGGTTTTGACACCGCCGACAAGCAAACCGGGTTTGATATTGTCTTCGTCTTCGGCGCGATTTTCGGCTTACTCGGATATCTAGCCCTTTCGCGTGCCCCCCATCCAGTTCTGCCCCCTCCGGACGAGCCAACACCTGAACGCACGGCTGGACTCCTTGCACCACTGCGTGACCGAAATTTTCGGCGCGCCGTCCTCTTCTACGGTACGTGGACATTCGCCATCGGGATTGGGGGGCCACTGTACAGCGTTTTTATGCTCGTCGAGTTGGGCATCTCCTATACGTGGATTTCCATATTCAATGCACTATTCATGATGACCAGCATTGCCGGATATCGATTCTGGGCGGGTCTGGTGGATCGCTTTGGCAGCAAACCTGTACTGCAGATTCTGATGATTCCTGCCACATTCATTCCCATTATCTGGGTCTTCAATTCACCTGAATTTTTCTGGTTCGTTCCCATCGCGTTGTGTGTCAGTGGCTTGATCTTCTCTGGTATTCTGGTGGCGGTGACGCCCCTACTCTATGGCCTGGTCCCGACGGGATCCCAGCGGCCACATTTTCTTGCGACCTGGTCAGCGGCCGTCAACCTTCTTGGCGCTCTGGGTCCAGCGGCGAGCGCTGTGCTGGTTCACTATCTGCATGGTGTCACATGGCAGATTCACGGTCTGACGATCGGTCATCTGCAAATCATTTTTCTCATTAGTGCCGCGTGTCGAATTCCAGCTCTGTTTCTGCTGAGTCGAGTCAGCGACCGCAGCTCCATCACTTCACGGCATCTGTTATCGCATCTGTCCCGTGGCAACCTGCTCAGCTACACCTACAACACCGCCGTCTACAACGTTGCATCGCGCGAGGAGCGACGGGCAAGGGCAGCGCTCGGACTCGGCAGATCTGGCAGTCCCCTAGCCATCGAGCAACTCATCCAGGCCCTCGCCGACGCCAGTCCCATGGTGCGTCGCAGCGCCGCACGTGCCCTCGGTGACACGGGTTCTGAGGCAGCAACAGAATCCCTTGTCAAAGAACTCGTGGATGGCGCCTCTGATATTCGGTCAGAGGCGGCTGAGGCCCTGGGCCGCCTGGGGCATGCAGGCGGCGTGGACCCCCTGATTGAAGCACTGGATGACGAAGATCCGAGAGTTCGCATCAGTGCAATTCGAGGTCTGAGCGAGATCGGTGGCGCTGAAGTACAGGAACTTCTGTTCTGGCACTTTGGTGGGAGCTTCGATCCCGTCACCTTCCCGACCCTCGTCGATGTGCTGGCGCACATGAGCGATCACCGCGTGATCAAGGCAACGCTGCTGCATTTACAAGACTTCCGGTCGCCGGCGGTTCGGCTGCAACTGCTCAATAGTGTCTGCGTCGCGATCGGCCAGGGAGGTGCGTTCTACCGCCTGCTGTCGGTAGATGAGGACCGTCGCTCGATGACGCTACTTCGTATTATTCGCCGGGCGGGCATGACCCTGCAGCGCAGTGCCGGGATTGAAGCAAGCACACGGGAGGTTCTCGACGAGTCCTTCGACCGCCTTCGACGTGCTTACGACTCAGGCAACATTGAGTGGTTGGAGGAGGCAGCTAAGCAAGTGGCAGGTATCATTCGCGATGGACTGCTGGCGACCGGCCGCCGCCCTTACGAAGTGTTGTCAATCTATCTGGTCATCCTCGCCCTGGAAGACTTCCTCACCAGCCAGGCCCGTATGGACCTCGATGCTGCAAGGGAGATCTTTGTCGCTGTCGCCTTGCAAAGGCTCAGCCAATTGGTCGGTGGGCTGGAGTCTAACGATGACGCCTGAATCAAGAGGTTATCCGTGAAGACGCCGGATTCTGAGCAACTCACGTAGATTTCGCCAACTTCCTGACAATGGCTCAAATCTGCTGTCCGGATCGTCGCGCCAATCTACACCAATGCGATCAACTCGATATCCCCCACGACTGGCAAGCAGTAATAGCTCAACATCGAACATGTAGCCGTCGATACAAGCGGACTCGTACAATGCCCGCAGAACACCTGCTTGGTAGAACTTGAATCCGCACTGCGTGTCCGGAAAGTCGCCCATGCCAAGCCACCATCGCAAGATGCGGCGAAACAGAAGCGAGCCCCACTCCCGATAGAAGCGACGCTGAATGTGAATCGCTGTGTCAGCCAACGTGCGATCACCGATGACGACGTGAGCGCCATCCGCGAGACTTGTGAAGACGCGGTCCAGGCCAGCAATGTCCGTCTTGTCATCCGCATCTATGAAACCAATGATGTCGCCGCGGGCCTGGCCCGCTCCCAAACGAATGGCGGCCCCTTTGCCCCGATTCACCTGAGCGGCAACAAGGCGTAGATTTGGCTGTGTCTCACAGGCGGCCTGAACTCGTTGCGCCGTCGCATCGATTGAACCATCATCGACGACGATGACCTCGCTCTGCCAGTCTCTGCTGGCGAGGAAATCACACACAGAGTTGACGGTTTCGACCACTCTGGCTTCCTCATTGTACGCAGGGATTACGATGGACAGATCCACGGGATAGCCAGCCAACTAGGAGGAGTTTGATGAGCGAAGCGAGTATCTTCACTCGCA